>Ga0255058_10000926_pt1 | contig 16863 bp, 15 predicted proteins | sample Cases_109_9_MG_FD_188637 | JGI IMG/M metagenome (GOLD analysis project Ga0255058, IMG submission 188637) | Seawater microbial communities from Amundsen Gulf, Northwest Territories, Canada - Cases_109_9 | ecosystem: Environmental > Aquatic > Marine > Gulf | place: Canada: Northwest Territories... | reverse complement strand
GAGAACGGAGCAACTTACTATCGCTGGAGCGGTGGTACTACCCAGACGTACGCGGGAGCGATCTCGGTGCCGGATACGGATACGACGTTTTACTACCATTCGATAGATACGGCCACCAATGCCGAGAGCGTAAATTCGGTGACTATTAAGAAAGACACGGTTCTGCCCACAGATCCGTCGCTCAGTTCATCGTCGCATACTACAAACACTCCATCTTTAAATAACAATATAGTTATAGATTTGACCGGAGCGGTTGATACCGGTTCCGGTGTAAACGGTTATTCCGTCTTGTGGGACAGCAATGCCGCAACGGTCCCGGATAGGGTAAAAGATCTGGATGTAAGTGTAGTATCGACAACGACGCAGCTAGTCGACGGAACTTATTATTTCCATGTTAGCACCGTTGATTTGGCAGGCAACTGGACCAATACTGCACATATAGGGCCATTTATGGTAGATGCTAGTCCGCCGACAACAACGTTTAGTACCGATCCGGCTACAGCTACAGCGACTGGTTGGTTTACAAGTGATACGACTATAACCCTTACAAGTAACGAGAGTGGGGTAACATATTTTCGTTGGGCCGGAGATGCTACAAACACTGTTTATTCCGGTCCTTTGACGGTGCCGGATATAGATACTGTTTTCTACTATTTTTCAATCGACGCTATCGGTCTCGTAGAAATCGAGAAATCGAAGATTATTAAGAAAGACGCAGATGATCCGCCTGTCGATCCCGTTTTGGCAACCACCAGCCATCAGGTCGGCGTCTCTTCACCCAATCATAACGTTGTTATATACCTCAAGGACGCAGCGGATTCTATCTCCGGTCTCGACGGCTACTCTGTTCTTTGGGATAGTACCCCGACAACCACCCCGGATAGGATAAAGGACCTAAACGCAAGCGTCATTTCGACAACGACTCCTTTACCAGATGGCACTCATTATTTTCACGTAAGTACTCTTGACACAGCCGGCAATTGGACCAATACATCTCATATAGGCCCAATCATAATAGATTCGGAGACGGGATATGTGATACCGCATGGAGCCATCGTCTCCGGTCTTGCCGAATCAAAGGCTGGTGGATGTCTCCGGTGTCATAAGACAGATGAGTCACCGTCTGAGCAAAACCTACTCACCGAGAGTGATGAGAAAGCAGTTTGCTACACATGTCATAATGGTACCGGCGCCAGTACGAATATCGATGAAGAATTTAACGGTGGAATAAGTCCGGTCCCGGTATCGCGTCATCCTGTCTCCGAGGGAACGATTATCTGCAGTGATTGCCATACGCCCCATAAGGAAGTCGAAAACTTTGATGAGACACATACGGCAAATACATCAACTACGGCTAGTGAAGTAATAAAACTTCTTAGGGTTAGGTTAGATGGTTATCTGGGTTATGTGATATGGGAAGGGAATACGGCATGGGAAGATACTACCACCGCGAAAAAATTAACCGATCCAAAAGATATGTGCTCAAATTGCCACGGAGTTTCTTCGACTCTTCCCGGCGGCGATCACTTAAGTGATTTTAAAGCTACATCACACGATTCTTCGGCGACATCGGTCACGGGAATATCTTGTTTCAATTGCCATGCTTCTCATTCGTCAAGCCTGCCGGCCCTATTAAAGACCCAGATAAATACCAATACGGTTTTCGATAACGACAACTCGGTCTGTTTCTCGTGCCATGCAATAAAGGGCGGCGGTTATTCGGGACAAGTAGCTTTTGAATCTTCGCTTCACCATGTTCCAAGTTCATCTGTGGCTCTCACTTCGTGGCCCGGGACTTCTTACGAGTTTGGCTATTGCCTAAACTGCCACAACCCCCATGGAGCGGCTGCTTCCGATTATCGCCGGGCAATAGATAATGACCTCTGCACCACCTGTCATGACGCGGGTTCAATTCCCTCTGCTTATTCTTACAGGGGAGTGAATACTTTCGATCAAACGCCTCACGGAGATACGGGTAATGCCAATAACGTCTGGCCATTTCCAGCAGAGACTGGACAAGCTATAGGGCAAGGCGGCTCCACTGCCGGACAGTGCATCAATTGCCATGATCCGCACGGTAGAGACGATGGTACCGGCAACCCTTATCCAAAGATGGGGCTTCGGGATGGGGAGAAGCTATGTTATGGAGGAGGCACGACTAATTGCCATGCATCTGCAACCGGTTCTGCCAGTGGTGTTGATATTAATGAAAGATTTACGGCCCATGCTGATCCCAACTCCCATCATGATGTAAGTGATAGTGATCAAGCGGCAACCGGCGCTAAGGTGGAATGCTACAATTGCCATAACCCACATCTTGATACCGAGACCACAAAGACCGTCGATCCGGATAGCAGGTATACGGCTTATAGTAAAAGGGTCAATCAGGTAACGCTCTATCCGAAAGCGACTCTTCAGCCTGGAGCAACCGGTCAAGATGCATTGTTACTAGGGTCCGACCCGCTAATGAACGTTAGCAGTTCCACAATAATGTGGGTAGGTCGCTGGTCTGGCCAACCGGCGCGTTCGATCATTCAGTTCGACCTTTCGGCGATCCCGGCCGGGGCGACAGTTTCCAGTGCGATCCTGTCCCTTCCTAATTCGGGCGCTGGGTCGGCTAGCGGTTTCGACGTTGAGATCCATAGAAATACCGCATCATGGGATGAGAGCTTGGTGGCTTACAATACTATGCCTACTTTCGACCCCACGGCTATTGATACTATTCCGACAGTAAATCTATATGGATGGGAGAGTTGGACCGCTACCGGCCTTGTCCAGAGTTGGTTGGATAGTACTTTCAGTAATTATGGTGTTACGCTTATGTCACCTACTGCAGAAGCTTCAGTTGTTGATTTATACAGAGAGTATTATACTTCTGATCGCATTCTCACACCGGGCGGCCCTTCTATTATTGCTGAGAGGCCGAAGCTAACGATAACTTACATTGCGGCATCACCGCCAAAAGAATACGATTATGTAGATTATTGCTCAAAATGTCATGATGGCACGCCTCCTTCCGATGTAGCAGTTCCTATTGGAGTAAGTGACATCTTCCCAAGATATTCAGAGACGACTGCGACCGGGGACAGACATGGAGCCAGGCTAGGATCAGCCAGTGGTTTCGGTGAACTTATCGGGCCGTATTATTATGGTATTGGAGCGATTGCCTGTGCTGATTGTCATGATTCTCATGGCTCTGGTAACGCCTTTGGCATAAAAGAGACTATTAACGGTAAGACAGGAATATCAATTCCGCCTTCCACATCTCTTGGGATAGCCGACTACTGCAGTTCGTGCCATACGTATACTCATGCCCCGCTGCCGGATTGTTTTTCTTGTCATTTTCATGGCGCGAGTGCAGACGGTGATCCAAATACTATCTTTTAAGCGCTTGAATGAGTAGACTTTTCAAGTTGATAAAAGTAGATAGATTAGCTAAAATAACGTGGTCTAAAAAATTTATAAAAAGGAGTAATGATTTGAAATTTAAGTGGATTATAGTGGCAATGATCGTGGTTGCTGTCGCTCTTACCGGTTGTGGAAAAACGGACGCGCCACCACCAACGCAGCAGGGCCAGACACCGCCGTCATCAGAACAACCAAAAGATGCAGGACCCCCATTGGTACTTGAAGAAGGCGTTAGTCCTGAAGAGCACGTAAGAAAGTATTTTGATGCTTATGTCGCTAAAGATTTTGAAGCAGCTTACAAACTGCAGCCGGCAGTAAATAAAGCAAAGCAGACTAAGGATGAATTTACAACTCAAAGAGGCGGTTTTCCTATATCCGACTATAATGTTCTTCCGGTATCTGAACAAGACGGCCAGCAAGTAGTTGATGTTGAGTACGATCTCGGAGAACAGTACGGAATATGGGTTTCGTCATGGATGTTTACAAAAGACGGATCAAATTGGGTCGCTGATGAATTTGTAGTTTCGATGAAGCAATAGTCAGCTAAGAAATAATAAATTAAGACCCCTTCATCGAGGGGTCTTTTTTTTGCGTAAAAATCGAAGAAAGGGGGAGTAGATACTTTTAATAATTTAACGAAAAATTAATTGGAAAAATGGTGGACCAATGGAAAACCAATCTGTCTTCATCTTCGAATTAGGTGAATATATTTTTAATATTGTCCGCCAATATGGTGTTTACGGTCTTGGCATCGGAACATTTCTCGAAAGTCTTGGAATCCCGGCGGCGGGCTTGGTCCTTCAGTTGGCTTCCGGATCTCTGATCATCAGTGGCAATGCCACATTTGTAAAGGCTCTGGCTATTTCGACAATCGGTCTTACCCTTGGCTCAATTGTCAGTTATTATATCGGATATTTTGGGGTCGAGGTCTTTCATCGCCTTTATCCTAAGAAAAGTGAGGACAAACGATCAAAATTAAAAAATTTTCTTACAAGACATGGAGATCTAGCGATTTTTCTTTCCCAATTATTTGGCCCTGCTAGAACTTGGATATCCATTCCTGCCGGGGTCATGAGGTTAGATATAAAAAGGTTTATAATCTTTACTTTTTTGGGCGGTCTTTTTTATTGCACAATAGCAATAGTTCTCAGTATCTATGCCACCAGACTCGTAAAAGCAAATATCAACGAATTGCTGGATATGATCTCTACTCCCATACTAATAGGTTTTGCCGTTGGCATCTTGTTGACGTTGGCACTTTGGCGCTCGATTTTAGTTAAAAAAGGTCGGACGCGTCAGAAGGAGTAAGAGATCTTTAAATAACTTTATGAAATGATCAACTCTTTTTTCTCATCCTTCCTCAACGCTTTTGAAAGTTCTTGACTGTAGAATGAAAACGCCATTCCGATCCCGATGAACGTAGTGGCGATCCAAAAAAACAAGAGATGATCGGGATGGTCGCCAAGGGCCATAAAATCGAATAGAAAAACAATAAGACCCAGATGAAGAAGGGCAGATCCGATCTGCAGAAAAAAGCCGGGGCGTTCAAACTTTAATCGTTTGCTTCCCACGATTGTAAGAACTATAACGATCAGCTGAAGGATCGAAGCAATAAATAAAAGAAAGATAAGCCCTGTCTTGGCTGTAGTAAAAATCGATACTATCAAGGCAGCTCCAAGGAGAACTCCGTTTATCTTTAAAAGGGCAAATCCAGTAAATAATCTTTTAGGTATGCATATGCCCAAGACAACAAGGAGAGAGACGACAAAGGGCATTACCGCTACGTTCATCCGATCTAGATAGACCTCGTAGATGGCTGAATTCTCCCAACTAGGAGTCTGAAGCGATCCATAAATAGTACCGATGATGAAAATTATTCCGATTATCGATAATATTATTACGGTTAAAAGTATCAGGATAAAATTTAGGTGTTTCATCATCCACCCACCGAGTGAATTCCGGGAAGGACATAAGTGCTTAAATAGGTCGCAACAACACCGACAAAGCCAAGTATTCCAATTATACCCGTTGTGACCCACATGCCTTTTTTATGGATGTAGATACGCGAGTGGAGATATGCAGTATAAAGGACCCACATCATCAGGGTAACGTTTATTTTAGGAGAGAACCACCAAGGCTGGCCTTTCCAGGCATCGAAAGCCCAAGGATATCCGAGAAGAAGCCCGAGCGTTAGTGCTATATATCCGGGCTTGGCCCAATTGTAAGCAGCTTTTTCGTGAGACGCACTTTTCTTAACTAGCATGAATATCACATTTACAAATGATATGACAAATGTCGAATAGGCGATAAATAAAAGGGGTGGGTGGATCCACATATATGTAGAGTTATAGAATCCTTGTAACCGACCTATTGCCGGGCCAAATATCTGCATCTGGACGCTTACATTGCTTAAGCTCAAAGCTTGGTATATACTGCCGATCTCTCGATGAAAGTCTTTTAACGGCGAAAAGAAGGGATTAGATGTTGTTGCCGTCAAGAAGATAAAAATGACGATGACAACATTTAGAGTTATCTGATAAGAAGCCTTTTTAGTCTTTATAAAGAGGAGCCAGATAGAGGTAAGGAAGGTCCAAAAGAAGAGTTTTTCATCTTCTATCCAGACCGGGATAGCATATCTTCCCGCCAAAGAACCATCCTGCGGGTATATTAGCGGTAAGAATTTATATATTTGGTAATGAAACCAAATAAGCAGTGCATATCCAGATCCTAGAAAAAGAGAAATCCCAAGTATTATGTGTCTGGAGTAGCTTCTTAAATTTTTTTGAAATGAAACGATCAAGAGTAGAGCTGACAAGATGACGACCAAGAGCATGATAGGTTGACCGATGTTAGTGACGAGATCTCTGGCAGTTAGATATCTATTTAGATCCAAATCAAAAACCTTAAAGTTTAACCGATGCCATTATATCTTATGGACTAAGGCTTTTGAATAATAAAACAGCATTAAGGATAGAAGGCGAAAACAAACCTTCTATCCGATTCTTTATTAATAAAAGACTTTGGAAAGTTCCAAAAGGTCCAAATCTACAGGTTTGGTCTTAAGTGCGTCTTCTAGAGGGATTTCCGTGACTTTGCCACCCTTTAGACAGACCATATAATCCCATTTTCCCTCGTTAATCATCTCTACGATCCTAAGGCCAAAGCGGGTAGCTACAAGGCGGTCAAATGGGGTTGGAGCCCCTCCTCGCTGCAGATGGCCCAAGTTGGTTACCCTGGTCTCGAGATGTGTAAGATCGGCCAGTTCTTTATTAAGATATTCGCCGATACCTCCCAGCATGACGTGGCCAAACATATCTTTTTTCCCTGATTTTACTACTTGGTCTTCTACGCCAATGGGCTTCGCGCCCTCAGCTACGACGACGATAGAAAAAGTCTTTCCCCTGTCGGTCCGTTTCTTTATCCGCTCGCCGACTTCTTTTACATCGAAGTCCTCATCCGGGACTAAGATTACATCGGCACCTCCTGCCAAGCCGGCTTCCAAAGCGATATGGCCGGCATCTCTTCCCATAACTTCTACGATCATCACTCTTCTGTGAGATTCAGCAGTGGTGTGTAGCTTATCGATGGCATCGGTAGCGATAGCCAAGGCCGAGTCGAAACCGATAGCATAATCGGTTCCGGCGATATCATTGTCAATAGTTTGCGGGATTCCGACCGCATGAATAGGATTTTCGAGATTATTTAATTTGTGGGCGACTCCCAGAGTGTCGTCTCCGCCGATAGCGCAGATCGCATCTATTCCCAGTGACTTTACTCCATCTATTGCCAACTCGATTCCGTTGTCCATCTTAAAGGGATTGGTCCGGGATGTACCCAGAATCGTCCCACCTTTGTTTATTATTCCCGATACGTTATCTCTGGTGAGTTTTTCAGCTTCTTTGTTGATGACACCAGCCCATCCTTTTTTTATGCCAATAATTTCATGCCCATCTCTTTCAGCACGTTTGACCACAGCTCTGATCGCGGCGTTAGTTGCTGGAGAGTCTCCCCCGCCTGTCAATAGTCCGATCTTCATCTATCACCTTTCTATGTTCGATTGCCATTAGGATTACATATTTTGATACTAAAATCGATATATTTTTACCCATTATTAGAGATTCTTTTCTTAATTGCTTGAACTGTTATAACTAGATCTATCGTGTTAACATCTGATTGATGAAAACTTCCTCAGATTTGAGTGTTATAAAAACGATATTCTTCGATGTCGGCAATACCCTCCTTCTCCCTAATCCATCTGTTGAAGATGTGTGTATTGAGATATTGGAAGAGCATGGTAAATCGGTAAGCAAGGAAGAACTTTTATTCGCTCTGGAAAAAGCCGATCGATACTATGAGGATCAGTATTGGAAGGATGATCGGTTCTGGTTAAAAGAAGTGGATACCGCCAAGTTCTGGGCCGGTCTTTATGAACTCATGTTAAATGAGGTAGGCATCAAGGACGGCGCCTCTGAGATATCTATTGAGATCTACAATGCTTTTGGTAAAGGCAATAGATGGCAACCATTTCCAGATGTTGTTCCCGTATTCAAAAAACTCGTTGATAGCGGCTATAGCTTGGGTCTGATTTCTAATTGGGATTCTCGTCTTGCCACTCTTATAGCGGAAATCGGGCTCTCCAAATACCTGGATTATGTTGTTTCGTCAGCCAATGTCGGTTTTTTAAAACCTCAGCCTCAAATATTTGAGATCGCTCTAAAAAGGGCTGATGCATTAGCGACAGAATCTATTCACATTGGTGACCATTACTACGCTGATGTAATGGGTGCAAGAAGTGTAGGTATAACCCCGATTTTGTTAGATAGAAACTCCAAAGTGAATTCTAGCGATTGTCTTCTGATAAGAGATTTGCATGAACTTTTGGATCACTTACAATTAAATATCTGATTATATTTCCGTTATTTCGCTCTGCTGCATTTGGCGTTGTCTTAAAACTTCGACCAAGGTCTTTCTAAGGCCCTCATTTATCTTTTCTACGGTAGTAAATTTAAGAAGCTCTTCGATCGGATAAGGGTCGGCGACATTCATATGATGGCGATAGATCTCGCCCTCCTCCGTAAGGTAGAAGTCTTCAACGGAGCGGCTAAAAAATATCTGAAAGTGATACCCAGGGGTAAGACGAAAATTTTTAACCGGCATGTTTTGTTTTTGTTTAGCTTTATTTTGTTCTTTAGAACGTTCTTTTCTAAGTTTGCCGATATCGATATTTGGATGAAGATCTTCTTTGGAGCAGCTACTCACGAATTCTTGTAGTAGTCGTTTAACCTGGGCGATATCGTATGCTTTTTGACTTTCATCGTCTATCGCTTTTTCTTGGTCTTTTATTAACGCCGCCCTGGCTTGTTCAAGGAGATCTCCGTCGATCTTCTCCGTTTCCAAAGTCGCCGGCGCATGTTTTTTTAACCATTCTTTTAGATGAGTTTCGTCGTCAGGCAGATTGGGATAACTGGACAAGTTTGTTCCGCAACTACACCATACGGTAAAAGCACTAGTCACTGATTTATGGCAGAAGGGGCATATAGGCATATATCCTCCAGAATCAATCGGTAATAAACTATACCAAATCAAAGCCTTTACTTACAAGTAAAACAGACTATTACTCAAGTAGCTTTATTATTCTTTCTGCCGTTATCTCATCATCTTCACGATTTATTTTGATTAGGATCGTCGATCCTTCTTTTAAGTCATCTATCTTGCCATTGCTCACCATACCAATTCTGGCGCCATCATTTATTTTTATAGTTTGGCTTCCAAGCTGTGTTGTCATTATTATTTGGTCGTCTTCTATTTTATCGATCGTACCTTCAAGATTGGCTCCAAAACCGCCGCCCCCAAAACCACCCGGTCTTTGCCCGTAGTCTCCGCCAGGGCGCCTTCCAGCCCCGCCCGGGAATCCTTCACCAGATTGGAAGCGCTCCTGTCTTTCTTCTGGCGTAAGATTTGAGAATTCAGCGATCTCATTTTCGGTCCGCTTTTCTTGGTAGAAGGTTCCGCCGAAAAATGCTAGTCCCCCTATAATTATTACAGCGACAATGGTTATAATGTTTTTTTTCATTCTTCCTCCTATAAAAAATATTTATTCATGTCTAAGTGCATCTATCGGGTTTAAATGAGAAGCGCGTCTTGCCGGAAAGACCCCAAAAAATATCCCGATACCTGCCGAAAAGAAAAAGGCGAGCAGTATCGAGTTTGGGGAAATGACCGTTGCCCAACCGGCCAGTGATGAGATCAGTCGCGATCCAGTTATCCCAAGAGCTATCCCGATCATTCCGCCAAAAAGACTCAGCACCGTCGATTCTATTAGAAACTGAAGCAAGATATCACGGCGTTTCGCTCCAATTGCTTTTCTAAGGCCTATCTCTCTGGTCCGCTCTGTAACCGATACCAGCATGATATTCATGATGCCGATACCACCGACTAAAAGAGATATACCGGCAATCCCTCCCAGTAGAAGGGTCAAAGTCCCGGTGACCTCGTTTATAGTCGACAAGACCTCTTCCTGGTTGAAGAGTCTAAAATCAGCCTCATTAGGATCTCCAATATTGTGGCGATTTAATAATAGAGATGTTATCTGGTTACTTGCATCACTCATTTGATCCCTCTCGGTTACTTCTACGGCGATAGCTCCGAGACTGGTAGCACCATAAACTCTTTTTTGGGCTGTCGATAGCGGGATAAAAATGGCGTCATCAGGATTTTGGAAACCGCTACCACCTTTACTTTCCATTACTCCGATTACCCTAAAAGGGATATTCTCGATCTTTATAGTCTTACCGATCGGATCGATGCCGTTGAAAAGATCCGTAATGACTGTCTGACCTAGTACGGCTACTCTGCTCTGGGTCTTATCATCATCTGTACTTATAAATTCACCGAACTCCGCAGTAAAGTTGTGAACGCTTTCATAAGCGGGGGTAACACCGTTAATAGAAGTATTTACGTTACTATTTTTATAGATCACTTGAGAACGTGAGGTGTATTCCGGTGATACGTTTTTTACTAAGGGAATGTTATCCTTAATGCTCTTTGCATCACTCATCGATAGGCTGTCATTGGATCCAGCCGCAGCTCTCGCTCCCGCTCCTTGAGATCCGCTAATTGGACTAATAGTAAGCAAATTGGAACCGAGACCCTCTATCCGACCAGTAACGGATTTGGTTGCTCCAGCACCGATGGAGACCATTGCAACTACTGCGCCAACGCCGATGATGATGCCAAGCATGGTAAGACCGCTCCTTACCTTATTGGCGACAATCCCTCTCCAAGCGACTTTTAAGCTCTCAAAGATGTTCATGTTTTATGCCCTCGACATTTACAATCGCAACAGTCCTGTCATGATTTATCTCATCATTAACGATTTGGCCATCTCTAAGATGGATTACCCTTTTGGCATGGGCGGCGATGTAGGGCTCGTGAGTTATAAGGATTACGGTCTTGCCTTTAGAGTTTAATTTTTCAAAGATACCCATTATCTCATTTCCCGACCCCGTATCTAAGGCCCCAGTCGGCTCGTCAGCTAAGATAATATCTGGTTCGTTTACCAAGGCTCTGGCAATTGCAACTCGCTGCTGCTGCCCACCCGATAATTGGTTTGGCATATGGTTGGCTCTATCTGATAGGCCAACAATTTCCAGTGCTCTAAGTGCCTTTTCGCGCCTATCGCTCTTGCCAGAATAGATGAGGGGAAGCTCTACATTCTCAAGCGCAGTTGTTCTAGCAAGAAGATTAAATTGTTGGAAGACGAAGCCGACTCGCTCACTTCTGATTGTCGCAAGTTCATCCTCATCCATGTTCTTGACTTTAATGCCATTAAATAGATACTCACCATCGGTCGGCACATCTAGGCAACCGATTATATTCATGAGCGTTGATTTTCCGGAGCCACTTGGTCCCATAATAGCTACAAAATCGCCGGTTGCGATCTCAAGATCGGTCTTACTTAGAGCGTGGACTTTTATTTCGCCTAGATCAAATATCTTGCTAAGATCATTAAGTTTAAGTAGAGGGTCTGATTCACTTAACATTTTATCTTCTGACGCCGCCTCCGCCTGGTGGTCTGAAACCGCCCCCAAAACCGCCTCCGCCACGTTGCCCAAAACCGCCACCGCTAGGACTCTGTTGAGAAAAGACGTTCAATGAAATCTCGTCGCCAACCAGCAAACCACTTACGATCTCCGTATTATTTTCATCGCTAAGGCCGGTTATCACTTTTATATCAACCGGTTCACCGTCAATGATTTTTTGAACGACTTTTCCATCTTCACTAGAACGTACGGCGATATTCGGCACTAAGAGGACATCGTCTTTTTTACCTAGATCTATTTTTACATCGGCGCTCATTCCAAGTCGTATGGATGGATCAGTTTTATCTAAAGATATATAGGCGACATAAGTGGTCACATTTTGATTCGTATTAGCAACAGGATCAATTGAAGAGATCGAACCTTTAAAATCTTTATCAGGAAGGGCATCCAAGTTTACGCCAACCCCTTGGCCAACAGCGATCTTTGGGATATCTGCCTGATCGATAGTTGCTTTAATTTGAATATCATTAAGATCAACGATCTGTATAAAAGATGAGCTTGATGAACTTTGGCCATCTCCGGTCTGTCCCTGTGCATTTATGCCACCGACTTGATCTCCAACGCTTGCGTTGATGGCAATAACCGATCCACTTATCGGACTAGTAATAGTTGCGCTTTTTAGCCTATCGTCAGCATCACTTACATCATGTTCTGCTAAATGCACTTGCTCTTGCTGGGTCCTTACATCGAAATCAAATGATGCTTGCTTCAATTGTAGATTTATAAGATCAGCTTGATATTTATTACTTGCCGATTCGACGGCATCCTCATCTGCGCCGATCAGTAATTGTTCGGACTCGCTAGGAGTAGGGTAAGCAGCAATAGTACCTGCAAGGTCGGCTTGTGCTTTTCGAAGTGAGCCCAGGCTACTATTAAGTGAGTTTTGCGCCAGATCTATTGATGCTTGGTTTGATGATTTTAACTGGTCCATTCTGATTTTTGCCGAAGTTAATTTCGAGCGGGCGATGTCTAGCTCCCGTTTCGCATCATCCGAGTCTATGGTTGCCAGAATGTGGCCCACAGTAACCGTATCACCGATGCTTACCTCAATTGAGGTCACTTCACCATTTACTGCCGGTGATATGTTGGATTCATTTCCGGCGATGATAACGCCGGTCGTCACTAGAGTAGGTCTGATAGAGCCCTTTTCGACCGTTGCAGTTCTAGATTGAAGTGAAGCCGTCTGGGCTTCGCCGTTCGAGCGGCGCCAAAGAAAAAAAGCGGTGGCAATAAGCGTGATGGTGATGACAATAAATATTAAACGGGCATTTTTTTTATAAAAATTTTGGAAAATTTCCAAAAAATTCCCTCTTTGTCTCAATTATTTAAATATCAGAGACGCTGTGATTATAGATTTTAAGTGCTTGAATTTCAATAGACAGGCTCATAAGTTTATGTAGCTTTACTTTTCTATGGCCAATCAGGCTAATGAAACGTAGAAGCCGAGCTTGCCCCAGATTATATAGAGCAAACAAAACTTTAGAGCCACAATATGTTGTAATTTAATATCACCTGATAATTATTGTTCATCAATTATATGGTAGACAAATTATATTATGAAAAGATAAGCCAAATGTAATGAAAGTGTAAAAACTCTAAAGAGTTACAAGAGGAAGTTCAACGGTAAATGTCGATCCAACACCAACGTCGCTTTTAACATCAATTAATCCATCATGGTTCTGAACGACGTGCTTTACGATAGAAAGTCCCAATCCGGTTCCGCCCTTCATTCTCGATCGCGCTTTATCGACGCGGTAGAACCTTTCAAAGATGCGGTTAATATCTTTTTTCGGTATCCCGATGCCATCATCTTCTATCTTAAAAAAGACGCTGGATTTTTTTGAACTCAAGTCAGCTCTCACTCGGCCACTGGGAAGAGTATACCGAATGGCATTTTCAAAAAGGTTGACGATAAGCAACTCCAACTGTTCCGGACTGCCAAAACAAAAGGGGATTTCTTCATCTATGGTTAGCTCAAACGATATCTCCTTTCGTTCAGCAACAGAGTCAAATTCGTTTCCTAATTCCCTGATCAGGCCGGCAAAATCGAAATACTCAAAACTCGGCTTTACGGCTTCCAGTTTCGATAAGTCGAGTAGATCGTTTACCAACTGCACAAGCCTTCCTGTCTCTTTGCCCAGCCGTTTTGAAAACTGAATGATCTCATTATCCTTGACCTCATCGCTTTGGCAGATCGCATCCGCTAGCAATTTGATGCCGGTTATTGGTGTCTTTAGCTCATGAGAAACATTAGCGACAAAATCACGGCGAACATTCTCTAGTTGCCGTTGTTTCGTCGTATTTCTGAAGATAATGAGCACATTGGATTGGTCGGTACTTTTAATCGGAACGACACTTAGATGAAGAGTAGCGGAGTATTTATCTGCCCATATTTCAATATCATTTTCTTTAGGCGAAGAAAGTGTCCTTTCAATAACCCTTTTTAGTTCGGGATCAAGTTCGATCTTCGAGATATCATCGCCGATATCGATGATGGCTTTGTTTTTATCAAGAAGTTCTTTTAATGATTTATTGATCTGCAGAACATTACCATTTAGATCGATAAGAAGGATTCCGTCTCTCATGTTATCTAAGATGATCTCGAAATTATTCATTGGCTAGGACCTCAAAACGATAGCCTAGAGTATGTACGGTGTGAATATAGGTATAAGCTGAGTTTTTTTCCACTTTTTCTCTAAGGCGTTTTATATGCACATCGATAGTCCGCGATGAACTGATAAAATCATGCCCCCAGACTTTTTCCGCCATTTCCTCGCGGGTAAAAACCACTCCCGGGCTTGAAGCCATCAATTCAAGAAGGAAGAACTCTTTGGGCCGAAGGTCGACACGTTTCTCGTCAACCAGAACAAGGTGCTTTTTTCGATCGACCGCTACATCGCCAAAGTTAAGAGGTTTACTAAGGTCATCGACCTTTCCCCGTTGTCCTGATCTTCTAAGGTTTGCGGTGATTCGGGCTAGCAGTAGAGCGGTGCTAAATGGTTTAGTGATATAGTCGTCAGCTCCTGAATCAAAACCCTTTAGGATATCTTTCTCCGAATCTAGGGCGGTCAACATAAGTACTGGGACCTTCTCGTCCTTCTCGCGTATTCTCTTGCAGAGCGTGAAGCCGTCCATTTTCGGCAACATTAGATCAAGCAATATAAGGTCAGGATTGTTTCCAAAAGCAAGCTCTAAGCCGATCTCACCGTTTTTTGCGGAAAGTACAGAATATTCTGCCTGTTCGAGGCTGAAGGAGAGCATATCTCTTATTGTTGTATCATCTTCTATAACGAGGATAGTTGTCATATTCTTTAGTTTGATTATTTCATATCATTTTACCAGATGAAAGTATCAATTTCTCATCGACTTCAAAAAGTGTTAACAAAAAGTTTGCAAAAAAGTCACTTGTATTTAACCACATTCTCGGTCTACTTGGATAAATTGAAATTGTAAACGTAACAGATCTTAAATATTGGAGAGAGATGTGCAAGAATTTGGCGAATAAAAAGACTTCTTACATCTTATTTGTGATATTGGCTATCTCTATTTCAATTCTTTTACCAGCCTGCGCTGGCGGAGACCAAAACACCAGTGATTCCAAGGTGTTATCGGGAACCGTAAAAGTTGATGGTTCAAGCACTGTTTTTCCTATCACCGAAGCCGTCAGTGAAGAATTTCAAATAGAGAATCCTAAGGCGAGAGTTACTGTCGGGGTCTCAGGTACCGGTGGTGGATTTAAAAAGTTTGTAACCGGTGAGACGGATATCTCTAACGCTTCACGGCAGATAAAACCGGAGGAGGCCGAGGAAGCTAAGAAGAACGGCATCGAGTATATAGAACTAAAAGTCGCTTTTGACGGTCTATCGGTAGTCGTAAATAAAGAAAACGATTTTGTTGACGACCTAAGCGTCGAGGAGTTAAGAAAAATGTGGGATGCCGGCAGTACCGTTAAGACTTGGAAAGACATAAGATCGGAGTGGCCCGATGAGAAGATAAAATTTTTTGGTCCCGGTACCGACTCTGGGACATTCGATTATTTTACTGAGATGATTAATGGTGAAGAAGATAGAAGTCGAGATGATGCCACTCTTAGCGAGGATGATAATACCTTAGTACAGGGTATAGCCGGAGAAAAAAGCGCCGTTGGATATTTTGGCTATGCTTACTTTGTCGAGAACAAGGATAAAATAAAGCTGGTAAAAGTTGATGGAGTCAAACCCACCATGAAGACAATTAAAAACGGCGAGTACAAGCCGCTTTCTAGGCCGATGTATATCTATGTAAATAAGAAATCCCTTAAGAAGCCTGTAGTTAAAGCTTTTGTCGAGTTTTATTTGGAGACTGCGGAGGTACTAAGCGAAGAGGTAGGCTATATTCCTCTGGATAAGAGAGAATATGAAGAGCAGCTGGACTTTATCGATAAATAACAAGGTCGCCTATTAAGGATATTAAAGAGCCGTAAGAAGATGCAAGAAGTCAAATTAAAAGAAAAGATAATCCATCTAATACTTTTCTTATTTGCACTGATACCTATCATCACTGTAGTAGGAATAATCACTATATTGTTTACTGAGACGTACTCTTTCCTTCAAGAGGTTCCCGTTTTAGACTTTCTGACAGGTACCAGATGGTCGCCGCTACTAAAACCTAAAAGTTTTGGCGTATTGCCTCTTCTTGCCGGCACGCTTCTCGTTACTATCGGGGCGATGATCTTTGCTCTTCCGATAGGTCTTGGAATGGCTATCTATCTGGGGGAATATGCTCCAAGAAGAGTGAAAAAAGTGGTAAAGCCGCTTATCGAGATTCTTGCTGGGATTCCTACTGTCGTTTACGGGTACCTAGCTCTATTATTTATTACACCAATAATTAGAAGCATATTGCCGGAGACTAACATCTTTAACGCCCTCTCCGCATCTATTGCGGTAGCTATTATGATCCTGCCGATGATCGCTTCTCTTAGTGAGGATGCGATGTCGGCGGTGCCAAGGTATCTTCGTGAGGGCGCCTACGCGATGGGAGCCAATAAATACGAGGCTATTACTAGAGTAGTAATGCCGGCGGCATTTTCCGGAATAGCCGCCTCTTTTGTATTAGCGCTTTCCAGGGCGATCGGTGAGACGATGATCGTTACTTTGGCAGCCGGTGCTACTCCGAGGCTTACATTAAATCCGCTTGAAAGTATTCAGACAATAACCGCCTATATTGTTCAGGTGAGTCTTGGTGAGACTCCCCGTGGGACGATAGAGTACAAGTCCATTTTTGCTGTCGGCTCAGTTCTTTTTATTATTACTCTACTCGTAAATTTGTCGGCGCAGAGACTTATAAAAAGAGCAAGTAAAGGAGCTTTATGACG
>Ga0255058_10000925_pt1 | contig 16865 bp, 13 predicted proteins | sample Cases_109_9_MG_FD_188637 | JGI IMG/M metagenome (GOLD analysis project Ga0255058, IMG submission 188637) | Seawater microbial communities from Amundsen Gulf, Northwest Territories, Canada - Cases_109_9 | ecosystem: Environmental > Aquatic > Marine > Gulf | place: Canada: Northwest Territories... | reverse complement strand
CGGGGCCCGCCGTCGCCGCCGCGATGATCTGAGCCGCGACGTCGTCACCGTCACGCACCTCGGGAAGGCCCGTGAGGGGAATCAGACGGACTTCGGGGCCGCCCATCGTTGGATCGCTGCTAGACGCCCGTGACCCGGATGCCGGTGTGGGCCTGGTAGATCTTGTTGATGTGCACGAGTAGCACGGTTAGCTGCTCAGTGAAGCGCGAGTTCTTGAGGGCGCCGCCGTCCAGCGCACGAACGTAGTTGATCTCCTCGACGAGCGACATCACCTTCTGCTTCGCCGACTTGTCGTCGCCGCAGACGATGACGTCGCCCTGCATCGGTGTGTCGATCCGCTGCAACTGCTTGGCGTCGAGGTGATGGAAGGCGCTGACGACTTTGGCGTTCGGAAGCAGCGACGCGGCTTCCTCGGCAGCCGATCCGGCCTCGGGCATCGCCGCGACCGGGCCATCGTCACCCTCGAAGCTCATTGGCACGACCGTGTCGACGACGATCTTGTCAGCGATCGCCTCTTCCAATTCTTTCAGAATCTCAGCGTGGGCCGATACGGGAACGGTAACGAAGACGAAATCGGCCTTGAGCGCGCCGTCCCAGTTGGGGCCACCGTAGAGGTCAGCGCCGGGCGAGGCCTCGTGGATCTTGGCCACGGTCTCCGCCGCCCGCTCCTCGCTGCGCGAGCCGATGTAGATGGCGTGTCCGGACCTGGCGAATCGGATCGCCAGCCCGGTTCCTTCCGGGCCCGTCCCGCCGATAAACGCGAGTCTTGCCATTCTGATTCCTCCGGTCGTCAAAAAGGACAGGTGCCCACCCGACTGCTACCTGCCCCCGGTTAGTCTACAGGGTTGATCCGACCGCGCGAAAGCGCGGCATCACTTCACGGGCAAAGAGCCCCATCGAGTGCTGCACTCGTTCCGGCTCAAGGCCGCCCATGTTCATCCAGCAGAGTACGTAGTTGACTCCCAGCTCATCGTGCAGCCACTCGATGCGGCGGGCGACGGTGTCCGGAGAGCCGAATAGCATGAGCTCCTGGCGCGTCTCCCGCATCTGTGCGCCCTTCTCGAAGCCCTCGTACGTGCTGTAGCCGGCGGGCATCTCGCCATCCCTGGCGGAGGGCGAGCCGAGCGTGGACAGCGAAGCGCCGTAGCGCCGCGAGTAGTCGACTCCGATCTCCTTCGCGCGTTCGTCGCTATCGTCGACGTAGACGTGCACGAGCGCCGGCAGGTCGGCGTTGCCCGAGCGGCCAGCCAGCTCCAGCGACTCACGGTAGAGCTGGTAGTTCGTCTTGATCTGGTCCGCCGCGAGCCCGGCCGGCGAGATGATCGGATAGCCGCGCTCGGCGGCGTAGCGGATCGTCTCCGGCGTCATCCAGCTAGCGACGTAGATGGGCGGGTGCGGCTTCTGCACCGGTTTCGGAAGGACGCTGACGTCCTGAACCTGGGTGAACTGGCCGTCGTACGAGAACGACTCTTCGGTCCAGGCCCGAACGAGAACCTCGACGCACTCATCGAAACGAGCGCGGCTCTCGTCCATCGGCACGCCAAAGCCCGCGAACTCCGTCGCCTGGTAGCCGCGACCAACACCGAAGTCCAGACGGCCGCCGCTCATGATGTCGAGCGTCGCCGCCTGCTCGGCGAGACGCAGCGGATCGTGGAACGGCAGCGTGACGATCGCGGTGCCGATGCGGACGCGTTCCGTCCGCGCTGCCACCCAGGCGCCGATCTGCATGAGGTCGGTACCGATGCCGTACCACTGGAAGTGGTGTTCGGCCAGCCAGACGCCGTCGAAACCAAGCTCCTCCGACGCTTCGATCTGGTCCAGTTCCGCAGTGAAGACGTCGCTGTCCGACCAGCCGGGCGGCCTCTGGAAGAGGTGGAAGGTGCCGAACTTCATAGTGGCGCCAGTATACAGCCGCGAACTCGAACCGCCACCTATTTGCGCACGGATACGTAGCGCGCATACAATCGTGATCGGCTCGCCGGAGATTGTGGCGCGGGGTGCGCCTCCGGCCTCACGAGCCGTTGGCCGTGCTTCTAGCATCGCACCCCCGCAGCGGATAACCGTACGAGGTTGCTTCGGCATGGCCAACGAAACACAGCACGTCTCACTGCGTGGTCTGTCCCACGTCTTTACGGACGGACACGATCCCCTTCCCGTCCTAGATGACGTGTCGATCGACGTGCCGCACGGGCAGTTTACGTCGATCATCGGGCCGAGCGGCTGCGGCAAGTCGACTCTGCTGCGAATCGTCGGCGGTCTGCTGGCGCCGTCGGAGGGTTCGGTACGCATTGGCGGCTCCGGACCACGCGACGCCCAGCGGCGTCACGACATCGGCATCATCTTCCAGGAACCGGCGCTTCTGCCTTGGCGGACGGTCGCCGCAAACGTGCGCCTGCCTCTGGAGATCGACGGCGCGCGGAGGCGCGGCACGGACGCCGGGTCGCTGCTCGACCTCGTCGGGCTTGGCGAATTTCGCGACTACTACCCGCATCAACTCTCCGGTGGAATGCGGCAGCGGGTGGCGATCGCCCGAGCGCTGGCCGTCGATCCGGCGCTGCTCCTGATGGACGAACCGTTCGGCGCGCTGGACGAGATCACGCGCACAACGATGCGATACGAACTGCTGCGCATCTGGGCCTCACAGGCGAAGGCGGCAGCACGCAAGACTGTGCTGTTCGTCACGCACTCGATCACCGAGGCGATCGTGATGTCTGACAGGATCATCGTGATCAACGGCCGGCCCGGCCGCGTCGTCGCGGACGCCGCGGTCGAACTGCCGCGGCCACGGACGCGGGAGATCGAACGCAGCGCGCCGTTTCTGGACTACGCAGACCACCTGCGCGGCCTGCTCGACGGAGCGGCGGCATGAACGAGCGTTTGCGCGGCATCCTGCGGGGCGTTGTGACGTACGGCCTTCCGCCCGTGATCACATTCGCGGTCGTCATCGGCCTCTGGGAAGCGTACGTCGCGTGGCGCGACGTATCGATACTGGTGGTCCCGGCACCATCCGACGTCTGGGAGCGTTTTTTCGACGAGCCCGGCTACTTCTGGGAGCAAGGCTGGTGGACGCTCTACGAGGCCACGCTCGGCCTGATCGCCGGGTCGGTGGTCGCGATCACGCTGGCCGTGATCATGGCGCACTCCCGCCCCGTGGAGCGCGGGCTGCTGCCGCTGGCGATCGCGATGAAGGTGACACCGCTCGTAGCGATCGGGCCGGTGCTGATCGTGATCTTCGGGTTCGGCACGACGCCGAAGATCTTCCTCGCCGCCCTGCTCTGCTTCTTCCCGATGCTTGTCAACGCGCTCACAGGCTTCCGGGACGTGGATTCTGGAGCACTCGAGTTCTTGCGATCCCTGCGCGCCTCGCCCTGGAGTATCTTCTGGAAGCTACGCGCCCCGAGCTCGCTGCCGTACGTGCTCAGCGCTCTGCGCATCACTTACCCGCTTGCCCTCGTGGGCGCTGTCATCGCCGAGTGGTTTACCGGCAACCGCGGTCTTGGCTTCGTCGTCTATTCGTCGGCGCAAAACCTGCGCACGCCGGAGCTTTTCTCGGCGATCGCCGTGCTGGCCGTGATCGGCGTCGCTATCAACATCGCCCTATCGCTGCTGGAGCGCCGCCTGCTGTTCTGGCACGAGTCCGTCCGGAGCACCAGCTAGGAGATCTCTCGCATGAAGCAATATGGATTCGCAATCGTCCTGCTATCGGCGCTGTTCGCCATCGTCGCCTTTTCCGCCTGCAACGATGACGACGATGGCGGCGGAACTCCGGGACCATCAGCGATCAGCGCGACCGGCGCCAACGGTACCGTTACGCCGGCTCCGCCGGACGAAGTGACGTTCATGGCCGGCTTCAAGCCACAGGCTAACCTGCCGTTTGTCGGCGCCTACGTGGCGCAGGAGAAGGGATTCTTCGCCGAGGAGAACCTGGAGGTCGATATCCAGCATGTCGCTACGCCCGGAGACAACTTCCGGCTGCTCGCCACGGGGCAAGTACAGTTCTCAACGTCCGACGCCACGGCGCTCCTGGAGAAGTGGACCAGCGACCCGGTGATCGAGGTCGTCTCGCTGGCGCTGATCGGCCAGACGGGCCAGCAGGGCTTCGCCGTGCTGGCAGACTCCGGCATTGAGTCGCCGGCCGACTGGGCGGACAAGATCGCGGGCTACAAAGGCAGCGATGTGCCGCCGGACTACCTGGCGATCCTCGAGGCGAACGGTCTCGACCGCTCCGATGTCGAGGAAGTGCGGGTCGGATTCGCGCCACAAGTGCTGACAGAGGGGCTCGTCGACATCTTTCCCGTGTTCATCGCCAACGAGCCGGACACACTGAGCAGTCTGGGCGTGGAGACCCGTGTCTTCACCGCTGCCGACTACGGCGCACCGACTCTCGGCCTGTCGTACGTAACGACGCCGGAGTACGCGGAGGAGAACCCGGACATCACGGCCCGCTTCACGCGCGCCGTCCTGCGCGGAATCGCTTACGCCGAAGCGAACCGCGAGGAGGCGATCGACATCGTGCTGATATACGCGCCACAGGAGGACCGCGAACATCAGCGCTATATGCTCGACACAGAGCTTGAGATGGCACAACCCAGCGTCTTCTATGAGCACCTGGGCCTCGGCGCGCAGACGCTCTCGCATTGGCAGGCGCTGCACGACTTCCTGATCGAGCATGACGGTCTGCCGCAAGAGATCGCGGACCTGTCGCTCGTCTTCACTGACGACTTCAAGGCGTTCGAGGGCGACGACTAGCTCGTAGACGCGCCAAAGCGGGCGCGGACGTATCACAATAGGACGATGCGATTCGTAATCGCGGCATACGCCGCCTGTCTGACGCTGCTTGGCGTGTTCGCGCTCGTTGGTGCCGCGCTGGTCTTCGAGGCGACGGGGCCCTCGGACGCGGCTGAGGCGGCAGCGAATCGCAACTCGTTCAACTTGGTCACCTGGGAGCTAAAGCACCTCCCCCAGAAGTGGCTGTACAAGATCGGCGGAATCTTCCGCGACGATCAGGGTAGCGCTGACGACGCGCTGCGACGCTACTTCGAGCTGGGCGACGAAATCGACCGGCTGGCCTTCTCAGCTCCGGGCTCGGACGAGCTGGCGCGGGCCGAGGACGAACGCGGCGACCTCGAAGCACGCGTCGAGGACATCATTGAGGGGCGCGTGACGTCCGTGCTGGAGGAGCAAGACCTGGCGCTGGAGCCGCCGCTCTTCACCGACCTGGGGCTCGTATTCCCGCCGGTTGACTTCGAGATCGACCCACCGCCGCGCGTACTCGCGGTCTCGGCGCGCGATCGCATCGGGCTGGACGACGCGTATCTGCTGACGCCCGGTCTCTCGAGTGAAACGGCGATCGCTATCGAGAGCGACGTGGAGACGGACGACCCGGACGTTTCGGCGTTGGTCGTGATAACGGGCGGCGTGGCGACGTACCCGAGCGTGATCAGGGAAGGCCGCTCCTACCAACGCATGGTGGATACGGTATTTCACGAGTGGCTGCACCAGTACCTGATCTTCTTCCCGCTGGGACGCAGCTATTTCGAGGGAGGCGAGGTGCGCACGCTGAACGAGAGCGTCGCCAACATCGCCGGGAGCGAGCTGGCGCGCCTCTACTTCGAGAAGTACGGCCCCCTGGAACCCAAAGTGCCCTCTCCAGCGCCCGACTCAAGTCCCACGCCGGCGCCGACGGCAGGCCCTGCAGCTGAGCCGTTCGACTTCAACGCCGAACTGCGGGCGCTGCGCCTGGACGTCGAGCAGCTGCTGGCGGACGGCCGGATTGAGGAGGCAGAGGCGCTGATGGAGCGCAAGCGCGACGAGTTCGAGTCACAGGGCCGCTACATCCGCCGGCTAAACCAAGCGTACTTCGCGTTCTACGGATTCTACGCTGATACGCCCGCATCGATCGACCCGATCGGCCCAAAGCTGACCACGCTCCTGGAGCGGGCCGGATCGCCCGGCGAGTTCGTGCGGCTGGCGTCAGGGATCACGACGCAGGGTGAGCTTGACCGGTTGCTGGGCGGCTAGTCCAACGGCGCCCGGTCATGCACACGCACATCGTAGTCGAAGTCCAGGATGCGGACGTTCTCGTGCTCGTCAAGGAAGGGACGCAGGCGTCGGATCGCCTGATTGTGGAGGAGGCTCTCCCACCAGTGGTGCGCCCGGAAGCCGGGCAGGATGACGGTGATCGGAGCGTCACCCTCATTACGCTCCAGGCTATCGATGTAGGCGAGCATGGGCCCGGCGAAAGCACGGTATGGCGACTCGATGATCAGCAACGGCACGTCCGGCATCAGGTCGTTCCAGCGCTGGCGGAACTCCTCAGCCTCTTCTCGGTTGTCGGCGAGGTGGACGGCGGCGATGTTGCGGGAGATTTCGCGCGCCATGCCGATCGCACCCGTTGTGATCTTGTTGATGGCGTCGACGGGGACGACGACGTGCTCGTCGCGGCCCCGTTCCACCAGCGGTTCTGGCGGCGGCACCCTGCGCCGGATCTCGCCTTCATCGACTTCGACCTGCCGCTCGTACCAGTCGTAGTGCCGGCGGATCATCGCGAAGACCCCGACAAGCAGTACGACCAGGAGGAGCGATATCCAGGCGCCCTGGCCGAATTTCGTCGCGCCGATGACCACCGCAACGGCGGCTGTCGCGCCGAGCCCGACGACGTTCAGCACCATGCTCCCTCGCCAGCCCGGCTCGCGCCGCGTCCACCAGCGCTTCACCATGCCCAACTGCGACAGGCTGAAGGCGATGAAGACGCCAACGGCGTAAAGCGGGATCAGCTTCGTGACCGAGGCTCCGTAGATGACCAGAAGTACACAGGAGATGACGCCCAGCACGAGGATCCCATTGGAGAACGCCAGGCGGTCGCCGCGGAAGTTGAACTGCCGCGGCAGGTACTGGTCCCGGGCCAGGATCGATCCGAGCAGCGGGAAGGCGTTGAAGCTGCTGTTGGCCGCGAGGAAGAGGACCATCGCCGTTGTGGCCTGGAGGGTGAAGTAGACGACGTTTTCGCCCCAGACCGTGCGACCAAGCGAGGAGACAAGAGTCTGGTCTGTCTCGGGCACGAGACCGAAGCGGCTTACGACAAACGTGATGCCAACGAACATGAAGACGGCGATGCCGGCCATGATCGCCATCGTCATCCGCGCGTTCTTCGCCTCCGGCGGCTTGAACGTCGGCGTCCCGTTGGCGATCGTCTCAACGCCGGTCAGCGCCGAGGCGCCGGAGGAGAAGGCCCGAAGCACGAGCCAGACGGTGAGGCCCTGCGTCGCCGTCTCATCAAGGCCGACAGGCGGAGCGGCCTCGGTGAACGAGCCGGGCGCGTCGCCGATGAGAACGCGCACGAAGCCAACGACGATAGTGGCGCCCATGACCACAATGAAGAAGTAGGTCGGCGCGGCAAAGAAGGAGCCGGACTCGCGGATGCCGCGCAAGTTGCCCATGGTGAAGAAGATGACGAAGGCGACCGCCATCGGTACGCGGTAGTCGACGAGTTCTGGCAAGGCAGACGTGATCGCCGCCACGCCCGCGGAGACGCTGACCGAAACGAGCAGCGTGTAGTCCACCATCAGCGCTCCGGCGGCAACGAGACCAGGGTATCGTCCGAGGTTGTCGTGCGAGACGGAGTAGGCGCCGCCGCCGCCGGGATAGGCCTTGATCGTCTGCCGGTAGGACATCATAACAAGGATCAGCAAAGCGGCGACTATGAGACCGATCGGCAGAAGATAGTCGAGGCCAGCCGCACCGGCAAAGGTGAGCAAGATCAGCGCTTCCTCCGTTGCGTAGGCAGAGGAAGAGAGTGGGTCTGAGCCGAGAATGGCGAGCGCCTTAAGCTTCGTCAGCCGTTCATTGATCGACTGAGCGGTAGCGATCGGGATGCCGAGGACTGTTCCCTTGAAGACCTGCACGATTCGCTCGATGCGGCCGACGGGGCGGCTGCCGACGCGGGTTGCCGCGATGTAGCCCGCGCCGACGCGCGTGAAGCGCCGCTGCGAGGGAACAACGCGCAGGTAAGCGCCGCGTGAGGTCGCGCCCCATCGCACCTCCCTCAGCTCGACATCGACGGGTGAATCGCGCCGGTCGCGCTCCTGGCGAGGGATGACGATTCGATCGCTTGGTTCCCTCGGCGGTCGATCTGGTTCGTCGGCGGGGCGCTCCTCTTCGAGTTGAGGCTCTGGTTTCTCGGTCGGGCGACGCCCCTCGCCCAAATCGGGGCGCTGGCGGCGGATGAAGGAGCGGCCGCGATCTTCGTCACTCACAGGCGGGACTTCCCGCGGCGCGGTTCATATCGAAACTAGGCTACTGCCCGGCGAGTCGTTGCAGCAAGCTGAGGACGGGTCAGTCACCGGCGGAGGGGACGGGCACGATAATACTCTCGGGTGCGACGTCAGGGTCGGGATCTGGCCCGGGTTCCGGATCCGTTGAGGCGTCGACCGGCGACTGCCTGAAGATGATGAGCAGGTCGCCGGTGAAGATCATCTCGCCCTCTGCGAGGCCGTTCGTCTCGCGCAGGTCGTCGAGGTCGACGGCGAACAGCTCAGCGATGAACTCAATCGTGTCACCCTCGCGGACGGTGTAGAAGAAGGCAGAGGGCCTATCGGGCGTCGGCGTCGGACTCCCGGAAGTCGTTGGGAACACCGGGCCTCCGGGCGTCGGTGTCGCGATACCACCGGAGCCGTCCGGGCCGAGGCAGCCGCCGGCCTTGAGCGTCGGTGTGCCCTTCTTGAAGACCTCGCTTCGACCCCCGCACTCGATGAGAGAAACATCGCTGGGCCGTTCGAAGGACCGCGGCTCCAGCTCCAGGTAGGCATGCGCTTCGCCCATAAAGATGCGCCAGATTGGCCCCGAGCCAACAGACGAGAACGTGCCCACGGCCATCGGTGAATTATCGGCGTTGCCCATCCAGACGCCCACGGCCAGGTCTGGCGTGTAGCCCATCAGAACGCCGTCCCGGAACTCTTCGCTGGTTCCGGTCTTGGAAGCAGCCGGCCGGTCGATCGTCAGCCGGCTCCAGTTGATCGCGTCTCGGGAGAGGATGTCCGTAACCATGTAGGCGTAGGCGGACTCGACAACCTGCACCTCTTCCGGGTTGTTGAAGGTGTAGACGGGGTTGCCGTCGGCGTCCGTGATCGAGAGCACGGACACCTGGTCAAGCTGCCGATAACCGTCTGGCAGGTCTTCGGACGTTGGGCGGCCGATCATCGTGCCGTTGTTGGCGAGCACGGCATAGGCGAACGTCTGGTCGATGAGCTTGACCTCGCAGGCACCAAGCGTGATCGTCGGCCCGCAGTCGCCCTGGCGGAGGTCGGTGATGCCCATGCGGTGCGCAAGATCGCGCATGCGGTCTTCCCCCACGTCCATCAGGGTGCGCACGGCCGTTGTGTTGATCGACTGTGAGAGGCCCTTCCGGACCGTGATTTCGCCGAGGAACGCGTTGTTCCAGTTGTTAACGGCGCGGGGCAGACCGCCGACATCCAGCACCAGTTTCTTATCTTCTACGAGGGTCGATGGCACCCAGCCGTCCTCGAACGCCTTGAGATACGTGAACACCTTCATCGTCGAACCGTGCGACTGTAGAGAAAGGGCGATGTCGACCTCGCCGTCGATGTCTTCGCGATCGTAATCGCGGCTACCGACGTAGGCGAGGATCTCGCCCGTGCCCGGGCGGATCGCCACGAGCGAGCCGTTGTGCCCGCCGTACTGCCCCTCGGTGCGCGAGAGTTCTTCGTCGATGATCCGCTCGGCGATTAGGTTGAGGCTAAGGTCGATCGTGGAGGTGATGCGGAGGCCTCCCTGGCGCACGACCTTGTCGCAGGAAATGTCACCAGGCGGGTCGAACAGCCCGGCGTGGCACATGTCCGCCACCTGATCTTCGACGTACCAGACCCAGTGTGGTGCGAGGATGTCGATCGAAGTGTCGACAAAACCCAACGGTTCGTCCTTCGCGGCTTCGATCTCGGCGACAGTGAGCGTGAGCAGCGGGTTGTCCTTATCACCGACCGTCGGGATCGAGTTCACGGCGCTCAGATGTTCGATCATCAGGTCGAGGACCTGGAGCTGGCGCGCCTCGGCGAACGGGAGCTTGTCGGAGTTCGTCGGATCGTAGTCGCCGGGCGCCTGCGGGAGTCCCGCGAGGAGCGCCGCCTGAGCGAGCGTCAGATCTTTTGCGTCCCTACCGAAGAACTGGCTGGAGGCAGCCTCGGCGCCATAAGCGTTGGCGCCGTAGAAGATCTGGTTGAGGTACCACTCCAGGATCTGATCGTCGGAGTAGTTCTGCTTGAGTTCGAAGGCGATCACGGTCTCTTTGATTTTGCGCTCGACTCCGGTAGTTCCGCGCGCCGACCGTTCGTCAAAGTCGATGTAGATGTTGCGCGCGAGCTGCTGAGTGATAGAGCTACCACCACTGCCTTCGAAGAGGCCGGGACCGAACGGCGTCAGGTTCTCCCAGGCGGCGCGGGCAAGGCCTCTGAAGTTGACGCCCGGGTTGCCGTAGAAGCTGGCGTCCTCCGTCGCGATCGTGGCGGCGAGGAGAAATGGCGAGATCTCGGCCAGCGGCACGGGATCGCGCAGGCCTTCGAATTCTGGGATGTACTCGTACAGCTTGTTGCCGTGACGGTCGTAGATGATGCTCGACCCGATGGTGTTTGAGTTGATGACTTCTTGTGGCTCGCGCAGGTCGTTGGCGTAGCCCTGGTAGACGAAGAAGCTCGCAACGCCGGCGGCGACGATCCCGAGGACGCCAACGAAGAGCATCAACGTGAGGAGCGAAGTCAGGCGAGAGCGGAAAGTACGACCACGCCGGGCGGTCGCCTGTCGTGCCCGTTTGCGGCGGACTCGGTATATGCTGGCCAAATCGTATCCTGTGTGATTCTCCCGTTTCGGCTATTTCCGTACTAGTACAACGAAGTGGGAGAGGCCAAAGTTTCGGAGTCCTGTGTTTTCAAGCGGGTAGAGGAGCCAGCGCAACGCACGCCCCACATACCTGCGCCGCGCCATTATGTGGTCGAAGCCCGGATATACGAACGAGTGTATTTGCGCCCGGAAGCCCACCTTGCGGTAGATTCGGCGCAGCTTGCCCTTCGTGTACACGCGGGCGTGCGGCACGAGGCGGTTGCGTAGAAGGTCCGGCAGATAGTTTACGAGCGGCCAGTTCCCAAAGTGATACTTTTTGCCGATGAAGATGCCGTGCGTCTCGAACGGGTAGAGCCGGTTCGGGCAGAAGACAACCAGCCGGCCGCCGGGCGCAAGCACTCTGTGCATTTCGCGCAGTGATTCGAGGTCGTCGTCCACGTGCTCGAGCACTTCGTGCATGAGGACGACGTCGAACGCGCCGTCCCTGTACGGCAGATGTTCCGCCACCGCCAGGCTCAGACCCGGAATCTCCTCGATACCGCGCAGGACACTCTCCCGCTCGACGTCGAAGCCGTGGACGTCCGGCGTGAACTCGCGCAGGCGCCTCACGAAGGCGCCAACGCCGCAGCCGGCGTCCAGGATGCGCTTGCCCTCCAGTGGCACCTGCTGGCGCATCAGAGCGAGGCGGCGCTCCAGCCCCGGCGTCCAGATCTGGCTGGGGTGGCCGCGTATCGCGCGCTTGTCGGTCGCCTCAACCGGTGTTCGCCTCGGCATACCGTTTCAGCGTAGCAGGGAGGCTGGAGACATGGAACAGGCGACAGGAAACAGGACCTGCGGTACTTCACCTTTCGCTGTCGCTTGTCTCTCGTCTCCTGTTCCACCCATAATCGTGAGGCTATGTCACTTACGCGGGATGAAGTACGCCATATCGCCCACCTGGCGCGACTCGGGATCAGCGAGGAAGACGTCGCGCACCTCAGCGGCCAGCTTTCGTCGATCCTCGACTACTTCGAGCAGCTGAAGGAACTCGACACGGACGACGTCCCTCCGACCGCCTACGCGCTAGAGTTGCACAACGTGCTCCGCTCCGACGAGACGGTGCCATGCAGCGACCCCGCCGACATCTTCGCCAACGCACCGGCCCAGGAGAACGGCTACTTTCGCGTTCGCGTCGTGCTGGAAGAGTAGCGATGACCGACGACGTCTTACGCCTCACGATGCGCGAGGCGGCCGACCTACTGCGCGATGGCAAGGTTTCCTCCGTCGAACTGACGCAGGCCACGTTCGAGCGCATTCGCGCCGTAAATGAGCGTGTCAACGCCTTCATTACGGAGTCGGAATCGGTGGCGCTGGAGCAGGCTGCGCGCGCGGACCAGATGATAGCGGAGGGTCATGTGACCCCGTTGACGGGCATCCCGGCTGGAATTAAGGACGCCATCGTGACGAAGGGCGTCCGCACGACTGCCGGGTCACGCATCCTGGAGCCGTTCGTGCCCGTTTATGACGCGAACGTGATCACGCTGCTCAACGAGGCAGGCTTCGTGATGGTCGGCAAGACGAACATGGACGAGTTCGCGATGGGCTCTTCCGGCGAGAACTCCGCCTTCGGCCCGACGCACAACCCCTGGGCGCTCGACCGCGTGCCGGGCGGCTCCTCAGCCGGGTCAGCGGCGGCCGTCGCCTCGGGCATGGCCTACTGGGCGCTGGGCTCGGACACGGGCGGCTCGGTGCGCCAGCCCGGAGCGCTGAGCGGCGTCGTCGGCCTCAAGCCGACGTACGGACGCGTCTCCCGCTACGGCCTCATCGCTTTCGGCTCGTCACTCGACCAGATCGGGGCGCTCACTCGCTCCGTCCGCGACTCCGCGACTGTGCTGCAGGCGATCGCCGGACACGACCAGCGCGACTCGACGTCGGCGCCGGTCGAAGTGCCGGACTACAGTGCCAAGATCGACGAAGGCGTGAAGGGCATGCGGGTTGGCGTGCCGCGCGAGTACTTCGGCGAGGGCATGGACGGCGACGTGCGGGAGGCCGTGGAGAAGGCGATCGCGCAATTAGAGGGCCTTGGCGCGGAGGTCGACACGGACGTCTCGCTGCCATCCACGGGGCATGCGGTCTCGGTCTACTACATCATCGCGCCGTCGGAGGCGTCGGCGAACCTGGCGCGCTACGACGGCGTGAAGTACGGCTTCTCGTACGACGAGGGCGGATCGATGTGGGCCGACATGGAGGGCACGCGTCAACATGGTTTCGGCGAGGAAGTGAAGCGGCGCATCATGATCGGCACGTACACGCTCTCCGCCGGCTACTACGACGCGTACTACCTGAAGGCGCAGAAGGTGCGGACGCTGATCCGGCGCGAGTTCGACGCCGCGTTCGAGAAGCATGATGTGCTGGTCGCGCCCGTGACGCCGACGCCGGCGTTCAAGATCGGCGAGAAGATCGACGACCCGCTGCAGATGTATCTCAACGACGTATACACGATCCCGGCCAGCATCGCCGGTCTGCCGGGAATCTCCGTGCCCTGCGGCTTCGCGACGGCCGACGACGGAGCGCGGCTGCCGATCGGTCTGCAGATCATCGCGAAGCCGTTCGATGAGGCGACGATGTTCCGGGTCGCCCACACTTACGAGCAGTCGGCGACCTGGCACGAAGAGTTCCCGCCCCTGTAGACTGCATCCGCCGCGACGCGCGATACTCCACCCCGTGACCGAACCCAGCACCGTTACCGACATCCCAACGCCAGCGCTCATCCTCGATGCGGCTGCCATGCAAGCGAACATCGAACGCATGGCGGAGTTCTTCCGCGAGGGTGACTGCAAGCTGCGTCCGCATTTTAAGGCGCACAAGACGCCGGAGATCGCCCGCCGACAGCTCGCCGCTGGTTCGTGCACAGGCCTAACCTGCGCAACCGTCGCCGAGGCCGAAGCCGTGGCGGATATCTGCGATGACATCCTGATCGCCAACGAAGTCATCGGCCCGGACAAGACAGCTCGTGTCGCGGCGATCGCCGCGCGTGGCGTGGATATGAAGATCGCCGTCGATTCCCCCGAGGGGGTGGCGCTCGCCAGCGACGCGGCGGTCAGCGCCGGAGCCGAGATCGGCGTGCTCGTCGACGTCAACGTGGGGATGCCGCGTTGCGGGGTGCCGCCGGACGCGGCCGCTGAACTGGCCACACGTGCGGCAGAGACGCCCGGCGTTCGCCTGCGCGGCCTCATGGGCTACGAGGGCCACGCCGTCGGCATACCGGAGCGGGATAAGCGTGAGCACGTCACACGCGGTGCGATGGGCGGACTGCTCTCCGCCGTGAGCGCCGTCCGCGAGGCCGGTCTGCCCTGCGACATAGTTTCGGCAGGCGGAACGGGTTCTTACGACATCACGGGGCGGATCGAAGGCATCACGGAGATCCAGGCCGGGTCGTACGTGCTGATGGATACGGCGTACGCGAAGCTAAACAGCCCGTTCCGGCAGGCGATCTGGGTGCTCGGAACCGTGATCTCGCGCCCTGCGCCGGGCCTCTGCGTGACGGACTCCGGACACAAGGCCTGCACGGAGGACCACGGCAACCCAGACGTCGATGGCGTTGAGGGTGCGAGTGTCCTCTTCCTCAGCGACGAGCACGCCTCGATCACGCTGCCGCCGGAGACAGCGCTTGCGGTTGGCGACCGGATACGCCTGTCGCCCTCGCACATCGATCCCACGATCAATCTGCACGACGTGATCTACGTGGTCGAAGGCAACCGGGTGACCGACGTCTGGGCGATCGCCGCGCGTGGATACGCGGAGCAGCGCCGCTAGCGCGCTGCTCCGAATCGGTGACAGCCTGTTACACCTCTGCTACCATTAGCGTCACTATCTCTGCGGAGGGGTTTGTGAAAGAAAGCACCAAGAAAAAGGCGGATCAGCGATTTTCGCACAGGATTGATGCGATTTCGTCGTCCGGAATACGCCGCTTCTTTGAGCTAATCGCCAACCTGGACGGCGTCATCTCGCTGGGCGTCGGCGAGCCGGATTTCGTCACGCCAGAGCGCTACAGCCGCGCCGCCTTCGAATCCGTCGAGTCCGGCGAGACGCACTACACTTCCAACTACGGCCTCCATCCGCTGCGAGAGGCGATCGCCGACCATATTCAGCGCCTCTACGGCGTGCGCTACGACCCACAGCGCGAAATCATCATCACCATCGGCGTCTCCGAGGCGCTGCTGCTGGCCAGCCACGTGCTTCTCGACCCGGGAGACGAGGTCCTCTGCCCCGACCCGTACTACGTTGCCTATCCGCCATGCGTGACGCTCGTCGGCGGCAAACTGGTGCCAGTGCCGACCGAGATGGAGCACGGCTTCCGCGTCACGGCACAGGAGATCGAAGCAAGAATCACGCCACGCAGCAAGGCGCTGCTCCTCGGCTATCCCTCGAACCCGACAGGCGCGCAGATGTCACGCGAAGACCTGACGGACGTCGCCGCCGTGGCTGAGCGAAACGACCTGATCGTCATCTCGGACGAGATCTATGACCGGTTGAGCTACGGCATGGACCACACCTGCTTCGCGTCGTTGCCCGGGATGAAGGAGCGCACCGTGCTCATGGGCGGGTTCTCAAAGTCTTACGCGATGACCGGCTGGCGCGTGGGCTGGGTCTGCGCACCTTCGGACCTGCTGGAGGCGATGATGAAGGTGCACCAGTACATCGTGATGTCGGCGCCGACGCCCTCGCAGTACGCCGCGCTGGAGGCGATCCAGCACGGCGAGGAAGACGTCCGCCGATTCGTCGCTGAGTTCGACCGCCGCCGCCGGCTGATGGTGAAGGGGCTGGGGGAGATCGGCCTGGCGCTGAACGAACCACACGGCGCGTTCTACGTCTTCCCGTCGATCCGCTCGACGGGGATGGACGACGTCGAGTTCTCGGAGCGCTTGCTGGACGAAGAGAAGGTCGCGGTCATTCCCGGCTCTGCGTTCGGCGACTGCGGCCGCGGGCACGTGCGAATGTGCTACGCGACCCCCTACAACCTGCTCGAAGAGGCGCTGGAACGGATTGGGCGCTTCACCTCGCGACACAGCAGCTAACGGCAACTCATTCCTCACCAGCGGCGGAGTCCCTTCCAGGACAACTCGCGTACTATTGACGTCAAGATGCCTGCAAACCGCCGCTTCGCTGGCGCCGCCGCGGCCGTGGCGCTGGCAATCATCACGATCGTAGTAGTAGCCATCTCGCCCTGGTCTGGCGCTTCTTCTGCCGACGGCGTCTTGCAGGGCGATGCCAACTGCAGCGAGTCGATCGACTCGCTGGACGCGCTGGCTGACCTGCGGTTCGCGGCCGGTGCCGAGCCGTTCGGGAGTTGCGTGGAGCAGGCCGGCGACGTCAACTGCGACGGCGACGTGAACGAGGGCGACGTGCTCCTCCTGCTCCTGTTCGTCGGTGACGTGTCGCCCGCTCAGCCGGCTACCGGGACCTGCCCGCCCATCGGCGAGCCGCTGGACGCGCCAACGACGACCACCCCACCGGGAACGGCAACCCCAACGACCACTTCGCCGACATCCACAGCAACGCCCACGCCAGCGCCAAGCGCAACGCCAAGCGCCAACGGCTACCACCTGGAGACAGTAATAAGCGGCGAGGCGCTGGGTGCCGCGAACGGCTCCGTGATCGAGCTGGCCGTGATGCCGGGTGCGCCGACCGAGGCGATCGTCGTGCGGCAGAGCGGCCAGATGTTCCGCGTTTCGCTCGATGGGAGCTTCGCGCCGCAAGCGTGGGGCGACATCAGCGGGCTCGTAGACACCGGTGGCGATGAGGAAGGCCTGCTGTCACTCGCCATCTCGCCGGACTTCGCTCAGGACGGACGGGTGTACGTCTACTACACAGCTGCGGGCCCGAACCGCACCGTCCTCGCCCGCTACTCAGCGACCACGACCGCCCTCGATGGGGGCAGCGCCGAGGTCCTGCTCTCGATCCCGCAGTTCGCGCCGAACCACAACGGCGGGCACATCGCCTTCGACTTCGACGGCTACCTGCTGCTTTCGACAGGA
>Ga0255058_10000923_pt1 | contig 16873 bp, 18 predicted proteins | sample Cases_109_9_MG_FD_188637 | JGI IMG/M metagenome (GOLD analysis project Ga0255058, IMG submission 188637) | Seawater microbial communities from Amundsen Gulf, Northwest Territories, Canada - Cases_109_9 | ecosystem: Environmental > Aquatic > Marine > Gulf | place: Canada: Northwest Territories... | reverse complement strand
TGCGAAGATGAGCAGGCCGACGGTCGTCACTGTCAGCAGGTGCTGGAACCACTCGTTAGTCGTCGGGAACTCGGCGAGCCAGTTCGGAGCCGCCATGCTAATCACGAAGTAGAGCGTGATCACGCCGACGGCTCCGAGGAATACCATCTCGGGAGCGCGCAGGTTGACTCGGTCGGCGATTCGCGGCACTGAGATGACGCTGAGCGTCGCGAAAGCACCTGCCGCGAGCGTCGCCAGCCAGGGCGAGCGTTCCAGGCCGGCGTTGTAGCCGTCGAAGAGGATGCCCGGCGTCTGCAGCCCGTGGATGGCGAAGACCATACCGAGCGCAAAGAACGAGAGCGCGAGGAAGAGTATCCGCGTCTCGCGCAGAGAGCGGGCGGAGAGAACGAGGATCAGGCAGGCGAAGGCCGCCAGCAGTGAGGCGGCGGAGACGACGTAGAAATGGAACGAGAAGGTACCCCAGGGCTTGTCTAAGCCCGGGATGACGAGCAGCGCCACGAAGAGGATCATTGGCGCCGCCAGGCTAGCGAACGCGAGCCGTTGAAGCATGTCTGTCTCCGATTTCACGCTAAAGGGGTTCCGGAGCTAGAGACGCCGCAACGACGCGGGCCGTTACCGATAGCCGGTAGGCTGGGCGCCGGACATGACAAGGGGGCGGCCAAGCGCCGCCCCCTTCGTCGGTGTGTTGCTGTCCTAGGGCGTAATGGCGATCTTTAGGACGCCCTCAGTCTTGTCTCGGAACAGGTCGTACGCCTTCCCCATGTCGTCGAGCTTCATCTTGTGCGTGAACAGGTGCTCCAGGTTCACGTTGCCGTACTCGAGGAGCCCCATCAGGTACTCCATGCGGTCTGCACCGGATGGGCAGAGCGTGGTCACGATCTTGCGGTGCAGGAACGAAGGCGCCATCGTCGGCATCGACAGCTGCGGGGCGAGCCCGTAGAGGCCGACCGACGACACAACGCCGCCACGCCGCACCGCGCGGGTCGCCGCCTCGAACGTCGCCTGCGTGCCGACGGCCTCCACGGCCACGTCGACGCCGCCGCCCGTCAGCGCCATGATCTTGGTGACTGCGTCCTCTTCCTTGGCGTTGATCGTGACGTTGGCGCCGAACTTCTTCGAGATCTCCAGCCGGTCGTCCATCGTGTCGACGCCGATGATCAGGCCGCAACCGAGGGCCCGCGCGCCGGCTGTCGCCATGAGGCCGACAGGGCCCTGGGCGAAAATCGCCACGGACGAGCCGAGGACGGCCTCGCCGCGCTCGATCGCGCCGAATCCCGTCGACATAATGTCAGAGGCGAGGACCGCGTGCTCGTCGCTCACGGAATCAGGCACTTTCGTCGTGTTCTGGTTCGCAAAGGGGATCGTGTAGTACTCCGCCTGGCAGCCGAAGAGCACGTGGCCGCCACCGGAACACTGGCTGTGGTCGACGGCCAAGCACTCGTGGCAGGCGCCGCAGCCGATCATGCACGAGGACACCACGCGGTCGCCTTCCGCAAACTTCGTGACACCCTCGCCGAGGGCGTGAACGGTGCCGACGGCCTCGTGTCCCATCGGCAGGCCCTCGGGGCGCAGGATGCCCTGGAAGGCGAAGGCGAGCATCTCGTTGGCGTATTCGTCGAGGAAGTGCATATCGCTGCCGCAGACGGTGCACATGGTCATCTTGACGACGATCTCGCCGGGTCCGGGCTCTGGGATCGGGATGTCCATCATCTCGATCTTGCCGTTTTCGGGCTTAATACAGGCTTTCAAGAGCTTCTCCGATCGCTGCTGGGGCGAAGGTTTGCGCGCTTAGTTGAGCATACGCTCAGGGGCCGGTCAAGCAAGCGGCGGATATGAAGAACCGGACTCCGCCCCACCGCCGGAGTCCGGTTCGGCTGAGATGACTGGCTTCAGGCCGCCAGGCGAGCGCGGCGGGCCATCTCGCGGGCGACGGTCATGTAGCGGGGAAGCGCGTCCGGAGGTGCGAACTCCCTGTGACCGCACTGCAGGCAGACTAGCTCGGTCTCGCCAAGCAGTTCTTCGCTGAGCTGGTCGCCGCCGCGCCGGCTGCACGCCTTTAGGTTCACGGGGTCCTCCTTGTCTCCCTCCAATCGCATATACGATCAGCCTTCGATCCTGGACGGGTCGTATAGACTTACTTCGGGTAAGCTACTGTACGAATGTTATCTTACACTTGTCAAGCCGCTTACGAACGGTAAGAATGGATGCGATGGACAGCGACATGGGCCCCTTCTGCCCGAAGTATCACCGCGCCGTCGAGCTGATCGGGCGGCGCTGGACCGGCGCCATCCTGCGCGCCCTGTTGAGCGACATCTCGCGGTTCAGCGAGATCTGCGGAACGATCCCGGGCCTCAGCGACCGCATGCTCGCCGAGCGGCTCAAGGAGCTGGAGGCGGAAGGAATCGTTACCCGCACGGTCGTCCCGGAGACGCCCGTGCGAGTGGAGTACGCGCTCACGAAGAAGGGCCGCGACCTGGAGTCGGTGATCGGCGCCGTCTCCGGCTGGGCGGAGCGCTGGGAAGAGCAGCCGAAGCCGCGAGTAAGCTCTAGCGCCCGGCGCTGACAGGCGCGCCGGCGCCCTAGGCTTCCGGCGGTTCGCCGGCCGGCTCTTCCACCGGGTTCATCGAGACTGCGGCGTCCTTGTCGCTGACCAGCAGCGCTGCGATCGCGCCGACCGCTGCCAGCACCGCCGCGACGGCGAACGCCTCGTGGAAAGCGTCCAGTGCCGCGCCGGTGTCAGCCGCCGGTCCCAGCGCCGTGTCGTGCGCTGCCAGGCGGCTCGTCAGCACCGTCGCCAGGAGCGCCACGCCGAAGCTCGCGCCCACCTGCCGACCCGCATTTGAGATCGCACTGGCGCGGCCCATCATCGGCGGACTGATCGTCGCGAACGTCGCCGTCTGCAGGGAGATGATGAGGAACGAGAAGAAGCAGCCGCGGACGAACATGATGCCCCGGATCGTCCACTGGCTCGTCTCCAGGTCGACCCAGAGGAACGCCAGCGTCGTCGCCGTGATGCCGGCGAGGCCCGCGGCCATCAGGCGGCGTGGCCCGATTCGTCCGTACATCCTGCTGCCGATCTGCACCATGAGCACGACGCCGATCGCCTGCGGGAACGTCGTCAGGCCGGACTCGAACGGCGAGAGGCCCATCTCCGCCTGCAAGAGGAGCGGCAACAGGAAGAGGCCGCCGATGAATGCCGCGAAGCCGACGAGTTGCACCACGTTCGCCGCCGAGAAGAGCTTGTTCGCGAAGAGCCTCACATTGATCATCGGCTCTTCCGCGAAGTACTCGACCACGGAGAAGAGCGCCAATGTTGCGAGACCGGCGCCGCCGAAGACCAGCACCTGCGGGTCGCCGATCCCATTCTGCCCGGCCTGGGCGAGCGCGTAGAGCAGCGTTGCCAGTCCCACGCCGGCCAGCACGAGGCCCGGCAGGTCCAGCCGGCCCGGCGCGTCTTGCCGCTCCTCCTTAAGGAAGAGCCCCGCGAAGATCAGGCCCAGCACGCCGATCGGGATGTTGATCAAGAAAATCAGCCGCCAGGTGTGGTATTCCACCAGGTAGCCGCCGAGCACGGGTCCGCTGGCGGGCGCGAAGACCATCGGGATCATCAGGATCGAGGCCGCCTTCGCGCGTTCTTGCGGCGGGAAGGCACGGAAGAGCATCGCCGTGCCCACCGGTGTCAGCATGCCTCCGCCGACGCCCTGGAGCACACGGAAGGCGATCAGCGATTCGAGGCTCCAGGCCAGTCCGCAGGCCAGCGAGGCGCTGGTGAAGACGATGAGCGCCGTCATGAAGATCGCCTTCGTCCCGAAACGGTCGCCCAGCCAGCCGGAGACCGGAATGAAGACGGCGAGGCTGAGCAGGTAGCCCGTGACGACCCACTGGATGTCCGTCGCCGCGGACTCCGGGTCGACTTCGAGTGAGCGGGCAAGCTCGGGCAGGGCGACGTTGACGATCGTCGTGTCAAGCAGCTCCATGAAGAGGCCGAAGACGAAGACGCCGCCGACGATCCATTTGTATTCCAGCCGCCCGAGCTTCACCGCACCATTCCCTTAGAGGCTCGCCACCTGCGGGATGACGTCCTTGCCTATCGCCTCCAGCGGCTTCAGGTCTTCGACGCCCATCACCGCGCCGATGACCGTCTGCGCGCCGGCCTCGGCCAGCTTCCCGAACTGGTCAACCAGCTGGCCGGCGTTCTCGCTGTTCGGGCCCGGGTTCATCACGAAGAGCACCGTCTTCTCGATGTCGTCGTAGTTGCGGCCCTCGCGTTCGCAATGGCCGCGCAGGACGCCGAGCTTCTGGCGGACGAAGTCCTCACCCTGCATGCCGATGATGTTACAGGCGTCGGCGTACTTGGCCACGAAGCGCAGCGTCTTCTTTTCGCCCGTGCCGCCGATGAGGATGCGCGGGTGCGGCTTCGAGAGCGCAGCCGGGACGTTCAGCGTCTCCTTGAGCTGGTAGTGCGTGCCGTCGAACGCTCCGTTGTTGTCGGGGTTCCACATCTGGTGGGCGATCTGCAGCGTCTCCTCAAGGCGCTCGAAGCGCTCCTTGAGCGGCGGGAACGGCACGCCCAGCCCCTCGTGCTCGCGGTCGAACCAGGCGGCGCCGATGCCCAGCCAGGCGCGCCCGCCTGACAGCACATCGAGCGTTGTCACCTGCTTGATCAGGACGCCGGGATGACGATAGGTGACGCCGGTGACCATCGTGCCCATCGTCAGCCGCTTCGTCTGCCCGGCGAGATAGCCCAGAGTGGTGTAGGCCTCAAGCATGTCGGCTTCGGCGGGGCCCACCATCGGGATCTGGAAGTAGTGGTCCATCACCCAGGCGGAGTCGAAGCCGGCGTCCTCGGCCGTCCGGGCGATGTCCGCCAGCTTCCCCCTCATCTCCACGGCGCCTCCAGACCAGGTGAAGTATGGGATCTGCAGTCCAACCTTCATAGGGCGATCTCCTCTCCATGGTCAGCCTCATTGCGTGGCTGAATGGGGCCAGCTTATCGCAGCGTGGCGGCGAGGGCCTAGAGGTCGAGCGAGAAGAAGAGGATGCCCGGCGCCAGACCGCCGAACGTGGAGACTTCCAGCACGTTCGCGAACGCGCCCATGAAGATGAGGAAGACGGCGAACCCGCCCAGCGTCGACAGCATCGCCTGCCGCGGTTCGATCTCCGCGGCCTGCTCCACCGCCGCCGTCGTCAGCATCAGCGTGATGCCGAACGCCAGCAGGCCAAACGGCACGGCCAGCGGCGCGATCGCTATCAACACGCCCAGCGCGACCGGGGCGAAGGCGAAACCCATCACCCGCGTCAGCTCGCCAAAGTGCACGACCGAGCCGAAGGCGCGGGTTGCCAGCATGTACGTGATGTAGACCCAGGCGAACCAGACCGCCGTCTGAACGACGCTGCCGATAACGACGGCCTTGAGCAGCACCTCCATCACGTCGATTCCAAAACGGGGGTTCTCGTGCTGCAGCGCCCAGAGCCACGTGCCGAGGCCGGCGATCACGCCCGTGGCGAGGACGATGAAGATGGCGGCCGGGGTCGCCGAGCGATTGGAGCGCAGCTCTTCGAAAACGGTGTAGTCGAGCCGGACGAGGCGGCCGAGCCAGCTCATCGTCTGCGCGCCATTGCTTCCGGTCGGGGAGCGCCGGGTAAGTCGCGTCATAAGCCGTAGATCGCGGATATTGTATCACCGACGAGCGTCTGAATCCCCCGCAGGGCGCTATAACGGACGTTTGCGCGGAATACCGGGCCGTCGCGGGTAGCGCTCCGGCGTTTCGCCCGTCTTACGCACGATCAGGAGCGTCGGCGCCCGTCCTTGCGCCGGCACCTTCAGGCGCACCGTTTCCTCGACCGTCCCGCCCAGCTCCTCCAGCGCTGCCTGCGCCTCGCGGACCTCCCGCGGCGCGGCGCTGCCCTTCGGCGCCGCAAGCACTCCGTCGATCGCCAGAAACGGCAGAGCCAATTCCGCCAGCACTCGAAGCGGCGCCACCGCCCGCGCCAGCACCAGCGCGTAAGCGGCACGGTGCTCCGGGAGACGGCCGGCCTCCTCCGCACGCGCGGTGACAACGCCCGCGCCGTCCAGCGACAGCTCGGCGATCACCCGTTCCAGGAACGCTGCCTTCTTCTCATTCGACTCGAGCAGTGTCAGGCGTAGGTCAGGCCGGGCGATCTCGATCGGAAGACCCGGAAACCCGGCGCCGCTGCCGATGTCGAGCGCCGGCGACAGGAGCAGCCCCCGCTCCTCCAGCACCCCGAGCAGCGCGAGCGACTCCGCGAAGTGCCGCCGCTCGATCGCATCCATGCTCCGGCGGGAGATGAGCGCGGTGTGTTCGCGTTCGGCGCGGATCATCGCGGCGTAGCGCGCGAGGGCAGCGGCCTTATCCGGCGCCAAACCAAGCCTTAACTCTTTCAAAACGGCGGTCAGTGTGTTCACTCGTAACGACGCCAGATAGGGCTCATCTTGCCCATTGAATGACGAACGATAGTGACGGGCGCACGGCCCCACATGCGCTGCGCAACTTCGTGGCCCCGCTAGAGGGCAACACACAACCCCGACAGAGCATATCGAGCCACCAATGGCCCACGATTGCTCGCTTTTTCGCCGTGATACCGCTGCTGGCGGTATTGGCCATCGCCGCGCTGGTCGCGGTCGACACGCGGGCGGCGAAAGCGCTCGATTCCGAGGAGCAGACGTTTCTCAGCATCGTCAACAATTATCGCGCGGCGGAGGGCCTCGGGACACTGGCCCTCGATCCGCAGCTCAACGAAGTCGCGCTCTGGATGGCCAACGACATGGCATCCAACGACTACTTCAGCCACACGGACTCGTTGGGCCGCGACCCGTTTCTGCGCATGGACGAGATGGGCTACGCCTACAACACCTGGCGGGGAGAAAACCTCGTCGCCGGAACGGAAGGCGCGCAGGCATCGTTCGAGATGTGGACGGGATCGCCCGGGCACAACGCCAACATGCTGGGTGAGCACTACACGGTCATCGGCATCGCGCGCAAGTTCGACGAGGGCTCGAGCTTCGGCTGGTACTGGGCGACGGAGTTCGGCGGGCACACCGCGCCGCCGCCACCAACGCCGCCACCGCCCGTAGCCGAGCCGCAGCCCACTGCCACCGCTGCGCCGGTCGTGCAGGAACGTGTTCAGGATCCGGTCGAGGTGCCGCCACCGCCTGCACCGACGCACACTCCGGCAGCCACGGCCACACCGGCAGAGACGCCGGAAAGCAAGCCGGCGAACACGCCTGTGGTGACAGCGACGCCGGAAATCAAGGCCACTGCGCCGCAGGACTTCACTGCTTCCTGGTGGCGCTCGTTACGGACGGTCAGCGACAGATGGGACGCCCCAGATGGCGGGCGCCGAACGTTCGTAAGCGCCGTCCGCAGCGTGACACTCGTCTTCGCTCCGGCTAGTCGGTAGCCGGGACTGCCGCCGCGGCTGCGGACTGAACGCGCTCCGCACGCACGATGACTCGATGGCTGTAGTTGCCACCGCTGTCCTTCGCAGGGTCGTACTCCCACGAACCACCGCAGGTGATCAACGTGATCACGTCGCGAATCGTCGGGTCCATCGACCGGACGACGTTGGGGTCATCGTAGGAGGTGGCAACGTTTCCAGTCACTCGGTACTCCAGTACGTCATCGGTTTCCAGGGTCACGGTGATCGTGTCACCGATATGAAGCTCACGGAGGCGGTAGAAGACGCCCGGAATCGGGTCGCCCCGAGATGTCTGCCAATCAACATGTCCGCTGAAGACAGCGTTGTTGTTCTGACCCGGAGTTGCGCTAAAGTTGTACCAGGCGATCTGGTCGGGCCGCTGGGGCACCTCCGGAATGGTGTCGTCGCCGACACCGAGCGTGATGACCGGAGCGTCGATGTAGATACCAGGTATGTCAACGCGAACAGGCAGCGGACCCTGGGGAACTGAGACGAACTCTGGTTCGTCGTCGCTGACAACTCCTTCGTTGCCGGCCGGTGAATCCTCCTCCAGAATTTCGGACAGAGAGCCGTCGCTGGGGAGGTCAAGGTCATCGCTGACGGCGCTGAGGGCGATGACGGCGATAGCGAGGACGAGCGCCGCAGCAGAAACTACGCCGATGCTAACGCCCAGCAACAGGCGCCGCAGACGACCGAACCCGCGAATAGCCTTCACAAGGCAAAGGATAGCAATTGAGTCTCAGTGAACACAACGTAAATACGAGCGCCGATGCGGCCAGGACTCGGATTTGATGCGCTATCGAGGTAACTTTTCCACAATAGGCTGCGTTTTAGAGGGTGACGGGGAAAATAGGGTAAGATACACGGGCAACCGCCACTCAAGCCAATTTGGGGGGCTTAATGGGAGGATTGCCCAGTGAGCCCTAATAGCGATGCTCAGGCCGAACGCCTTCTCGTAGACGCGGCCAAAGCCGGCGATCAGGCCGCGCTGTCAGAGCTGTATCAGACCTATTTCCCTCGGCTGTACCGTTACATACTTGCCCGCACGGGCAACACATACGACGCCGAGGACCTGACGGAAGAAGTCTTCATGCGTGTGCTTGAGGCGATCAAGCGCTTCGAGCATCGCAAGGCACCTTTCTCAGCCTGGCTGTTCCGCATCGCACACAACGCGGTCATCAGCCAGCGCCGTAAGGAAACCGCCAGGGGTCGGTCCAGCCAGTTGAACGACGGCATGCCGGTCGACTCAGCAGGGCCCGAAGAGCTCGTCGAGAGACGTGCGGCCTTGAACGAGGTGATGAAGGCAGCGAAGAACCTGCCGGACGCTCAGCGGCAAGTGATCTCCCTGCGGTTCGCGGCAGGTCTCACGGTGGCGGAGACCGCTCGTGCAATGGGCAAGGGAGAAGGCAACGTAAAGGTCATACAGCACAAGGCGATAGCAAAGCTAAGGGAAATGATGGGTCAGCCCAAGAAGCGACCCAAAACGAAGGTGTATGAGAAGAGTGAAAAGGCTTAGCGAGATACTAGAGGAGTGCATCGAGGCCGGCATCGCAGGACGCCGGAGCCTTGAGGAGTCGCTCGCGCTCTACCCGGCCCAAGCCGAACAGCTCGAGCCGCTGCTGCGTACCGCTCTCAGCATCTCTGACAGTTTCCAGTCTTACATGCCTCCTGCTGCCGTCGAGCAGCGCATCCGCAGTCGTTTCCTCGCGGACGCTGCCGCGCGCCAGAACCTCCGCCACCTCGAAGGCAGCTTCGAGAAGCGCGGCTGGCTGGCCGGCCTCTTCCACAAGCCCGTCTTCGGCGGATTCGCCGCAGCCGCGGCCGTCGCCGTTGCCGTAGTGGCGATCACCGTCGGCGGCGTCAACTTGGGCGGCAGCGACAAGGGCGGCACCTCAGTGAACAGCCCGGCCAGCCAGACGGTTGTTCTCGATCTGGGCAACCGCGTTAACTCGGCCACAGAGCACATCGACGGCGGCGGCCAGATTCAATCCGCAGACCTCGCTGAGATCTCGGCGCTTGCCGACCAGCTCGCGGGCGCGTCTCCGGAGGAGTTGCAAGAGAACGCGGCCGAGCTTGAAGCCATCCTGCCCGGCATGATCGACATAGTTACCTCGGCAACCGGCGACAACTCCGGGGCCGCTGAGGACCAGGCTGTCATCGACGCGATCGACACGGCGACGCGCGACATCGCAGGGGTGCTCGGCTTCGACCTGTCTGACCCGATCGATGTGGGCGATGCAACGCCGGCGCCGACCGATCCGCCAGTCGAGCCCACGGACGTTCCGGTCGAGCCGACTCCCGCTCCCAGCGGCGGCGACGCGACGACGGCGCCAACGGCCACTCCGCCGCCGTCTCCGCCGGCCACGCCGACTGCCACGGCCGACGACCGGGCGCCTCCCGGCTTCCTCCCGTAGGCAGCCGCCGCGTTGACATTTCGGCGCGCCCGTTCCTAGAATGCGAAGCCGTGTCCGAAATCACCTTAAGTGAGGCAGTCGCCTCTTACATCGAGACCGTCAAGGGCGCTGCCCGACAGGCGGCGCTTGCCGAACTCGATCGCCTGAGCCGCTGGTATGGCCCCGACAAGCCGCTCGGCGCCATGCGTGGACACGACGTTGCGACGTACGCTGTAGCGATGGGTCCTTCGACCCCTGAGACGTCCCGCCGCGCCGCACAGGTGCGGGGATTCTTCGTGTATCTGAAGAAGCAGGGCCTGCTGGAGCAGAACCTCGGGCCTCACTTGCGCCTCAAGAAGGCGAAGAAGGCGAGGAAGGGGGCTGCCGCGGGCGCCGCAGCATCGTCCGACATCGAACTCACGGGGGAAGGCGTGGACGCGCTCAAGGCGGAGCTGCAGTCGCTGATGGAACAGCGGATCAGCGTTCGCGGGGATATCCGCAGGGCGATGCTAGACAAGGACTTCCGTGAGAACGCACCGCTGGACGTGGCCAAGGACGAGCAGGGCCACATTGAGGCCCGCATACGCGACATCGAAGAGATGCTCAAGCGGGCCGTGATCGTCGGCGCCGGCGGCACCGGGCGCGTGCGCGTCGGCTGCACCGTCAGCGTGATCAATCTCGGCAGCGGGCGCCAGACTCAGTACTCGATTGTCGGCCCGACCGAAGCCAACGCCGCCGATGGCAAGATTTCGAGCGTGTCGCCAGTGGGCAAGGCCCTCATCGGTTGCGTCGAAGGCGACGTAGTCGAGGTCGACGCGCCGGCCGGCGCAATGAAGCTGCGTGTCGCGTCCGTCAAGAACTGACCTGGCCCCGCGAATCCCGCGCAACTCAGCCAGCGTACTACCCAGTGCAACGATTGGGCGTCGTTGCTCCAACCGGCGGTAGATGGGCACATCCCAGTAACGGGCGATGTGGCTGGCGAACCAGCCCGTCTGCGGCCGGTTCTTCTTGTCCGCGCGTCAGGGGGCGAGGCTAGCCCAGCGGCCCGCCCGGGACTTCGTAGTGATCGTTGATCTCGGGTTCGTCGTAGCCGGCGATGTAGCGCCACGTGCGAATGCCGACGACCGGGATGTCCAGCTGGCGGCAGAGTGCCAGCGTCTCGTCGCCCTTGCCCACCGGCACGTAGAGGTAGAGCGGTGCCAGGTCCGCGTACGGCTGCCACTCGAATCGCGCTACCGCCTCGCGCACCGTCTCGTTCGTCTCCACCTCGGCCACGATCTTGCAATTGTTCTCGGGGTGCTGCACGACGACGATGTTCGGGTAGGCCACGAGGCCGCCGTTCATCGCCACGCCCATCGCGCGGGCGGGAAGGTTCACATACGTCTTGTAGTCAGCGTACTTCTCGGTCGGGAAGCCGAAGCGCAGGCGCGCGATGTCGTTGAGTGCGCGGCTGTGGATCAGCTGGCGTGACTCTGTGCGCAGCGGCATCGTCGGCGGGACGTAGGCCGCGGGCTGGCCCGGTGCGGGTGGCCCGCCAACGACGTCCGAGAGCAGGAGGCTCTTTGGCAGGTTCTCCTTGATCGCTGTGGTCGCCCTGCCGATCGGGCCGTCGTTGTTCGCGGTTGTCTCTTGCTCGTCGGTCATCGGTAGCTCCTGGCAGGTTCGGTTCAGGTGAGAAGTATCGTGGGGACAATGCGTAAGAGCAAGGGGAGGAAGCTGCTGCCTTGACAGGAGCCGCCAGCCTTTGTGATATTCCAAGCAATGACTTCGATAATGACGACGATCTGCCTCGATTCCGCTTCATTCTGTTCCTCTCTGCGCGGGCACCTAGCGGCGTAACTCCATGGAAAGCTTACCCGCCGTGCGCGGCGGCCCCGCCGAAGGCTACACCGTGAGGCAATTCGCTTCGGGTTTGCTGGACCTGCGCATCCTCGGTCTGATCACTGTCCTCGCGACCTACGGGCTGATCGTCCTCGGCGGCGTCGTCCGGGCGACCGACTCCGGCACCGCCTGCCCCGACTGGCCACTCTGCCACGGACAGGTGATACCGCCCGCGGAGACTAAAGTGCTGATCGAGTTCGCTCACCGGCTCGTCGCCTCGGTCGTCGGGTTCATGATCCTGGGCGTCGTGCTACAGGTGTGGCGGTTCTACAGGCACCGCGCGGCGATGAAGTGGGCGGCCGTGCTGACCGTAATCTTGCTCGCCGCCCAGGTCATCGTTGGCGGCATAACCGTCGGTACCGAGACCGCAGCTGGCGTTGTCGCCATCCACCTCTCGATCGCCCTAACGCTGATCTCGCTGCTGATATTCATCGCCGTCAGCGCCTGGACCGACGAGCGGCCGTCGCTCTCGACGCTGGCGCCGCTGTCGGTGATCGGGCTTGCCGGCGTCTATGCCGTGATCATCCTCGGCGCCTTCGTGTCCCAGACCGACGCCGGGCTGGCCTATCCCGACTGGCCTCTCTTCGACGGCAGGCTCGTGCCGGTCGATAGCCAGGCGGGCTATCTGCACTACGTGCATCGCGTCATCGCCGGCCTCGTCGGCGTCGTCGTGGCCTGCGTGTTCATAGTCGCCCTCCGCAGGCGCGCGTCGGCGCCTATCGTCTGGGGGCTGGCGGCAGCCTTCGCTGCCTACGTCGCCCAGTCGCTCTTCGGCGCGGCCAACATCTGGCTCGATCTGGCGACGTGGGTGCGCATCGTTCACCTGGCGCTGGCGTCCGCCGTCTGGGCCATGCTAGTGTTCTCTCTCGTATGGGCGCTGACCCGCCCTGAGCACGCTTACGGAGAATCCTGACTTTGGCGAGTACTGTAACCACAACGGGACGTGTCGCAGGCGACGCGCGCGGGACCTTCGCGGCCTATCTGCGGCTGACGAAGCCACGCATCATCGGGCTGCTTGTCGTCACCACCATCCCGGCGATGATTCTCGCTGAGGGTGGCCTGCCCTCGGCTTGGCTGATCCTGGCCACGGTGCTGGGCGGCTCCGTCGTCGCCGGCGGCGCCAACGCCATGAACATGTACTTCGACCGCGACATCGACAAGCTGATGGTGCGCACTCGGAGCCGACCTGTGCCCTCTGGGCAAGTGGAGCCGGAAAAGGCGGCGCTCTTCGGGCTCGTGCTCGGCGTGGGCGGGTTCTTGTTCATGCAGGTATTCGTCAACGCGCTGGCCGCCTTCCTCACGATCGGCGCCTTCGCCTTCTACATCGTCGTCTACACGCTCCTGCTGAAGCGCAGCACGCCGATGAACATAGTCATCGGCGGCGCCGCGGGTGCGCTACCTCCCGTGATCGGCTGGGCGGCGGTCACCAACGCTGTCAGCGCCGAAGCCCTGCTCATGTTCGCCATCGTCACTTTCTGGACGCCGCCGCACTTCTGGGCGCTGTCGCTCAACTACAGCAGTGACTACAAGCGTGCCGGCGTCCCGATGCTGCCGGTCGTGGCCGGACCTGACGCAACGAAGCGCCAGATACTCCTGCACTCGCTGGCGATGGTGTCCAGCACCATCGCGCTTGCGGTCGTCGCCGGTACCAGCGCCTTCTACTTCGCAGCGGCCGGTCTGCTCGGCGGCGCCTTCCTCTTCTTCGCGGTGCGGTTGTGGCGCGATGGTTCCGCCCGCCGCGCCTCCGACCTCTTCCGCTATTCGCTCGTCTACCTCTCGCTACTATTCGCCGCCATTGCCGTGGAGGGGCTGCTGTAGCCATGTTGCGGGTCGGAGCCGTAAAGCGACCGTTTACCGGGTTCCAGTTGCGGCGGCTGGGGCGCTTTATCCCGCTCCTCGCCCTGCTTGCCCTGTTCGCCCTCTTCCTGAGCGGCTGCGACACTGACACGCCGCAGAACACGTTTGACCCCAAGGGCGAGGTGGCGGACAAGCAGGCCGACGTCTTCTACTGGGCGATGTGGCCGGCAATCGCCATCATGATCCTCGTGCTCGGCGGGCTGCTCATCATCATGCTCCGCTTCCGCGAGCGCGACCCGAAACACATCCCGCCGCAGCTCCACGGCAACACGCGCCTGGAGCTGGCCTGGACGATCGCGCCGGTCATCCTCCTGCTCGCCATCGGCATTCCGATGGTGGCCACGGTCTTTGAGCTCGGCCGTGAGCCATCCGAAGACGCCTTCCGCGTGAACGTCATCGCCCAGCGCTTCACCTGGGAGTTCCAGTATCCGGAGTACACCGACGAAGACGGCACCCCGCTGTCCGTCTTCGACCAGAGCGGATTTCATATACCGGCCGGCCGCGAAGTAGCGTTTTACTTGGAGTCGGTCGACGTCATCCATAGCTTCTGGTTGCCCAAGCTCGGCGGCAAGCTGGATGTCATCCCGGGTCAGGTGAACGTGCTCTGGCTGCGGGCTGACGAACCGGGGTCTTTCTCCGGCCAGTGCGCTGAGTTCTGCGGCCTGAACCACGCCAACATGACGATGACAGTGATCGCCCAGCCCCAGGCCGAACTGGACGCCTGGGCGGCGGAGATGTTGGAGTAGTGGGGACTTACGAATGTCGTCGATAGCCGTTCCGAAACGGAGCCCCCTGTCCGAAGCGCTCAAGGGCGCCCGTCACGCCGCCGCAGACTATGGCAGCATCTGGAGCTGGATCGCCACCGTCGATCACAAGCGCATCGGCATCCTCTACGGCATCAGTGCGTTTGTCTTCTTCGTCGTCGGTGGCGTAGAGGCTTTACTCCTGCGCGTGCAGCTGGCTCAGCCGGACTCCAGCTTCCTGGATCCGGACGCCTACAACCGCCTGTTCACGATGCACGGCACGACGATGGTATTCCTCGTCGTCATGCCGATGAGCTCGGCCTTCTTCAACCTGCTCGTTCCGCTGATGATCGGCGCCCGCGATGTCGCTTTCCCGCGCCTCAACGCGTTCAGCTTCTGGACGTTCCTGGCGGGCGCCATCTTCCTCAACGCAAGCTTCTTCACCGGCGACATCCTCAGCGGCGACCTGGGCGCGCCGGACGGCGGCTGGTTCGGCTACGCGCCGCTCAACCTGCGGGAATTCACGCCGGGACACGGGATGGATTTCTGGATGCTCGGCCTCCAGATGTTCGGTATCGCCTCACTTGCCGGTGGCTTCAACTTCATCGTAACGATCCTGAACATGCGCGCGCCTGGCATGACGCTCTTCCGCATGCCCGTCTTCGTCTGGATGACGCTCGTCACGTCGTTCCTGATCATCTTCGCGATGCCGGTAATCGCCGTCGCGCTCGTCGAGCTGACGTTCGACCGTTTGTTCGATGCCAACTTCTTCAACGCTGCGGCCGGCGGCAACCCGCTGCTCTGGCAGCACATGTTCTGGCTCTTCGGCCACCCGGAGGTTTACATCCTCATCCTGCCGGCGTTCGGCATCATCTCGGCTATCCTGCCAACGTTCTCGCGGAAGCCGCTGTTCGGTTACGCGTTCGTCGTCTTCTCCGGGATCGCTATCGGCTTCATGAGCTGGGGCGTCTGGGTGCACCACATGTTTACGACGGGCCTGGGGACGGTGGCCAACTCCGCCTTCGGCATCACGACGATCCTGATCGCCGTACCGACGGGGGTCAAGGTCTTCAACTGGATGGCTACCTTATGGGGCGGGTCGATCCGCTTCCGGACGCCGCTCATGTTCGCCGTCGGCACCGTGGCGATGTTCACGATCGGGGGCCTCAGCGGCGTCACGCACTCCATGGTGCCTTCGGACTACCAGCAGCAGGACAGCTACTACGTCGTCGCGCACTTCCACTACGTGCTCTTCGGCGGCGCCATAATGGCCCTCTTCGGTGGTGTCTACTACTGGTTCCCGAAGTTCACGGGCAGGCTGATGAACGAGGGGCTGGGACACCTCCACTTCTGGCTCATGCTCATCGGCTTCAACCTCACTTTCTTCCCGATGCACATATCCGGCCTCCTGGGCATGCCCCGTCGCATCTACACTTACAACAGCGATATGGGCTGGGACCTCTGGAACCTGATGTCGACCGTCGGCGCGTTCTTGATCGCCGTCTCCGTCCTTGTGTTCCTCTTCAACTTCTTCCGCAGCCTGCGCCGGGGCGAGGAGTCGGGCCCCGACCCGTGGGACGCCCGCACGCTGGAGTGGTCGATCCCCTCGCCACCGCCCGAGTACAATTTCAAGGAGATACCGACGGTCACGTCGAGAGACGACTTCTGGCATCAGAAGTACCGCGAGGACGAGACCGGCCGGATCGTCCCCGTACTCGCAGGCGGCGCCGTCGATGACGAGGCGCCCGAGCACGAAACTGAGGGCGAGCACGGTCACGGCATTCACATGCCGTCGCCGTCATACATGCCGCTCATCGCCTCCGCCGGCTTCCCGGTCGTCGCGACGGGCCTGATCTACGACTACGCGCTCGTTCCGGTGGGCTTCGCGCTCATCCTGATCGGGCTGTTCGGCTGGGTGCTAGAGCCCGCTACGGAGGAAGAGTAGTGGCCCACGCCGCCGCGACCGACCACCTGGAAACGTCCACCGGCATAGACAACAGGAAGCTGCTGATGTGGCTCTTCCTGGCGTCCGACTGCCTCTTGTTCGGCTCGCTCATCGCCGCCTACTTGCTTTACCGCGGCCGCAGCGTCGTCGGTCCTTATCCGGAAGACCTGTTCGATATCCCGTTCACGTCCGTCAGCGCGTTCATCCTCCTGATGAGCAGCGTGACGATGGTGCTGGCGCTGGCGGCGATCCAGCGCGGCAACGTGCGCAACATGCGGATCTGGATCTTCACTACCGCTGTTCTGGGCACGCTTTTCATCGCCGGTCAGGTGTTCGAGTTCACGGAGTTCAACCACGAGGGCCTGTCGCTAAGCACGAACCTGTTCGGGACGACGTTCTTCGTGCTGACAGGCTTCCATGGTGCGCACGTCACCGTGGGCGTGCTCATCCTCATGTCGCTGTTCGTCGTCTCGATGCGCGGCGGCATCCAGCAGAAGGATAGCCTGGCGGTAGAGTTGGCCGGCCTCTACTGGCACTTCGTCGACATCGTCTGGATCGTAATCTTCACGCTCGTTTATCTGATACAACCGTAGGGGCACTACTATGACTCTGGC
>Ga0255058_10000922_pt1 | contig 16875 bp, 16 predicted proteins | sample Cases_109_9_MG_FD_188637 | JGI IMG/M metagenome (GOLD analysis project Ga0255058, IMG submission 188637) | Seawater microbial communities from Amundsen Gulf, Northwest Territories, Canada - Cases_109_9 | ecosystem: Environmental > Aquatic > Marine > Gulf | place: Canada: Northwest Territories... | reverse complement strand
CTCGTCACGGCTATATGACACCTGCACAGGTTAGAGCCGAGCAGCAACAGCCCGGAGCGTTGGCCGCATGAAAACTGCAGTCGATTGTCTCAAAACCCTTGCGCAGTACACGAGACGCAATCGATCATCGATTCGGCGGGAGGAACACAGCACTCTTGAAATTATTGTCCCTCGATTCTTGGCGTTCCTGCTGAAATCATGTGAATTGGCCCTAAGTGATGTGCAGGAAAACATTGGTCTAAACCGTTCCAGATTTCCTCCAGACTACACGCCCTTCCCGTTCAATCATGTCCGAAATGGCGTGTGGGAGAAATAGGTTGAGATTGCACGAATTGTGGTCAGACAGGGACTCCGAGCGGCATTGCGATATCAGTCGCTTTCCCGTCGTGACCAAGTTCGCAGACTCGCGGAATTCTCCCTGCTAAGTTCGGGTCTCTTGAACTTCAGCGGGGGCATCATGAACATTCAGCTGGCGCGCACATTTCTGGAAGTGCTGGAGGCCGGCAACCTGAACAAGGCCGCCGGGCGGTTGAACGTCACCCAGTCGACGGTGACCATGCGCATCAACACGCTGGAGGAGCAGATCGGCCGGCGCCTCCTGGTGCGCAGCAAATCCGGCGTCGGCCTCACCAACGCCGGCTTCAAGTTCCGCCGCTATGCCGAGATGCTGGTGCAGATCTGGCACCAGGCGCAGCAGGAAATCGCCCTGCCCGAACCTTTCGAAGGCACGCTGAACATCGGCTACGAGGTCGATCTCTGGGATGGCGGCGTTGACGACTGGCTCGCCTGGTTCGCCAGCGAACGGCCGGAGATCGCGCTGCAGGTCTGGGCCGGCGACGGCGAGGCGCTGAACCGCTGGCTGGCAAGCGGCCTGATCGATTGCGCCGTCACCTTCGGCGACGCGCTGAAGGGCGAGTTCAAGAGCGAGCCCCTGTTCTCGGACCGCTTGGTGCTGGTCTCGCGGGAGAAGCGGCCGCTCAGGGATTGGGATCCGGGCTACATCACCGTCGATTGGGGCGAGACCTTCCGGCGCAACCATGCGCTCGCCTACCCGGCGAGCGAGACCTCGCCCATCAGCTTCGGCGACGGCGCCTTCGCCCTGCAGCACATCCTGGCGCGCGGCGGCTCGGGCCATCTGCCGTTGCGTTCGGTGCGCGGGCATCTGGACGCAGGCCGGCTGCATTTGGTGCCTGAGGCACCGGAGTTCGTGCGCCCGGTCTTCCTCGCCCGTTCGCCCTATATGGCGAGCGACGTGGCCAAGGCCGGCTGGTTCGAGGCCGCGGTGGCGGTGCTCAAGAAGCTGGGCGACCGCTTTGCGGATCTGGACTTGGAGACCCGCCCGTTTCCCGGCGCTTAATCCTCCAGGACGCTTCAAGAATTCCGAACTTTCTATTCAGAATAATTCGTTTTCCAAATGTATCGGGCTGAGCCATGCTGGACCTCGGTGGTCGGCGCGGCCCAACGGCTGCGATGGGCCGGTCATCGGGAGGATCGAATGGAATTCAGCCTGTTTCTCTCCTGCTATTGCCCGGAGAGCAAGGCCTCGACGGCTGAGGTCTATGCCGAAATGCTGGAGATGGCGCAGGCGGCCGAACGGCTGGGTTACTGCGGCCTGACGGTGCCCGAGCACCACTTCATCAACATCCTGATGAACCCCAATCCCTTCATGTTGGCGGTGAAGGTCGCCTCGGTGACCGAGCGCATCCCCATCACCACGGCCGTCGCGGTGTTGCCGCTCAACGATATGCGGCGCATGGCAGGCGAAGCGGCCTTGGCCGACGTCCTGACCGGTGGGCGTATCCAGATCGGCGTCGGCCGCGGCGCCTTCCCGTACGAGTTCGAGCGCTACGGCGTGGATTTCGCCAAGAGCCGCGAGATTTTCGACGAGTCCCTGGAGGTGCTGATCGCGCTTCTGAGCGGCGAGGAGGTGTCCTGGGACGGCGACCATTACAAGTTCGCGCCCATGACCATCATGCCGCGGCCGGTGCAGCGGCCCCATCCGCCGATCTGGATCGCGGCCATGGCGCCGGTCGCCCTCTACCACTGCGCCAAGCGGGGCTGGAACATCCAGACGACCCCGCTGCAGGGTTCGCTCGATCTCGCGCGCCAGCAGGTCGACAGCTTCCTCGAGGGGGCCGAGGCCTCCGGGCGCGAGCCGCGGCCGCGCCTGTCGCTCTTGCGCGTCGGCTTCGTGACCCGCGACGAAGCCCACACCAAGGCCATGATCGAGCAGGCCTACGGCTACTACCGGCGCTTCGATAACGTATTCAAGTCCGCGGGCCGGGTGGCCGGCGGGCGCATCGTGCCGATCGACATCGAGGCGACCCGCGAGGACCTGGCCGAGGCGCTGTTCATCGGCACGCCCGATGAGCTGGTCGAGAAGTTCAGCCTCTATGCCGAGCTGGGGGTCGACGAGATCAATCTCAACATGTGCATCGGCGCCAGCCACGAAGACACCCTGGACTCGATCGAACGCCTGGCCCATGAGGTCATGCCGCAGATTTCCGGCCGCTTTCGTTTAACCGGTTGACCGGCCCGTCTCGAACGGTTCTTTATAGCGGTCCCAGCCCGCTCCCCCTCCCGACCACCCACGGCATCGTAAGCTATGGGTGGACGGGAGGGGGAGCGGGCTGGTGCAGTGAAATAGCGAGAATCTGGAGCCGCAAAACCTGCCCGCTCGCCGGTTCCCGTAGGGCCCCTATACGCAATCTGGGGATGCGCGGGAACGCCCCAGCCTGTTGAATGTTTCTAAGTTGGGGATAGGTGCGAGAAGAGGGCGGGGGCCGGTCTCGCGCGAGGAGACGAGGGAGGAAGTGGAGATGGGGCAGGGACCTGAGCTTTCCGAGCTGCAGCAGCGGCTCGAGGCCGTGGGCGTGCGTTTCGGCGAGGTTGCCGAGGACAGCCGTCAGCGCGGCGAGCGGTTGGCGAGTCTGCTGGGCCAGGTGGAGAAAGGTGTCGTCCGGGGTCGGCATGAGGTCGACCGGCTGAAGCAAGCGCTGGCCGAAGCCAGAGAAGAGAACACTCAAATTCTCGCCTTGCTGGAGACTCTTCTCGCCATGGCCGAAAAGGTCGACGGGCCGGGCGAAAGGATCGTGCTGTGCGACCTCGAGGCCCGCGTCGACCGCCTCCACGATCAGGCCGCCTCCATGAACGGTGCGGTAGACTCCTCGCTAAAGGCTGAGCGGAAATCGAGCAAGTCCGGCAACGGCGCGCTGGGCGCCGAGGCGCCGGAGGAAGACCTTCAGGAAGAGCTGCGGGAAGACGGGACCGGGGATTCTGAGTGGGAGCCCGCCCCGGACGAGGTGGCGGGGGACGAAGGCGGCCCGCCCCTGGAACTGACCCGAATGATTGCCAATGACGGCGAAATGAAGACCCTGGGGTCCGGCCCGGCCGGCGTAGTGGAGAGTGGCGCGGTCCAGGATATCTTCAAACGGGTGAGCATGATCACCGGCCGGCTGCGCGAGACATAACCTCTCGGGTCTTGCAGCCCGCACCCGCACCCGCACCCGCACCCGCACCCCTTGTGCCGGAGGGTAAGCGACCCAATCTGGTGGCGAGGCCGGCAGTACGCCGGCTTCCGGCTTTGCGCAACCACACGCCGATTTCCGCTTGGACAAGCCCAACCCCTACTATCGCAAAGTCCGCACCGCGCCGAGGGTGACGCGAATCCTCATCGGCGCGGGGCTGGTGATCGGCGGGATCTTCGGCTTCCTGCCCGTGCTCGGCGTCTGGATGATCCCGCTCGGCCTGGTGGTGATGTTTTTCGACGTGCCCTGGGTCAAGGCCCGCTGGCTCGCGTTCCGGCTCTGGTGGAAGCAAAAGCGCAAGCAGTTTTCCTAGGTCGGCGGCAGCCGGACTCCCCTCTGCCCCGCCTTTGCGGCTATCATCCCGCTTTGGCGGACGAGAGGGAGGCGGGCATGACCACACTGACGGTCCCGGCGCGCGAAGGGCGCGGCTTCGAGGTCGCGAAGGGCGGGCGCTTTCGCATCGTCACGCCCGAGGGCCAGCAGGCGGCCGACTTCTTCGCCTTCAACGCCCGCAATGTCGGCGAGTGGCTCTCGGCCAACCACACCTGGATCAGGAACCGCCGGGTGCGCCTCGAGGCCGGCGACGAGTTTCAGAGCCGCTACCGCCGCCCCATGCTGCGCCTCACCGAGGACGGCGCCGAGGGCGTGCACGACATGATGATCCCGGCCTGCGATCAGATCCGCTACGAGCAGCTCGGCCACGAGGGCCCGCACGCGAGCTGTTCCGAGAACCTGGCGAACGCCATGCGCCGGCTGGGCTATTCGATCGACGTGGTGCCCCAGCCGATCAACTTCTTCACCCACACGGTGGTCGAGGCCGACGGCGCCTTCAACTCGCCGCCCAACCCGGTCGCCGCCGGCGCCTATGTCGAGCTCGAGGCGCTGATGGACGTGATCTGCGTGGTCTCGGCCTGCCCTTTCGACCTGGCCCTCGACGGCTGGACGATCAACTCGCCCGAACGTGGCCCCACCGCCCTCCTGGTCGAGTTCCCGCAAACTTGAGGCCGCCCCGATAAGCCGCCCCGATGGGCCGCCCTGGTCAATGGAGATGACAGGCGACCAGGTGCGGATGCGCTTTATCGCCGATGTCCTTCAAGGTCGGTAGTTCGTGCGAACAGGTATCCAACACTTTCGGGCAGCGCGGGTGGAAGGGGCAGCCCGACGGCGGGCTCTCCGGGTTCGGGATGTCGCCAGACAGCACGATGCGGGTCCGGTCGCGCTCCGGGTCGGGTTGCGGCACCGCGGAGATCAGCGCTTCGGTATAAGGATGGGCCGGCTGGCGGTAGAGGCTCTCGGTATCCGTCGTCTCGACGATGCGCCCGAGATACATGACCGCCACCCGGTCGCTCACGTGCTCGACCACCGCCAGGTCGTGGGAGATGAAGATGTAGGAGAGCGAGAGCCGCGACTTGAGATCGAGCAGCAGCTCCAGGATCTGCGACTGGATGGAGACGTCGAGCGCCGAGACCGGCTCGTCGGCGATGATCAGCTTCGGCTCCAGCGCGATGGCGCGGGCGATGCCGATGCGCTGGCGCTGGCCGCCGGAAAACTCGTGCGGATAGCGGGTTGTGGCGTCGGCGTCCAGACCGACGGTCTTCAGCAGTTCGGCCACCCGCTCGCGGCGTTCCTTGCGGCTGCCGACCCCGTGGATGGCAAGCGGTTCGCCGACGATGGCGCCGACCGTCAGGCGCGGATCGAGTGAGGCGTAGGGGTCCTGGAAGATGAGCTGCATGTCGCGCCGCCGGGGCCGCAGCTCCGAATGCGGCAGGGCCATCAGATCTTCTCCCGCGAAGCGTACCGCGCCCGCGGTTGGCTCGATGAGGCGCAGGATCAAGCGGGCCAGGGTCGACTTGCCGCAGCCGGACTCGCCAACGATACCCAGGGTCTCGCCGCGCTTCAGATGGAGGCTCACGCCGTTCACCGCCTGAACGCTGCCCGCCCCGCCCTTGATCCGGAAATGCTTGGTCAGGTTTTCGATCTCGAGAAGCGGCCCGTCTTCAGGACTGGCGGCGGTCATGCCAGCGGTCATGTCAGCGGGTTCCAGCAGGCCACCAGGTGGCCGTCCTGCTGTTCCGCCAGGGGCGGCGTTTCGCCGTGGCAGCGGTCCAGCGCGCGCGAACAGCGTTCGGCGAAGGCGCAGCCTGCACCACGGGCGCCCGGTGGCGGCACCATGCCGGGTATGCTGGGCAGCTTTTGACCGCGGCGGCCGAGCCTGGGTAGGGCCTCCAGAAGGCCGCAGGTGTAAGGGTGGTGCGGTGTTCGGAATAGTTGGCGAACCTTGGCATGCTCGACGATCCGGCCGGCGTACATGACCACCACCTCGTCGCAGATCTCGGCGACCACGCCGAAATCATGAGTGATCAGCAGGATGGCCATGGCAAGCTCGCCCTGCAGCCGGCGCAGCAGATCGAGGATCTGCGCCTGGATGGTCACGTCGAGTGCGGTGGTCGGCTCGTCGGCGATCAGCAGTGCGGGATGGCAGACCAGGGCCATGGCGATCATGACGCGCTGGCGCAAGCCGCCCGAGAGTTGGTGGGGATATTGAACGACGCGGCTCTCGGGCGCGCCGACGCCGACCTGGCGGAGGATCTCGACCGCCGCCTGACGGGCGCTCCGGCCACTCTGGCCGCGATGCAGGCGCAGGACTTCGGCGATCTGGAAGCCGATGCTCAAGGTCGGATTGAGACTGGTCATCGGCTCCTGGAAGATCATGCCGATGCGATTTCCCCGCACCCGGCGCAACTCATTCTCGCCGAGCTGGGCGAGGTCCTTGCCGTCGAACAGGATCCGGCCGCCGTCGATGTGGCTGGGCGGCGACGGTAAGAGGCGCAGCAGCGTCATGGCGGTCACGCTCTTGCCGCAGCCGGACTCGCCGACCAGACCCACCGTACGGCCCTGGGGCACCGAGAAGGAAACCTCATCGACGACGCGTACACGACCCTCTTCGGTGGAGAAGCTGGCTGATAGGTTCTCCACCTGCAACAGGGGAGAGGCGCTTTCGTCAGATCGGCGCGCCGCTGGTGCCGCCGCTGGTGCCGCCGCTGGCCCGGACTGCGTCAGCGCATCCGCCGGACTCATTCGAATACGAGGCGCGGGAAATAGACGGACACCACCCAGTTCGGCTGATCGACGATCTCGCTGATGCGCAGATCCGCCGAAACGCTGCACAGCATGTAGGCCTCGACCGCCGACAGGCCGTGACGGGCGGTGAGCAGGTCGATCATGCCGGAAAGCGCATTGCGCGCGCCTTCGAAAAGATCGGGCCCGATGCCGGTGGTCACCTCGTAGCCCTTCTCGTCGAAATGGCGGCTGACCGGCCCCGCCGTGGTGAAACGCGGAAACGCCAGATTGGCGTCCTTCACCAGCTCGAACTTGGCGGCGACTTTCATCGGGCTTTCGATCGCGGTGCCGCAGACCTCGCCATCGCCTTGAGCCGCATGGCAGTCCCCGACGGAGAACAGGGCTCCCGGCACCTCGACCGGCAGATAAAGCTCCGTGCCCGCCGATATATCGCGGATGTCCATGTTGCCGCCGACCCGTCGCGGCGGAACGATGCTGTGCAGTCCCGCCTCGGCCGGCGCCACGCCGATGGTGCCGCAGAACGGCTTCAGCGGCACCCGCCCGCCGGGCCCGTAGAGCGCCGGGGCGAGGGAGTCGGGATCGTATGTCCAGAGATTGAGCGCCGGATCCGGGAACTGATCGGCCAACAGCCCGAAGCCCGGAATGTTGGCGGTCCAGCCCCAGCCCGAGGGCCCGAAGCCGAGCAGGGTGACCTTCAGCGCGTCGCCCGGTTCGGCCCCGTCGATCAGGACGGGGCCGGTGACCGGGTTGATCTTGCCGAAATCGAGGTTGACCACGTCCTCCAGGCTGGACTCCGGCCCCAGTTGACCGCCCGAGGCATCGACGGTCTCGAACTCGACCGATTCGCCGGGGGCGATGGTCAACTGGGGCGCGAAGGAATTGTCCCAGCCGTAGTGGCTGTGCGCCTTGTGGATCGTGTGGTTGCAGTTATTCGGCATCTTTCGCGTACACATACTCGTAGTGGACGGGAATGTGGATCGGGTCGGCGAAGAAGATGTCCTTGCCGCCGATCCGCGCCGTATGCATCGCGAAACGCACCTCGTTGAACACCGGGACCCAAGGCGCGTCGTCCATGATCTTGTTGTAGATCTCGCTCCACATCTGGATGCGGGCATCCGCCTGATCGTCGCCTGCCATGCCGTCGGCCTTGGCCGCCAGGGCGTCGATCTCCTCGTTACAGTACTTGGCCCAGTTCCAGCCGCCCGGCACCGCGCCGCCGCAGCCGAGGATCGGACCGTAGAAGTTCGAGGGGTCCGGATAGTCGGCGATCCATGCCATGCCGCCCGACCACAGCATCGGCGCCGCGCCCTGGCCGCCGGCATCGATCACGGTGGCCTGCGCCAAGGCCTTGATCTCGGCCTTGATGCCGATCGCCGCCAGATCCTGCTGGAACGATTGGGCGATGCGCGGATTGGGATCGGTGTTCATGGCGTAGAGCTCGGTCTCGAAGCCGTCCCCATAGCCCGCCTCGGCAAGCAGCTCCTTGGCCTTCGCCGGGTCATAGGGATAGCCCTCGAACGCCGTGTCGTAGGCGGGCATGGCCGGCGGCAGGGGCTGGTTCGCCACGACGCCGCGGCCGTTGACGATGCGGAGCACCTTTTCCTTGTCGATCGCCATGTTGACCGCCTGGCGCACCAGCTTGTTGTCGAACGGCGCCTCGGTGGTGTTCAAGGTGATATAGCCGGTGTGGAGCAATTCGCCTTCGACGATCAGGCCCTTGTTGGCCGGATCGTTCTTTTCCTGCAGGAAGTTGGCCGGGGGGATCCCATCGCCCAGCACGTCGACCTCGCCCCGCTTCAGGCGCAGCAGCGCCACGCTCGGATCCTGCCCCACTTCGAAGATGATCTTGTCGAGGTGCGGTGCGTCGTCGCGGAAGTAGTCCGCGTTGCGTTCGAACACGACGCGCTGGCCGAGCGCCCACTCGGTCATCTTGTAGGCGCCGGTGCCGACCGGGTTGCGGCCGAAGTCGAGGCCGTATTTCTCGATCTCCTCGCGCGGCACCGCGAAGGCGAAGTTGATGGCGACGATCTGAAGGAAGGTCGCATCGGGCTGCGAGAGCTCGATGACCACGGTGCCGTCGTCGGGCGTGGTGATGCCCGACAGCTCCTGGGCGCCGCCCGAGGCCATCTCGTCGAATCCCTTGATCTGCCAGAAGAAGCCCTGGCCCGGGCTCTGGGTCTCCGGATTGACCGAGCGCTCGATCGAGTACTTGATGTCGGTCGCGGTCAGATCGCGGCCATTGTGAAACTTGACCCCGGGACGGAGCTTGAAGGTGTAGACGAGACCGTCCTCGGAGATGGTGTAGCTTTCGGCGAGGTCGGGAATCAGCTCCGTGGTGCCCGGCTTGTAGTCCATCAGCCCGTCGAACAGGCTCTTGATCATCGACCAGTTTTGCCAGTCGTAGCCGATCGCCGGATCGAAGGTGCTGATGTCATCCTTGTAGGTGACGACCATCTGGCCGCCGAAACCGCCTTCCTGGGCCAGCGCCGGACCACCATGGCTCAGCGCGAAAGCCAACACGAGCGCGGATACCGCGCCCCTTAGTGCATTCGATTTCATTGGATTGCCTCCCTGTTATGAAGACCATTTCAGCGCAATCTGATGCGCGGGTCAATCAACGGAGCCGTGAGGTCGGCTATGAGGTTGCCGATTACGATGGCAACTGCCGCTACAAGTGTAACGCCCATGATGATGGGAATATCGATGCGCTGGATCGCCAGCCAGGCCAATTGACCGATGCCGGGCCAACCGAACACCGATTCGACGACCACGGCGCCGCTCATGAAAATGCCGATATCGAGGCCGATCATGGCGACCACAGGCAGAATGGCGTTGCGCAGGCCATGCACGAGCACGACCTTGGGCCCGCTGAGGCCTTTGGCCCGGGCGGTGCGGATATAATCGTGGCGCAGCACCTCCACCATGCTCGAGCGCATCATGCGCGAGTACCAGCCGCCGCCGGCGATGCCGAGGGTGAGCGCCGGGAGGACCAAATGGCCGAGCGTGCCGAAGCCGCTCAAGGGAAACCAGCCAAGCAGGTTGGCGAAGACATAGAGCAGCAGCAGGCCGACCACGAACTGCGGCGTCGACACGCCGGCGAAGGAGAAGATCATCACCCCCCGGTCGAGCAGCCGTCCGCGTTGCGTCGCGGCCAGGATGCCCGCCGGCAGGCCGATCAGGATCTCGAAGAAGATGGCGCCCGCCATGAGCAGCAGGGTGGCCGGCAGGCGGCTTTCGATCAGCCGCGACACCTCCGTTTTCTGGACGTAGGAACGGCCGAGATCGCCCTGCGCCAGCTTGATGACGTAGTTGGCGTATTGCACCGGAATGGGCTTATCGAGCCCGAGCTGATGGCGGATGTTCTCGACGGCCTGGGGGCTGGCGCTGCGCCCGGCGATCATGCGCACCGGATCGGCTGGGATGAGGAAGGTGAGGGCGAAGGTGATGACCGAAACGCCGATCAGGATCAGCGCGGAGGCGGCGAGCCGGCGGGCTAGATAGCGCAGCATCACCGGCCCCTTTGTGTCGGGTCGAGGGCGTCGCGCAGCGCATCACCCACCAGATTGAACGCCAGCGCCATCACCATGATTGCGATGCCCGGGAAGAAGACCAGCCAGGGCGCGGTTAGAAAGTAGGATTGGCTTTCGAAAATAATACCGCCCCAAGACGGCGTCGGCGGCTGAACGCCGATGCCGAGGAACGACAAGGTCGCCTCCAGCAGCACGGTGGTCGCGATCCCGAGGGTCGCCCACACCAGGATGGTCGGGATCAGGTGCGGCAGGATGTGGATGAACAGGATGCGCGGCCAGGCGGCGCCCAGGGCGCGCGCCGCCTCGATATACTCCCGCGCCGCGAGCCCCGTCGTCTCGGTATAGATGACCCGGGCGATCTGCACCCAGTTCACCAGCGCGATCACCATGGCGACGATCCACAAGGAGGGCGTGAAGATGGCCGCCAAGGCGATCGCCAGCAGCAGTGCCGGAAAGGCCATCATGAGGTCGGTGAAGCGCATGATGGCGGCGCCTACCCAGCCTTGGACATAGCCGGCGACAACCCCGAGCAGCGTCCCCACCGCCACCGCCGCGCCGTTGGCGACCACGCCGATCACCAGCGAGGTGCGCGCGCCATAGAGCAGCCGCGAGAAGAGGTCGCGGCCGAGGAGATCCGTGCCGAGGAGGAACTGCTCGTCTGGCGGCAGCGGGGCGCCTTCGAGGGTCAGGCCGTCGAAGAACTGTTCCGTCGGATCGAAGGGCGCGATGATGGGTGCGCCCAGCGCCGCCGCCGTGACGGCTGCAATGGTTGCCATGCCGACCAGCGCAAGCGGGTCCCTGCTCAAGCGTCGCCAGGTATAGGCCATGGAACGCCGATCCCCTCCATCAAACCGCGTGAGCCGTGCCGGCCCGGGCCGCCACTAATACCAAATCTCGATGATAATCATCCATTTCACCGCAGTCTCTTGCTTGCTCGCTAGGCGCGGGCGGCGCCGTGGTGTGGGGCACCACAAGGTGCCCGCAACGCGGCGAGCGAGCAAGAGACTGCGGCCTTCGGTGGGGCGGATCGGTCCGCCGGAGGTCCCAAATAGGACATACGGTGCGGCACTTGCCCGATGCTCCAGCATCGCACTGCGTACCGCGCCTACCCGACGAACCGCTTCGCCCCATGAAATGGGTGATTATCATTGAGATTTGGTATAAGCGCCCGACGCAGGAGATCCTAACGGCCGCGTGAGAGAGGTCAATCGGACTGGTGCCCGACAGCAATTACCGTCCCGTTGCAGATCCACTCCAGACGAACTGCATTTCACCTGCATGGGCTGGCTTAGAGGTGACCGCCAAGGTTGTCGCAGAACGATCGCCGCTCCACCGATGAAAGCATCAGGAACTTGCCGGCATGCCCTATAAACAACAGCGCACCCAACCCGTGGCACTGATGATCGATGCCCGCAATTTGTTCGGCGGCAAGGGTGTTATTGCCGAATTTCAGTACAGCCGAATCTACTATTGAAACCGGATCAGGCGCACAACGCCAACAACCCTGCGCCCTTCGTGGGCGCAGGGTTCGTCACGTGCAATCGGGATCGGGTTAGATGCCGCCCTTCAGCTTAGAGCCAGCTTTGAAGCGCACGCCCTTGGATGCCTTGATTCTTATAGATGCGCCCGTCGCAGGGTTGCGGCCCTTGCGTGCGCGCCGTTTTACGACTTGGAAACTTCCGAAGCCCACGAGTTGGACTTTCTGGTTCTTTTTCAAAGACGCAGACACTGTGCTGAGTATGGAAGCCAATGTATCTGTGGCGGCCTTCTTCGAAGAACCGGTTCCCGACTGGATAACGGAAATCAGATGATCCTTGTCCGACGAGCCGGAAGGTGTCGCCCTGATCCGGGCGGTCGCTTTCGGTGCCGCGCGCTTGGCAACAGCCTTCTTGGCTGGCGCTTTCGCTCGTCCGGCTGGCGCTTTCGCTCGTCTGGCTGGCGCTTTCGCTCGCTTGGCCGGTGCTTTCGCTGCGGCCTTTCGCGCCTTCGGCTTCGCAACCTTCGCTCTGGCGGTCTTGGGTTTTGCGACTTTCGCCTTCTTGGCTGCCTTCTTGGCTGCTTTCGGCTTTGCTGTCTTGGATTTCCGTGTCGTGGGTTTTTTGGCCATAAGCATTACCCCCCGTATGTGAGTGAGAGCAAGACGCCGCGCATTCCAGACTCGAAAACCGATTGCCTGTCATGCAGACTTTCGAGCAGGTGTGGATAAGATTGCATCATGTCGCGGCACATGAAGTTCGCCGGGCCTGTCGATTGCCATGCCGGCTAGGAATCGTCACAAGACTATCTTAGCACAATCGGACCGAGTCTAGTTATCTGGATTCGCGCCAAAGTGCAAAGAAATCCGATGGTGTGACATCTCAACCATTGAAGCGATGAGACGCCACGCGAACGATCACTATCGACAGCAAGAGAACCAACAAGAGGATGGCGACAAAAATGCCGACTCGCAGCACGACTCGTCAAGGAACATCGCATGCAATTGCCAATTAAATAGATCGCGACGGGCTATATCGAAATGTCCGACGGGCGGGCGCCGATGAACCGTTGGGCAGGATGCGGGTGCGCATCATGCGCATGGCCACTCTAGTGTTCCGCTCGAGACACTTCGTTCCCATGGAACCGAGGCAATCTGCGAGCTTCATGCCGAACCGCAGGAATCATATGTTGGAATCGCAACACTAGTGTCCACGTGAAAGAAATATCCACAGGCGGAGTCGCACCACCTATCGAGTTGCTGAAAGTCTTGCGGCTGAAAATCTTGCGGCGGAGCAAGCACGGCCTGTTTCGGCACAACTATCTTTCTCCCGTTCTCTAACGCGCATTGCCATTGCATCTGGTCAGAGGGAGGCGCGAAACATCGTCGGTCGAGCGACAGTGCAGTCGTAATCGGAGTGGTGCTGGAGCGCGCCTGCCGACAGGCGATCGCTCACTAAGCCAGTATTCATCTGGGTCGACTGGAGGCGGTGCGACGTGGCCGCCATTGCCTCAGCGCATGGCGTCTCGGGTTTCTTCCACGGCGGAGATGAACCAGGCTTCGAGCTGGGCGACGATCTGGTGGTCCTCGAACATCGCGTCGCGAGTCTCTTCGATGGCGGCCGCGGCAGCGCTGCGTGCGGCCGGGTCCATCCCGAGTCGCGTGGCGATGGCGACGTAGTCTTGAAGGTCTGTCGCGACGCAGGTGGAGAGTCCCATTTGGCGGTATATGGCATAGGACAGGCGGCCGCGTAAGAACTCACCGGGAAGCGTCACCACCGGCGTGCCAACCGCGAGCGCTTCGAGGGTGGTGTTGCCGCCGCAGAACGGTGTCGGGTCGAGCATGACGTCCGAGACCGCGACGAGATTGAAGAACGCTTCGATGGGCAGTCGGGGCAGGAAGCGCACGCGCCCCGCGACATCGGGCATCGCTTCTGTGAAGCGTCGCTCCAGGGCGTGCCGCCATTCCTTGTGCCGCCCTTCGAGCAGGACGATTTCACCCCCGGGATCCTGCCTCAGAATGCCGGCGAGAACTTCATCGAAACCCGGATGCAGCTTGAACAGGCTCTGGGGGCAAACATAGAGGTGCGCCGTTTCGCTAAGACCGAGGCTGTCGCGGCCGCCGGGGGCCGGCAGGTCCGGCCGCCGGTAATGGCTGGTAAACCGCGGCAGCCGTACGAGCCGTTCGGCGTAATGGTCTTCCGTGCCGGGCGGGTCCATGTGCGGGTTGGAGATGAAATAGTCCACGGTCTTCAGGCCGCTGGTCACCGGATGGCCCCAGGTGACGCATTGCACCGGGGCGAGGCGCGAGAAGGCCAGGAAATAGGTGAAGGGCTCCATGCCGATATCGGTGAAGAACAAGATGTCCAGTTTCGCATCCGCCACGATCTGCCGAGCCGCCGCGAGATCCATCGGCAGAATGATGTGCCGGTCGGCGGCGGCCGCGATCTCCTTGGCCGTTTCGTCGTCCGGCCCGGCCAGGGTCAGGGTCGTGATGTGAAAACGATCCCGGTCGAGCGCCGTGATGAAGCCGCGGTTCAGTTTCCCGATGGTGTGGTCGCGCAGGTATTTCGAGACGAAGCCGACGCGCAGACGCCGTTCCGGCTGCCAGGCCATGCGCCCGGCGGTATGGGGCGCGGTGAAGTTCAGCGCCGGGCAGGCCTCGGCATAAAGCCGCGCCAGTTTCGTTTGCAATGCTCTGTCATCATAGCCCTGGTATGGCAGGTAGAAAGCCGCCAAGCCCACCTCGCGCAGTGGATCGGCGATCTTCGGCTTTTCCTGCAACAGCACATCGACAGCCTTCTCGAAGGCCGCGCGCGTCTCGTCGATGTGGGCCTGACTGTCATAGATCGCCGGCAGGAGAGTCGCCTGGTTGATTTTGAGGCCGTTGCTGTCCTGCAGTGCCAGGGCCCGGGCGAAGAAGGGGCGGGCGGTCTCAACGAGGCCCGCCTCCTTGCAGATCACACAGAGATTGCGAAGCGGTTCGAAAAAGTTCGGGTCGTGGTCGGCCGCCGTCCGAAAGTGCCCGATGGCGGCGTCGATATCTCCGCTCGCTTTCAGCGCGGCCCCTAGGTTGCTATGGGCGCGCGCATGCTCCGGCTCCAGCGTGAGCGCCCGTCCGAAGGCCTGTTTCGCGTCTTCGAGCCGGGCGAGAGCCTGCAGCGCGGTACCATGATTGTAGTGCGCCTCGGCGAAGTTAGGATCGATCGCGGCCGATTTGGCAAAACGGGCCTCTGCATCGCGCATCTTACCCTGGCGCTCCGCTGCGACGCCGTAGTTGTTGAGGATTTTTGCGTTGTCTGGCGACAGGCTGAGGGCCTTTTCGAGCGGCGGCTCCGCCGCCTCGGGGTCGCCGCGCTGCAAGGCAATGACACCCAGCAGATGCCAGGCCTCGGCGCACTTCGGATCAGCCTTCAAGATCGCCTGATAGTCCTGCTCGGCCTCTTCGAGACGACCGGCACGGTGCTTCTTCAGGGCCTCGTCGATGTCGGAGGTCATGGGCGGCGCTTCGGGACCCGAGAATGGCCGAGGGGCAGTGAGAGTAACAGCTTGGGCGCGCGACTTCCGCCCGCGTCCGGTGCCAGACCTTATCGTTTCCGTCCGGTACCCTGCAAGGCGAGCGGCCTTATGAACCGGGACGGCTCGCTGCCGCTTGCGGATTATCTACAGGCAGTGTCTTGTGAGGCCAGGGAGAGCGGCGGATGCGAATCGCGACACCGGAGACCTGGTACGAGACGACGCCCCTCGAGGACGGCGTCACTCATATTCACGAACCCTTCATCAAGGCCTTCTACCGCTGCAACATCTGGCATGTGCGCGGACGCGACCGGGACATGCTGGTGGACAGCGGCATGGGCGTGGTGAGCCTTAGCGAACAGGTCTCGTTGGTCACCGAGCGTGCCTGCCTGGCGGTGGCGAGCCACACCCACTTCGACCACATCGGCGGTCATCATGAATTCGACGAGCGTTTGGTTCACCGCGACGAGGCTGCCTTGATGGCGCAGCCGACACGCGCCAACACGCTTGCCGATCCTTACGTGACCGACGAAATCTTCACGCGACTGCCGCCGTCGCCGTACAACTCGCCCGACTACAATGTGATGGCGGCCCCGGCGACCCGGGAAATTGCCCATGGCGACCTTGTCGACCTCGGTGACCGGCATTTCCAGGTGATTCATACGCCCGGCCACTCGCCCGGCGAGATCATGTTGTGGGAGGCCGAGAGCGGCATTCTCTTCTCCGGCGATACTGTCTACGATGGACCGCTGATCGATGACGCCTATCATTCCGACGTGCCCGCCTACGTCGCCTCCATGAAACAAGTTGTCGATCTGCCCGTGCGGGTCGTCCACGGCGGCCACTTTCCCAGCTTCGACGGTTCGCGCTATCGTGAGCTGATCCGCGGCTACCTCGAGGAGAAGGGGGCATGAAAGGGCTGCACGCCCATGCTCACGCCCAGACTTGGGAGCGACACGGGTTCCGATGACGATTCGAACGGTTCTGAAGGATTTGACCGCGTACTACGTGAACGCCCTGGAACAGGGCGATGCGATCGCCTGTGGTGCCAACTTCACGGACAACGCCTCGTTCCTGTTTCGCGGCGGTTCGGTGCAGGGGCGCGAGGACATCGTTGCCCTGCACGAGCACTTCATCCGGGCGGGCGTGAAGATGCTCAAAATCGAGACCCTCGAGTCCGAGAATTTCGGTGACCTGGGCTACGCGGTCCAGTCTTACGCCACCGCCAACGAGATGGGGCGGATCCTGCTGGTGCTGAAACGCCAGGAGGATGATACCTGGAAGATCCAGGTGCAGAGCGTCACCTCGGTGTGAGGGGCGGCGGGTGCGCCGCGCTTCCGCCCGGATTTATTCACTCCAGCTCTTCAAGCGCGCGCTCGGCCGCCTCGGAGCCGGCCGCTGCGGCTTTCGTGAACCAGTTTCGCGCTTCCTCCCGGTCCTGAGGCAGGCCCCAGCCGCGGAGCTGCATCAGGCCCAGGTAATACATGGCCGGGCCGTGGTCCTGTAGGGCGGCCTGGCGGAACCAGGCGATAGCCTTGTCGGGGATACGCGGCACGCCCCTGCCGTTCATGTAGAGCTGGCCCAAATTGGTCTGGGCCACCGGATCGCCGCCGCGCGCCGCCCTTTGATAGAGCGCCACTGCACGGTCGGTATCCTGGCCCACGCCGCGCCCGTCCAGATAGAGCGCCGCCAGGTTGTTGAGCGCCATGGAATGACCCTGGTCGGCGGCCATTCGAAACCACTTGGCG
>Ga0255058_10000921_pt1 | contig 16879 bp, 13 predicted proteins | sample Cases_109_9_MG_FD_188637 | JGI IMG/M metagenome (GOLD analysis project Ga0255058, IMG submission 188637) | Seawater microbial communities from Amundsen Gulf, Northwest Territories, Canada - Cases_109_9 | ecosystem: Environmental > Aquatic > Marine > Gulf | place: Canada: Northwest Territories... | reverse complement strand
TTCGGTGGGCGTGACCACACTACCGTGCTGCACGCATGTCGACGGATAACAGGTCTTGTAAGCAGCGACGTTAGGATAAGAGAAGACTACGACAACCTCACCAAGATCCTTACAAGCTAACTGTGCATAACCTTGTCATCAACTCAGGTACAGATAAAGCCAAAAGGCACGCGGCCCAAGTTATGTACAGCGGTCCACCCCCAGCACACAGGGTTAGACCCAGGGCTCTACACAACCAAGATGGGCGCCCCCCAAGATCGAAAACATCAAACGCGGCATCGACCACATCTTATGCACAGGGCTTACTATAATAATAATCTTTTTAAATATATAGTAATAATATATTTGAAGATAGAATAAGACCACGGTCTACCACAGCACTAAACACAAACAGCTGCTGTAATTTATGAACCTAACGATCGCTCGAGATGAATTACTAAAACCTCTGGGCTATGTAACCGGAGTGGTTGAACGCAGACAGACACTGCCGGTTTTGTCGAATGTTCTTATCCGATCGGATGGAGAGAACCTCAAGCTAACCGGCACCGATCTGGAGGTAGAGGTTATAGCAACGGTGAAACCGCAAGCAGCAGACGAAGGCACAATGACAGTGCCAGCACGAAAGCTTTACGATATTTGCCGGGCGCTTCCAGCGGGGGCAGAAATAAAGCTCGAACTCAGTGGTGAAAAAGCAGTGCTACGCTCAGGCAAAAGCCGATTTACTCTGTTGACCTTACCGGAAGCCGATTTCCCGAGTGTGGAAGTTGGGACCTGGGACACCACCTTCACCGTATCTCAGGAACAGCTCAAGCGGTTGTTAGACCGCACACAGTTTTGTATGGCACACCAAGATGTGCGGTATTACCTAAATGGCTTGCTGCTGGAATTGGGTAAGAACACACTACGCGCAGTAGCAACGGACGGGCACCGGATGGGCCTCAGTGAAGTTGAGTTATCGGTGAATGGGGACACTGAGCGTCAAGTGATAGTGCCGCGTAAAGGGGTGCATGAGATCGGGCGCTTTCTTGCGGTCGCCGGGAAGACGGCGGAGATTAGGCTGAGCCCCAATCACATCAGAGTGAGTGTAGAGAATGTGGCGTTAACCTCGAAGCTGATCGACGGCAGGTTTCCGGATTATGTGCAAGTAATCTCATCAACCTACCAGCAGAAGATGCGCATCGAGCGGACAGCAGTAGCAGCGGCACTTGCGCGCGTTGCTATTCTCGCTAACGAGAAATACCGCGGCGCACGCTTCACGCTGCGGCCAGACTTATTGGTGGTAACTGCGCACAATCCCGAACAGGAAGAGGCCCAAGAGGAGATACCCGCAAACTATAGCGGCAAGGAGGTCGAAATCGGCTTTAATGTAAACTATGTCATCGATGCCGTAAATAGCCTGGAGGGCGAGGAAATCGAGCTCGGGGTCAACGATCCTAATAGCAGCTGCGTCCTACAGTCACCTGACAGCAGCGATACCCGCTACATAGTAATGCCTATGCGGCTGTAGTCGGCGAGCGTTACAGCTCTCCCGGCACTAAGGCGAAGATGTCACTGACCCTGCTCGAGGCCGACAATCTACGCATTGTCGAACATATAACCTTGGAGCCAGGACCGCACCTGAACGTCATTGCGGGACCCAATGGCAGCGGCAAGACCACCCTGCTGGAAGCGATCCATTTGCTCGCACTCGGGCGCACGTTTCGTAGCGGCCGCACGGCCCAGTTATTGCGTGCAGGCACTGACACACTGACGGTACGCGGTCACTGGCGCACGCACGCAGGTGAGGCGGTGGCGATTGGGATTGAACGGACGGCGACTGGGCGGCGCATTCGCATCAACGGGCAGACCGCGCTCACCATAGGAGCACTGGCGCACGTGATGCCCGTGCAGGTGATCGGACCGGAGAGTCGCTACCGATTGACGCACAGTGCTCGCTATCGGCGCGGCATGATCGACTGGGGGCTGTTCCACGTGGAACCCCAGTTCTACCCACTGTGGTCGCGCTACGAGCGCGCCCTGCAGCAACGGAACGCCGCACTACGCACAGCAGCCGGCAACGCAAATCTGGACACCTGGGATGCTGAGCTGGCTCAGACCGGCGAGGAAATACTCTCGCGCCGCGTCGACTACGCGCGTCGCTGGGAGCCACGAATCACGCAGTACGCGCGATTACTGCTAGATACTGACGGGCTCACCGTGACGCTAGAGCGCGGATGGCCCGCGGGCCTGTCGCTGGCGCAGGCATTGCGTGAGGCACGCTCGCAGGACCGCGAGCGCGGCCATACCGCATGGGGCCCCCACCGGAGTGATCTGATTGTGACGCTGGATGAGATGCCGCTGCGCGAGCGCGGCTCACAGGGCCAACAGGCGCTTGCTGTCGTAGCGTTGCGGTTGGCGCAAATAGACCTGTATTTGCGTGGAGCGGGGCGGCAGTGTGTGTTATTGCTGGACGACATTGCCGGAGAGCTTGACGCGCAGCGCCGCCAAGAACTGCTCGCCGCCCTGGGCAGCCTGGGCGCGCAGGCCTTTATTACCGCGACCGAGGCTGACCGTATCGTGACGCGCGCGGGACAAACCAGGGTGTTCCACGTGGAACAAGGGCGACTGACCGTGAGCGAGAACGCCTGACCCCGCCGGCGCAGGGACAATGGGGTATTGTGCCACGAGCACAATGCCGTCATATATATAAGTAATGAAATTGATCCGGTGCCCGTGAGCCGAGCCTGCCGCGGTCACAAATGCTAACATAGGACACCGCTGCGCTGATAAATATGATGGCCAAACAAGCCTCTAAACAACCCCGCTATGACTCCGGCAGTATTCAGGTCCTGAAGGGCCTGGATGCCGTGCGCAAGCGCCCGGGCATGTACATCGGTGATACCGATGACGGCACCGGCTTGCATCGCATGGTCTTCGAGGTCGTCGATAACGCCATCGATGAGGCGCTGGCAGGGTTCTGCACAGACATCGAGGTCACGGTGCACACGGACGATTCTGTGGCGGTAACAGATAATGGCCGTGGTATCCCGACCGAGATCATCCCGGATGAAGGGCGCTCCGCTGCCGAGGTGATCATGACCGTGCTGCATGCGGGCGGTAAGTTCGACCATAATGCCTACAAGGTGTCCGGCGGCCTTCACGGCGTGGGTGTGTCGGTGGTCAACGCCTTGTCGGAAAGCCTAGAACTCAAGATCCGGCGCGACGGCAAAGCGCACGTGCAGAAATACCGCCTAGGGCGGCCGCTGGCGCCCCTGAAGGCCGTCGGTGACACCCCGACCACGGGCACCGAAGTGCGGTTTAAGCCGAGCACCACGATATTCGGCGACACCAAGATCCACTACGACATCCTTTCCAAGCGGCTGCGCGAGCTGTCGTTTCTCAACTCCGGGGTGCGAATCAGGCTATTGGACGAGCACACCGGCAAAGAGGACACCTTCGAGTACCGTGGTGGCATCGCCGCTTTTGTGGTCCATCTCAACCGCAACAAAACCCCGTTGCACCCCCAACCAATCGTCATCAGCGCCGAGCGCGACCACGTGCTGGTCGAGTTGAGTATGCAGTGGAACGACTCCTACCAGGAGAACATCTTCTGCTACACCAATAACATTCCGCAGGTGGACGGGGGTTCGCACCTGGCCGGCTTGCGCGCCGCCATGACGCGCACCTTGAACCAGTACATCGAGTCCAAGGGTTTGGCGAAAAAGGCCAAGATTACGACCAGCGGCGACGACGCGCGCGAAGGCCTGACGGCGGTATTGTCGGTCAAGGTGCCTGATCCGAAGTTTTCGTCCCAGAGCAAGGACAAGTTGGTGTCCTCGGAGGTCAAGGGGGTCGTGGAGTCCGTCGTGAACGAAAAGCTGGGCGAGTTCCTGCTCGAGAACCCGTCCGATGCCCGCGCCATCGCGGCTAAGATTATCGAGGCCGCCCGCGCCCGCGAAGCGGCACGCAAGGCGCGTGAAATGACAAGGCGCAAAGGGGCCCTGGATATCGCCGGCCTACCCGGAAAGCTGGCCGATTGCCAGGAGCGCGACCCGCGGGCGTCGGAGCTCTATCTGGTCGAGGGCGACTCCGCTGGGGGCTCGGCCAAGCAGGCGCGCGACCGTCGATTTCAGGCGGTACTCCCGCTCAAGGGCAAGATTCTCAACGTCGAGCGCGCTCGCTTCGACAAGATATTGTCCTCGACCGAGGTGGCTACCTTGATCACGGCGCTCGGCACCGGTATCGGCGCCGACGATTTTGACATCGACAAGCTACGCTATCATCGCATAATCATCATGACGGACGCGGACGTCGATGGTTCGCACATCCGCACACTCCTACTCACCTTCTTTTATCGCCAAATGTCTGAGCTCCTGTATCGCGGACACATCTATATCGCACAGCCGCCGCTCTACAAGTTCAAGCGCGGGAAGAAGGAGGAGTATTTTAAGGACGACGCCGCGCTGCAAGCGCAACTGCTCAAGCACGCCCTGACCGAGGCCTCCGTGTCTCCCGGCGCCAAGAGCGCCCCGATAAAGGGCGCGGCGCTCGCCAGCCTGTGCCGGGACTACCTGGCCGTGCAAACCACCATTAAACGGCTCTCGCGGCGCTACGACGAGAACGTATTGCATAAGATCATGTACATGAGTGGTTTGGACCGTCACACCCTGCGTGATGCGAAGAAAACCGAGGCGTTCGTGATCGCCTTACAGCAGCAGCTGTCGGAGGATCAGAACGGGACCACGCGCTACGACGTGAGTATGGGCACGGACACGCGCAGCGGGATGCACGAGATCCTGGTTGCTCGTAGCGAACATGGTTCGGTGAAGCACAGCCGGATCGATGCAGAGTTCGTCGGCTCGGGCGAGTACCGTAGCATCCGCACCTTGGGGGGAAAACTCGAGCACCTGCTGCATTCCGGAGCCACGGTACAACGGGGTGATAAGACAGAGCCGGTCGAGAGCTTCGATGTGGCGCTGTCGTGGCTGCTGGCGGAGGCCAGGCGCGGGTATGCCATCCAGCGTTACAAGGGTCTGGGGGAGATGAACCCGGACCAATTGTGGGAGACGACTATGGACCCCGCCCATCGCAGGTTGCTCAAGGTCAATATCGAAGATGGCGTGGCCGCCGACGAGACCTTTACCACGCTCATGGGTGATCATGTGGAGCCGCGCCGGGAGTTTATCGAACGCAACGCCCTCAGCGTGAGCAATCTCGACGTTTAGCCGTCCCGATTGCGCCCACCACCGCCGGGCGCAGCCCTAAGGCGGCCCGCCCAAGCGATCCCCCGAATAACTCGTTGATTTTATTGAGTTTGTGAAGGAGAGGAGGTGCTTGCGCGCATTTGTTAGTGCAGCGTACGAGGCATGCTCAGCGTGAACTGCGGGATCGGGGCGTCGAATGCGGCGCCGTCGTCCGCCACCATTTGATAGCTCCCATGCATGGTACCGACCGGCGTCTCCAGAATGGCGCCGCTGGTGTACTCAAAGCGCATGCCAGGCTCGAGGTAAGGCTGCTGTCCGACCACCCCCTCGCCACGCACCTCTTGTACCTTGTTGTTAGCGTCAGTGATGATCCAGTGCCGCGTCAGTAGTCGCGCCGGCACGGTGCCGATGTTAGCAATCGTAATGGTGTAGGCAAATACGTAACGCTGCATTTCCGGCGCGGACTGATCGGCGAGATACGCAGTCTTCACCGAAACATCAATACGGTACTTGCTGGACTCTGTCATGCTGAATGCCTTTAATAGTGGCCGATCTCGACGACGGCATTCTGCACGAATAATCGAGCCACGGGTACTGCTAAGGCGTCTGATGCTGCCCACAGCGCACGCGAAAGAATTGCCGCTGCGCGCTATCCAGCCGCACCGCCGTCAATGCGCCGCCCCAAAGGCAGCCCGTATCGAGCGCGATCACGCCATCGCGCTGCCACACACCCAGGGTCGACCAGTGGCCAAGTATAACAGTGAGGTTGCGGGAACGGCGCTGCGGGATCTGGAACCAGGGTATCAGATGGCGCGGCTGCGATCCCGGTGCCCCCACCGGGCGCAGGTCCATGCGGCCGTCGCGATCGCAGTAACGCAGACGCGTGAAGGAGTTAATAATAACGCGAACCCGATTCCAGCCGTTCAGAGATTCGTCCCAGCTGTCCGGTGCGTCGCCATACATATGGTGCAAGAGCTCGGAATATGCCGGGCCGCGCAGCTGCGCCTCGACCTCCGCCGCCAGGGCACGAGCGCGCGCAAGATCCCATTGTGGAAGCAGTCCGGCATGGATTAGGGTAAAGCCAAGGGCTGCGCCGTGGTACAGCAGCGGGCGTGCACGCAACCAGTCGAGCAGCACATCACTATCCTCGGCACCAAGCAGATCTGCGAAAGTGTCGGTAGCGCCACGCACGCACGCCCCGGCGGCAACCGCAAGCAGATGCAGATCGTGATTGCCGAGCACGGCGATCGCATTGTCCCCCAGGTCCCTGACAAGCCGCACAACATCGGCCGAGCGCGGGCCGCGGTTCACGAGGTCACCGGTGAACCACAGCGTATCGCGCGCGCGGTCGAAATGCAGCTGTGCCAGCAATGCAGCCAGCTCGTCGTAGCATCCCTGGACGTCGCCGATGGCATAGACCGCCATCAGGACGTTGCGCGTGTCACGCGCTCGGCCATTTCGATCCCGGCCAGCACAAGCGCATTGACGATGCCAGGCTCAGAGGCCGAATGTCCCGCCTCGGGAATGATTTCCAGACGCGCGTCTGGCCAGGCACGCTGAAGGTCGAAGGCGCTCTCGAGGGGGCAGATCATGTCGTAGCGCCCATGAACGATAACCCCGGGCATCCCGCGCAGGCGGTGCGCGTCGCGCAGGATCTGGTTGGACCCAAGGAAGGCGCTGTTGATGAAATAGTGCGCCCCCATCCGCGCCAGTGCTACGGCGGTATGGGGCGAGGCGAAAAACTCCATAACATGCGTGTTGTACCCTAGGGTGGCCGCGCGTCCTTGCCACAAAGACCACGCCTTGGCGCACGCCATGCGTGCGACCTCATCGTCACCGATAAGACGACGGTAATGCGCCGCCAGCAAGTCGTGCCGCTCCTCCTCCGGGATTGGCGCCACAAACTCCTGCCAGTACTCTGGAAAGACGCGCCCCGCACCATCCTGATAGAACCATCGGATCTCGCGCGGCCGACAAAGAAAGACCCCGCGCAAAATCAGCCCGAGCACCCGCTGCGGATGCGCCTCGGCATAAAGCAGACTCAGCGCCGAACCCCAGGACCCGCCCAGCAGCAGCCAGCGATTGATGCGAAGGTGCTCGCGCAAGAGCTCGAGGTCGGCCAGCAGATGCTGGGTGGTGTTTGACTCCAGGCTTGCATGCGGCGTGGACCGGCCCGCCCCGCGCTGGTCGAACAACACCATCCGATACACATTCGGGTCGAGAAAGCGCCGGTGATAGGGCTCGATCCCGGCCCCTGGGCCGCCGTGTACCAGCAGCACCGGCACACCCTCAGGGTTGCCGCACTCCTCTACATGTAGCACGTGCAGCGAATCGACGGCGAGCCGCTGCGTGGCGTAGGGTTGGATGTCGGGATAGAGCTTGCGCATGCCTTGGTGGCGACCCCCAGAGTTTTTGACGTTTTCAGCACCAGGCGTGGGCAAGGCCGCGGGCACTTACGGCGCCCCGAGATGTGCCGGCGGGCCTGCGGTCGGTCCAGGCACCGGCCTCTGGCTTGAAGCGCCGCCGCTTGTGTCAATAATACCTAGCCGGCTCCGACGGCAAGAATATCCGCGTGCGCCCTGATGCGGTGGCCGGCGCGGTCTTCATCTGTCCGCAGCCAGCTGTGGGCCGGGCGGCCTTGGATGTCGCCGGTTGCGGGCGCGACGATGGACGCAGTATAGCGACAACACGCGGGGGACTGAAGCCGACAGTTCCACGGACCGCGCTCATATCGTAGAGACCTTAAGTGGAGGGCGATCGGTGAAAGAGCTTGTTTTTGTGTACGGCAGCTTGCGCCGTGGGCAATCGCACCACCCTTTGCTGCGGCACGCGAAGTACTTGGGCGCGCACAAGACCGAACCGTGCTACACGATGTTCGGTATGGGCCCCTTCCCCGCGATTACTGATGGCGGCAGTACAGCGATCATTGGCGAGGTTTTTGCCGTCGATGGGCGAACATTGTCAAGGCTGGATGAGTTCGAGGATTGCCCGGCGGAGTACTTTCGTCGCCGAATTGTCACACCCTTCGGGAAAGCATGGGTCTACGTCTATCGCTATGCACCTAAGGCTGCGGTGATTCCAACGGGCGATTGGTGCGATAGGTAGACGAAATAATCGACCCCAGCTCGCGCAGAGACCGCCGAGAGACTGGTCTGAATAAAGCGCCGTCTGTTGTCGACGCTGTCATGGCGCAACACGCGACACGACCCACCCGCACTACTACGCTAGCCTGTACTTTGGTTTTCTCTTCCACCACCACGGTCGTTGCGGCAAGCCCGAATAATTTGCGTGCCAGACGGCGTTCAGAACCAGGCCTCTCCACCGCGCTCGCGCCGGCTTGTAGCCGACAACGTAGGTTACTGATAGAGGCGATTCAATTGCTTTACCAATTCCACGGCACCGTACAATCCAGCATGGATCGTGCCGTCACGATTGCGTTCAATGATTGGTTGTATGCTAAAGCCGATGCTGACGCCAAGTTCGTGCCCCCTCTCCTGTATCTGCTCGGCGAACTCGAGATTCATCCGGATAGACTCGTCCACCCTCGCCTCTACGGATGGCAAACCATGAAATCTTTTTTCGCAAGCCAACTGGTCTTTTCTCAACAATTTTGCGTGAAACGTGCGGTTCTTCAAAGTAAACATCGCCAGGCCGACATTCCACTCCAATCGATCGAGGCTGAAGCCTCTTTGCCCGAATTCTGATGCGAGAGCGTCCATAAAGGACAATGCAGGACCGGCGCTGTCCAGGAATTGCCCAATCAAGCGCAGCTTCCGCCTCCCAGCGGCCTCGAACTTCCTCGCTAGTCTTTCGGTTTCGCCTTTGCGCTCGTGAATGACGACAACTCCCAGGTTGAGTTCAAGACTCGGCAGCTGATTGACCACATACGACAGCATCCTCTCCACGGTGTTACGATAGACGACACCTGGCGGTGGCCTACTAAAGGGCTTGCCAACAAACACGATATCCTTAATCCCGCGACTCGCAAGGTTGCGAAACGCCGTTGCGTGAACTTCGGGTGGCTGATAAACAATTACCCGGTGCGGGATCAGGACTCCGCTGAAAGCATCCAGGTTCGCCTTGACGTGGTCCGCATACGCGAGCGTGTCATATCGCTCCGGGGGTGGTTCACCCCGCATTTGTCGTGCTTCGTACCAATCCAGATCAGAGTGATGAAAGCCCGCAAATCGCACTCCGGCGTTGATATAGCACGCAGCTATCTCCGCGCCTTCCTCGACGGGAACAGCCATGGGTTTCTGTTTTTGGCTGTGCGCCGATTGTTTGATGGGAGGAGGATTTTCTATGAGAATCCGATAAGCCATCGCTTAGCCCGCACCGGCGCAGCGTGTAATGCTCCGTTGATGCGCCGTTACCGAACGGTTGATCAACTAGCTAAATTCCACTCACAACTGCGTGCGCCCGTCTTTCGTTACTGTCACACTCGGCGCTCGCCTTAATCCAGAGGCTCCGCGGCATAGATTGAGTAACTACAGGGCCGGACTAACGTGCCCTTATGACCTGGATGATTTGTCTCGGGCCAAGAACAACCAGCTTGTATCTTGGGGTCGAGTCTTGGGCTCGGTTTTTAATACCTATAATAATTCGGCTTGTAGGGCCCCTCCACCGGGATATTGATGTACTCGGCCTGTTCTTTTGTGAGCTCGGTCAAATGCGCGCCGATCTTTTTCAGGTGCAGCCGCGCGACCTTTTCGTCAAGCTGCTTGGGCAACATGTAGACCTTCTTGTCATAGTTCTCGTAGTTGTGCCACAGCTCGATCTGAGCCATCACCTGATTCGTAAACGATGCCGACATCACAAAGCTCGGGTGTCCAGTGGCGCACCCGAGATTAACCAGGCGTCCTTCTGCAAGCACGATAATGCGCTTGCCGTCGGGAAAGATTACGTGGTCCACCTGCGGTTTGATGTTTTCCCACTGATACTGGCGCAGGTTCGCGATATCAACCTCCGAGTCGAAATGACCGATGTTGCACACAATCGCCTGGTCCTTCATCCGTTGCATGTGCTCGAGCGTGATTACATTGCAGTTTCCGGTTGCGGTGACGAAGATGTCGCCCAGCGGGGCGGCCTCATCCATGGTGACCACACGGTAGCCTTCCATCGTTGCCTGCAGCGCACAGATGGGATCGATCTCGGTGACCGATACGGAGGCCCCCAATCCGCGTAAGGCCTGCGCCGAGCCTTTACCGACATCACCGTAGCCGCACACGATGGCAATCTTCCCCGCGATCATGACATCGGTGGCACGCTTGATGCCGTCGACCAGTGACTCGCGGCAGCCATAGAGATTGTCAAACTTGGATTTGGTTACGGAATCATTGACGTTGATACTCGCCGCTAGAAGCTTTCCTTGTTGCTGCATCTGGTAGAGACGATGTACTCCGGTAGTGGTCTCTTCGGAGATGCCGCGCACCTCCGCCAACAGCTCCGGGTATTTTTCATGCATTACCTTGGTCAGATCACCGCCGTCATCGAGGATCATGTTGGGCCGCCAGTTGTGGGGGCCGAAGATGCTCTGATCGATGCACCACCAGAACTCCTCCTCGGTTTCGCCCTTCCACGCGAACACCGGGATATCGCGTGCGGCAATGGCAGCAGCAGCGTGATCCTGGGTAGAAAATATATTGCACGATGACCAACGTATCTCGGCACCGAGCTGTACCAGGGTTTCGATCAGCACCGCCGTCTGTATGGTCATGTGCAGACAGCCGGCGATGCGCGCCCCCTTGAGCGGGGCCTGGCCTGCATACTCCTCGCGCAGCGCCATCAGGCCGGGCATCTCCGTTTCGGCGATGGCAATCTCTTTGCGACCCCAGTCCGCCAGCGAGATATCAGCGACTTTGTGATCCGGTTGCAGGTGTTCCACTGGTGTGCTCATTACGAAGGTCCTAACGGTCTTAATTCTGGAGTCGGGGGTCCGGCCCTCGAGCTAGGCGCGCTTGATTGCCTTGGGCCCCAGGGCATCACGCAACGCTTGCGCCTTGTCAGTGCGCTCCCAGGTGAATGTAGGTTCGCTGCGCCCGAAATGGCCGTAGGCCGCCGTCAGCGAGTAGATCGGGCGTAACAGATCGAGCTGCTGGATAATCGCCTTGGGGCGAAGATCAAAATGTGCCCGCACCAGCTCGGCGATCTTCTCATCGGTGATGCGCCCGGTGCCGAAGGTCTCCACGTGCACCGAAATCGGGCGCGCGACGCCAATCGCATAGGCCACCTGGATTTCGCAGCGCCCCGCGAGACCGCCGGCGACCACGTTTTTGGCGACGTAGCGTGCCGCGTAGGCAGCGGAACGATCGACCTTGCTTGGGTCCTTGCCGGAAAACGCGCCACCACCGTGGCGGGCCATGCCGCCGTAGGTATCGACTATGATCTTGCGCCCCGTCAGACCGCAGTCGCCGACCGGTCCGCCAATAACAAATCGCCCCGTCGGGTTGACCAGATACTTCGTGTCCTTGCCCAGCCACTCCGCCGGTAATACCGGTTTGATGATTTCATCGATGACCGCTTCCTTGAGCCGAGCATAATCGATGTCCGGCGCATGTTGGGTAGACAAGACCACGGTGTCGATACCGACGGCAGCACCGTCCTCGTAGCGCACGGTGACCTGGGACTTCGCGTCGGGACGCAGCCACGGCAACCGGCCGCTACGGCGCACCTCGGCCTGTCGTTTCATCAGTCGGTGGGCAAAGCTGATGGGCATGGGCATGAGCTCCTCGGTTTCCTCGGTGGCATAGCCGAACATCATGCCCTGGTCGCCGGCGCCTTGATCGAGGTCCAGCCCCTGGCCTTCGTTCACGCCCTGGGCGATGTCCTGGGACTGCTTGTCGATGGCTGTCAGTACGGCACACGATTCCCAGTCAAAGCCCATGGAGGACTCGTAGCCGATGCGCTTGATGGTCCCGCGCACGATCTCCGGCATGTCCACCCACGCGCTGGTGGTAATTTCGCCCGAAATGATGGCCATGCCGGTATTGACCATAGTCTCGCAAGCGACACGGGAGTGCGGGTCCTGGCCTATGATTGCGTCGAGGACGGAGTCGGAGATCTGATCCGCCACCTTGTCGGGGTGGCCTTCGGAAACCGACTCGGAAGTAAAAAGATAGCTATCCGCCATGTTGGGTGCGTTCCTTGTGTTCGCGGTGGTTGTTTGTGGTTTATTTGGCTAAATCGGCGAGCTTGGGCGAGTATAACATGCGCCGCTGACAGCACTGTTGTTGCGGGCCCGCGCCGTGTCGATGCCACGCCCCAAACACGCTCGGGCCGCCGTGAGCACGGTGGGCCATCTCTAGCCGGCACCACATCACTACCATGAACTGCCCCACAATGGGTTTGGATTTACCGGTCGTAACACGCCGCGCCAGAAATTCAGCATGAATATGAGAGGTACTCTCCACATGATGACATATTCGAAGGAAATGATGGGCCATAGCCAGATATTATGTCAAAAACACAAATAAGTGGATATTTATCACATTATTTCTGGAATATCGCTGAAACGGTGGGAGTCGATACCCTTACAACACCAACGACTTCCTTAGGGGTGGGGCTCATAGGTCTTAACGCCGGCGATACAGCTCCCTGGGCCGAAAAAGCTCGGGGCGCAAGGAGGCGCCGGCATTCGCCCTTATCGACACCGCTTTGCCGGTTTCGGATCAGGCGCTTGTTCAGGGCCTGTCGCGTGCGCCCTAACATGCCCGCGGCGATTCCCTGATTTCCATCGGCCCGGCGCAGGGCTTCGCTGATTAAGATGTGCTCCGTCTCTTTCAACGTTGGCAGGCCATCGGGGAAAAGCTGTGCAAGCTCGCGCTCGCGTTGTTGCAGGCCGACATCGCCACGCAGCCCGTTGCTCAGGCACAGCCGCGCCAATCAGTATGCCAATCACCACATTTACTGCGATCGACCCCGGATTCATTTGAGCCTCCTTAGCCTTGCGTTACCTCGCCTGGTCCTTAGGCAATGAATATCTTCTCGCTGTGCTTTTGTGACGTTACCAAGAACTCTCTTTGTTGGTGTGTTGCTGCTGCTGCGCATCGCCACTCATTGCGGTCATTCGTCGTGTTCCCGTTGTGCGATTTCCCCCGCTTGCTGTATGAAGACGCGCGTAGTTTCTGCCTGCCTTTGCGCCAAGAATTCCCGGTAGCTGTCATCGTAGGCAATGCGTGACGCCACCACGCTGTCGAACATGCCCAGCAGCCCGAGGAAAAGCTCGCATACCTCGCGCACAGCGTAGTGCGACGAATCATTACCGGTGGTGTAGTCACAGAGGTTTTGTGTTATCGCGTACTGCCTGAGCAACGGGCTGGCGGGACGGTGTACCAGACAGCGGATACCGCACATCGCGGCCATCCCAAGGTCGTTGATATCGTCGAAGACACAAGCGATTTGCCGGGGCTCGATTTCGTGAGTCGAGCAGATGTGCCCGAGCGCGAGCCTTTTGTCGCTTATGCCGATGTACACGTTGTGGAAATGCTCGCGCTTGGCGAACTGGATGGCGCTGGGATTGTCTTCGCCGCTGACCAGCGCACTGCTGGGAAGCCGCCCGGCCTTGCGCCACAGCCCGTAGCGCAACATGTTGGTGCCCATGGAGTCGGCTTCGCTGAAGGTGTTGGGCAGGTCGTGGCCCTTGAGACCGGCGTTGAACACGCCGTCCCAGTCGAACACCAGCGCCCGAATGTCGGCAAGCTTCGCTGCCAGCTCGGTAGCTGGCGTTACGAACACGGCGCCCGCGGCGGTGAAATGTCCGCATAGGGCTTCAGTATCCTTGTCCAGCTTGTGGGTGGGGTTCTTATCCAAGAAGGCCCAGCTTCACAAGATCCTGAATATCGAGAATGCCGAGAGGAACGTTGTTTTCCAAAACGATGATACTGTCGATCTCGTGCTCGTTGAACAAATTGACGGCTTCGTAGAGCAAGGCATCCGCTTGAATGGTGATGGGTTCGGTCGAATAACCGGTCTGAGCCAGGGTCTCGTCCATGATCTTCGGGCCCTGTTCTTGTAGCTTGCGCCGAATGTCGCCGTCCGTGAACACCCCCGCCAGACTGCCCTTGTCGTTCACCAAGGTGACTGCCCCGAGGCGTGACTCCGTCATCTTCACCAGGGCTTTGGTGAGGGTATCGGAGGGCTGACACACCGGGTTGTGCTCACGAATTACTTCCTTGACCAAGGTGGTCATCAGCCGTGTGTGCTCGAAGAACTGGTCCGCACCCACGGTTGTGAGCGAGTTGTCGCACAGGCGCTTGAGCACACCCCACGGCACGGTGCAGACGTGAACCCCGGCAAGCATCGCCTGGCGCACGTGTTCCGGATAACGCACGGAGGAGAACATAATCTTCGCCGGGTAGTTGTACTTCTCTGTGATGTTTACGCATTGTTCGAACAGTTTTATGGCGTCGTGCCCCTGGTCCTGCAGCCGGCCAGCCAGCGGACAGACGTAGGCGGCGCCGGCGGCCATGGCCATATACGCCTGGTTCAGGGTGTAGACCAGGTGCACGTTCACCCTGTGGCCTTCTGCGGTGAGTGTGTTGCACGCACGCACCCCCTCGTTTGAAACCGGGACCTTGAACACCGGCTTGTGGGCCAGCGGCAAGGTCAACAACCGATGGGCCTCGCCCACGATCTGGTCGTGGGTTTCACCGAGTGCCTCCACCTGCAGCTCCGGAACCATGCCTGAGAGTTTCACAATGGCGCCGTCGATGTCGGTGACGCCATGCCGATGCATAAAGGTGGGGGTGGTCGTAAGTCCCTTGAGAAAGCCGAGCTTGAAGGCCTCGTTTATTTCCTTGAAATCGGCGGAATCCAGATACAAGTCCATGCTGTATCCCTTAGTCAGTTGTGATTCCAGTTACAAGATCGTGGATTTCGATTAGCGGCTGCACGAACGCTTCCATTTGCCCCAGATAGTACTGGCTCGCCGCGTCGCACATGGCTTTTGGCGGCTCCGGATGGGCCTCTATAAACAGCCCGTCGACGCCGGCAGCAACACCCGCTCGCGACAATACCGGGAGGAACTCGCGCGCACCACCGGTGGGATCTTTGCTCGGGATCCCGTACTTGCGGATAGCGTGCGTGATATCGAATATCACGGGGTAGCCGATCTGATTTAGCAGGTGAAAGCTGCGCGGGTCGACGATCAGGTCATTGTAACCGAAGGTGTAACCGCGCTCGGTGATCAATATCTTATCCGAACCCGAAGCCTCGATCTTCTTGACTGGGTTGGCCATGTTTTCGGGCGCCAGGAACTGGCCGTGCTTCAGGTTCACGACTGCGCCCGAGCGTGCCGCCTCCACCACCAGAGTGGACTGCATACACAGGTAAGCGGGAATCTGGAGAACATCGACCACTTCGGCCGCCGGCTTCGCCTGCTCGGGGTAGTGTATGTCCGTGAGCAGCGGGAGCGCGAACTCACGCTTGATCTTGGCCAGTACTTTCAGCCCCTCCTCCAGTCCCGGGCCCTCGTAATACTCGAGCGAGCTGCGATTATCTTTGCTGAACGATGACTTGAATATAAGCGGCAGCTCCAGTTTTTCCGATAACTGTTTGAGCCGTTCGGCGGTATGCATCATCAAAGATTCGTCTTCAATGACGCAGGGCCCCGAGATCAGAAACAGACGGTCCGCGCCGCAATCGACGTTACCGACCTGGACGTGCTTTTTTGCCATCGATGCCTCCGTGTTAGTCGTGCGAGCCAGGGGTTGCGTGAGATCAGGCTGCTCCATGTTGGCCAGCCGCCAAGAAAAGCGAGGGACGAGCAGTCGTGTGGCGGCATCTTACCACGGTCAAAAGTACCCTTCTATGCGGCGAGCACCCCCGAGCCTGCTGGGGATTCGGACCTTAGCGCTGCCGATTCTCGCCGCTCCCGCCGGTGTGCGCCTGCGCACTCGGTGGCTGCTGGGGGCGGTGTTGCCGGGGTGTGGGGGTCGTTTGTTCAAACCCTCCGATGGGCCCGCTATAATGCCGCGCGCGTGGCGCCAGCAGCCGTGCCTGCCCGGCGCATCGGTCACACTTATCCGACAATGGAAAAATTCGATGCTCACCCATAACATGCGCCTCATTGCGTCGTGAGCGCTACCACCGCGACCGGGTCGCCACGGCAGCCTCAACGTGCGCACAGGCCGCCTGATTTCTATTCGTTGCGATTGCCACCCGGCTATCTGCGACCGCGTTTCTGGGTCACTTGGTTCGCCCTGGGCCTGCTGCGCTTTGGTGTGTTCCTGCCCCTCGGTGTGGCGCGTTGGCTGGGCGCCCTGTGGGGCTGGATGTTTCTTCTCGTCAACGCCAAACGCCGGCGAATCGCGCGCATTAATCTCGCGATGTGCTTCCCTGAGCTGAGCACGCAGGAGCGCAGGCGGCTGCTGCGCAAACACTTTGTTAGTGTGGGGAAGAGTTATGCCGATCTCGGTTTCCTCGCTTGGGCGCCGAAGGCGCGGCTGGCGCGCAGCACCCGCCTCGTGGGCCTAGAGCACCTCGACGGTGCGGCGCGGCGCGGCAAGAATGTGATCCTGCTCGTACCGCACTGCCTCGGTGTCAACTATGCCTCGATCATTGCCAGGCATCACGCTATCTTCTCGATGTTCAAGCCGCCGCACGACGCCGTGGTCGACTGGTTTCTCAACAAGGGCCGCCTGCGTTTCGGTTCCGCGCTGCTGTCGCGCCATCAGGGGATGCGGCCGGTGGTGCGTGCA
>Ga0255058_10000918_pt1 | contig 16937 bp, 15 predicted proteins | sample Cases_109_9_MG_FD_188637 | JGI IMG/M metagenome (GOLD analysis project Ga0255058, IMG submission 188637) | Seawater microbial communities from Amundsen Gulf, Northwest Territories, Canada - Cases_109_9 | ecosystem: Environmental > Aquatic > Marine > Gulf | place: Canada: Northwest Territories... | reverse complement strand
CTTTGAGGGCATTGTCCACACCGAGATATTGATGGTTCTTGGCCAACAGCTTGATCAGCCCACCCGGCACTTCCATAAAAAGTGTGAAATTCTCGATAAGCTCAAGCAAATGTTCGGGCTCACATGTACCACGGAGCATCGTCTCCAGCGAGATACGCCCTTCTTCCTTCTCACTGCCCACCTTTTTCCACTCGGTAAAGTGCTCCCATCCGGCAGTCATGCTCCCCACTCGGCTCTGGCTGCCGTTGGACAGAATGATCAGTGCATTGTACCAGAAGAGATGGGGTATGGTGTCCTTGTAATCGGTGAGGTTGCCGGAATAGGCGGTTTCGAGCCGTCGATGGGTAGCCTTAAGTTCGATAAAGACAAGCGGCAAGCCGTTGACAAATCCAATCAGATCTGCCCGTCGGGTATACATCTCGCCGGTAATCCAGAACTGAGAGCATAGAAGGAAATCGTTATTCGCGGGGTTGCCCCAATCGATCAGTATGACGACTTCGACTTTTTCTCCTCCGATGTCAATGTCCGGTACATGAACGCGCACGCCGTTTTTAAGAAGATGATAAATCTCTCTATTCGCCGCCACAAGGCTCATCCGGGAGCGGTCGCGAGTGAGCTCCTCTACAGCCTGATCTATGGCCTCGGCAGGAATGTCGGGATTGAGTCTCTCAATAGCAGGTCGCAGGCGCGATATTAGCACCACATCGGCTTTTGTCTCGCGGTCCAGTGGGCTCTCACCAGCCTGATCGAACTCGTGGAACACATCAATTGTTTTCCAACCGAGTTTATTAAAAAGCGCAACCGCCGGTTGTTCGACCAAAACATCTTCTGAATAACCCATCTTTGAACTGACCATCAGTCTGCCCTCCAGATATCCTCCTTATCACCTTTAAGGATCCCCTTACGGATTGCTACACGCATCGCTGCTTTTATATTCATGCGTGCTTTTTCTGTTAAGCGCCTAAATCCCAAATGCTCGGCTGCTGCCCGCATGGTATCCTCTCTGCCGGAATATCGATTTTTAGGTAATACAGACCACAGAGCCCTAATAAGATCGTTAGGGTGATATTCCTCGATAGTGCTTGTTTTAATTCGCACCCACCCACTTTCCGTTTCGAGTATGTCACGCCTTATGGCTGCAATGATGTGGCCTTTTAATATGGAATAAATGCGTGAACTAACCCGTTTATAGCCCATTTCATAGGCCACCAGCCGGATAAATTGTTCTCGTTCAATAAAACCTTTGCCACGTGCAAAGGACCGAAAAACGGCCATGACTTCATTGGTTTCCCATTCATCAATCGGGGCAGGAATTTTATCAGGCGTTTTAGTTTCAGGTGTTTTTACGCTGGATTCTTTCTTGGGTTGCGACAGCGGTGCTGTTTCGATTTTAACTTTTTTTTTAGATGTGGTGTCAGCGGATCTGATCGCAGGAAATTCAGCCCGAGCTTGGACTATAAGATTGCCGATGTCAATATCAAGTTCTGAAACATCCACCTCGCCGGAGATGAGCTTGGGCAGAAGCAGGTCACGGGTGCGGCGGAGGGTGGAATTTTTTTCAAAGAGCCTTTCGACCAATGCACGCATCGGTCTTGCATAGTCCTCAAATAAATCCATCAGTGGGAGGGGGCCGACAGGAACCAATAATTTCACTATTCCTTTGACGTTCAGACTATCCATTATTGCTCCCCCATCTTTTTTGATTTGTACTTCTTTGATCATGTGAGGCGATAGCAGATATTCAATGAGATATGTAGGTCCGACCGCAAAGGGTCTAACAGCAGTCATATTACGTCCAATAGCCGCCTTCAAACCTACCGGGATTTGAGCAACCGCCCCAACCCGACCTACATTTGTTACCACGCAGTCCCCGGATTGGATCTCAATCCGAATAGTCCATTTTTGATAGTCATCATCAGTAATTAGAAATTTGTCCGATAAATCAATTTTCCCACCGTCACCTATGTTACGCAGTTGGAGAAGGAGTCCTGTACCTAATTCATTACGTTGCGGTTTTTTAGAATGAAGACAGTCAATAACTTCAGCAATATCTTGCATCTCTCGCACCTCCCACCCCTCCGGTATTCTTCCCAGTGAGGAAGCGATGAAGCGGGCGTGCTGGTAGCCGGGGAAACGGAACTTGACGAACCACTCGCGGTAGAGATTCTGCGCCATCTCCTCCAGAATTTTAATCCGCCGCTGGTTGTTTTCGATAAGGTCATCGTAGGCCGAAAGAATGGAGGCGATTTTACGCTGGGTGGTTAACTTACGATGATACTCAACCTCATGGTTTCTAAGCATTTCGAGAGAAAAGAAAGGCTGGGCAACTCCTGAGCGTTTAGCGAATAGTTCCCCTTTGAACTTCGGCCCAATAACAACGTAATAAAGGTATTTGCTATCTACCACTCTTGGGTTTGGTTTGAACAATGCAACATTTTTGATGCTGAACTCATTGCGTGTATTGATATAAGCTGCATCACCTACTGAACCAATGTTTGAAAATAATATGTCGCCATGTTCTGGTTTTGACCGCTGAATGGCCTTTATGTGCTCTTCAAGAGTTATGTAGTCGCAATTATCAAAGTCCACAAAACCACTAGAAATATGCTTGCCCTTAATAAATGGGATGCCATTGGGTTGAAGCCTCGGTGAATCATGGGTGCCATCAGTAACGAGTACACATAAATGATCCAAACGATCTAGCGTGATGTGTTCCTGATTTCTTGCCATCACTCCGCCTCCAACAACTTGACAACATTCTCCGCGATCCGTTCTTCCAGCTCCCGGGCCTCAGCGTTGAGGGTTTCCAATTCTTCGTTCTGCTCCTCAAGCCGCTCTTTGAAGTCGAAGTCATCCTCGGCAAGGTCGGCCACGCCCACATAACGGCCTGGATTGAGGCTCCAGCCCTGGGCCTCGATCTCGGCCAACGTCGCCACCTTGCACAGGCCCGCTACGTCGGCGTATTGGCCATCGGGGAAGTGTTCGGCCAGCAGGTTAGCGCTGCCATGCAGGTTCTCCGGTTCCTCGTTCCGGTAGAGCCGGACAATGTTGGCAAGAAATTCTATTTGCTCGGGGGCCCAGTCGCGGTGGGCGCGGTCGATCTGGCGGTAGAGGTGGCGGGCGTCAATGAACAGCACCTTGTCGGCGCGGGTGGTCTTACGCTTGCCCCTGTCGAAGAACCAGAGGGTGCAGGGCAGGGTCACGGTGTAGAAAAAGTTGGAGCCAACGACCACCATCACATCCACGGCGCCGGCTTCAATGAGTTGCCTGCGGATGTCCAGTTCCGAGCTGCGGGCGTCGGAGGCGGAGTTGGCCATGACGAACCCGGCCCTGCCGGTGTAGGAGAGGGCGCTGTAGAAGATCTGAATCCAGAGATAGTTGGCGTTGTCTGTCCGGGGGAGGCCCAGGAGGAAGCGCGGGTCATCTTTAAGGCGTTCCTTGTCTACTCGATCCACGTTAAAGGGGGGATTGCCATGACAAAATCGAATTTACCCCTCCGTGCGGTGCTGGTGTGGAGGTCTTCATAATAGGTGTTTCCCTGTCGTATGTCGCCGCCAAGTCCGTGAACCGCAAGGTTCATTTTGGCCAGCCGTACCGTCTCGGATACCCGCTCCTGACCATAAATACTGATCTCGGCGCCAGGATTGGCCTTATGTTCCTTCACAAAGCGGGCGCTCTGAACGAACATGCCCCCTGAACCACAAGCTGGATCGAAGATCCGCCCATGGAAAGGCTCGATGATCCCGACGATGAGCTTGACCACGGATGTGGGGGTAAAAAATTCGCCCCCTTTTTGCCCCTCGCTCATGGCGAAGTTGCCGAGAAAATATTCGTAGATCTTCCCGAAAGCATCCCCTTCAATATCCATGTGGATCGAGTTCATTAGCCTCAGAAGCTCGGCCAGTGTGGCACTCTCAAGTCGATTATAAGTCTTCGGGAGGATATCCTTCAGATCAGGATTCTCGCCCTCCACAGCCCGCATGGCGTCGTTGATTGCCATACCGATGTTGGCCCCTTCCGGAAGCTTCAGCAGAGTCGAAAATCGAGCTTTGGAAGGCAAATAGAGAACACCCTTGGCCTGGTAGTCAGCTGGACCAATTTTGCGCCGTCCGGTGCCTTTACCTTTGAGTTCAACCTCAGCCACGCTGAACTTGTGATCTGCATACCGTAGGAAGATCAGCCCCAGGACGGGGACCGAATATTCAGACGATTTGAGTTTGGAATTCGCCCGCAGCTCATCAGCAGCACCCCAAAGCCGGGCTTCGATTTGGTTATTATTCTGGCTCATTTTATCCTCTTCTCTGAATGTGATTTTTCAATCATTTAAGGCTGGGCATCACCTAATCCGATGAAGCAGTAATAGAATCGATATTAAGTGAATATCGATGATAGACGTTTACTTATAAAAAAACAAACGGTGCCTATTTGCCCAGTTTTTTAATAAGTAATTCACCGATTTTCTGTATCCCAAATTTTTCAAGAGAAAGATAGCCAGTTGTCGGTGGCATCCCTGGTAGTTCGGTGACATCGATCTCATCCACATTGAAGGGCGGATTTACCAATCGAAATCGGCATTGTCCACCATCTCGTGAGGGTCTTCGTAGTAAGTGATAGCCCTCTGGATGTCGCCTTCCAGGCCGTGGACGGCCAGGTTCATCTTGGCGAGGCGGATCGTGGTGGCGTTCTTCTCCAGACCCCGGAAGGTGAGCTTCTCAGTTGGGCTTTCATGTTGACGATAGACGAAGCGGGCGTTCTGTACGAACATACCGCCCGAACCGCAGGCCGAGTCTCAATCGCTTCTATATTTTCAAGTTGTGGTATATTTACTCTTTAATCACATCTCTAAAGTATCAAGACACTTTCTCAAATTATGAAGTGCATTCTTAACATTAAAGGATCTGACATAGGGATTTGATGCTTTTTTTACATAATCTTCTATTTGATTTTTGTATTTATTTAAGAATTGGACAGTTTCAGCCACAACATCATAGGGTTGTGTAAGGTCATATTTTAAAAGGGTTATTAGATTATTATCATTTCGAGGAGACCGAATATATCTTTCGGCTTCCGGTTTTCCGAAAAATTGTATTGCCATTTTGTATGCAGCAATCTCTGCATCAAATTCATAGGGTATTGATAGTGATTTTTTTGGCTCTTCAATCGTTATTGGATTGTTTGAAATCCATTCGATCATAAACCAATTTACAAGCGAAACAGTATGACATATCCGATCTTGCACAAAATGTTGAAATTCATGCGATATTACCCATGCAAATTGAATCAAATCGCCTCTGCAAATACGGTTGGAAATCCATATCAGATTAGAAAATTTTTTAGACTCCATAATATCAAGCAGATGGTCTGGGCTCTCATATTCAAAGTCATCCAATTTGATATTTAAATGAAGACCTTGGTTCCTCCACAGCGGATTTGGATAATCCGAATAATCGTTGTTATCGAAGACAATCGCTATTCCAATTTTGGGGATAGAAATCTCAAACAAAAGCTTATCTAATAGTTCCTTTTTTTTAAGGTTTAAATTCTCTTTAAAAAATATTTTGGTATCTGAATTCCACATGTTATAGTTGATCTAAGGATTCCCTATCAATTGTTGTCTCGATTCTAAAAGCGCTAAAATCCATCCAATTGCCAAGCTGGGTGCATCATCTGGAATTTCACCGGTTATTATGGATAAATACCTTGAAGGGCGATTACCCCTTGGATCATTCCGAGTGAAATAACCGTGATGACTATTTCTCAGTGCCCTTGTAATCTCTCCCGAAAATTGACTTTTTGGAATAATTGTTTCAGCTACCAAATCTCTTCTTTTTACAGAAATTCCCGTTGATGTCGACTTTGAAGTATACCATATAGAATCTATGATCGTCTTTTCATATTTATCATACACTTGATCGAGAGCTTTGGAAAAAAGAGTTAAACCTTTAACCTTAGAATTTAATAAAATAGAGATAACTTGATTCCCTTTGACATTTTTTTGGAATAAACCTTTCGCGAACTCTGCTTCATTTCCAAAACTTAAATCCCCAGCCTTTGCCATAGCCGCCATAATATCTGCTATCTGAAAAAGGAATGATTTGTTTATATATTTACCACGGCTTCCAATAATCGAAAGTCCCAACTTGAGCAAATGGGAAAAAGAGAAACCATATTCAAGCCCATATATTGGGTCAATTTTGATGGGATCATTCTTCTCATTAAATTGAGTTGCGTCGCATAATACCCTAACGAGCTCATCAACTTTATCAATACTCCAATTGACAAGTTCCAACCGGGAATCCAGTTTTAAAGGATTATTAAAAACATATTTTCCAAAAATTCTCCGCTCTGGTGCCAAATGAATATCATCAAGCTCTTCCTGAGCAAAGTCAGCAGATGACAAAGGGTATTCCATCCAGCTGGACGGAAATTGATCAGGTTGATAGCTAATTTCCCTATCCAAGACAAATATGAATTTAAGGCCAAGGCCGTGGGATCCGGTCACAAAACCAACAAAGGGGCAAAAAGCATAAGCTGAAATGAGAAGAATATCGTTTAGCATTTCATGTGGATCAATAGTAATCCAATGACGAAGAATTGGAAACCCCTCAAAGCTACCCGCAAGATCTCCCAAAATATTTGGATACTGATTAACAGCATATAGCAACCTTTGGAACGCTTGTCTTTTGTAATATAATCGATTTGAAGAGATTGAAATTATTTTGCCCTTCGGAAAAACTCCGAAGAATATTGGTTCAACTGAACTCTGAAAAAACTCTTTTAGTTTGATTGTCGGGCAAAAATAAATGGAGTTTTTGAGCTTTTCAAAACCCGTATGTGTTATATTATTTACAAGTTCTTCTATCATTATTTGGCATTCTGAAAATCGAATCCCATAGCTAGTTTCACCAAATTGTTTACTATTATTTTCAAAAATATCAGATTTACTTGGAGGATTATCAACATCACATACTTTTGCTGCAAAAACTGGCTCAGTTAAAGAATTTTCGATTAATAGGCCGCCTGAAATTTGAGTTTTATAACCAGTCTCTTTCGCTAACTTTTCTAAACGGGGATACAAACCAGAATCTGAAATGGGAATAGTTTTCATTTTCGACTTTCAATCATCCTCATCAATAGCGACAATATAATTTTAGGAGCCATGTTGCAGGCGAGAAGAAGATAATTTATGATTTGAATAATTTTCTACATTACCACCATGAATGTGGGAGGCACCACCTATTGTTTCCTTTTCGTTTCGACCTCGCTCTTTGGATTTATTCGAAAAGAAATAGATTATCTTCTATCGTCTGTGGCCAAATTCATTTTAACACAAAAAAAGCCCACACACTTTTGCAATTTTATAACGTGTATGAGCCTCTAAACAACCCATTAAGCGGTCACCTATTTATAGCAAATCAGTCTGGAGTCAATCGCATTATGTCAATAGATATTATCTTTAAGGCATCCATTCGGCTTCCAATTGTTGCTCAATTCCGACAAAGTTTCTAACAATTTTTAATATAAAACGCAATATCGAAAAAATACGGAGAAAATATTGATAGAAAACCTTGATTACTATCAACCTACAAAATTTGTGAGAAAATTTGAAGGGATAGTTACAATAGCCGTTTAAAACAATTTTTGATTACTTTTTAGCCCGCACTTTTTTCTTCGGATTAATTTTTGAGGCGTCGACTGTAAGGTTGTTTTGTTTATTAAACCTTTGGATCCCTAATTTCAATATCGGGACTATAGCTGCAGGGGAAAGATCTGCCCCTGGTGCAGGCGAAATATTTGCCCCAGCGATACCAAATTCCACATACAATCCCCAATATCCATTATGTATATCAGTTTGACGAATTAAGGCTTCGGCCACTTCCTTATGGTTAAATACAATATTCTTAGGTTCTGGCATTATTTATTACCCCCCATTGTATAGATTGTAGTATTGCGTAACTTTCATCCAGTTCAGAAGTATCAGCACTATCTTTCACAGTATATTCTTTTATTTCCTCTATTGTCATATTAAAGGCCTTTATATAATGCTGATATTGAGTAATTTCTAATATTCTTTGAGTGAGTTTTTCATATAAATTTGTGGCTCCCAGCTTTTCAGATAGAGCGGAAACTATAAATTGATTTAAACTTGTTCCTTCCTTGTCTGCGACAAGAGAAGCCTGACGATGAATGCTCTTTGGTAATCTTAATGCAAATCTTCCACTATAATCTTGAACTGTAGAAGGGGGTGGTATTTCTTGCCCTAAATCTAAAGCTGCTCCGATCCAACTTACTGCAACTTCTTCCAATTTTTCATAAGCCTCCTTTGCTGTATCTCCTTGAGCTATACAACCCGGAAATTCATCAATTTCAGCTGAATATGTACCGCTCTCTTCATCGGGAATAATTTTGCGAGTATATGGTAACCTTAGATATTCTTCTGGACTTAATTTTGCCCTTTTCATTTTTTCCCTCCATGATCCCTAACTTGTAATAAATCTTCTATATGATCGAGATCAGCTTCTAATTGATTCAATATGCTTCGAGCTGTATATTTATTAAGCTCTCCATGGTGTGGTATGCTTAACGGATATAGCTTTTGAAACTCAGGGTTTATCCAGTTAGGTTCCTTACCACTCTTGCTACGCTCTCTGCCACACGCTTTAGCTAAATTTTCAAGGACTGCGGGCTTTATACCACCTTTTTCCCTTTGCCCATCTATCTTTGCCCTGAGCCGCTTGATCTTATTTAGCGTCATGATATTATATACGATATCACTTTATATTAAATTGTCAAGAATAAAAAGATGTTGAAGCCACCAAAAAAACTCATTACCAAAATAGCGCTTTTTTGGATCTAACATATCGAGGATTCCCTCCCCACTTAAAAATTGTGAGGTGGAGTCTACCATATCATCATGCTTGTCCAGTGGAAATAAACGGGACGCCTATGATTTCATGCGTTTTAAGCAATTAGCTCAAACCGATTCTCTCTTTCAATTTTTTGACCTCTCATGAAAAAACAGAGGGGTCGCGTCTTCATTCTTCACCCTGCCAATTTGGTCTGTCAAGAATGAAGATCTGCCCCTTCTGTCTTTTAGTTAATCTGTCAAGAATGAAGACGCGACCCCTCTGTTTTACGGATGCATTGGACAGATTATTGCCAATAGGGAAACTCCTACTTAAAAACCCACTTTTCGAGAATCTCAAATACGATCTCCCGTTTGATCGGTTTTGTAATATAATCATCCATCCCGGCCTCAAGACACTTTTCTCGATCCCCTTTCATGGCATGGGCAGTCATTGCAACAATAGGTATGCTGTCAAATCCCTTATCTCGGATGGCCCTAGTTGCTTCCAACCCGTCCATCTCCGGCATCTGGACATCCATGAATATCAGATCGAAATCTGATGGATTTGCCACATATTTCTCAACGGCCTCATTACCGTTTTTGGCCACTTCGACCTGATACCCGGCTTTGTTCAGCATCAATGTTGCCAGCTTCTGATTAACAGGATTATCTTCGGCCAAAAGAACCCTCACAGAATGCTTGATTTCCTCGCGCACCGAATATTGCGTGAGAATTTGAGGCTTAATAACGTCAGGCTTTTCTTTCTCACCTTCCTTTGCTTCCAGTATGCGCTCAAGCATTTGAAACAATTTTTCACGGCGAATCGGTTTGCTCAGAAAACCGTCAAAGCCAGCTTCTTTGCATTTTTTAGCTTCCTTTTCCATTAACGAGGATAAAGCGATCATCGGCAAACGGCGGATGTCGGTTTCAGAATTACGGATCTGCTCGGCGACTTCATACCCGCTCATATCGGGCATCTGGATGTCCAGAATACACAGGGTGCACGGATTCTGAGCCTTCAGATTCTTTTGCAAAGTCGATATGACCTCCCTGCCATTTCTCAGTGCAACCACATCCATACCGACTGAGTGTAAAAGGTGCGCTAATATGTCCAGGTTTCTCTGGTTATCATCAACAATCAGTACCTTCTTTCCTGAAAGAGATACAGGGGTAAATCTCTTGACCTCCTTTTCTTCAACCTTTTTAAGCCATGATGTGAAGTGAAAGATGGTTCCCTTATTGTCTTTGCTCTCCGCCCAGACATCTCCATCCATGAGGTTAGATATTTTTCTGCAGATAGAAAGACCCAGGCCGGTCCCCCCGTATCTTCTGGTTGTGGAACTGTCGGCTTGATGAAAAGGTTCAAATATCGTTTTCAATTTGTCTTCCGAGATACCGATTCCGGTGTCCTTTACACGCGCATGAAGTTTTACGTGGTCGACTTTTTCCGTTTCAACATCCAAAGACAGCTCAATCTTACCCGCCTCGGTAAACTTGGATGCATTTCCCATCAGATTGGTTAATACCTGCCGGAATCGGGCCGGATCTCCATTCACGTGAGCCGGAAGATCGTCTCCTATAAAGCAGATAATTTCTATCGGTTTTGATCCTACCCGGGGACGAATCACCTCACAGACATCATAGGCCAGAATTTCCGGATCAAAATCAATTTCTTCAAAATCCAGCTCACCGGACTCTATCTTTGAAAAATCCAAAATATCGTTGATCACCGAAAGTAACGCATCCCCGCTGCTTTTGATTGTGCGGGAATACTCAACCTGTGATTCATCCAGATCGGTATCCATCAAAAAATCAGCAAAACCGATAATGGCGTTCATCGGTGTACGGATTTCGTGACTCATGTTCGCCAGGAACTCGCTTTTCGCTTTATTGGCCATCTCGGCCTCTTCTTTTGATCGCCGTAATGCCTCATCCGTCAGCTTGCGTTTGGTAATGTTTGTCATAAAACATAATGTGGCAGGCTTATCATCCCAAGAAAAGGGTGTGACATTAAGTTCTATCCACTTCGTAATTCCATCTTTGCTTATAATCCTGAAAGGATAGGTATCGGGCAGTTTTTCACCTGCGAGACGTCTTTCATGACGCTCTCTGACCATTTGTTTATCATCTTTGTGGATAAAATAATCCAGATGGTGAGAGCTTAATTCCTTTTGGGAATAGCCATAAAGCTCCTCACCCTTTGGATTCGCGAACTTAATTACTCCATCCTGAGCGACAATAATCGCTTCAGTGGCGCTATTGATGAGTTTACGGTATTTCTCCTCACTCTTTCGCAGCGCCTTCTCCGACAATGCAGTCCGCTTTATGGTCAACGAGGCCACCAGGAAAGATGTTAGGATACCCAATAGCAAAAATAAGATTAAAGTCACATCCAACCTTGAATGAACTCTTTCAGATTCATTCATAAAATCCGAAGCTTTTTTTGTCGCGTATTTCGTTAGTCCAAGCATTTTTTCTTCTAATAAAGCAACATGATTGGCTCCTTTTCCTATTGTTATGTTGGCTGCTTCCTCTCTTTGATTTTCACGAACCAACCCGATAACTTCTTTCCGAATCGGTCGCCAATCATCAAATAGTTTTCTGGCCTCATTTTCAAGAGCCTTGCCTTCTTCACCTAATATTGTATTTTTTACAATATCGAGATACTTGTTTACCTGTTTTTCTTCCTCATTCACTACTTCAATGGATTGTCGAATTTTTGATAAAGAATTTAAAAGAACCACATCCTTCATGCTACGATGCATTTTCGCAATAGATACATTCGATTGAAGGGCAGCATTTGATACCACCAGTGGGTGATTATAGATCGTACGGGTCAGACTGGAAACTCTATCGATATCATATAGAGTAAAGAGAAAAAAAAGAAGAAATATCGAAATCAATACACAAAAACTCAATATCAACCTTCGTGTAATGTTTACTTGCTTTGGTTTATCCATCATTTTCACCATTCAATGAACAATTTTCGGATAGAATAAAAAATGTGCGCCTTGTACGGCAATGAAATCATTGCAGATACCATATTGATATGTCAGGTTTTCTGGAGGATGAAAAACTGAGGTATGTATGGAGTATCTGTATATTTTAAAGTAATCCAAGATTCTATTATTGGTATTTCCAACTCATAATTAACCATCGGTTGTTTTCCTTTACTAAATTAAACGTATAGGGCCACTTATATTGCATATGCCAACCTTCGGTTACTACAATCAAAATCTCAACGTTGGCTTCTTTACCAGATGCATCTATCTTTGGTGTGCCCAATTTAAGACCACAACAAAAGGCTGCTATATCTCCTGGCAGAGCCTTTTTAGCTTCTTCTTTGGTCGCAATCCGTTTTGGGGTCGGACCTCCCCCATACATGATTTTCGCATCGTCATGCAACATGTCCAGAATACCCTGAAGGTTGCCACTTTCCCAGGTTTCCTTCCATTTGTTCAACAAGGACACAATTGCTTCTTCATCCGGTGACTTTGGTTCGTAATCTTTTAAATTGGTTTGAGCAGCACATCCAATTAATAATAGAAAAATGGATAAAATTGTGGTTATGAAAATTAATCTTCTTTGCATTGCGAACCTCCTTTATCCAATAAGGATGTTTAAATGGTCTATGTTAGACTCGTTGCATGTTGATATCACAAATGTAGAATCGACCTCAACACGAAATATTCAACCCAGAAATTGCCTCATTCATCTGACCTGATCACATAGGGGATATCACAGGTTTTCAACAGCCTCCTAAAGTAAATGTATGTATGGAATATATGTAACAGCCACAATGAGCGGTAGGTAGGTTAGCCAATCCGAAAAAATGGTAAAAAAAAGGCAGAGTTTTGGCTCTGCTTTATGGGACCTGTCACACACAAATATTTTTATATTCGTTATTGGAATAGAATTTAAAAGACTAGGAGATAGCGATTACAAACACCAACAACAGAAAGGGGGAATTCATAGGAAGGGAGAGCAACTACATTGAACAAACCAATAGGAGAAATTCAAAAATGAAGTTGGTCATTTTGGCCAATTGTAGAGTTGTTTCCGTCAAATCAGGGTGTTTGTTCTATAGCATCAATTCCCATATTTCGCAAATTGAAGTGCCATACCACATGGAGTCCGGTTGCACCTTGGATGTAAGTAAAATACAGGTGCGACCATTGGTCAGTCTTTTTTAAACCGCAGAAAGAGAAATTTCTTTTAATTACAATAGATTAAACGCGTTGATAAAAAACAAGCATAGATACCACCTGCTTGAACAATTGGAGGAGCGGTTGATGGCACATCTTTTGCTCATCCTCAATACAGGCATGCTAAAAGGTTAGGACAAAAGTTTTATCGACAATCAAATTCAAAAAAGGAGAATCATCATATTCAAAAGAACGTAGTCGAAAAGATCATTGCCACAATCGGGACCTATCAGAACGAGGATACAGAGTCAAAAGCTGCCAGTCAAAGGCTCTATGACAGTTTCAAACGCCTTAATAGGACCTTGAATGATACGGTAAATGCGCTAAGCGCTGCTGTAGAGGCAAGGGATCCGTATACCTCAGGTCATATGAAAAGAGTGGCGGAACTATCAAAAGCGATATCATTTAAAATCGGATTGAGCGAATCTCAATCAAATGTAATCTATGACGCGGGAATGCTACATGATCTTGGAAAAATACAAATTCCATCTGAAATCCTTGCCAAACCTGGAAGGCTCAATAAAGCTGAATTTGAGTTGATTAAATATCACCCCAAAGCCGGATACGAGATCCTGAAACACATTGAGTATGAGTGGCCCATAGCCAATGTGGCACACCAACATCATGAAAAATTGGATGGCTCCGGTTATCCACAAGCCCTTAAAGGTGAAGCCATATGTTTGGAGGCTCGTATCATTGCTGTTGCGGATGTGGTTGAATCGATACTGAGCTATCGACCATATAGACCAGCACTTGGAGTTGTCGTTGCACTGGGGGAGATTTCAACCCATAAGGGAAACTTTTACGATCCCATGGTGGTTGATGCCTGCATCGTAATCATCAATGAGGGTTCATTCTCATTCGATCTATCCAAAATGGTTGTATCCAAAACTCAAGAGTGAATCTGATAAGTGGTGTGGTTATCCCTCACATCAAAGTCCGGTTTGCATGCCCGCGAGGGAGCGTGGGAACCAGGGGAAAATGAATGGTTACGTTCGGTTATGTTCATCCCTGTAGACCATATAACATTTTTTCCCAACCATGCCTTCCCTTACAAGGTTTCTCATTGCCTTGTTCACACAAACTGGTATACGATTTATCATTCTGAGTTTCGTTCATGTTGTATCCTTTCAAATACTATCTTCGCTTACCCCGTCCGACGTCAACTTTTAATACATTGAGAACATTACTGGATAGGCACTATTTCAGATATCATCAATTAAAATCCAGATTGTTTCCCGGTCATGCTTCCTATTTTAACTTTGATTACTGCTGTTGCCTTTAATTTGTTTTTGGGAAACTCGAATTGTTTGTCAGAATATTGAGCCATAATTATACCAAGTGCATTGCGCTTTTCATTTGAGTCTTCAATAAATTTAGCCTTACCGAACCCGATAACGCTTTGATATTTCATGCCCCAGTCACATGCATTTTCAGATTCTTTTGCTTCGGCAAATAGGTCGAACTCAAAGCATACATTGGGATTATTGCTTATGCAGTCAATTTTCAGGCCTTTTAATCCACTATGAAAATAGAGTGTATTATCGTTATAGCCAAAACAGAGGGGGACAATATATGGAGTGTTTCCGTTAACAATACCGAGTCTGCAAACCACGGCTTTATTAATAATAGCTTTAATGCCAGATTCATCAGAAATTTCTCTGTCTTTCCATCTCATTGAGGGTCACTCCTTACTGTAAATTGTTTGTCAATAAACCTAATATTAGCCAACTATCGATACATTGAGAATATGTAACCTATCGATATTTATAAAATTATTGCATATACCAACCGAATTGAGCAACAAAATACCAATTTGTGATAGATTCTTGGAGTTTGGTATCACAACTATCGAATCGGCCTCAACACGAAATGTTTATTGCGAAATTGCTTCTTGGTTTTGTTTGATTTGCCAATCATTCTTACTCCTTATTATGTGGTTGAATTTTATGTTTGTTTCTGGTAATGTTCGTTGGACTCCAGAATATGATTCTGTGTTACGTAAATAGACGTATTATCAGTATCAATAATTAAGTGTCCAAAAAGGAGCCGAGTAATGAAAGTTAGAAGTTTCAGAAGATTTCTATATTTTGTAGGAATAATATCATGCATTATCACTATTATTTCACTTGTAAGAGGTAGCCTCCTTCAAACCTTTATGACTGCACATGCACAAGACAACCCTGAACACAACACCAGCACTTCATCTCTTCCTTCCAACGCTAATCTTCCATTTGCTGCTGAATCGTATGTTTTGTCAAGTTGTCCACCTCTCGATATGCCTTCTGGTTCATGGGAAGTGGAAGCAAAGCCCAACAAAGGTTTCCATTGGCCTTATTTCTATTATTTACCAAAAAACATCAATAGTACGTATGCTCTAGTGGTTCCAAATAATAGCGGGCAACGTAGCGATGATTTTTGCTTTCACAGACAAAGAGCATTATGGAGTATACATGAGTTTAGGTTCTGGGCTGATGAGCTGAGAACTCCTCTGATAGTGCCTATTTTCCCACGGTTTGATGACGAAACAGATGGAACTATTGCTTCACAATACTTGGGAAGAGGTACACTTGAAAAGTACTGGCAAAAACGCTATCCGAGACTCTCAAGGCAAGATCTTCAGCTCATTGCTATGATTGATGATGCCTTTTCAATAAATACAAAAGTTCTTCTTTGGGGCTATTCAGCTAGTGCAATGTTTGTTAGCCGTTTTGTCATCTTGCATCCGGATCGAATTAGGGCGGCTGCATTTGGTGGTCACGGTTGGGCAATTTCACCTGTAGCTGATTGGGATGGATTAGATTTACCATATCCTTACGGAGCTAAAGATCTTCTTGATTTAATAGGCGCGCCTATAAACTTCAAAGAGTTTAGGGGGGTCCCACTATACGTGTACATGGGGGCGAAAGATAATAATGGTTGGGCACTCCCCTGGTACATTGGGAATGGCAAATCCTATGACTACAAACGGTTTAAACAGAAATTTGGTACGTCTGCATCTTCTCTAATGACTTCAGCCCAGACGATTTTCAACTCTCTAAATTGCTCAGTAATTTTTAAACTTTATCCTGGAGCAAAACACCAAAGAACCGCTAAAATGGACGAGGATTCATACCATTTTCTGAACTTTTATAGATAAGCACCAAGAAAGTATCACTTGATGAAAAAGTCACCCAACCTTGCGTCAAGCTGACTATTGCCATGCAGCGCGACAGAGTTTGGTTTTTGCAATTTCCGCAGCGGCAGCTTATGCTTTCGTTGATCATTGTCGTTCAAAGTTCATGATTAGAGCCACCAAAGGCCCGACGAAATCGCATAGATCGTCCACATCCGCCCCCTAAAAATCCTATAGAACTTCTGAAGCCATAACGATCCTATGCGAATTCAGAGTTGAGATAATGAGATTTTGTGGCTTGTTTCTGGATGATTTTTTTGCGGTATCTTGAAGATTTTTAGCAGAAAAACATATATCATGGAACCTTTGATTATATGAGAATATCTCAGTTTTTAACAAACCTGTAATATCCTCTAAATTCAGACAAAAATTTGATGCGTTCGCTCATTTTTGAACAGCATCACGGACTTGAATTCCTCAACCGTCAAAAAATGAAACCCGAAGACAACGGGGTCAGGTCTTCACGGGCTGTTGCTCAAACCTACATTTTAAATGGGGATAAAATTTTGATTAAGTAGTAACTTCCAACATCTGAATTGAAAAAACATGAATAAGTGTATACGACATATAAAAATCTAGACCTATTTTCACTTTTTTATCTACTACCATAACTTATTGAAATGTTACATAAAACTGATTCATGTTGCAGGTTATTACCTTTTTGAAGCAAAGATATAGCTGTTCAAAGCTCAACCAAGGCCCATGATAC
>Ga0255058_10000916_pt1 | contig 16961 bp, 21 predicted proteins | sample Cases_109_9_MG_FD_188637 | JGI IMG/M metagenome (GOLD analysis project Ga0255058, IMG submission 188637) | Seawater microbial communities from Amundsen Gulf, Northwest Territories, Canada - Cases_109_9 | ecosystem: Environmental > Aquatic > Marine > Gulf | place: Canada: Northwest Territories... | reverse complement strand
TTGTCACCTCTTGTCTGTTGGTTAAAATTTCCAGCTAACAGGATAGCATAGCACAATCCGCGCCCTTTTTCAACTTAATCGCTTCCGGGCACATAGATTTCTTTCGTATCGAAGCTTTCGATGATAAGCTCGCGATCGCCTTCGTTAAACGCCTGGATGACGTGCATCTGCGCATCACGTGAGTCATTCACGGAGTTGTCCTTCGCCTTCCACATACCACTGGCAATGCAGCCGACGATATCCTGAACTGTGTTACCTGGATGTATGAGGATCAAAAAGCGTCCACCTTCCTCGGGCACATCGTTCTCACCTTTATATACACCCAGGTCTGGGTTCACGAGTTGCGGCACCATGAGTCCATTCTTTGGTCTGATGAAAGGTATTAGTTCATAGCTTCCATTGGGTACGCACGAGTTGTTGTTTGTGCCGCCGAGGTGGTCTGGGTCGGCTCTCCATTCTTGTTCGATTGTGAAGAGGAGATCATCAAAGAAGCGGCTTGCTAGCTGTCCACCTGTGTACGTTGTGTGAAAGTGGTTACGCGTCAGTTTCATTAGAAGAATCCTCCATGTGTAGACTTATTTGGCGGTGTATGCTGTGGAGTAGTTCCGTTGGAGTCGCGTCGATTGCTGTCCTTATGCAACGGCGGTTCAGGGCTTGTGGGTCTGGATGTAGAGGGTTTTGCAGCTTCAGCACCTCGTCTAACAAGCTCTGTAGTAAGTTGTCCTGTAGGCGCGAATGATCCGACAGATTCTTGACTACGTTCAGCAGGCTCCTGCGCATCGTCTTCGGTGACATGAACATCAGCTTCGCGCAGCTTGCGCGGTCGTTCAGCAAGATGCTTTTGGAGGTCTTCCATTCTTGGATCTGTGTACGGATCGTCGCTCCAACGGAGGACATATCCTCCTGGGTAGAGCTGTCTATAGATGCTGTGGGCGTGCGTTTTGTCATCTCCTACTCCTAAGCCAAGCATGACTCTCTGTCTTGTAGGGAGTATAACAGCCTGGATTGTTTTGCCTGTGCTTCCATCGATAGTCACACCCATTACTTGGTTCTGTGGATGTGAGTGGACATAAGCATAAAGTATGCGTTTAGACTTCCTCATTATCTCCGGGCAAGTCACTTTGTGTCTCCTTCAGTTCAAGTGGTTTATCAAATAGAGAGCCAAGCACATCCTTCTGCTCTAGCGGCGGCAGGTCTGCTGGCATGTCTAGCGTTGTGAGTTGTGCTTTTAATTGCTCACGGATACTCTCTGTGGCTGGGTTCAAATCACGGTTGATGAAACGAAGTATGACTGGTGGATCGGCATGTATCATCAACATATAGCCACGCATTGTGTTGGCTGCCTGGACTAGTTCCTGACAACGCGCTATCTCGCCTTGCTTGCGTAGCTTATCTGCTGTGTGCTCATGTGCACGTATGAACGCATAGAACGTTTGTTGTACATTTCGTGCTTGCTTCAGCGATAGCTTAAGCTCGATCTCTGCTATGCCTCCTTGCATAGCCTCAAGCAAGTCCCAGTAGACTTCTTCGTAACTCGCTAAGTTCTTTGATCGGGCCATTAGGCGCAGATTCCGTAGCGGAACAGGCGCAGGTTATTCACAGACATATGCGCTACGCTCACGTCCAAATCTATCCTCAATCATTTGATAATCACATATGAGTTCTTTTGAGCACTCGCTTTGCGGATGTGCAAATGCAATCGATATGACAGCAGATACGAGCAACACGCCACCCACAAACAGCAGACCGAGTTTTGCTGTTTGATGCTTGCTGTATCTCGGATCGTTCAGGTTCATCAAGTTTTTCATGCTCCTATCTTACCACACGCGCACCGCTGTCGCAATTTTACCACATTACCCCGCAGTTATTCCGCAATTATCCTGCAGCTGTCGTATTTTGCCGATGACCCCTCTCTGTGATCTTGTCTATTAATAAAAGAAAAAAAAAATAAAAAACATATATATAGTGCGACGTCCGCGCAAAGGGGCTTACTGTAGATATTTCGGCAACTGTAGCGTAATTGTGGGAAAATTGGGGAGAAACTGGGGAAAAACACCGCACCGACCGTTATAACTTGATTTGTCCGTATATTCTGGTATTATGGGTTCTGGCCGCGCAATTTCGCCGGTCGTCATTAGGAGAAGAAAATGTCACGTGGAGATAATCCATTCAAAACGTCAGTAAACCTGAACGTTGAGGACATGGCCGTCGAAGTGAGCATTCTTGCCCGCGCCGATGATAGTGTTGCTAGCGCCGAGATATTTCCCGCCGCTGATATCCATGATTCGATCAAGAATCAAGTCGCATTGTATGGGTATAGCAAATTGCTGCAGGATCGCGCAAGCGATGTAACTATTGGTCCTGAGAAGCTGGAGGCAATGAAAGGTGTTGCCGCACAGCTCGCAGCAGGTCAATGGGCGAAGGAACGCAAGATCGGTGCAATTGTTACCTCACCTGAGGTTGAGGCACTGGCTCAGCTCAAGAGCATCTCGGTGCCAGCGGCTCAAGCTGCGCTCAAGGCGTATCCGAAGGAAGTTCGCGAGCAGATTCTTGGCAATGAGCAGATTGTCAAGCTGGCTGGTGAGATCAGAGCCGCTCGAGAGGATGCAGAGGTTGTCAGCCTGGACGATTTGGCTCCAGCACAGCCAGAAGTCGCGACGGAAGCAGCAGCGTAACGTCTACAGCAAGGCAGTTCTCGCTGTACTGCAGGGACTGCTGTGGACACATACTGAGGGGCTTCGGCCCCTCTTTTTTTGTCTCAACTGTTCAGCCTTTAGGAGAATTTAGGGAAATAAAAAAGCCCCGCACAATTAAGTACGGGGCTGTTCTTACTCGACTAAGCACTCGCGAATAGTACGCATCAGCATCATTTCGCTAATCGTGACTGTCACCTCTTCCATCTCATGACCTGATAAGGATAGCACCTTGCCTAAGTCTTGGAAGTGGTCACAGGCTTCTTGTGGCCAAGTCTGGTTAGGCGTCAGTTGAACGCCGTCTTTCTTCAGTTGAACTTTCACTGAACACTGTTCCAATGCTTTGAAACTTAAAAACATAATATTCTCCAAAGTTAGGGCACGTCCTTGTGCCCTGATTCTTTTAGCTTAACAAGTCGTCCAGACTCGTAACGGCAGCGGCAGCGCGCCTTTCCCTGACCTTGAACGCTAGTTCAATGATCTTCGGATTGGCAAGGATTTGCTTGCGCTGTACCTTGTCATATGCGGCTAGAGCCTGCTGAGCCTCAGGTACAGAGATATTCTGCATTTCGGCTAGTGCTTCAACTTCAGCACTGACAACAGGTGCGCCAACTACGCGCTCCTTGGCCCATTCGCCGTGGGACAACATGGCAAATACGCTTGCCATCTCTTCGAGTTTCACTTCCTTGTCCTTCTGGTCACTGGTTCGGTCTGTCAATAACTTATTCAGACCGTACAAGTTAGCTCGCACTTGGTTCTCTTCTGGAATATCGTCCAGATCAAACCGCAGGCGAGCCAGTTCGTTTGCTTCATCCATAACGAAGAACCAAACTTGCGTGTCCGTCACAGTGACTTCACTGATCGGGCCCTGCTTTTCGCCGTAGCGAACTTGCATCTTGATAGACATAATTGTCACCTCTAGTGGATTGGAAGAATGACACAACACCTGACTTGTGCCTGCGCGTCCGGAATTACGGCATCCGGCTGACCTGCCTAGCCTTTCGCTAGGCCTTCAGGGAAGGTAGCACGATGAGCCGTCCATCTATATACGTACTTGTACGTACTGTATGTCCATACAGCAGTTGGCCCCCGTCAACACCCCATCGGGGGGCATCAAGGCTCCCCCATGTAAGGCAACTTTCGAGTGCGCGCCGAAATATCTTGAATAACCTGCGCAGATTACAACCCATCTGTCAACATTAAGCAACAATCGAAGCGAGGCGACAACTTTCTTACTCGGCGTAGATTCCGCCGTGGAACCTGCGCCAAGTATGCAAAAATGGAGAAAAGTACCGTTGCGACATCCGCCGCCTCGCGCTATCATACAGATGAAGGTGGATAAATCTAACTGGAGAAGACAGCGATGAAGTCCTTTACAAGCGGGATAACTTATTTACGACAAGAGGCATGGAAAGTCGGGTTTATTAAAGACTCGGACACGGACGACGAGCTGGTGGAGCGCCTCAGCCAGATGGTTCGGAAGTGGAAAACACCGAAAGTCGCAGTAGCACCGGAAGTCAAAGCAGCACCGAAGGTGACAAAGAAAAAGTGAGCCAAGTTCAGATAAAAAGCTTGAAGGAGAAGCATAACTATATCATCGATTGGTTGCTGGAAAACCCAGGCAAATATTATGGGGTTCTAGCAGACCATATCGGTGTCAGCAGAAGCTGGCTAAGTATCGTTATGCACTCTGATGTCTTCGTAGAGGAGTACACGAAGCGGAGACTTGGGCACAGCAAAGAGCTGAGTAGACAGCTGATCGAGAAGCAGTTGAAGCTCGCGCTAAAGGCCTATGACAAGCTCGAACTTGTTCTGGACGACGACGACGTTGATGACAGACTCGTTCTTGATGCAGCGGATAAGACTGCCAAGCTCCTTGGTTTGACTCCGGCGGCAGGCCACGCACCCATGCTTTTGCATGAGGAATTTACGCAGGAACGCGAGGTTACTCGCGAAGTGTCACCAGGCGTGCTAGAACGCGCCCGCGAAAGGCTGAGACAGAGTTCGACCTCAGCCTTCTTTGGAAATCAACGTGCGCTCCCACAGCCTGAACGGTAATGTCCTTGAAGCGGAAATGCTTACAGGCCAGCCCAAGTTTGTTAATAGTGGACGAAGGCGCAGAGGTCGAATGGGAGCTGGACTCCGATATGAAGCTAAGGTGCAACGGCATTTCCTCGAAGGATTTGACGGCTATATGCCAGGACCGTGGTTCAGGTACACAACGAGCGATGCACCAAAGAGAACCAATTATGCGCAACCAGACGGAATTCTGATCGATGTAGAAGCAGGGAAAATAACTATCTGCGAGATGAAGTACTCGCACTGTGCGGAAGCGTACTTTCAGCTCGTAGATAAATATCTTCCTATAGTAAGAAAGTTCTTTAACAATTCGGAAATTTGGGAATTCGCGACGGTAGAGGTCGTGTATTGGTTTGACTGTGCCGTCGCGTTTCCCACTGAACCTAGGCTACGTGAGCGCATGCAAGATGCGCGTGTAGGCGAACTGGCAGTGCATGTATGTCGGCCGTAGTCGCGCAAGCGAGTTATGCAGAAGCAGTAGAGCTTGGAGTCGCAGACTCTGTCTTCTACAGCCATTTCTGGTTCCCAGACGTAACCCGACAGGATTCACCTATTTTTCATGGTGATATGTGGGAGTTATTTGAGAACAATAGATTCGCGAATGCTGAGATATTTCGCGGCGGCGCAAAAACAACAATTGCTCGTCTGTACATGTCTAAGCGTGTGGCATACGGACTTTCGCACACGATCTTGTTTGTCGGCCCGAACCGAGACCCACACGCGTCCTCATCTGTTGCGTGGCTCATGCGACAAGTGGAATACAATACAGAGTGGGCACAGGCTTTCGGCTTAAAGAAGGGAGCAAAATGGACTCCTACGAACTGCGAAATAATACATGAAAAGTTCGATTATCCGATAAGGATAATGGCCATCGGAATTACCGGGGCGGTTCGCGGTATCAACATCGATGGACACAGGCCAGACTTAATAATCGTAGATGACCCTTGCGATGAAGAAAACACGGCTACGCCAGAGCAGAGAACCAAGACAGCTGCTCTCTTTTTTGCAGCGATTAAAGAGTCGCTAGTTCCGGTCTCAGAAGACCCAACCGCTGCAATGATACTTTTGCAGACACCGCTGGATGAAGAAGATCTTTCCGCGATGTGTACAAAATCATCAGAATTTGCTTCGATGCGGGTTGGAATTCTCACGGATGAAGATGAGAATATTGCCGAAAGTGCATGGCCAACCCGCTGGTCTAAAGAAGAGGTTCTGGGAGAGAAACAAGCAAGGATCGAACTCAATCAGCTTTCGTTCTGGATGCGAGAGAAAATGTGTCTGATTGTGGCGCGGGAAACCAGCAGCTTCCGTCCTGAATGGCTCATTTATTGGGAGGTACTTCCGATCGCTGCGAAGTACGTTATGGCCATCGATCCGGCTCCGATACTTTCAGAAAAAGCTCGGATGACAGGACAGATCACAGATTTACAAGCTCTTATGGTTAAGTGTTACTGGCGCGGACATGTATATGTAGTTGAGTATCATACGTCTCGCGACGAAGACCCAGACCAGCTTGTTGTGAATATGAATCGAATGTTGCGCAAGTATCCGATCTTAAGATGCGGCGTAGAGGGAACTGCTTATCAGCGGACATTGAAGTGGTTCATCGAAAGGGAGATTCAGAAAGGAAACATGAAGGCTGTGTACATTGTAGAGTTGCCTTCTGCCGGGAGCAAACATACGCGCATAATCCAGGCGCACACAGGAGTAGCAGCGAACGGAATGTTTCACATCCACGCAGATCATACGGAATTCCTTGAGCAGTGGATGAAGTTCCCGAACACCAAATTTAAGGACTTGTTAGACGTCAGCGCAATGTGCGACGCAACTATAAGTCCAGCAATGGCAGGAATGATCACACCCGACGATTTTGCAGCGGTTGATGAAACAGAAATTCCTGCCCTTAAGTGGGATAGACCGTCACCTTGATTGGAGATTACAATGGCAGTAAAAACTAGGAAGGAGCTTCTTGAGCTTTTCATACACAACAGTGGGTATCTACAAGACCTCATTGATAGTATTGGGAGCGAACCTCTCGTGACCGAAGCTGGAGCCGGCATTACAAGTGGCTCGGGCGTGATTTACAGATCGAGCGTGGTACGCGAAGGCGGTATCATCACCACGCAGATTCTACTCGATCTCGCCGGCCTTTCGTCTGCGACTTCTGTCTTGGATATCATCGGTGTCGGAGTTTCAGCTGCGCATCTTGGACGACTTAATACAGCCAAGAACGGCATTATCTTGGGCGGCCAGATGACTTGTTTGGAGGCACCATTGTCTCTTACGGACATCGATCTCTTCTCTGCGGTAGAAGCAACAGGTGTGTTTGAGGACAACGAAAGCACCCTGACCGCAACCGCACTGGTTACGTCCGGTGCCGCGTGGACTCTTGGCAGAACGTTGGCGCTTAGTGCAGTCCCGGCCGCAAACGAGTACTTGTATCTGGTGAATGGCGTGGCCGACACGGCTGATCCTTTCACTGCTGGCAAATTCCTGATCGAACTCACGGGTTACGACGCCTGAGGAGAAAATGATGGGATGGTTGAGTAATATCTTTGGAACTGGCAATGCTGTGAATGGCGTAGTTGCTGTCGGCAATGTCTTGGATGGACTTTTCACGTCCAAGGACGAGAAGCTGTCGCATGAGGAAGTACGAATCCGCCTTGCACAGAAACCTGATCTAGCGCAAGCTGAACTCAACAAAGTTGAAGCGCAGCACAGAAATGTCTTTGTTGCTGGCTGGCGTCCTTTCATTGGCTGGGTTTGTGGCCTTGGGCTTATTAACATGTTCCTTCTCAATCCGTGGATTCAATGGTTCACGGGGAAACCCGGACCGGACTTGCCAGAGAGTGTGATCATGGAGCTTATCCTTGGCTTACTTGGCCTGGGCACACTTCGCACAATTGAGAAGATACAAGGAAAAGCAAAATAGTGCCAGTCCTCGGCGAATCCTTAGGCTTTAACACACAGGCGCACAGGTTCATCCTGGACGCAGTCCTGCGGAGGAAGAACTTCTCTGTTGATAAAATGCGTGAGCGTCATGAAGCGTGGAGAAGAAACGAAGAGAACTTCATGGCATACATGCCAGAGAAGGATGTCGATAAGCAGCGACGGAGCCTTCGTGAGATCGGCGGCGAACCGCAGTTTACAACCCTCCGGATTCCGTTCGACTACGCCGTGCTGATGTCTGCTCACACTTATTGGACTTCAGTGTTCCTCGGACGGAGTCCGGTCTTGCAATACGAAGGCCGTCAAGGTGCTGCCGAAGATGCTGTCCTCGCTGTCGAAGCGATGATGAACTACCAGGTCAACGTTGGCAGGATGCTGCCGCAACTTTACATTTGGCTTTTGGACGTAGGTAAATATGGACTTGCAATTGCCGGCTCGTGGTGGGACAAAGAACAGATCGTCGTCAATCGTGAAGTTGAACAGGCGGATACCTTTCTTGGAGTTGATCTGGGAACATCCAACAAGGAAATGCGTCGTTTCATTATGGATGGATATCAAGGGAACCGGCTATATAACGTGCGCCCCTGGGACTTCCTTCCCGATCCAAGAGTCACCGTTCAGCGTATGCAAGAAGGTGAGTTCTGCGGACGTTACACGCAAGTCGGATGGAACCATATCGCGAAGATGGCTGCACAGGGTAAGTACTTTAATGTCGGCGTTCTACGCGCGATGCGACGCGGCGCAGCCAGTGTCCGTGAGCAAGGTAGCGAACAAGTAGTCCGACCGTTCCTAGCTGGTGAAGCGACAGGCCACCTAGACATCATGGACATGAATTCTGTCGAGTTGCTCGAGATGTATATTGAGCTTATCCCGAGGGATTGGGGACTTGGTGACTCAACGTATCCTGAGAAGTGGGTATTTGTTATAGCAAACGACTTGGTGGTTATCGGCGCTCAACCGCTTGGAGATTACCACAACAAATTCCCATTCTATGTTCTTGAGTACGAGCCCGAAGGACACGCGATGTTCAAGCGGAGCTTACTTGAAATCGTAGGGCCGATGACGGACGTGATCACTTGGCTCATCAACACTCACTTCTATAATACCCGGAAGAGCTTGAACGACATGTTCGTCGTCGACCCAACCAAGGTCGTGCTCAAGGATTTGAAAGATCCATCACCAGGCAAGATTATTCGTTTGAAAGAGGAGATGTACGGGCAGGATGTCCGTAACGCCATTTGGCAATTCCCCGTCAACAACGTCACACAACAGCACCTGGCAGACACACAGATCCTATCGTCACTCATTCAGAGAGTGTCAGGGGTAAACGACAGCATTATGGGGCTGCTTGACCAAGGCGGGCGCAAGACGGCTACAGAAGTCCGTACATCTTCCACCTTTGGCGTAAACAGATTAAAAACCGTAGCCGAGTGGTTCTCTGCCACAGGCTTCGGTGACATGGCGCAAATCCTTCTTCAGATGACGCAGCAACATTACTCCGGCAAGGAGAAACTTCGTCTTGCCGGAGATTTTTTCCTGCATCCAGGAGCGCAGAAGCAGCTCGACGTAAGCCCAGGAGATATTCAAGGATTCTTCGACTTTATTCCAGTAGATGGAACGCTTCCTGTCGATCGCTTTGCACAGGTTAATATGTGGTCTCAGCTCATGCAACAAATGGCGCAGAGTCCGCAAGTATTACAACAGTACGACCTTGGACGAATTTTTGCATGGATTGCTCAGCTCGGTGGATTGAAGAATATCCATCGCTTCAAAATCGAAGTGCAGGAACCGGAAAGCTTGCTGCAACAACAGCAGCAGGGTAACGTAGTTCCTATAGGTGGAAACAATGGACCAAACACAGGAACAGCTACTATCGGAGCTCCGCGCGGAGAAGGAGAACCTCCAACTCCTAGTCAAGTCCCCGGAGTGGGGGTTGCTGGTTAGCCTTGTTAAAGCGCAGAACCTTGCGCGAGAACATTTGGCACAGCGACGCTTGAGTAGTATAGAAGACGGCTATGCACACAATTATGAGATAGGCTTTGTGCATGGCCAACGAAGCGTGATTTTGCTTCCGCAGATGATTATCACATTACGTGATGAATCATTCCAAGATATGATTATAAAGGATAGAGAACATGAATGACGCAGCAACAGGCAACTCGATGATACCCTCGAATCCGGGTATCGCGGTGGCACAGGCGCAGCAGGGAGCACAGCAAGTAGCTCCTCAATCGCCTGGCGCTCCGCCCATGGCAGCACAAGTACCGGCACCGGCAGCACAACCGCCGCCTGCCGTACCAGCGCCTCCCGTGGAAGCGTATGATTTTTGGTCAGGTATCGAACAACGTGTCGAGCCCGGTCAACCAGCAATTCCGGAACTGCCACCCATGGTTCCAGAAGCTCCTCCTGCACAGATACAGCCTCAGGCGCAGCCCGTTGCTCCTGAGCAGTTACCAGCGCAGTCCCCAATACTCTCTCCAGAACAGCAAGCGGCTATTGTCGAAGCTGGTGCTTTGGAATCGCCTCCAGCGCAACCACAAGCACCAGCACCCGCTCCAGGGCAGGATTTTTCTGCTATGGAAGCGCAGACAATTGCCCATCTTGCTCGGACAGAGTATGCATTACCAGAAGCCGAGGCGACTCGGCTAGTTTCGGAGCCTGAGGTAGCGTTCCCGGAACTCGCAGCAAGACTACATGTACGGTTGGCTACACAGATCGGACAAGCAGTGCAGCAAATCTTGCCTAACGTTATCGAGCAGGTCGTCGACGGAAAAATGAAGGCGCAGACATTGGAGAACGATTTCTTTCGTAGTTATCCGCAACTCTCCGATCCGCGTTTTCGTCCTGTCGTAGTCCACTCTTTGCGTATGGCGAGACAAGCTTCCCCGCAAGCCGGTCGTGACCAAGTCATGAACGACGGAGCGGCCTTGGCCGTCATGAAGCTACGGCTTCAAGCAAATGGAGCGCAGCAGCCCGTTGTAGCGCCTCAAATACCGCCTGTTCAACCCGTGCAGCCGCCGTTTCAGCCCGCCATTGGTGGCGGTGTAGGTTTGCCGACAATACCGCAAGAGCCAGTTAATGAATTTGCGGTTCTTGCGGACGACCAAAACTGGTGAGGTAAAGCCTTATGGCAGCAGTAGCAGGGCTCCGTGGTACCGGAGATTGGGGAACGGACGAACGCCCGAAGAACTTTCGGGAACTAATCCTGTTCCGTAATCCTAACGGATCGGCGCCCCTCTTCGCATTATCGGCCAGGATTGCTTCGGAAAGTGTCGACGACCCAGAATTCTCGTGGTGGGATGAACCGAACGACTTGATCCGCGTACAGTTTGACGCGGCTTTTGCAGCTACGGTTACAGCCCTCACGGTGGATTCGCCAGACCCGTCGGCAACAGCTCCTGGCATTCCTTATGGTAATGCAACACACCTAAAGCCCGGCGATCTTCTGATGGTAGAAGATGCGACGGAAGCGGCGGTGTTTACGCACGAAATCATGCAAGTCTTGACCGTTACATCGGCAACTGCGTTCACAGCAACACGTGGCGTAGCCGGCTCGGTAGCAGTCGCGATTGCGGACTTGGATTTCGCTTTGAAGATCGGCTCGGCGTACGCGGAAGGAACACTCTCTCCCGCTGCAACAAGCAGGAACCCGATCAAGTACTCGAACTTTTGTCAGATATTTAAGTCCGCGTACGAATTGACCGGTACGATTCTCGAGACACGTGCTCGTACGGGCAAGGCTCTGGATAACGACAAGAAGCGTAAAACCTTCGATCATAGTCGTGATATAGAGCTTGCGCTCATGTTCGGCCAGAAGTTTGAAACAACTGGCTCGAACGGCAAACCGCTCCGCTTCATGGGCGGCTTACGGGAATTTATTCCCACTGACACTACGACCATCTTTGGCGCCAGTGTCACGTTGCAGCAGTATCTAGACGCAACCACTCCTTTGTTCGACTGGGACACGCCAGCAGGTGACGAGCGAATCGTCTTCTGCGGGAACGGATACCTGAATACCCTCAACTTGCTCGCGAACTCGAACGGACAGGTTCGATTCGCGGAAGTAATCAAGGTATTTGGTATGAACATGAGGGAGTTTGTTCTTCCTCAAGGCCGTTTGTTCTTGAGAACACACCCCCTGATGAATCGGCATGCGCAGTATAAAGACAGTGCCTTTATCATCGATTTCAGTGCGTTGAAATGGCGACCGCTCCGTGACACGAAGTCACAGGACAACATCCAGGCCAATGACGCTGATACTCGTAAGGGTCAGTGGATGACCGAAGCTGGATTGGAAGTTTCACGTGGCGGTTTGTCATGTGGCTACCACGGCAACTTCAACTCGGTCGCATAAGGAAAGGGTTAACCTGCGTAGATTCCACAGCGGAATTTGCGCAGGTTATGCTCGCACAAGGAGGATTGCATGGTTGCTATGAAAGAACATAGCTTCAACATATCTGCGAGTGTTATAGTTTCGTGGATAACGATTGGAGCGTTTGCTTGGTTCTTCGCAGAGCCTATTCTTGTCGCTTCAGTCAGCGAGGCATTGGCTGAAGACATCAATGAGGCAGTATCCGAACAAGTGGCTCCCATTAACGGAGCTTTCGTTGCATTACTCCAACGAGACATTAATGCAACGAAAAAAGAAATCGCTACGCTGAAATTTCGTCAGCGGCGGAATGAGACTTGGACAGCTGAAGATGCTGTGGACTTGGCTGATAAGGAAATAGAGCTTGCAGCTCTCCAAGAGGCTAAGAAGGCGTTAGAGGAAGCATAATGACTTTGCTTGACCACGACTTACCGTTTCGGAAAGAGGTCATAGCTTTGGCTGGGGCAGATAGTTTGCCGATCATTGTTCCAGGCTGGGTGAATGGGCTCGTGGCGACGGCTTTGCCCGGCGGTGGCGGGAGTGCGACTGTGCAGCACACGACAGATGATCCGAACGACGTAGAGGCCTCGCCAGCTACTGCGAAATGGATCAACTGGGACGAAGGTAGTGTAGCTGTCGACACTTCGCAAGCGGCGATGGGACAGATAACCGCTCTGCGTATACAAGCTGTCACAGCAGATGCAACTTTACAGGTTGCCGCAAACAGAAGGCGGCAATGAGATTTTTTCACAGCCGGTGGCTGGATTACAAATTACGGCACGGGCTTGCACAATATGGACGAACGGCACCTAACTTTCGGTGTCAGCCAAAAGGACTTTTAGCGAACGCACTTTATCACTCATACTTTAGGTGGAAGGAACATGGGAAAGATTTGGACACCGAGACAGAAGATAGTCGAGATCGGTTATCGGGCGAGGAATACAGCAGCGCTGCTTCGGGCGGCCAAGGCGCAGTTGGGGGCAAACCTCGGCAGCTCTCTTGGAGCGCTGACGATGCTTGGCGAGCTGCGGGGAGTGTTGATCCGCTCTGACGGAAGCCACTTTGATCTAGGTATACTCGGCAAGCAGAGCGTCACTGACGCTGGCGTAGCGTTCATGGTCGATGACTTCGACACTGGCACGAACAGCATCAACCTGTTCAACCAGCACGATAGCGGAACAGGGATAACAGCCGAGAACGTAACTGATGTGGGACTAGTAACTCCAGCAGGGCCAGCACGCGTAGCCGGGACGAAATCACAGCCAGCTGCAGATCAGTACCGAACGGTTGCGACGATCACTTATACGGCCACGCTGGCGATCAGAGAGCACGGTCTTTTCAGCGCAGCCACAGGTGTGACTTTGTGGGATCGTACGTTGTTTGCCATAATCAATGTCGTAAACACCGACAGCATACAGTTCACATACACGCTGACAGTTAACGCTGGCGGCTAATGCTCTTATTTAGTGCTCCTGGAACTGGAACGAATTTCGTTATGCGTTTCATGACGGAGTACGGCTGGACAAATGGGGGATTATCTTTGTGTCGTACACAGAAACACGAGTTCGTAGTACAGATGCATAGTCATCCCAAACAATTCGAGCATTTTGAGGCGGACATTTGTCCTATCGCAGAGGCTTTCCCGAAAGTAGTCATTCCTCTGCGTCACCCGTACAAGGCGTACAGAAGTTATGGACAGTCTGGAGTTTCGCATGAGGCCATTCTTGAACACTGGGAGTGTCTGGTCGAAAAAGAGCAGGAGTTCCAAGAGATCTATTACGTGCCCATCGATTGCAAAGAGGAAAAACGACGCGGAGTCATGCAAGACTTAGCAGACTTCCTCAACATAAAGGACCCAGAGTGGCCGATAACGTATGCAGATGCATGGAAGCCGGTGAACGTGGGAGCAAGCAACGGCCCGTTGGCTGTGACTATTCCCGATCTCGATTTTGCAGTGGAGTGGTTTAATGAAATGTCTCGGCAGGAATCTTGATGAGCATTGTTGTTGGGTTGACGGCAAGGTCTGTAAGTTCTTGGAAGAGAACGCCGAGCCAGGATTTCGTTGGTCTTGTGGGCTTCGTAGAGAGCTTGGCTCATGGGATGCCGTTATTAAAGACCCTCGCTATGTCTCTGGCATTTTACCATTGCATCGCGCTGAGGGAATGAATTGTCGTGATTGGCCAAAGAAATCTGCTGGTGGGCCTTGTAAGCTTTGCGGTGCTGGTAATGACTCTAGCTAGTTTAGTTCCCACATCTGAAACGGATGCCAGCAGCAATATCACCTCTGGCTCATTCACTGATATTGATAACACTATAGCTGCTCCCTCTGCCACGCCAATCGTATGTAATAACAACAGCTGGACGAACCAAAGCAACAACACACAAAACGGTGAGATACTTTTTGGTCTTACAGATGCGCCCGGCGATTTTGATTCTTTCACTTCTATCAGAGTACAAATCAGAGCAAGAGTCCCCGCCACAGGTGAAGGTGATACATCAACTTGGCGGATGGAGATTGAAGGAACCAATGCTCCTACAACCACACTCGAATGGGATGATACCGAGGATGGCGATGGCTATGTAAACAAGGAATTTACCAACTCGACAGTAACTCCAAGTGCTGCGGATATTGATGGATGGGTCGTTCATATTTATCAATGGCTTTACAATCAGGACATGGGGCCGGATGGTCTTGAATGGCAAATCGACGAAATTGAACTAATCCTTGATTACACTGTTGCTAGCGGCGAGAACTTTCAGAACGTCGATGGTGCGTTGAGTTTCGCGGGTGGGATGGTGAAGCAAGCTCAAATTTCGCCAGACGGCGCATTGTCCTTCGCAGGTGGTCTTGTAGGACTTCGCACCGCTTTCAGCACTATAGCGGGTGCTTTGTCCTTCGTAGGCGAGCTTACCAAGGAAGCGCAAATTTCTCCTGATGGAATCCTATCTTTTACCGGAGGCTTGGTTAAGCAAGCACGGCTTTCCCCTGACGGAACAGTATCCTTCTCAGGAGGTCTCGTAAAGCAAGCACAGATCTCGCCAGATGGTGTATTGACCTTTGGAGGAGCATTAGCCTCAAGCCTAGTTGCGCTTAAGACTGTGGAGGGAGTTTTATCTTTTGCTGGAGCACTTATCAAGCAGGCAGAGATAAGTCCGGATGGAACTTTGACATTCACAGGCGATTCGGTGGAACAAGCACAGAAGAACCTTGCTGGAACACTAAGCTTTAATGGGGCGATCATTAAGTTAGTAAACAAGAACCTAGCTGGTGAGTTGTCCTTTACGGGCGCGCTGTTTGCTAGCGTGCTCTTCTCAAAAGCAGTCATCGGTACGTTAAGTTTTGTTGGTGATCTAGGCACACTATTTAGTCCTGGAGGACTAACCGTCCGCAGGATGTGGCAGAGCGCCTGGAGCAGAGTTTGGAAAGACCCAGGAAAGATGGACGAGGATTCATAATGAAGAGATTGTTTGCAGCACTTATTTTACTTATCGTCACCTCATTGAACGCTGATATTATTGTCGATAGCGTTCGAGAGACTACTTACGACTACGCCTGTGTCGGCGCTAACGATGTCGTACTGTCTAAGCATCAGCGCTTGGACAAGGCCGAGGCTGCCTGTCTTACTCGTAAGCTGAATGACCCCACTGGCGAGTACCGTATGCTTGGTGGTAGTTGGCGCATTGATGTAAGCGGAGCACTCGCGCAGGGCTATCCAGGTGCTAACAATTCACTTCCAGAGGGCGAAGGCGAACCGCCGAATGATCCGCCGGTATGGAATCAAACGCCGACGCCACAAACAATTGAAGGCATCGGAGGCAGTTATAATTTATTGCAAGACGTCAGCGATCCTGAAGGTGATACCTTGACCTTCACTGGCCCGACCGGCTGCACTTTTCCGACTGGCGTAACGCTCGACAGCCCCAACAAGGAACTTGACGACCTTGGTACAGGGCCGGTGGGTACAACAACAAGCTGCGTATTATCCGCAGACGACGGTACGAATCCACCTGTAGCGTCTCCCGCTTTTACTTATGAAATTGCCGGGGCCGGTTCTAGTCCTCTGCTATGGAACGGAAATTATGGGGATGGTGATTATCACCAATGGCATTCGAAAGACGATGTTAACGAAGTCTTTTTCTTCGGAATCCCTCAGTATTGCCGACCAGTTCAATACGGCTTCCAACATGCCGGTTTACACGTTGGGGATGGTTCTTGTTCGGCACTAATCAGTCTTACTAACGAGGGCGGGCTTTACGAAAACAGACCTACCGGTATTGTTGCTGGCGATGCTGCTTTGCATAACGACGGATCAAACTATATCGCTAGGTTTACAGCGAAAAATTCAATCAACGGCACAGAGCCGGCTGATTGCGATAATGGAAATTGTACGAGGCGAAGGCCAGAATTGAGAATGCATGGCCCGATGCACACTGTCTATGACGCGATGCCTCATTTAGCTGAGCGTTGGGCATCTGTTAGCGTTTTTATTCCGTCCACTTGGGACACGGGCGGTGGTGGTTGGGGGCCGATAATTTTTCAGCTCAAAAGCACTTCCGCTGATTGTTGTGCGCCTTCGTTTTCTATGGAAGCGAAAAGTTACGGCTGGAAAATCAATCATAATTGGTCTGCGGTTGCAGACCCGACTTCGTTTCCGCCTTGGCAGCACCTTATGTTTTATTCGGGCGACGAAGGCGGCAGTCCATATCCAAGAACAAATTTATGGCCCGACGGCATGGACGATTTTCCCGTTGTGCAGGATTCTTACGACGCGCTAACAAGTCTAAATATTGGCGGCTGGACAGATTGGGTGATTCAGGTCAAATGGGATGGACGCAGCGTGGGCGGCGGTGGAGGTGGATTTTTAAACCTG
>Ga0255058_10000914_pt1 | contig 16971 bp, 18 predicted proteins | sample Cases_109_9_MG_FD_188637 | JGI IMG/M metagenome (GOLD analysis project Ga0255058, IMG submission 188637) | Seawater microbial communities from Amundsen Gulf, Northwest Territories, Canada - Cases_109_9 | ecosystem: Environmental > Aquatic > Marine > Gulf | place: Canada: Northwest Territories... | reverse complement strand
CCAGATGGGGGCAAACAGAAGCGCTGATGGTCGTTGGCGCCTGCCTCATGGGATGGGGTTTCAATGGGATCAGACGCCATTGAAACCCCATCGAATGCTGTCGGATTTCTTGACACCCGCCGGGAGCGCCTCGATTCGCCGCTAAGCTATTGAACTGGGGCTGATTCTCCCGGGGACCGAAAGCGCTGACACGTTTAAAGCGTGAACTGCGTCACACAATGCTCTGCCGGAGCTGTCGGAAAAACTTACACCGGCCCGACGATACGGGTCCAGTGCACCTGCAACCCGTTGATATCCGGTAGACGCGCCGTGTTGGCATGGGGCTTGCTTCGGTCGATCCCATACCAGCACACCCAAGCCGCACCGGGAGAGCGAACCCTTGAACAATCTTGCCAACCTGCGTGAAGGCCAACTGGCAGAGGAGATCGCACTGCTATACCGCAAGGTATCCGACGGAGAGGACGCGGGAGATACGCGCGCCAAGTGCGCGCAGGCGTACCTCAGAGAGCTTCTGCGCTTCAAACGGGAGTCGCTGGAGTTACTCAGGTATCAGCGCGCCGGCCAGGGCGCCCGCTGGCAGCGGCGTCCGGAGCTGCACTGACAGGGTTTCTGCACGGCTATCCGAATTCGTTTCGTGACATGTCCCTAGTGGCGCCCCGCTTGTTCTCGAGCGGGGTTTTTTTTGTCACGGGACCGCCACCCAGGCAAGTGGCCAGGATGAGGGCATCTTCGCGACCGTCGCGGCCGGGGTAGTAGCCGCGCCTGACCCCGACCTCATTGAAGCCCATGGCTTCGTAGAGACCCAGGGCGGCACGGTTGGTCGGTCGCACCTCCAACAGTGCCGTGTCGGCGCGATGCTCCTTCGCCACCTCCAGCAGATGCTTCAGCAGAGCGCGTCCCAGACCCTGCCCGCGTCCGCTGGCGCGCACGCAGAGATTGAGAATGTGCGATTCGCCCACGCCCACCTGCATGATGCCGTAGGCACGCACGAGACCATGGTGCTCCACCACCCAGCAGCAGTAACCGGCACGCAGGCAATCGCGGAAAATGCCTTCCGACCAGGGAAAGGTATAGGCTTCGCACTCGATATCCAGCACCGCGGCCAGATCTCTGTCCCGCATGGGGCGTATTTCGATAGGCTCGGCTTTCAGGACGGCACTCATGGGCTGGATTCCAGCAACTGGCGCACGCGCCTCAGGTCATCCCAGGACTTGCGCTTCTCGAGCGGCGAGCGCAACAGATACGCTGGATGATAGGTCACGACGATGGGAATGCGCGCGCCGTCGTCACATTTCTCATAAAAATAACTCTGTCCGCGCATCCTGCCGATGGGTGTCGTGGATCCCAGCAGATGCTGCGCGGCCACCCGGCCCACGGCGAGAATTACCCGGGGCTTGACCAGACTGATCTGGCGGCCCAGGTACGGCGAGCAGGCGACCATCTCCTCCGGTTTCGGATCGCGATTCCTCGGCGGCCGGCATTTGATGATATTGGTGATGTAAACGGCATCGCGGGACATCCCGATGGCGCGCAGCATGGCGTTCAGCAATTGACCGGCGCGTCCCACGAAGGGTTCGCCACGGGCGTCCTCCTCGGCACCCGGCGCCTCACCGATGATCATGCAGCGCGCGCGCGTATCGCCGGTGCCGAACACCGTCCGGGTACGGCCGCTGTGCAGTTCACAGCGCCGGCAGCCGGAAACCACGGCTTCGAGCTCCGCAAGCGCCTTACCCGCGACCTTCACGTCCGCGTCCGCCTCATCCTTCGCCGATGGGGCAACGGGCCCGGTCGAATCGGGCGCGCCAACGGCGGTCACTACAGGCGCATGCGGGCTACGGCCACGGCTGAGCCATACATCCACCTGCATGGCGCGCAAATAGCGATGACGGCGGGATTCGCTGGCGGTTTCAGGCATCGGTGGGGGCCTGGCGCAGGTTCATTTGCCCTCTGCGGATTGTTCCGGCTTGCCGGCAGCAGCGCGCCGCGCAGCGCGGCGCCGGCGGATGAAAACCAGCGTCAGCACCGGTCCGGAGAGCGCGTAGAGGACGGACAAGGCAAACAGCACCAGGGGTGGATCGCTGGATACGAGCACGAATACCAGCACCACGACGAGAATAGAGATGAAGGGCACGCGGCCTTTGAGGTCGAGCTCCTTGAAGCTGTGGTAACGAACATTGCTGACCATGAGGGAGCCGGCGATGATGGTGACGGCGAAGGCCGCCGGCATCATCTGCGTTCCGGCTACCCCGTAGTCGGTGCTGAACCACACCAGGCCCGCCACCACGGCCGCGGCCAGCGGGCACGGAAGCCCTTGAAAATACCGTTTGTCGGCAGTTTCGACCTGGGTGTTGAAGCGCGCCAGGCGCAGCGCCGTGGCAGCAGCGTAGAAGAAGGCCGCCAGCCAGCCGAGCTTGCCCATGCCCACCAGCCCCCACTGGTAGACCACCAGCGCCGGCCCGATGCCGAACGAGACCATGTCGGAAAGGCTGTCGTACTCCGCGCCGAAGGCGCTCTGGGTATTGGTGAGGCGCGCGATGCGGCCGTCGATGCCGTCCAGCACCATGGCCACGAAGATGGCCACCGCGGCGGCCTCGAAGCGATCCGCCATGGCGGCGACGATGGCGTAGAAGCCAGCGAAAAGCGCCGCCGTGGTGAACAGATTCGGCAGCAGATAGATGCCGCGGCGTTGCTTTCTGGGACCTTGCTGCGATGGCATGGGGGATGACGCCTTAAGGCCCGGGGGCCACCCCCCACATGATAGCCAGGAATCGCAGCGCGATCAGCCTGCCTGGCTCGGCTCCCCGGGCAGATCTCTGACAAGATGGCCCAGCACCGTGCAGCCCGACTTCGCGACTAACCCCGGGGCGGCCTCCAGGCGTGTATTCTCGGGCATGAACACGTCGACAACGTCGCCGAAGTAGATGAAACCGATGCGCTGTCCGATGCCGACGCGCTCACCGGGCGAATAGTACAGCTTGAAGCGCGAGATGGGACGCAGCGAGGACACCGCGAAGACGACGTCGTCGCCCTCGTCGGTCTGTACCCAGACGCTGTAGCAGTTCGGTGAGAACCCTGTGGTGGGCAGGGCGCCGGCCTGGTTGAAGGGTTGCGCGGAGGTCCAGTAGTCCTTGACCTTGCCCTCCACCGGGCTCCTCAGCACGCCGATGCCGAGTCCGTCGAGCGCAACGCGCACCCGGCAGGATTCCCGATCCAGCCACGGATCCCGGTCGTTCGCCGCCCCGGCGACGTGGCCGTCGCCGGGGCTCAGCACCGCCAGGGGCAGGTTGGGAACGGCGGGCACGGTCTCGCGGAAGAGGTACAGCAGATAGGCGCCCGAACCCCACAGCGGCAACGACCACAGAGCGCCCGCATAGTGGACGACGGCCGCCGCCGCAACACAAGCCACAGCTATCGGAACCAGACCTTCCCGGGCGATCATGGCAACGTCCCATCGCGGCGGCTATCACGCACTGTGGCGCACCTTCAGCGCCGCGGCGATCCTCAGTTCTTGGCTTTATCGACGAGCTTGTTCTCTTTGATCCAGGGCATCATGTCGCGCAGGCGCTGGCCGACCTTTTCCACCGGATGCTCACGACTGATGCGACGCAGCGCCTTCATGGTAGGAGCACCGCTCTGGTTCTCGAGAATGAATTCCTTAGCGAATGCGCCGCTTTGGATGTCGGCGAGAATGCGCCGCATCTCCGCGCGGGTCTCGTCGGTGATGATGCGCGGGCCGCGGGTCAAGTCACCGTACTCGGCGGTATTGGACACCGAGTAACGCATGTTCGCGATGCCGCCCTCGTAGATGAGATCCACGATGAGCTTCACTTCGTGGAGGCACTCGAAGTACGCCATCTCCGGCGCATAGCCTGCCTCGACCAGGGTTTCGTAGCCGGCCTGGATGAGTGCCGTCAGTCCTCCGCAAAGCACCACCTGCTCGCCGAACAGATCGCTTTCCGTTTCCTCCTTGAAGGTGGTTTCGATCACACCGGCGCGGCCACCGCCGATCCCCGATGCGTAGGACAGTGCGATGTCCTTGGCCTGGCCGCTTGGATCTTGAGCGACGGCGATCAGGCAGGGCGTACCGCCACCTTGCGTATAGGTGGATCGCACCAGATGCCCGGGCCCCTTGGGCGCGATCATGATGACGTCCAGGTCGGCGCGCGGCTGAATCTGCTCGAAGTGGATGTTGAATCCGTGGGCGAAGGCCAGTGCCGCGCCCTCTTTGATATTGGGCTCGATTTTCTCCCGGTAGAGCGCCGCCTGATGCTCGTCCGGCGCGAGCACCATGACCACGTCTGCACCAGCGACCGCCTCGTCGAGGGCCATGGCCTCGAGGCCGGCATTGCTCGCTTTGGCGTGGGAGGCGGAACCAGGACGCAGACCCACGGTCACGTCGGCCCCCGACTCCTTTAGATTGTTGGCGTGGGCATGGCCCTGGGAGCCATAGCCGATGACGGTGATCTTCTTGCCCAGGATGATCGAAAGATCGGCATCCTTGTCGTAGTAAATGTTCATGGTCATGGTAATCCCCCCGATATTCTTCTAAACGCGCAGGGCTTTTTCCCCGCGCCCGACACCGATTGCCCCTGAGCGCACGACCTCCAGAATCAGCTTGCGATCCAGCGCAGTAATGAATGCATCGAGCTTGTCGTCGGTGCCGGTGACTTCGATGATGTAGGTCGAGTTGGTGACGTCCAGAACGCGGCCGCGGAAGATGTCCGTCAGCCGTTTGATCTCTTCGCGTCCTGCCCCCGTCGCGCGCACCTTGATGAGCATCATGGCGCGCTCCACATGGGCGCCCTCGGTCAGCTCCAGTAGCTTAACCACGTCCACCAGCTTGTTCAGCTGCTTGGCGATCTGCTCGAGAACGGCATCCGATCCGGACGTCGTGATCGTCATGCGCGACACGCTCGCGTCCTCGGTGGGCGCCACACTCAAGCTTTCGATGTTGTAGCCACGCGCGGAAAACAAACCGGCCACGCGAGACAACGCGCCTGGCTCATTCTCCAGCAACAGGCAGATGATGTGCCGCACTAGGCCAGTTCCCGTTCTTTGCAGAACGCCGGCAGCAGCATGTCGGTCTGTCCCTTGCCCGCCATCATCATGGGAAACACGTTCTCGGACGGGTCGGTGATGAAGTCCATGAACACCAGGCGGTCCTTCATGGCGAAGGCTTCCTTGAGCGCGCCTTCGACGTCGGACGGCTTGTCGATACGCATGCCCACGTGACCGAAGCTCTCGCTCAGCTTGGCGAAATCCGGCAGCGATTCGAGATAAGTGTGGGATTCACGCTTCTCATAGATGAACTCCTGCCACTGACGGACCATGCCCAGATAACCATTGTTGAGATTGATGACCTTGACCGGCAGGCCGTACTGCTTGGCGGTGGACAGCTCCTGAATGCACATGACGATGCTGCCCTCGCCGGTGACGCAGGCGACCTGGGCATCCGGATAGGCGAACTGCACGCCCATGGCGGCCGGCAGCCCGAAGCCCATGGTTCCGAGTCCGCCGGAGTTGATCCAGCGATTGGGCTTGTCGAAGGGGTAAAACTGAGCAGCCCACATCTGGTGCTGACCCACGTCGGAGGTCACGTAGGCGTCGCCGCCGGTCACCTCGTAGAGCTTCTGCACCACGTACTGGGGCTTGATGCGATCGTCCGACCATTCGTAGTGCAGGCAATCGATGGATTGCCACTCGCGAACCTGCCGCCACCAGGCGGCCAGCGCGTCGGCGTCCGGACGCCGATTGGTCTCGTTGAGCATGCCCAACATGTCGGCGAGGACGCTCTTCACCGGGCCGACGATGGGCACATCCACCTTCACCGTCTTGGCGATGGAAGAGGGATCGATATCGATATGGATGACCTTGGCGCCCGGGCAGAATCGCTTTACATCACCCACCACGCGATCGTCGAAGCGCGCGCCGATGCCGATGAGGACGTCGCAGTTGTGCATGGCCATGTTCGCCTCGTAGGTGCCGTGCATACCCAGCATTCCCACGAACTGCTCGTCGGTGCCGGGATAGGCACCCAGGCCCATCAGCGTATTGGTGATAGGGAACCCGAGTATGCGCGTGAACTCGCGCAGCTCCTCGCTGGCTCGATCGAGAACGACACCGCCACCGGTGTAGATCATCGGGCGCTTCGCGGAAAGAATCAGTTCCAGCGCCTTTTTCATCTGCCCCGTATGCCCGCGCGTGACGGGGCTGTAGGAACGCATCGTGATACTGGCCGGATACTCGTAGGGAACCTTGATGTCCGGCGCCGTAATATCCTTGGGTATGTCGACCACCACCGGGCCGGGGCGGCCGGAAGACGCTACGTAAAAAGCTTTCTTCAGGGTCAAAGCGAGCTCGCGCACGTCTTTCACCAGGAAGTTGTGCTTCACGCAGGGTCGCGTAATGCCGATGCAGTCGACTTCCTGGAATGCATCACTGCCGATAGCCGGGGTCGGCACCTGCCCGGTGAGAACCACCATGGGGATCGAATCCATATGTGCGGTGGCGATGCCGGTGACGGCGTTGGTGGCGCCGGGACCGGAGGTGACCAGCACTACTCCGGGCTTGCCGGTGGCACGGGCATAGCCGTCAGCCATATGGGTAGCGCCCTGCTCGTGGCGCACCAGAATGTGCTTGAGCTTCTGCTGCCGGTAAAGCTCGTCGTAGATGTGCAGTACCGCGCCGCCCGGATAGCCGAAAATGAATTCCACCCCCTCGTCTTCGAGGAATTGCATTATGATCTGGGCGCCTGAGAGTTCCACCTGACCTTCCCTTGAGGAAAAAAACACCCGCCAAGGCGGGTTCCAATCGCTTTCTCACCGCAAACACCCAAGTTACTGAATCACCGAGTGATCGTCAAGAATTGGACCTGCCCTCACAGCCTGCGCGAGGGCTCTGGAAAACGTGACGGGGGCCTCATTTGTGGGCCTCGCGACAGCTCCACCGCTGACAGCGGCAACCCGATCCGGCTATATTGATCCTCAGGAACTCGAGAACCTGTCGCCATCATGAACGGTCGAATCCGGCTTGCTACAATCGCCCTCGTGACCGCAGTCTGCGCCGCCCTGCCGGCGCAGGCCGCGAAGCTCTACAAATGGGTCGACGATCAGGGCAACGTCACCTACTCCGAGCGCAGGCCAACGAATCGCGAGTCCGAGACCATTCAACTGCGCGGCGCCACACTCGACTCCTCGGGCGCCCAGGAGAAGCTCGACCAGCTCAACGAGCGGGCCAACGCCGAGCAGAAAGATCGCGAGTTCGCCGAAAACTCGGCCAGCGCCACCGCCGAGCGTAGCGAACGCATGGCCAACAACTGCAAAATCGCCCGGGAGAACCTGCGCATCCTGAAAACCACCTCGCGCATTCAGGACAAGGACGCCGACGGCGAGGCGTATTTTCTGGACGAGGCGGGAATACAGGCGAAGATGGCGGACACGCAGCGGCAGGTCGAAAACAATTGTAATCAGTAACACGGCCTCTCTCCCCTCAGCCCCACCTACGACAGTCCCTCGATGCATGACTTGGCGCAGGCGCCCGGATCGCGGATGATTGCGGCGGTGCTTTGACGTGAGGAAACGCCGCGATGCGCATGTCGCAGATTCTGATTCCGACTTTGAAGGAGACGCCGGCGGATGCCGAGATCGTCAGCCATCAGCTGATGCTGCGCGCGGGGCTGGTGCGCCAGCTGGCTTCCGGCCTCTATACGTGGTTGCCCCTGGGCTTACGTACCATGCGCAAGTTCGAGAATATCGTGCGCGAGGAGATGAATCGGGCCGGCGGGCAGGAAGTCCTGATGCCGTCGGTGCAACCGGCCGAGATCTGGATCGAGAGCGGCCGCTGGGAAAAGTACGGACCCGACCTGCTGCGGCTCAAAGACAGGCATCAACGCGATTTCTGTGTCGGCCCCACCCACGAAGAGGTGGTCACCGATATCGCGCGGCGCGAAATTCGCAGCTACCGGCAACTGCCCGTCAACCTCTACCAGATCCAGACCAAGTTCCGCGACGAAATCCGACCGCGATTCGGCATCATGCGCGCCCGCGAGTTCATCATGATGGATGCTTACTCTTTTGATCTGAATCTGGAGGCACATCAGAAGAGCTACGATGCCATGTACGAAGCCTACTCGCGCATCTTCACCCGCGCGGGACTCGACTTTCGCATCGTCGAAGCGGACTCGGGGGCCATCGGCGGCAGCCACTCCCACGAATTCCATGTTCTCGCCGACTCCGGCGAGGATGCTATTGCCTTTGCTTCCCACGGCGATTTTGCGGCCAACCTGGAACTCATCGCCTGCCCGGCGCCCACCGATCCACGGCCACCGGCCGGCCAGGATCTGGACACTGTAGCCACGCCGGATGTGCACACCATTGCCGAGTTGAGCGCGTTTCTCGACGTCGCACCCGAACAATGCCTGAAGACCCTGGTGGTCGAGGGACAAGACGGTGCCCTGGTCACACTCGCCGTGCGCGGCGATCATGGCCTCAACACGATCAAAGCCGAGGCTCTGGAACAGGTGCGCAAACCGCTGGCCATGGCGAGCGCCGAGCGCATCACCGAGCACTTCGGCTGCGGGCCCGGATCCCTGGGTCCGGTGGGTATCGACATGGCCGTGATCTGCGACGCGTCCGCGGCGACGATGGCGGACTTCGTCTGTGGCGCCAACTCCGAACATCGCCACCACACCGGCGTCAACTGGGGCCGTGACCTGCCCGAGCCCGTGGTCACCGACCTTCGCAACGCCGTCGAGGGAGATCCATCCCCCGATGGGCGCGGCACCCTGTCCATCGCCCGCGGGATCGAGGTCGGGCACGTATTTCAGCTCGGCACCACCTACAGCGAGCCCATGCAGGCGGTCATTCTGGATGACGAGGGCCACGCCGTGAATGCCTTCATGGGTTGCTACGGCATCGGCGTGACCCGGGTGGTCGCCGCCTCCATCGAGCAGAACCACGACGACAACGGCATCATCTGGCCGACCGCCATCGCGCCGTTTCAGGTCGCGTTGCTGCCCATGAATATGCACAAGTCCCTGCGCTTGCGCGACGCGGTGGAGAAGCTCTACGCTGAGCTGGAGGCGGCCGGAATCGAGGTGCTACTGGATGACCGGGGTGTGCGACCCGGTGTCATGTTCGCCGAGATGGACCTGATCGGCGTTCCCCATCGCCTGGTACTCGGTGAGCGCGGGCTCGATGCCGGCAAGGTCGAGTACAAGAGGCGGGCCGACGGCGACAGCGCCGAGCTGGCCATCGCGGACGCCGTATCATTTCTCGACATCCGCATTCGCGAAGAGCTGGCTTATTGAGCGAGTCGGGTGGGTCTTGCGCTGCTCGAAGCTCGTTACTCGTCGCCGAACGCCGGCCAGCCCGAGCGCGGCAACGACTCACAGCCGACGTCTACTACCTGCGCGAATCGGGGCCCCGTGCGCAACCAATCGCAAAGTGCATCCAGAGCGGCCTCCGAGCCCCTGGCGATCACTTCGACTCTGCCATCGCTGAGATTTCGTGCCCTCACGGCCAGGCCCAGGGCCTGTCCCCGCTGATGGGTGGAAGCACGAAAACCCACGCCCTGCACGCGCCCGCTGATGGTGCACCGGCGGCAACCCTCTGGCATGGCATTACTGCAGGCGCCGCTTGGCCTCTGTAGCGAGCTCCCAGGCGCGGCTCTCGTCACCCTGCCGGCCCGCGGCTTGCGCCTCGTCGACGAGCTGCTCGACGCCCGACCAGGCGCTGCCCCTGGCCTTGGCGTCTTCCACCGCCGCCCGCGCATCGGCAATGGCAACCGCTACCTGCCGCGCCTTCATGGCCGCCTGACGGGCTTCCAGGGCGTCATCCCGCGCCATTTCGTATTGGCGCTGCTTGAGAAATTGCTCGGCGTGGCCCAGGAGCCGCTCGGCGCTGTCCATGGAATGCGGCGCGTAGGTCGCCGCATCGGCGCTGCGAGCGGAATTGATCGCCTGTCTGGCGTCGCTCATCTCCTGGGTGGGTGCGCTGGTACAGGCGACGACGGAGAGTGCCAACACGAAAGCGGCAACGACGAAGCGAATGTGAAGCGCACGCATCGGCAAATCGGCCCTTGGCAACCTTACTTTTATGCTGGAGAACCACGACCGCCGGCTGGCATGACGCTATCATCGCCCCGGTAGGCTGTCAACGCGACTGCCGTTAGAATGCGCGAACCCCCGCGGCCAGGATCAGAGCGTGAATTCCGTAACCCTGTACCACAATCCACCCGGCCGTGCGCCGGAAAATATTCTCGACGTGCTCTGACCATGGCCGAGGTGCTGGTGCTGTACTACAGCTTGCACGGCAATGTCGCGCGCATGGCGCGGCACGTTGCGCGGGGAATCGAAGAGGTGGATGGCATGCAGGCGCGCCTGCGCACGGTGCCGAAGGTGTCGACGGTTTGCGAGTCCAGCGAAGACGGGGTGCCGGCGGATGGGCCTCCCTACGCTACGCACGAGGATCTGGACGAGTGTGCCGCGCTTGCACTCGGCAGCCCGACGCGTTTCGGCAACATGGCGGCGCCATTGAAATACTTTCTGGACGGCACCGCCAGCGAGTGGTTGTCGGGAACTCTGGTTGGCAAGCCGGCTGCCGTATTCACTTCCACCTCGACCCTGCACGGTGGGCAGGAAACCACGCTGTTATCCATGATGCTGCCGCTCATGCACCACGGCATGCTGGTGTTGGGGATCCCTTACACGGAAAAGGAACTCACCACCACGCGCAGTGGAGGAACGCCCTACGGCGCGAGCCATTTCGCCGGCCCGCACAGCGACATCGCCATCAGCGACGAGGAGCGACGCTTGTGTGTCGCCCTGGGGCGGCGCCTGGCAAGCGTGAGCGCGCGTCTCGGTTAGCCTGGATTATTCCTGAACAATCCAGGCTAGCCGCCACCTTCTTCCAGCAACGCCTTCACGAAGGGAACGGTGACCCGGCGTTGCGCGGCAAGACTCGATTGGTCGAGTCGATCCAGGAATGTGGATAGTGACAACATGTCCCGCCGCAGGCGTTTCATGACGAAGGTCACGACTTCGTCGCTGAGCTCGAAGCCACGTTCCCTGGCATGCAATTGCAAGGCAGCGCGGCACTCGGTGTCGTCCAGCGCATGCAGGCGCCAGACGACCGCGGCGGTGAGCCGCGAAACCAGATCGGGAAGCTTCCAGGCCGGTGTGCGCGGCGCCACGCCGGCGGTCAGCACCATGGGGCACGATGCCTGCTCGGCCTGGTTGTATAGATGAAACAGCGCCTCCTCCCAGGCGCTGTCGCCGGCGACGCTGTCCACGTCATCGATGCACAGAAGCTCGATGTCGGCCAGGCCGTTCAGCATATCGGGCTCGACGCGCGAGCCGGCCAGGGGCAGGTAGGCGACGGGACGACCGTGCATGGAAACGTCGCCACAGCAGGCCTCCAGCAGATGGCTCTTACCCGAGCCACTGCCACCCCATAGATAGACGACGCCCCGTACCCTCCCGGCCAGCAGATCGCGCAGAACGGCGACGGCTCCGGCGTTGGGCCCGGCGATGAAGTTGGAGAAGCCGCGCGGGTGTCTCAGAGTGACTCCCAAGGGCAACTGACGGGTGTGCCGCCGTGCGCCCGGGACCCCGTTCACGGCAGCAGCCGATAGGTGAGTCCGGTAATCAAATCGCCCTGTGCGTCCTCGGCCAGAGTGCGTCCCAGGGCGATCACCTGTCGGACTGTTTCGCGGCCGCCGCGAGCATCGATACGGAACGACACGCTACCACTTTTCACGTTCGTGACGTCCACGCGGCTGACCTGGTCCAGGGAGTCCAGGTATTGCAATGTGCGAGCGTAGTCGCGTAGCGATCGAATGCCCGTCACGTTGACCTCCACCCCGGAGGCGACCGTCGCGCCACTGAATCCGCCGAATCGGGAAGCCAGCAGATCGGCACTTTCATGAACACCGGCCAGCAGCACCGCATCCAGACCTTCGGCCTGATCCAGCCACTCGTGACGGCCATCTTCGAGCAGCAGCCGCCAGCGTGCCTCCCAGTAGCCGGGCACACGCTCGTAAACCCGTCCCAGCAGCACGCCTTCGCTCCGGTAGCGTTGCGCGGCACGCCGCAGATTGTCCTCGAAGCCCGCCCATACGTCGGATGCGCGAAGCCTCCTGCGGTCCTCCAGATCCATGAGCGGCAATATCAACGGGACCGCCCGCTCTCCGGCGGCACGCCCGATGAACTCTGCCCAGCCACCGCCGTCGTCGCTGCTGAGCAGCTCGCGACGCCCTCCGGACTCGATGGCCACCAGCACCAGAACCGAGGGACGCACCCGGCCCCATACGGGCATGCCCGCTTCGCGAATCAGGGTATCCACCGCCGGTGCATCGAATTGGACCCACAGATTCAGAGTCGGGCTCTCGGGCGACTCGTCCCCACCCGCCACCGGCGCGACATTGCGGTAACGAAACTGCTGCACGAAACGATCCGGGCTTTCCATGGCCTCGACAATGACCGGGCTCGCCGCGGCGCCACGCCTGCCGCTGACCTTGACCGCGACCTGCAGCAGGGCGAGCCCGAAAGCCTCGCTGCGGATCTTCCGGTCCTTGTTCGCGACAGCCACCTCGGCCTCGTAGAGATTCCTGACCTCGCCGGCGGCGAACGCGCGCGCGCCGACGACGAGCACCAGAAACGCAATCAGAAGACGACAAGAGGAAGGCACACGCATCCGACTGACGCTATGCAAGGCCTGCGGTCAAGTCAAGGTTTGCGCCGCCCTGTGGGCGTCCGTACCATTACGAGGGTGTCTCCCCGGCGGCGAAATTCCATCACCTACCGCGATGCCGGCGTCGACATCGACCGCGGCAATCGCCTGGTGGAGCGTATCAAGCCGCTGGCGGAGAGGACCCGTCGTCCCGGCGTCGTTACCGGACTCGGAGGCTTCGGAGGGCTGTTCGAGCTGCCGGTGGATCGCTATCGCCGTCCGGTGCTGGTGTCGGGAACCGACGGCGTCGGCACCAAGTTGCGTCTCGCCATCGACACCGGGCTGCATGACGGCGTAGGCATCGATCTGGTCGCCATGTGCGCCAACGACGTCGTCGTCCAGGGCGCCGAGCCATTGTACTTTCTCGACTACTATGCCACCGGCAAGCTGGACGAGGCGGTGGCGTACCAGGTCGTCCAGGGTATCGCCCGGGGCTGTGAGATGGCCGGCATGGCGCTCATCGGCGGCGAAACCGCCGAGATGCCCGGCATGTATGCCGACCATGACTACGATCTGGCAGGTTTCTGCGTCGGCGTGGTGGAGCACGACGCCATCATCGATGGCAGCGGTGTGAGGCCCGGGGACATACTTCTCGGCCTGGCTTCCAGCGGACCTCACGCCAACGGCTATTCGCTGATCCGCAGAATTCTTTCCGACAGCGGCGCCCCCCTGGATATGCCTATGGGCGGCCGGACGCTGGTCGAAGCTCTGCTCGAACCGACGCGCATCTACGTTGCCAGCGTCCTGGCGCTGTTGCAGTCGGTACCGGTAAAGGCCATCGCCCATATCACCGGAGGGGGCTTGAGCGAGAACATCCCGCGGGTGCTGCCGGCGGGAACGCGGGCGCGGCTCGACGCTTCCGCCTGGCAGCGGCCGGAGATCTTTCGTTGGATCGAGGACACTTCCGGGCTCGAGGACGGTGAGATTCGACGCACCTTCAATTGTGGTATCGGAATGACCCTTTGCGTCGCCGAGGAACATGTCACTGCCGCCGGCGATGTTCTGCGGCGACGGGGAGAAAAATTCTGGCCCATCGGCGTCATCGAAGAATCCACCGCGAATGCGCCGCGCGTGATCTACGTGTGAGCCGGGAAAAACTCCCCGTCGTAGTGCTGATTTCCGGGCGCGGCAGCAATCTGCAGGCCATCATCGACGATGCCGGTGATCCCGACTGCCCCTTCGAGCTGTGCGCGGTAATCAGCAACCGGCCGGACGCAGCAGGGCTGGACCGCGCACGACAGGCAAACATCGCCACCCGGATCGTCGATCACAAATCCCACACCAGCCGAGAGAGTTTCGACGCAGCGCTCGCACAAGCCGTCGACACTTGCCGGCCGGGGCTCGTCGTGCTCGCGGGCTTCATGCGCATACTCACGCCCGACTTCGTCGGCCACTACGACGGGCGTCTCATCAACATCCATCCCTCGCTGCTGCCGGCGTTTCCGGGCCTGGACACACACCAGCGCGCCGTCGCCAGCGGCGTGGCTGAGCACGGCGCCAGCGTGCACTTCGTCACTGCTGCCCTCGATGGTGGCCCGCTGATCGTACAGGCACGGGTGCCGGTACTGGCGGAAGACGACGCCGACACCCTGGCGGCGCGGGTGCTGGTGCAGGAACACCGGATTCTGCCCCGGGCCATACGCTGGTTCGCCGAGGGTCGATTGGATATCGAGGGCGTGGGCGAGGACCAGCGCGTGATGCTGGATGGCAAGCCGGCTTTGGAATAGGAGCGAGTCCCCTGCGGGGATAGCTCCCCTTCGGGGACGCGCGTGCTCGCGAATATTTGTAGGTTGGGCTGAGCAGAGTCATCGACCGCGGGATTTTCCCGCCGCCCGCTGGCTGGCCGCGAGTATCCCGCGCAGAATATTCAATTCCGCGCGGTCGGGCCGCGCGCGACCGTAAAAGTGGCGCAGTCGGCGCATGAGCAGCTTGGGCGACTGCGGATCGTAGTAACCGATATCGGCAAGCGCCTGCTCCAGGTGCGTGTACAGGCCTTCCAGCTCGGCGGCGGTCGTGGCCCCAGCACCATTGTCCGACGACCCTGCGGCCGAGCCACGTGTGCCATCGCAGAACGCGAGCTGCAGCTCATAGGTGAACACCTGCACCGCGGCGGCCAGATTGAGGGAGTTGAAGTCCGGGTTGGTGGCGACCGAGGCAACCGCCTGGCATTGGTCCAGCTCCTGGTTGGAGAGCCCGGTCTGTTCGCGCCCGAACACCAGCGCCACCTGCCCGTGGCGAGCCTCTTCGACGGCCCGCGCGGCGAAGCCGCGTGGAGTCAATCGCGGCAGCTCCAGGCGCCGGCTGCGCACGCTGGTACCCACCACCCAGGCGCAATCCGCCAACGCGTGCTCCAGAGAGTCGCACACGTCGGCGTGGTACAAGAGCGCATCGGCACCGGCGGCGCGCGCCGTCGCGTCGGCGGACGGGAAACGCTTGGGCCGCACCAGAGACAGCCGCCGCAGACCCATGGCCCACATGGCCCGGGCTACCGCGCCGATGTTTCCCGGATGCGACGTATCCACGAGCACGACGCGCACAGCTTCGAGCTTCGACGAGGGCATGGACATACTCTATCAGCCCGCTGTCATCCACGCGCGCGCTCCCCTATGATCCAGCCTCCATGCACCCCTTACTCAACATCGCCGTGACGGCGGCACGCGCCGCCGGCAGCATCATCGTGCGCTACCTGGATCGCGTCGACACGCTGGATGTTGCCACCAAGCACATGAACGAGTTCGTGACCCAGGTGGACAGGGAAGCCGAGGCGATCATCATCGCGGATATCCGCAAGGCCTACCCGCATCACGCGATCCTGGCGGAAGAAAGCGGCGCCGCCGGCGACAGCGAGTATCGCTGGATAATCGACCCGTTGGACGGTACCACGAACTATCTGCACAGGTTTCCGCAGTTCTGCGTATCCATTGCGCTCGAGCATCGCGGCAGGCTGGACCAGGGCGTGGTGTTCGATCCCCTGCGCCAGGAGCTGTTCACCGCCTCCCGGGGCGCCGGCGCCCGTCTCGACGATCGGCGTATCCGCGTCAGCCGGCAGAGCGCTCTGGAGGGTTCACTGCTGGGCACGGGATTCCCGTTTCGGGGTGCCTACGATCTGGATACCTATCTTGAAACCATGCGCGCCCTGGTGCCAAGGAGCGCCGGCGTGCGCCGGGCCGGAGCCGCGGCCCTGGATCTGGCCTATGTGGCAGCGGGACGTCTGGACGGCTTCTGGGAGTTCGGCCTGGAACCCTGGGACATGGCCGCCGGGGTGCTGCTGATCCGGGAAGCCGGAGGCCTGGTGACGGACGCCGACGGCGACGAGCACTACATGGACAGCGGGAACATCGTCACCGGGGGCCCCAAGGTGCTGCGAGAGCTCGTCAAAGTCATTAAGCCCATCTGGAAAGCGCGCACCACCTGAGGCACCTGCCCTTCGCTCAACCACCCGTCGAGCTTGCACGTTTCTCATCCTCGCGGGCCCGCTCGAGATTGTGCTTCAAGTCCCGCAAAACGCCTTGACGAAATCCGGAATAAGCCAGCTTGTTTTCGGCAGCCGCGATTGTCCGTTCGGCCGCGTCGAGATTCTCGAGTGCCAGGTAGAGCGCCGCAAGCTCGAACAGGTAGTGTATCCCGCCGGAATCGATTCGTGCCGCGGCTTGGGCGCTCTCCACGGCTTTCTCGAATTGGCTGCCAAAAGCGTAGAGCTTCGCAAGACTCGACCGCAGCATGGCCCGGGCAGTATCGGTCAGGCGCGGATTCTCGCTTGCCAGCTCGGACCAGGCGATGGCGCGCGCATACAGAGCCACGCAGGGAGCGCGATCATTTCGGATGCAGAGATCCAGCGACCGCAGGGCGGCCACGTTAGCCATGAGCACGGGCCGCGTTGCCAGCCTGGTGGAGATTTCTTCAGCGACGATCCGATCCAGCGTCTTCAAGTAGGCTGAATCCGGGACCAGCGCCGCACGAAAGTCGGCCGGCGCCGGGTACTCGGCAGACGCGGCACCTATTCGGTGGTCCTTTTGCCCCAAGGATAGGATCTGCGCTGCCAGAACTCTCTCCATCGCGATCAACTCGAGCACGCTGCTCGGGTTCAATGCCGCGGCACGGGCCCAATGCTTGTAGGCGAGCGCCAAATCGCCCCCATGCCGGGCGTTGGTGACGGCGTACTCGCTGTGGGTACGGCTGGAGTTCGGGTGATTGCGCAGGCTGATCTCGATGACGCGGTACTGGTCGCCCCAGGTATCGGCGC
>Ga0255058_10000913_pt1 | contig 16974 bp, 11 predicted proteins | sample Cases_109_9_MG_FD_188637 | JGI IMG/M metagenome (GOLD analysis project Ga0255058, IMG submission 188637) | Seawater microbial communities from Amundsen Gulf, Northwest Territories, Canada - Cases_109_9 | ecosystem: Environmental > Aquatic > Marine > Gulf | place: Canada: Northwest Territories... | reverse complement strand
CCTCCAGCAGGGTGAGCTCCAAATTTACCGGAGTGTCGGGAAAATTAAGGAACTGGAAAATATCCTGTGGGGAAAGACGCTCGGCGGTGACATCGGGATTGGCCATACCCGCTGGGCCACCCACGGTCGCCCCTCCGAGGAAAATGCCCATCCCCATGTTGATTGCACTGGCGATATTGTGCTGGTGCACAACGGCATCATTGAGAACTACGTGCCGCTGAAGGAGAAACTGGTTGCCGAAGGGCACCGGTTTACCTCGGACACCGACACAGAGGTCATCGTTCATCTCATTGAAAAGTACCTCGAGGGCGACCTGGAAGAGGCGATGAGGCGGGCTCTCAGCGAGGTTTCCGGGGCATATGCGGTTGCGGCGATGTGGAAGGGGGATCCTGACCGGATTGTGGGAGCCAGATGTTCCAGCCCGTTGGTAGTGGGGCTGGGGGAGGGGGAATTCCTCGTCGCCTCGGATATTCCGGCCCTCTTAGCCTACACGCGGAATGTTCTGTTCCTGGAGGATCACGAGATTGCCGTGGTCAGCCGGGAAGGGGTGATGGTCACCACGTTAGAGGGGGATCCCGTACATCGAGCAGTCGAGCGGATCGCATGGAGTCCGATCCTGGTGGAGAAGGGTGGCCACAAGCATTTTATGCTCAAAGAGATCTATGAACAGCCGCGTGCCATCCGAGATACGATGTTGGGGCGGTACTCGCTAGAGGCTGGTGAAATCTATCTGGACGGAATGGAGGCAGTGGAGGAGGTCCTTCCCCACGTCCAACGAGTGGTGCTGGTGGCCTGTGGCACCTCCTGGCACGCCGCCTTGGTGGCGAAGTTTCTCCTGGAGGAGATCGGCCGGATCCCGGTGGAGGTGGACTATAGCTCCGAGTTCCGCTACAGGGATCTCATCCTCGGTCCCGATACCCTGGTGCTCGCCATCAGTCAGTCCGGGGAGACCCTGGACACCCTCGTAGCCCTGCGGGAGGCCAAGGGACGCGATTGCCGCGTGGTTTCCATCGTCAATGTAGTAGGCAGCTCTATCGCTCGGGAGAGTGATGGGGTCTTCTACACCCATGCCGGCCCTGAGATCGGCGTGGCCTCGACCAAAGCCTTCACTGCGCAACTCACGGCCCTGTATCTCTTTGCGCTGTATCTCGGGCGCTCTAGGGGATGCCTGGACGCCTCCCGAACTCAGGAATTGCTGGCCGCGCTCTTGCACCTTCCCCAGTTAGCTGAAGAAACCATGCATTCCGGTGAGGCGGTGGAGCGGCTGAGCCGCCTCTACTATCAGCATGCCGACTTCCTCTTCCTGGGCCGCGGGATCAATTACCCCATTGCCCTGGAGGGAGCTTTAAAGCTCAAGGAGATCTCATATATCCATGCCGAGGGATATCCGGCTGGTGAGATGAAGCATGGTCCCATCGCCTTGATTGATGCCAAGATGCCCGTGGTCTTCCTGGCCCCACAGGATCGGACCTACGCCAAGATCCTGGCAAACATCCAAGAGGTCAAGGCCAGGGAGGGAATCGTGATCGCCGTGGGGACTGAGGGCGATACCGAGCTGGCCTCTCGGGTCGATCATTGTGTGACCATTCCGGCGACCAGTCCGCTGCTGACCCCCATCCTTTCGGTGATTCCCCTGCAGCTTCTCGCCTACCACATCGCCGTTCGCAAGGGCTGCGATGTCGACCAACCACGGAATCTGGCCAAAAGTGTCACCGTAGAGTAAGGAGGGCGGGCTTTGCGGTGGCGCGCAGTGGGCTGGGACCCTCCACAGGCAGGAAGGCCGATATAAGGCATGGCTGAGGAGAAGAGAGGGCAAAAAGAATCGCCTCGTACTCTCCGGCGCACGCTTCTCGATCTCGCCTATCATCCTCGCATTCCCGAAGGGGCCTACCTCTCCGTTGTTTCCGTCATCGTCGGGCTGACGACCGGCCTCGGGGCCGTGTTCTTCATCAAACTACTCCACTATACGAATCGCCTCTTCTTCGAGAACGGCCGCGAGGTGCTCACTTTCCTGGGGGACTATTACGTCATTATCCTCCCCGCAATCGGCGGCCTCATCGTGGGCCCTCTGATCTATTACGTGGCGCACGAGGTCAAGGGAGGTGGGGTCCCCGAAGTGATGGCCTCCATGGCGGTGAGCGGCGGACGGATGCGGAAGCGGGTGGCCTTCATGAAAATTCTTACGTCCGCCGTCACCATCGGCTCCGGCGGCTCAGCGGGCCGCGAGGGTCCCATGGTTCAGATCGGGGGCGGGATCGGCTCCATCGTAGGCCAATTCTTCAGAATGTCCGATGAGCGGATCAAGACGCTGGTGGCGGCTGGATCCGCGGCGGGGATCGCCGCTGCCTTCAATGCGCCGATCGCCGGGGCGATGTTTTCCCTGGAGATCCTCATGGGGCATGTCGGACTCGACTTTAGCCTGGTCGTTCTTTCCTCGGTGGCCTCCTCCGTCGTCTCCCGTGCGATGCTTGGAGACTCCCCTGCCTTCTTCGTCCCGCCCTACCACCTCCTGACCGTGGGAGAGATGCCTTTTTCTTTGATACTCGGAATCGTAGCCGGATTAGCCGCGATTGGTTTCGTGCGGCTCATTTACCGGCTTGAACACGCCTTCGATGACTGGCGCTTTCCCCCTTACTGGAAGCCGGCGGTGGGTGGCATCCTCGTGGGGGTGATCGGATTTTTCCTCCCCCAGATCTTCGGGACGAGTTTCCCGGCCATGGAAGACACCTTGAACGGTAGGATTCCCTTCCTCATCATGGCGGCCCTCATCTTTGCGAAGATGTTTGGCACATCATTAACGCTGGGCTCGGGCGGCTCCGGAGGGGACCTCGCCCCCCTCCTCTTTATCGGGGCGGTGCTCGGCGGGGCGTACGGCCATATTGTGCACTTTTTCTTCCCGGGGTTCACGGCGGACGTGGGGGCGTATGCCCTGATAGGGATGGGGGCGGTCTTCGGCGGGGCAGCGCAGGCACCCATCACTGCCATCATGCTGATCTTTGAGATGACCGGTGACTACTTTCTTATCCTGCCAGTCATGGCCAGTACGGTCATTAGTACCATCATCTATAGGATGCGGTACGATGAGACCATCTACACGTTAAAAGTGGTAAGCCGGGGGATTCGATTCCGGGCGGGGCGAGATGTGGACATCATGGCTGCGACCCCGGTTCGCGATGCCATGACTCATCGACTCCTCTGGATCCCTGAGGAGATGACCGTCGAGGGGTTCCTCGAGAGGTCCGCCGAGGAGCAGCATGAGTGGTTCCCCGTGTTGAACCAGTCTGGCGAACTCACGGGGGTCGTAACTGCCCAGGACGTGCAGAAGGCCCTGGGCAACGGAGATCTGCAGGCCAAGATGGGGGACTTGTCCACCAAGGATATGGTCACGGTCACTTCGTACGACACTCTCCACGATGTCCTCGTCCGGTTCCACGTGCGGGACCTGGGGCACCTGCCTGTCGTGGATGTGGATAACCCAAAGAGGTTGGTGGGAATTATCTCGCGTGCCCACATCGTCCGAGCCTATAATCGCGCCCTGGTCGACAAACATTTGCTCTAGCCTACCACGAGCGTGCCAGTAGACCCTGCAGCCATCCTGGCCGATTTGAATCCGCCACAGCGGGAGGCCGTTCTCCTCACCGAAGGACCGCTCCTTATCCTCGCCGGGGCCGGATCAGGGAAGACGCGTGTCATTACCCACCGCATTGCCTACCTCATCGGCGAGCTCAACATTAGGCCCTGGAATGTCCTCGCAGTGACCTTCACCAACAAGGCGGCCGAGGAGATGCGGGAGCGGGTGGCCAATCTTCTGGGGGCAGAAGGGCTGAACGTCTGGGTGGGAACATTTCACGCCACCTGCGTCAAGATCCTGAGGAAAAGCGCCCAGCACCTGGGCCTCCGGTCCTCTTTTGTCATCTACGATGAGGGCGATCAGCTGGCTCTCCTGAGGATGTGCCTCCGGGAGTTAGACCTGAGCGAGCGGGTGATACATCCGAGGGTGGTCCAGTCCAGGATCAGTCGCGCCAAGAATGATCTCCTTACCCCGGCCGAGTATGCGGCTCAGGCTGCCGATTACCTGGAAGAACGGGTTGCTCGGATCTATTACCGATACCAAGCTGCGCTTCAACGAAACGGGGCGCTCGACTTTGACGACCTCCTGACGGAGACCGTACGGCTCTTCCTCGAGCGGCCGATGATCCTAACCTCCTACCAAGACCTCTGGAGCTATATCATGGTGGATGAGTATCAGGACACCAATCACGCCCAGTACCGGTTAATCCGGCTACTCGCCGAACGACACCAAAACCTGGCAGTGGTAGGGGATGACGATCAGTCGATTTATCGGTGGCGGGGAGCGGATCTCGGAAACATCTTGGATTTTGAGCGGGACTATCCGCTCTGCAAGGTGATCCGGCTCGAGCAAAACTATCGCTCGACCAAGTCTATCTTAGAGGCAGCTTCCTCCGTCATCGCCTGGAACCGTGGTCGCAAGGAAAAAAGATTGTGGACCGATAATGACGCGGGGGAGCCGATTGGCTTCTGTCACGCGAGGGATGAGGAGGATGAAGCGGTCTTCATCGTAGAGACCATTCGGCATCTCGCGGTGCAGGAGGGATACAGCTTTGACGACTTCGCCGTCTTCTATCGGGTAAACGCCCAGTCCCGAATTCTGGAGGATGCCATGAGGCGGGCCGTCGTGCCTTACGTCATTGTGGGGGGTCTGAGGTTCTATGAGCGCAAGGAGATTCGAGACCTCTTGGCCTATCTAAGACTGATAGCTAACCCTGCCGACTCGGTCGGTTTTCTCCGAGCGGTGAACGTTCCGCCGAGAGGGGTTGGCCGGACAACCTTAGACCGGCTCACTCAATTTGCCATGGCCAGTGGGCTCTCCCTGTGGGAGGCATGTGCTGAGATCGAAAAACACGGACTGTTGCCCACACGACAGCTCAAGGCCCTGCAAGATTTTCGGTCTCTCATCGAGCGGTTCGTAATGCGGCTCCCTGAGACCTCGGTTCCCGACTTGGTCTCGACCCTCCTGCACGAGACTGGCTACGTGGCGGAACTGGAAAAGGAGGGAACCCCGGACGCCTTGAGCCGGATCGAGAACCTACGGGAGCTCATCTCGGCTGCTCAAGATTTCACGCAACGGAGTGAAGACACCTCGCTGCACGCGTTCCTGGATATGGTCAGTCTGCTCACCGATGTGGATGAAAGCTTGAAGGAGACCGGGGGCAGGGTGACCCTCATGACCCTGCACATGGCCAAGGGGTTAGAGTTTCCAGTGGTCTTCATCGCGGGAATGGAGGAGGGGCTCTTCCCCCACGGTCGGGCCTACACCGATCCCGAAGAGCTCGAGGAGGAGCGGCGGCTCTGCTACGTGGGGATGACCCGAGCCAAGAGGCGCCTGTTCCTCACCACGGCCGTACAGCGGCGGCTTTACGGCGCAGAGAGCTTCAATCTCCCCTCCCGGTTTTTGGAAGAGATTAAACCGCACCTCCTTCACAGGATCGAGGCCTTGACACTGTCCTCTGCGTCCACACTCGAAGGCTCTCATCAGCCATCCCCGCGTTATGAGGTAGAGGAGGACCAGATCCCCTTTGTGGACTTCTACCAGCCCGGGGTCCGCGTGCGGCATCCGGAATGGGGCGTGGGCAGAATCCGGGAGCGGATTGGGGATGGGGAAGAGATGAAGGTGGTGGTTACCTTTCCCGGGATTGGGACCAAAAAGCTCAAGGTGAAATTCGCCCAGCTCTCGCGGGCCTGAATGGTCGGGTTCCGGGGGACATCCTTGACTAACAGCTCGAAGGGACCTTCCTCGCTGTTGTCGTCATCGGACGTCGGCGGAAAATTCCACGGTCAGATTCCGTTGCAACAGCACCCTTGGCCCCTCGCTCCAGGCCTCTTTGCGTAGCAGTGCCCCGAAGGGCTCGGGGAGTGGGTCTTCCCCGGCGGAACAATTCCACAGATCGGTCTCGTGAAAGCCGGTACTTCCGCGCCGGGCGCTTCGCTCCTGCATCAGGACGGCCATCCCCCACCTCCACTTCGCTCCGGTGGGAGGTTCCGGCCGTCCCGGTCCGGGAGCCCGTTCCGGGATCTCGGACCCGCAAACCATATTCCGCCGGGTCCAGGCCCAGCTCCCCTCGCCCCTTCGAAGGTACCTGACTCTCCTCGCGAATTTTGCCTTCTTGGGCAGCATCTGTGAGTCCCGAGCGACATTGCCGGGAGTCCGAAGGCCTTCGGACCGCTCAGGGTCGCCGCGGGAGGCCCGGAGCGAGGGACTTGCATGTGCGGCTCCACTCCCTGAGCCCTTCCTGGCTCGGCTACCATGAGAGGGCCGGAGCGAGGGGCGTGGAGGCTGCTCCCATCGGAAAATCTTTGTGAGCTTATCGTGAAATGCTATCATGACCCTACTTCGAGGGGGGAGATAAGAGGTTGAAAATCTCGTACGAAGAGGTGGAGCATGTGGGGAGGCTGGCCCGCCTGGCCCTTTCCGAGGAGGAGAGGGAGAGAATGCGGGCTCAGCTGGATGCGATCCTGACGTACATCGACAAGCTGAACGAGCTGGATACGTCTCAGGTCGAGCCGACCTCCCACGTTATTCCCATGACCAATGTGTTTCGCGAAGATAAGGTCCGCCCATCCCTGTCTCAGGAACAGGCCTTGGCGAATGCCCCCGATCGGCAGGAGGCCCTCTTCCGCGTTCCTCGGATTCTCGAAGAATAGGTTCAGGATTGATGGGTGAGGGTTCAGAGGCGAAACCCGGAAAGTCCAATGTCCAAGGTCCAACGTCTACCAGAGCAAGTTTCTCAATACCATGAACCGTGAACCCTGAACTATGAACGATTCTTAGGATGGAACTGTACGAACTGGGCATTCATGGATTGCAGGAACTGCTCCAGCGCCGGAAGGTGACGGCGGGCGAGGTGCTGAGGGCGTTTCTGAAGCGGATCGCGCAAGTGGAGGGGAAGGTCCACGCGTTCATGGCCGTGACCGGTCGGGAGGCGCTGGGGATGGCGGCGCGTCTGGATCGACGGATTGCGCGGGGGGACGACGTCGGTCCGTTAGCCGGTATTCCACTTGCCATCAAGGATGTCATTTGCACGCAGGGGATCCCGACCACCTGCTCCTCCAAGATCCTCGAGGGATTCATTCCCCCCTATGACGCGACGGTGATGAAGCAGCTCTACCAGGCTGGCATGGTCCTTCTCGGCAAGACCAATATGGACGAATTTGCCATGGGATCTTCCACCGAGAATTCAGGATACAAGGTCACCCGGAATCCCTGGGACTTGGGCCGTGTCCCGGGGGGATCCAGCGGGGGATCAGCGGCGACGGTAGCGGCGGACCTTTGCGCCGGGGCGCTCGGCTCGGACACTGGGGGCTCGATTCGGCAGCCGGCTGCTCTTTGCGGAATCGTCGGGCTGAAACCGACCTACGGTCGCGTCTCCCGATACGGGCTTGTCGCCTTCGCGTCATCGCTCGATCAGATTGGGCCCATGACTAAAGATGTTCGAGATGCGGCAATCCTCTTGAACGTCATCACCGGTCACGATCCCTGCGATTCTACCTCGGTGAACCTGCCCGTCCCGGACTACACGGCTGCGCTCGGTCGGGAGATCACAAACCTGAGGATTGGCATCCCGGATGAATACTTCGTCGAAGGGATGGACCCTGAAGTCGAGACAGCTACCCGGCAGGCCATCACTGTTTTGGAATCCCTGGGCGCAAAGGCAGAGCGCATCACTCTTCCCCACACCGAGTATGCCGTGGCGACCTACTATCTGGTGGCTACGGCGGAGGCGAGTTCGAACCTGGCCCGGTTTGACGGGGTGAAGTATGGAATCCGGGCTCCGGAGAGCAAAGACCTCCTCGCTATGTATACGGGGACCCGGCAGGAAGGATTCGGTGCCGAGGTGAAGAGACGGATCATGCTGGGGACCTATGCCCTGAGCGCCGGATACTACGATGCCTACTATTTGAAGGCGCTCAAGGTGCGGACCTTGATTCGGAAAGACTTCGAGGAGGCCTTCAAGCGGTGCGAGGTGATCCTGACCCCGACTGCACCCACAGCTGCCTTTCGTCTCGGCGAGAAGACAGACGATCCCTTGACCATGTATCTTTCAGACATCTTCACCATCTCCGCCAACCTGGCAGGGATCCCGGGGATCTCGCTCCCCTGCGGCTTTACTCAAGCCGGTCTCCCTATAGGTCTGCAGCTCCTCGGGAAGCCCTTTGATGAGGAGACTCTCTTACAGCTGGCCTTTGCCTATGAACAGGCCACGGATTGGCACAAACGCAAACGACCCCTCTAACGGGGTTAACCGATGACCACTGTCCGACAACTAAGGGCTCGGAGGGACCTTCCTCAGCAGCGCCATATTCTCCGAGGATTTGATGCGCAGGGGCAACGTTACGCACGCTTAGGCGTTGTAATTCGCCAGTGCGGGCCACCCCCGCCTGCGCTCCGCTCCGGCGGCGGGACCCCGGCCGACGCAAGCCGGATGTCGCCTGCCTCGGAAGGAACCCCCTCCTCGCCCTTTCCGACTTCGGTCATCGGTCATCGGTCATCGGTCATCGAGCGAAGCTAATGTTGTACTTTGCGTATGGCTCTAATATGGAGCGGGTCTGGTTCAAAAGGCGCTGTCCAGGGGGCAAGTTCGTCTCGGCAGCCACGCTCCGTGACTATGACATTACCTTCACCCAAAGCTCCGCTATGTGGGGTGGCGGGGCCGCTGATCTGAAGCCCACGCCGGGACGAGTAGTGGAGGGAGTCCTCTGGGAGGTCGGTGAGCCGGATCTGAAAGCCTTGGACCAGTACGAGGGGGTCCCCAGTGACTATATCCGGAAGAAGTTGACGGTAGAGCTGAAAGATGGGAAACCATGCGAGGCTTTCGCCTATATCGTGGTCCGACCAAGTGGCTATCGATCGCCATCGAAACGCTATATGCGGCTCCTGGTCCAGGGAGCGGAAGAGCATGGTCTGTCTGACGCGTATGTCATGCGGCTGGAGGCGATCAAGACATCTGGCTGAGTACCGATGACCGACGACCGATAACGGCTCGACTGATCTTGCCGAAGTCCAACGACCGACCACCGACGACCAACGACAAGGCAGGGGAAAGCTTTTTGGTTCCCCACGGTCATCGGTCATCGGACACCGGTCGTCGAACGGTGAACCATGAACAGTGAACTAAAATACGAGGCGGTAATCGGACTTGAGGTCCATGCTCAACTCCTCACGGAGTCAAAGATCTTTTGCGGCTGTAGCACCCGCTTCGGAGAGACTCCCAACTCTCAGACCTGCCCCGTCTGTCTGGGCATGCCGGGGGTCTTGCCGGTCCTCAATAAGAAGGTGGTAGAGTATGCCATCCGGACCGCCCTGGCGGTCCATGGCACGGTCGCCCCCCGCTCCCGTTTTGCCCGGAAGAACTATTTTTACCCCGACCTCCCCAAGGACTATCAGATTTCACAGTACGAATTGCCCCTGGCCACGGGGGGCCACGTAGAGACCAGTGATGACGGAACAGTCAAGCGGGTCAGGATTCGGCGGATCCATCTCGAAGAAGATGCGGGGAAACTCCTGCATGCCGGGACCATCGATCAGGCGGAGTACAGCCTGGTGGATTTCAATCGGTGCGGCGTGCCGTTGATCGAAATGGTAACGGAGCCGGACCTCCGCACGCCTGAGGAGGCGGGGGAGTTTCTGAAACAGTTTCGCGCCATTCTCCAATATCTGGGGGTGTCCCAGGGAAACATGGAGGAGGGAAATCTTCGCTGCGACGCCAATGTCTCGATCCGTCCGGAGGGGACCTCGGACTATGGGGTGAAGACCGAGGTCAAGAACATGAACTCCTTCAGAAATGTCCAGCGAGCGTTAGAGTATGAAATTCAGCGGCAGATCGGGCTCCTGACATCCAGTCAGCCGGTTGTCCAGGAAACTCGCCTCTGGGATCCCGACCAGGGGATCACTCTCCCCATGCGGGGGAAAGAGGAAGCCCACGACTACCGCTACTTTCCGGAGCCTGATTTGGTCCGCATCGAAGTTTCCCCCGCCTGGATTGAGGAGATCGCGGCGAATCTCCCGGAACTTCCCGCAGAACGGCGCCGACGGTTCATGCAAGCGTACGGGCTCCCGGAATATGATGCAGCGGTACTCACCGCCAATAAGGCGCTCGCGGACTACTTCGAAGAATCCACGCAGCTCCACCGGGATCCCAAGCTGGTGAGCAACTGGATCATGTCGGAGCTATTGGGATATCTCAATCGGGAAGGGAAAGAAATCACTGAAAGCCCCGTCAGCCCCACCCAGTTGGCTGCCGTCCTGAAGCTGATCCAGGGGGAGGTCATCAGCGGGAAGATCGCCAAGACGGTCTTCGAGGAGATGTATCAGACGGGGAGAAGCCCTGAGGTGATCATCCAAGAGAAGGGACTGGTCCAGATCACCGACCGCGAGGAACTCAGCCGGATCGTGGACCAGGTCCTGGCCGAGAATCCGGGTCCTGTGTCCGACTTCAGGGCGGGAAAGGAGAAAGCCCTCACCGCTTTAGTTGGGGCGGTGATGCGCTTGACCAGAGGAAAGGCCAATCCGAAACTGATCAACGATTTACTGCGAGAGAAGCTGTCCGGTCGGTAGAGGCCATCACCCACTTGAAACGTGCAAAAGACTCGAGGCTGGCGGTCCTCGTAAGGAATCAAAGATGCGAATCGCCTTGGTGACCCCGTACTGCTACCCTTCCACTCGTGGCAATGCGGTCACGGTGGAACGGATTGCGTCGGGACTCCGGGAGCGCGGACACGGGGTACGGATCTACTCGCTCGAGGCCTTTCAAGATCGGCGGGAAACCCCTTCGGGCATCCGGGCCTTTGGCCCCGACGTCATCCACGGCTTTCACGCCTTTGTGAGCGGAGACCTGGTAGTAGCGGAGGCGGCGGAGGCACGTGTACCAGCCCTGGTCACCATCACCGGCACAGACATCAACCACGATCTGTTTGATTCCGAGCGACGCGAAAAGGTGGTCGAGGTGCTGAAAGGGGCTCAGGGTGTTGTGGCTTTTCATGAGAGCATCCAGGAAAAGCTCCTCAGGGAAGTTCCTGAGCTTCATGGAAGGGTTAGAGTGATCAGGCAGACAGTCGCATGCGACGGCAAAGAGGACGATCATCATGCTCAGTGGGGACTGGATTCCCGGCACATCGTCTTCTTCTTCCCAGCAGGGATCCGAAGAGTGAAGAATCTTCCCTTTTGTGTTCCCCCACTCTTGCGTCTCCAGGTCAGTTACCCGAATCTTCGCGCTCTGTACGCGGGTCCGATAGTAGAGGAAGAGGAGGGGAAGCATCTCCTCGGGCTCCTTGCGGGCAACGAATGGGCCCGCTATCTGGGGGAGGTCCCGCATAAGGTGATCTGCAGCATGCTCCGAGTAGTCGACGTGGTGGTCAACTCCTCCCTTTCGGAAGGAGGGATGTCCAATGCCGTCCTCGAGGCCATGAGTCGGGGGGTGGCGGTCCTCGCCTCGGATATTGAAGGCAACCGATCCATTATCGTTGACGAGGTTGACGGCCTGCTCTTCACCTCCGAAGATGACTTTGAGCGGAAAGCTGAACGCCTGATCGTCGATCCTGATCTTCGCCGGCGTCTGGGTAGGCACGCGAAGTCAAAGATCGAGCGGGAGTTCTCTCGGGAGCGGGAGTTGGATGCCTACGAGCAGCTTTACCGTGACCTGCGGGGCCGTAGTGGGGACTAGGGAATCGCAGGCTCCAGGACCGGGCCCATTAGCAGGCCGCGATCCGAGATAATCGCATGGATATTCGTGCCTTAGAGGTCTTTTGCAAGATCGTAGAGTTGAAAAGCTTCTCGAAGGCCGCCGAGGCGGTCTATCTGACTCAACCGACGGTGAGCGGCCACATCAAGGGGCTCGAGGAATTTGTGGGGCTCAAGCTCTTGGACCGGCTCGGTCGGGAGGTAGTGCTGACAAAGGCGGGAGAGGTACTGTATGGGTATGCTAAGCAGGTGCTCGCCCTGAGGAACCAAGCGCTCCAGGCCCTGGAGGAGTACAAAGGCTCCTTGAAGGGACATTTGATCATCGGGGGGAGCAACATTCCTGGTGAGTACGTCCTCCCCGCACTCTTGGCCCGGTTCAAGGCCCAGTACCCGGAGATCTACATCACTTTGAGAATCGGTGACTCGAGGGATATTGCCCGAGGCGTGTTGGAGGGGACGTATGAACTGGGAGCCGTGGGCGCCAAGTTTGACGACGGGCAGTTAGTCTACACGAAACTACTGGAAGATGAACTGGTGGTTGCTCTCCCTGCAGATCACGGGTGGGCTGCGCGGCCTGCGGTTGCCCTGGCGGAGCTGTCCGGGCAGCCCGTTATCTTGCGGGAACTCGGGTCGGGGTCCAGAAAGGTATTGGAGGAGGCGCTTCGTTCCGCAGGCCTGGACACCAGCGCTCTCACCGTGGTCGCAGAGCTGGGGAGCACCGAGGCAATCCGCCAAGCGGTCAAGAGTGGTGCAGGGATTTCGGTGATCTCAGTTCGGGCTATCCAGGAAGACCTGGACCGGGGGACGCTGCGCACGGTAGCCCTTGAGGGCCCGCGGCTCACCCGGGACTTTTACCTTATCTACCATAAGGTCCGCTCTAGATCTCCCCTTTCTAAGACCTTTGCTACCTTCGTGCTCAATTCGCTAGGCTCCATCCGAGGCAAAGAGTCCTAAAGGCCCTCCTCTCGTCCTGTATGGCTTTCTTCCACAGGCCTACCCCAACTTTGTCTCCTATACTCTTTACCGGTGGGAGGTGAACATCCGGGCGGCAGCGATACTGGGTTTGGTCGGGGCAGGAGGCTTGGGCCAACAAATCCACATTGCGATCAGCCTCTTCCTCGAAAACCAGCTCCTCACCCTGCTGATTGCCATCTACATTGTCGTCACCGTGGTCGATTATCTGAGCGCTTACCTCCGAAGCCTTCTCTAGTGCCGTTCCAACTATTTGCGCCAACCTTCTCGCTGCACTCGATCACTGCCCTTTTAACAAGGCAGGCTGCTCAAATTCGGCCCCTCGATCCTCCTTGGGGTGGTGAGCGGTTCGGCTGAGCTCACCGTCGAAGCCCTGTCGAACCACTTATCAAGTTGGAACGGCACTAGTCACTCTTCCCCCCCGTCCGCCAGGGTCGGTGGTAGGGATTTCCGGCACAACTCCTGTCCAAGAGAACTCTAGCTCACCTTTCCCGAGGGTCTACATCACGCGGTATCTCGTTCCAAGCAGTCGCTGGCACAAACCGTGCAACGGTTGAAACCAGCCACCGTTTCCGATGATGCAATCTGTTCCAAAAGTATCCGACGGGCCTTAGCGATGTATGAAGGTAGTCTAGGAGCAGCGGGTGTGATATTCTGACGGTGGTCCCGATCGATGGTGCCCTCGTTGCGCAGATTCCGGCGTTCGAGCCGATAAGGGACAATCGGTCCCCGAGACCTTTCGCCGCCCCGGGCGGCTATACCCTCCTGAGAGCGGACGGAGGGGAGGATTCCCATGGCGTTCGTCCTTGTGGTTGACGCCGATCCAGACAACAGCATTCGACTCCAGAAGGCCTTAGAATTGGCGGGCTATGAGGTCTCGGTGGCGTCCAGCGGAACGTCTGCCCTGACAACGTTGAGGCGGCGCCGGCCAGACCTGGTCCTAAGCCAGTCCATGGTCGATGACATGTATGGCTCCGAGCTGGTCTCGGACATACGGGGTGACCGCACGAGCAAGGAAATTCCGTTCATCCTCTTCGTCGACCGGGCTGCGCAGATGGGAGTGGCTGCGACCCGAACTGAGGCGGACATGATCCTTCCGGATAACTCGCCCGTCGCCACTATCGTGACTCGCGTGCGCACGCTGTTGCAGCTTCGGGGTGTCCAAGTTGGGGCACCAGCAAGAGACTCAGGTCAGGCAGCGGCCGTGGAGGCCCCAGAAGCGGCACCTGTGCAGACCCTCCAGGGTTCATTGGCAGTCATGGACATGACCGAGGTAGCCCAGGCTGTCTCCATCGGCAGGAAATCAGGGCGGCTCGTGATCTCGTTGCCGGCCGGTGAGGGAGTTATCCTTTTTGAAACCGGTTGGGTTGTGCACGCCGAGTTCGGAGGAAAGACCGGAGAAAAGGCATTTAACGCCATCGTGATGACTTCACACCAAGAGCGGAGTGGGAGTTTCTCCTTTACTCCCTTGGGGGCCAAGGAAGCATCCGACCTCCCGAAGACCATTCAGAAGGATTTAGAAACCTTGCTCCTCAACGTCGCCGTGGAGATCGACGAGATCGAAAGGGGCAAGGGGAGCTGAACGGCGATCGCGCCGACGCTTGGACCCGTTCACCTCTTTCCCCTCCATCGCACGCCCTTTCCAGCCTCCAGTTTTGCCCTCAAGTCACGGCATCTTTCCGCCACGAGGAGGAAACGCACGCTGGTTTTCCTTCTAACTCCTCCTAAGCACCCCAGGGTTCCGCCAGCCCGGCTTATTCACATAGAAGTAAATAATCTGCCCTCCGGGCTTCGACTCCGCCCCGCGTTTGCGGGACGTCGCTCAGGGCTAGCCTTGAGCAGGCCGTGGGAGCGGCCAGTCGAAACCTGCCGGTGCGGCCGAGCCCGCACCTGCAGGCGCATTATTCACGAAGACACTCCGTTCGTGAATAATGCGGGCCAGGGACACTGAGGGGTTGTGGGGGAGGAGCTTCCTTACGCCCGGGGGGTGCTCAGCGAGGCGAAGGCCACCCACCGAAGGGGGGCCTGACCCCCTAGTACTGACTGTGGACCAATGACCGACGACCGAAAAAGGACCCCTTGGTCCCTTACGATCATCGGATAACAGTCAACGGGAATCGGTCGCTAGTTGGTGCGGCACTAGCTTGGGAAGGAAGAGAAGAGGGCCTTAAATTCGTCGACCTGGTCAAGGAGCTTGGGAAGAAGGTCCAGCCACGGCCCTTCTGTCCCTTCAACAAATTGGAGGCCGAGCGTGTACCGTTCTGGCTCCTCCGGCCCGTCTGGCTCCTTCTTACACCACCGGATCTCAACCGTAAAATTAATAGCCTGCTCGGTTACCCCGACGGATTCAAACGAGAGATCCAGGATTGTTCCCGGATCGAACTCCTCGGAGACTTGCACCCGCAGGCCGGTCTTGCTGACGTCCAGGAGGTTCACGGGACGGGGGGGATGCCCGTTCTGATGCAGCGCTGTCACGATTCCCAGTCGATCTATCCGGTCCAGGTGGTGGCGCTCTTCCATCCGCCACATGACACTTGGAGGAATGAGGTCACCGAAGAGCTGGGACGCAGACGTGAGGAAGGACAAGCCGACGATGGCCTCTTGCTTGATCCGGTGCAGTTCCGCGAGGGCGGTTTTGGCCTTCTTCTGCGTGGGAGTGAGACGGGGATCCAAAGATTTGGCTCTCAGGGTAGCAAATTCTGAAAGAACTTCCGGGTCTCCCTTCCGGGCGAGGTACCTTTCGGCTTCGGCCTCGAAGATCTCGATCCTGTCGAGATGGTCATCGCGGAGGGCCTGCTGATACTCGGCCAACATGGCGGAAGCGGATTGCTCTTTCCAGCGACGGAGGAGTTTTTCCTTCAAGGCGAAGCGGTCGATCACGCGGTACAGATCACGGACAGCCTTTCGCGCCCCTTCGATCAGGTCCTCTTGCTCGGGGTGCAGCACAGCCTCGAACTCCTGTTCTTTCTCAATGACTTTAACGCGAAAGTTGTTCAGGAGTTCTTCGGTCTCCTGGAGAAGGACCTGCTGTTTCTCTTTGATCTTCTCTTTGGCATCGGCCGTCGAAAGCCCTTGCACGGCCATGATAGCGCGCACTTCTGCAATGAACTCTTCAAACAGCTGGAGGGATCGACGGGCCATGGCTCTGAGATCGTCCACGGGTAAGGCCTCCGTCACACGTAAAAAAACTCGAACTTACCATGAGTTTTGCAACGTCCATGCCATATTGTCATGGATGCGAAGGTGGGGAGTGAACCCCTCGGTCAGGCGGTCCCGAGGCAAAGGGAGAAGCGGCACCCTCCTTGCATGGTAAAGCTAATCGACCCTACCGATCCAACATGGAAGAGGGGCATGCAGGGGGTGCAAATCTCCGAATTCAGACACTGAAGTATGCCGGACGCGAAATCCGCCTACCGCGATGGACCGTCTGAAACTCTTCCCAATTTGTGTGGAGTGAAATCCTACCTCTGATTGAGCAGGCGAAGACCAGCCGAGGAAACCGGAGACCTGGAGGAGGAAGATGGGAACGATCGTACGGGGCCGCCTCACGGATGTGAATAAGGAGTTGTGGCTGGTCCTTTCACTGTTTTTCCTGGCGGGGGTGATGAATTTCCTGATCGCCTCACACCGCATGGTGCTCGGGTTCTACGTTGTTCCTACCCTATTCTCAGCCTATTACTACGGGCGGCGCCACGCCGTGCTGACGGCGTTTGCAAGTCTATTCACGGTCATTTTGCTCGTTCATTTTAACCCCGTGTTGTTCAGCACCGTGGGAACAGGCTCCCCCGAAGACAAATGGTACGACATCACGATCTGGGGGGGAGTCTTGGTGGTAACCGCCTACGCCATGGGCACTCTCTATGATCACAAGCAGAACCACATTCGCGAGTTGCGGGAGACCTACCATGGGGTCCTGCTCATCCTGCGCCATTTCATCTCCAAGGACGAGTACACCCAGAACCACTCCTACCGGGTTTCAATCTACGCCGCTAAGGTCGCCTCGTATCTCGGACTCAACTCTGAGCGAATTGAAGATGTCCGCGCGGCTGCGTTGCTGCATGATATTGGCAAGCTGGATATCAGCAAGGAAATCCTCTACAAGGCGGCGCGTCTGACCCATGAAGAGTTCGAGGAGATGAAGCGCCATGTGGAGAAGGGGGTAGAAATGCTTGAGCCAGTAGGTGGCTCGCTGCGCCGGGTACTCCCCATCATCTTGTCCCACCATGACCGATTCGATGGATCTGGCT
>Ga0255058_10000912_pt1 | contig 16975 bp, 17 predicted proteins | sample Cases_109_9_MG_FD_188637 | JGI IMG/M metagenome (GOLD analysis project Ga0255058, IMG submission 188637) | Seawater microbial communities from Amundsen Gulf, Northwest Territories, Canada - Cases_109_9 | ecosystem: Environmental > Aquatic > Marine > Gulf | place: Canada: Northwest Territories... | reverse complement strand
CGCTCGAATCGACCGTCCACTCGCACGTGACCTATTCCGGGTGGGTGCCCCCGCCGCATTGGACATGGTGATCCTGAACGTTGCTTTCTTGTCGATCGTCGGGATGTTGGCGCGCGTCGCGCAGGTTACCGTGGCAGCGCACGGGATCGGTCTGCGGATCCAGTCGTTGGCGTTCGTTCCGGGGCTCGGCGTGTCGCAAGCGACAGGCGCGATGGTCGGCAACGCCCTCGGGGCGAGCAACGTCCCCGAGGCACGTCAGGTCGTTCGAGCCGGCGTGATCCTTTCGACGATCACCATGACTACCATCGGGCTCGCGATCATCATAGGCGCCAAACCGATCATCGCGATCTTCGATGTCGACGCCGCCACCGAGCTCGGTCGTTACTCTGTGACCTGGATGCGGATCCTCGGCTGGGGCTTTCCCATCGTCGGAGTCCACATCGCCCTCATCGGGATGCTCCGCGGCGCCGGCGCCACCAACACGAGCCTCATGATCAATATCGTGGGTACGATAGTCATCCAGGTGCCCCTCAGTTGGTTCCTCGGCTTCGTGGTGGGGTGGGGGGCTTTCGGCATCTGGGTCGCCCTGCCGATTTCCTTTTTCTTCCGTATGTGCCTGGGAATCTGGGCCTATCGGCTCGGGCATTGGGCGAGGGTTGGCGCTTCGGTCTAACGGGGTCTCGGCATCGGATTTCTCTCTCGCCTCCGATCTTGGTAGACTGCGGTCATGGTCAACGCCTTGATACGGGCGGTGTATCGGGTTGCTCACTGGGGGTTACGTCTTCTCTGGCTCATTCGCAAACCAGAGACGGCGGGAGCATTGGTTGCAGTCTGGTACGAGGGGCGGGTTCTTCTGGTGAAGAACTCCTACCGGGCACAGATGACACTACCTGGGGGCTACGTCAGGGCCCGCGAAGATCGCCGCACCACGGCCGCGCGCGAGCTTCGCGAGGAAGTGGGCATCAACGTTCAACCCAAGCGTCTCGTGCATGCCTATCACGGAACGCATCTCTTCGAGCATCGACAGGACACCCTCGACATTTATGAACTCGAAGTCGACACCGCGCCGAACGTTCGAGTCGACGACCGGGAGGTCGTGCTGGCGGAGTTTCTGCCGCCCGAGAAAGCGCTCGAGATGTCGATCGTCCCCCACCTCCAAGAGTACTTGGCGCATCGCGGAACCAGAGAGGCCGCTTGAGTCCGGTCAATCCGCGCGAGCGTCTGGCTCGCGCAGCGGTCCGACTTCACGAGCGCTACCATCTGGAGGTCATCGAGCGTTTCGCGCTTTGTCCTTGGGCGAAGCACGCCCGCCTCGAGAACCGAACACGGACGCACGTCGTCTTGGACACACCTTGCCTTCCGAACGAGATCGCGCCGGTGATCAAAGGCTGGGACACGGATGAATCCACCGACGTCGCATTCATCATCGCGCCAATGTTCGGCGACGGGCTTGAAGCATTCGCACGATGGGCCGCTTCACTTGCTGCCCTCGTGGACCAACGCTTCCTTTCCGCTCCATTCCACCCCGGAGTGGACGAAACAGCCGGTTCCGTTCGCTTCTTCCGCCAGACCCCGGACCCGACCGTACAACTCGTCCGACGCGCCCGCCTCGAAGAGGTCCGAGCCCAAGACCCGCCTCATTACAAGGACATCTTCACGTTGAGCATGGGAGATCTCGAAGCAGGCCGGGCGCCGAAGACAGTCGCGGCTTCGGTGATCGAGCACAACCAGCGCGTCCTCGACCGCGAGGGCCGCGACGCCTTGCAGGCGATCGTGGACGACATCTACGCGGATCGAGACCGGACGTACGCAGAGTTGATCCCGCTGCTGTACCAGTGACCGTGTCAGTGCCAGCAAACTGTGTTGAGGAGATCTTGATTGGGCCGGAGTCTTGGGGCGCGCCGCGGACTACGAGGGCTACACCGGCCATGACCGGTACTGGGGCAGCCGAGGTTTGGGGCCGGTTAGAATTGTCTTTTACGCCGGGGCTACCGCTGGCTCCGCCCCCATAGTCCGCGGCGCGCCCCAAGACCCCTACGTCTAGAACCAGCGTCAGCGTCAGCGTCAGCGACAGGGAGCGCCGCTCCACCAGGAGTAAAGCCTGTTATTCGGGGCTCGGAACACTCGGCGCTCATGTAATTGACGCTCGTCGTCAATGATTGTCGTCGGCCGACAACAATCGGGCGCTCACGGCAGGATGTGATTGAGAAATCATTGAGGTTTTCGGTTGGCACGAAGCATGCGTTAGCAGTGACCGACTGGAGCATTTCCAGAAGGGAGAAGGTACCATGCTGACAATCAATGATGTGACAAGCCTGTCTTCGCGTTTGGCGTGCGTGCTCGGATTACTCGTTCTTTCGATCGTCGGATGCAGCGACGTGGATGGCGGGGTTGGGCCTGGTGGAACCGGTGGCGCGGGTGCTACCGGCGGCACCGCAGGCATCGGTGGCGCGGTCGGCGATGGCGGTAGCGGCGGGTCCGGACCCGTATCGATTCTCCTGGAAATTACCGGGCCCGACTCCGTTACGGAGCGCGGACCAGCGCTCGTAGGCGTGGAGGTCTGTGAAACCGACACGACCCACTGCGAAACCACCAACGCGGATGGCAGGGCGGTGCTCGAGCTTCCGTCCAACCAAGTGAGCAGCTACACCTTGTCGAAGGAAGGCTACATGACGCGCTTGCACGCAGTCGTGACCGACGAGACGTTTACCAATGAGCCGTTTACCTTTTTTCCATTGTTCCGCGACCAAATCATGGAGGACTTGGCCAACGACTTGCAGATCCCATACCCGTTTGAGGGCGGGTTGGTTACACTTCAAGCTACCCCCTTTGGCACGGCGGGCGTGACGCACGAGCTTCTGAGTGAGACGGCCACGGCGTACTACATCGATGAGGGAGGGATCCCGACGCTCGGCCTGACCGAAACGACATCTAGCGGACAAGGCGGCTTTCTCGAGGTTACCGCGGGTGAGCATCAGGTCGAGTTCGGCGGAACAGTCACAAATTGCACTGCGCGCATCGGTTGGCCCGGGGACGCAGCAAACCGGGTCAAATTCCCCGTCAGGGTTGGGCATATGACATTCGCCCGTGCGGTCTGTGAGGGAAGCCGGTGACCGCCCTCGGGCGCGAAGGGAGCTTGTGATGGGACGCTCAGTTTTGCATTGGGTCTGTGTCTTCGCGTTGGTCGCGCTTCCCATTGGTGGATGCAGCGACGAGAGCACCGCTGCCGGTGGTAGTGGTGGCTCTGCAGGTACCGGAGGCACCAAGCTGTGCGAAGAAGACGTTGACTGCGACGACGGCGACGAGTGCACCGTGGACAGCTGCATAGGCGACACCTGCAGCAGCAAGCTCGCGTGTGACGACGGAAATGACTGCACGGAGGCGGAGTGCGACCCTTCCAATGGGGAGTGCGTTGCGCCAACGCTCGTGGCTGATGGAACAACATGCGCGGGAGGCACGTGCCAAGCTGCCGTGTGTGAGCTAACCGGGTCGGTTCTACCCTGCACCCAGCAAGGCATTCTTAACGCGATTGCGGCAGGAGGCGGACCTTATACGTTCTCCTGCGACGGACCAACAACGGTGGTCACCACGGGCACAATCGACATCGACAACGACGTCATCCTCAATGGAGAGGGTAACCTCACATTGGATGGTGACGATGACCATCCGGTTCTAGTGTGCGCGAGCCGCGATGTCCCAGTAACGGCAGAGCTGCGCGGATTCCGAGTAACCGGCGCCGCCGACTTCGGAATCATGCAGGTTCTCCCAGCTATCTATATTTTCGACGCTACGCTTACTCTGACGGACAGCACGGTGTCAGACAACGAAGGAGATGGCATTTATAACCAAGGCGGCACGTTGACCCTGCTGAACACCACGGTCTCGGGGAACGGCTTTATAAACGTAATCAACGAAAACACATTCGACGAGCCCCCCCTAGTCGGAACCCTAACGGTGACAAACAGCACCATTTCAGGCGGGCGACTGGGGATAAGAAACTACAAGGGACAGGCGACCATTTTGAACAGCACCGTGTCGGGGAATACGATGGCTGGCATACAAAACGGGGCGGGGGCGACGCTGACGCTGACGAACAGCACGGTGTCGGGGAATAGCAGCGACGACGGCGGCGATATCGAAGCCTCGGAAGGAACGACAGTGACACTTGTGAACACTATTGTTGAAGGCGTTTGCATTAGAGACGTGGCTTCCGACATCACCTCCGACGGCTTCAACATCGAATCCCCCGGCGACACCTGCGGCTTCGACCAGGTAGGTGACCAGGTTGACGTCAGCGCCATCGAACTCGACCTCCAACCACTGGCCGACAACGGTGGACCGACGCAGACACACGCGATTACGACCGACAGCGCCGCGTTCAATGCCGGCACGTGCGAGGTGACGACCGACCAGCGCGGCGTGACGCGCCCGCAGGGGGCGATGTGCGACGTGGGGGCGTTTGAGGTGCAGCCGTAGGCTCGGGCAGCCCCCTGTTGTCGCCCACGCATAACCGGGCTTACTCAGGGTTGCCGTGCGGCCTCTTCTTTTCCCTGCGTTTTTGGCGTGATTGCCTTTGGGGCAGCCGCTGACACTGGCACCGACGCTGGCACTGACGCTGGCACGGTCACGGATTCGAGACGTAGGGGTCTTGGGGCGCGCCGCGGACTATGGGGGCGGAGCCAGCGGTAGCCCCGGCATAAAAGACGATTCTAACCGGCCCCAAACCTCGGCTGCCCCAGTACCGGTCATGGCCGGTGTAGCCCTCGTAGTCCGCGGCGCGCCCCAAGACCCCGGCCCCGTCAAGATCTCCTCAACACGTTTGTTGCCCCTCTAGCGTCCGAGCTTGCGTCTCAGGTACCCCGACGAGATCACGCCCCACGCTGCGCCTACGATCAGCCCACCCGAGTGCACCCAGTTCGCGATTGGTCCGACCCATCCCGTGAATCCGAGCCCTAACCAGATCAACATGAAGGTCACTAGTTGTTGGGGGATGCGGTATGGGAAGCTCGGGTCTAGGCGGCCGCGGATCCAGATGAAGGCGAAGAGGCCGTAGACGACGCCCGACATGCCTCCGAACATCGTCGGTCCCGAGACCACGTACTCGAGGATGTGTGAGAACACCGCGATGCAAAGGACGAGTGTCAGCAGGTAGCGCGATGAGAATACGCGCTCGATTGCGGTGCCGAGGTCTTTGAGCCACCAGAGATTGAATAGGATGTGCAACAGCCCGAAGTGCAGGAACATCGGGCTGAGGAGGCGCCAGGGTTGCCCGTGCCATATCGCGCTCACATCCCCGGGATACACTCGCCCCTTCACGATCTCCAAAGGCGTAAAGGTGAAGAGCGCAACAGCCTGTATCTTGTCGCCCATCCCCGTGTAGAGGAACACGAGTACACAGATCACCATGAGCACGGTCGTTACAGGGCCGATGCGCATGTTCTGACGTGCGTCGATCTGCTTTCGGATCTTGTCGGTTCGGGCTCTGAGCTTCTCATCGGCCTTGGCCTCTTGGCGCCGTTGTGCCCGAGCTTGTTTCGCCATCTCTTCGAAGCGCGTCGCATTGGGATCGAAGCTGTTCAGGAATGCGCGTGCCTGTTCCATGCGCTCTTCGTCCTGCACCCAGACTGTGTATTCCCCATCACGCGTTTCTTTGATCGTGGCGGGTACGCCGTCCGCATAGAGCGCGTCGCCGAGCGTCTTGGCTTCGGCTTCGTTCTTTACGGTGGTCAACAGGCGCATGAGACGGGCGAGTGTAGCGGCTTCGATCGCCGTTTCAATCGCCGCGGATCGTGGCGTACATCAGGCAATCACGTGGGGCGTCCGAGCGGTTCGGGTGGTCGCCGTAGCCTCTAAGTGTCCCCTCGAGCTTCATTCCGACTTTCTCCATTACGCGAGAAGAGCGTCGATTTTCCTCGTCGCACAATGCCTGGACCCGGGAGATTCGGGTGTCCTCGAACGCTGCTTCACAGACCCCCTGAAGCGCTTCGGGCATGTACTCGTGACCCCAAAAACGGCTGCCAAGCGCGAAGCCGACCTCGACGCGATGGAAGTGCACCGTGCAGCCGATCGTCCCGATCAGCAGGTGATCTTCCTTTCGCTCGAGGAGCCATACCCGATGACCCATTCGAAGGTCCCAGGCGTCGATGGTTTGCTGAAAGTACTCGCTCGTTTGTGCCACGGTCGTGTGCGCGGACCAGGTCAGATAGCGTGTGATGCTTTCGTCGCTGGTGTAGGTATCGAACGCGGCTCCTGCATCCTCGATCCTGGGTCGTCGAAGTCGAAGTCTCGCGGTCTCCAACTCCTCGGGCGGGAACTCCACAAAAGCCGTATAGCACGACGCGGGCCGGCCATGGATTCGCGACGCGCGAGCTGGTACCGTTCCGAGATGGCCGATCAGGACCAGACCCTCGACCGGGCGGCGTCAGAGCTTTGTGAAGTGCTCGGCTACGAGTTCACCAACAAGGGCTTGCTACGCGACGCGCTAACGCACAGTTCTTTCAAGAACGAGCGACCCGATCTCGCGCCCACCGACAACGAGCGTCTCGAGTTTCTTGGTGATGCAGTGGTTGGGCTCGTTGTCGCCTCCCTGCTGTGCGAACAGTTCCCGGACGCGGACGAAGGCGAGCTCACGCAGCGGCGAGCGGATTTGGTCAGCGAAAAGGGCCTTGCAACGATCGCTGACAGCATCCGCTTGGGTCCCGCGATACGCTTGGGGAAGGGCGAGGAAAAGTCAGGGGGTCGTGAAAAACCAAGGCTTCTGGCGAGCGCCCTCGAAGCGTGCATCGGTGCCATGTACCGGGACGGAGGAATCGGCGCCGCGTTCGAAGCGACCCGCCGGATCTTCGAGCCCTGGCTTCATGCGGGTGCGCCAGGGCACCGCGATTTCAAGTCCCGCGCGCAGGAATGGGCACAGGCGCGACTCGGGGGAACGCCAAGTTACGACCTGGTTCGAAGCGGCGGCCCGGACCACGCGCGGGAATTCGTAGTTGCGCTCGAGCTCGGGGGCAGCCAGGTGGCGTTGGGCGAGGGCCGTTCGAAGATCGACGCAGAGCAGGCCGCTGCGAAAGCGGCGCTCGAAGTTTGGTCCGCCAAAAACTAGATGGGTTTTAGACCGGTTTGGTCTAGGCCGTGCGAGCAGCGGAGTACGCATCGAGGCGGGCGATTGCCCAATCGACATCACGTCGAAGCTCGGTGTACTCGGGCCCCTCGTAGAGCTCGCCGAACCCTTTGAGCGCTTCTTCGGCTTTTGCCAGCTCCTGGCGTACGTCGTCCGGTTTGATCTCTTCGGGTGTCGCGTAGAGGTCCGTCAGCAAGAGCACCTTGTCCGGTCCGCCTTCCACGAAGCCCGGGCCGATGGCCGCGACGTTGCGCTTGCCTTCGACGTCCCAAACGAGCAGCCCACATTTCAGAGCCGCCAGCAGGGGAAGGTGGTTCGGAAGCACGCCAAACTCACCCTCGACACTCGGCGCCTGCACCGAGTCGACCTTCACCGCAAGCACGGAGCCCTCCGGGGTGACGACGTCGAGTTGCAGGTGCTCGGTGCTCGCCATGAATCAGTCCTTAGAGCGCTTCGCGAACGCTTCCTTGACCTCATCGATGGTGCCCTTGAGGTAGAAGTCCTGCTCGGGCACGTCGTCGAGCTTGCCGTCGAGGATCTCCTCGAAGCCCGCAACGCTGTCTTCGAGGGGCACGTAGGCGCCCTTGAGGCCGGTGAACTGCTCGGCCACGAAGAACGGCTGCGAAAGGAAACGCTGAATCTTACGAGCGCGGTCGACCACCATACGGTCGTCCTCGCTGAGCTCGTCCATACCGAGAATCGCGATGATGTCTTGGAGGTCCTTGTACTTCTGCAAGGTCTCCTGCACGCCACGCGCGACGCGGTAGTGTCGTTCGCCGAGAACGCTCGGGTCGAGCATCGTCGAGGTCGAGTCGAGCGGGTCGACGGCCGGGTAGATTCCGAGCTCCGCGATCGAACGCGACAACACGGTCGTCGCATCCAAGTGGGCGAAGGTCGTGGCCGGTGCGGGGTCGGTCAAGTCATCGGCCGGAACGTAAATCGCTTGCACTGAGGTGATCGAGCCCTTGGTGGTCGAGGTGATGCGTTCCTGAAGCTCGCCCATCTCGGTGGCGAGAGTCGGCTGATAGCCAACGGCCGAGGGCATGCGACCAAGAAGGGCCGACACCTCGGAACCCGCCTGCGTGAAGCGGAAGATATTGTCGACGAAGAGAAGAACGTCCTGGCCTTCGTCGTCTCGGAAGTACTCGGCCACGGTGAGGGCGCTCAACGCGACCCGAGCTCGCGCGCCGGGGGGCTCGTTCATCTGGCCGTATACCAGCGCGGTCTTCGAAAGAACCGTCTCGCCTGTATCGAGCTTCGACTCGCTCATCTCGAGAAGCAGGTCGTTACCCTCACGCGTTCGCTCACCGACGCCTGCGAAGCAGGACACCCCACCGTGAGCCTTCGCGACGTTGTTGATCAGCTCCATGATGAGAACCGTCTTGCCGACGCCCGCGCCGCCGAAGAGGCCGATCTTGCCCCCCTTTCGGTAGGGAGCGAGCAGGTCGATGACCTTGATGCCCGTCTCGAAAATCTCGACTTCGACACTTTGCTCGACGAAGGCCGGCGCCTCTCTGTGGATCGGCGAGAACTTGGTCGCGTTGACCGGGCCCCGCTCGTCCACTGGTGCGCCTACGACGTTCAGGATGCGACCGAGGCATTCCTTGCCGACCGGCATCATGATCGGTGAGTCGGTGTTCTTCACCTCCATCCCACGAACCAAGCCCTCAGTGGCGTCCATCGCGATTGCCCGCACCGTGTTCTCACCGAGGTGGTGCGCGACTTCGAGGGTGAGATTCCACTCCTTGTCGTCGATGGCGGGGTTGCTGATCTTGAGCGCACTGAGAATCGCCGGGAGGCTTCCCTGGGGGAACGAAACGTCGACGACGGGACCAATGACTTGAGTTACTTGCCCGTTCTGAAGCTCTGCCATGCTCTTTTCCGGTTCTCCGAAAGTGTGTCGGCCGGCGGGTCATCCCGCCCACAAGCGGGCGCGACGTAGCACGGCCCCCAAGGGCGGTCAACGATGCCCGGCCCGGACGATTGACCCCTCGGCCCGCGCTTTCTACCCTCTGAGCCTAGATGCACCACCAAGACACTGTCATTCACGCGCTTCTCGGCGCCGGCACCCGGTACGAAGGCAAGCTGTTCTTCGACGGAAGGGTGCGGATCGACGGCGATTTCGAGGGAGAGGTTCTCAGTGAGGGGCTTCTGGTGGTCGGTGAGGGCGCCACGGTCCGGGGAACGGTTCGCGTCGGCACGTTGATCGTGCGTGGGGGTACGGTCGAGGCGGAGATTCACGCGTCCGAGCTCGTCGAGCTGCATGCCCCAGCCCGAGTGCGAGGTGATATCTACACACCAGCGCTCTTCATCGACAAAGGTGTGGTCTTCGATGGATCATGCGTCATGGGGGAGGTTCATACTCTCACGAGCACGAGCACTGACGCTGGTTACAAGGACCAGCCGACGAGGAACTGAAAGGTCATCGCCCTGTCGGTGCCGCTCCCGCCAGGTCCGCCCATCGACGGGACACTGGTATTCGCACCGGCGAAATCGAGCTTGTACGACTCGTAGATGAACCGGAATCCGTAGGAGAAACCGATGTCGAGCTTCCCGCCGACCATGGCGGTTGCATCCCAGCCGATCGCTGAGCTGTTGTTGCCGAATGCCCCTTCGAGGTCTCCGAGTGAGAAGGGCTTCCGGAAGCCTCCGTCCACTCGAAACCCCAACAAGTCTTCGATGATCGTGTACGCGAATGCCGCCCCCACGCGGAAGTAGATGTACTGGATCGATGGGAGAGCGGAGTTCAGATCGATATCGAAGGTGTCCACACCGACCCCGAGGAGCCCGCCCACTTGCATTCCTTTGATCGGGTAGAGGTAACCTACCTGCCCGAGGGCTCTCCAGGTGCTGATGTCGGACGTGCTTCCCGTGCCTTGGAGCCCCGCCTTCAGTCCGAAGCCGACGCCGCCGTCGCCTTGAATGACGATGCCTTGGAGTGCCGGGTTATCCGACCTCCCGAGGGGACGCACCAGAAAGTAGCCTCCCACGTCGGCGTAGGCGCCTGAGGTGAAGGTCCTGGGCTCGGTACCGCCCGAACCGTCTCCAACATTGAAATCGATGTTCCGGAACCGCGGTCCGCCACCAACCAAGATCTCGAAGACGGGGAGCTTCGTCGCTCCGCCACTCTTCTTTTCCTTGTCGACCTTGCTCTCCTTGCGCGGCTTGGACTCCGATTGTGCGGGAGCGGTCGAGGCGGTCGCAGCTGCCGTCCCGGCGGCCACAGAACCTCCAGCCACCGCACCGACCGCTGCAGCCTCTTTGCGTTTGCGTCTCTCAGGAGGCGCGAGCTCCATCGCTTCGGCGAGGGCCGTGCGAGCCGCTTCTTGAATCAGCTGATTCCCCTTGCTTGTCCCTGGAGCTCCGGCCTCGTATCCCGTGAGCGCTTCGCCTGAGCGACCGGCCACCCGAATCTCGCTGCGCGCGCTTTTGCCTTTGCCCTTCACACGACCCCAGAAGATGTAGTCGACGTCGAGCGCATCGCCTAGCTCGGCCCGGTCCCCCAGAGTGCCGATCCGCAAGCCGCGGTCTTCGATGACCCGATCCGCGTCGCTCTTCGTCGCAAAATCGGCCCGGCCCTTCAACGCCCGCACCACCTGCACGCGTGCAGTCGAGCCCCCGGCTCCCGCGAAGTTCAGCACCACGACTCTCGGTTTCTGGGCATGCGCGCCGCTGGCGATCGTGCTCCCCATCAGAATCGCTACGAAAATATAGATCCGCTCCATTTGAAACATCCGGGTTCAATCTAGCAAGCGGTCCGTCTTCGGCGCATTTTTCTAACTCACTATGTAGGTTAATGTATTCATTGGTGCTAGCTTAGTGACTTCGCCCACTTGCCTAGGTGACGTAACGTCACCCCTTTCTCGACGTACGGCTTGGCAGAGATCAGAGAGAGAGCACTCATGAAAAAGACATTCTTCATTGGAGCCTTGGCATTCGCATGGATCGCGAGCAGCGCGGCAAGCGACGTACGCGCAGAGGGAGCGGACCCAGTTCTCACCGCGCAGATCGCTGAGCAGGGGTCGAACATCGCCTGGGGACAGGCGGTCGTAGAGCTCGACCAGCCGATCGAGGAGGTCCTTCCGATCATCGTCGATTACGCGAACTACGTTCAATTCATGCCGAATTTCACCAAATCCAGGGTGATCGCCCAGCGTGGCACGCGAGCACAGGTCTACATCGAGGTCAGCGTGGCCAAGGGAGCGATCACGCTCTGGGGCCAGCTCAATATCGCCGAGCATCCCGAGTCGCAGGACGTGCGCGTCGTCGAAGCGAGGTTGCTAGACGGCAATGTCGACGCATTCAGCGCGCTGTGGCACCTCACGCCCATCGATGGGGGCGCCCGAACTCGGGTGGACTTCAAGATCCGCGTCGATCCTGACATCCCGCTGCCTTCCTCTATCTTCAGTCGTGAGAACGAGAAGGCCGCCGGACGGACGCTCACTGCACTCCGGTCACGCGTCGCCGAAGTGCCTCGCGGCTCGACCTGAGCGCGCAGCCCCGGGCCCTGCTTTCCCCGTCCTTGACTGGGTTCGGCCCCGTGCTACGAACGCGCGCCGCTAGGGATATTTCCTTTTCGGCCGTGCGATTCGGCGATGAACGTGCTTTTCACAGCCCTATTGTCGGAGGGGTCAATCATCGACCTCGACGGTACGATCTGGATTCAGCTCGGGACCTTTGCGGTTGCTTTTTTTCTGTTTCGCCCTCTGATCTTTCGGCCGATGATCGCCTTGTTTGAGGCCCGCGAGAACGCTATCGAGGGTGCGAAGATCGAAGCTTTCCGGCTCCAAGACGAGGCAGCCGCCGAGAGCGAGGAGTTCGACGAGGAGATGCGTCGACTTCGCCTTCAGGCCGGTGAGGAACGTGACCGCCTTCGGGCCGAAGGGAAGCGACTCGAGCGCACAGTGCTCGACCGCGTTCGCGAGGAGACCAACAAGCAGCTCGCGGAGGCAGACGCGAAGCTCGAGACGGAGGCCGCTCGCCTTCGAACCGAGATAGACCAGGGTACCGCTCTGTTGGCGAAGCAAATCGCCTCCAAGATGCTCAGCCGGGAGGTACAATGATGCGCGCGGTTTTGGCGCTCGTCTTTGGGCTTTGGCTGGTGTCGCCGACGGTTGCATTTGCCGAGCGCGACCACGGGGAGCCTCTCGCGCACGAGATCACCGAGGAGATGGAAGGCCACGACGTTCATGGCGACCTTCACTTCTCCGATCTTCTCACCGTCGATTTTCTAGGGACGCTCATCAACTTCGGCGTCCTGCTCCTGATCCTTGGCTGGGTGATTCGGAAGAAGGGCAACCCCGCCCTCGCCGCGCGCCGCGCCGAGGTCGAAAAGGAGCTCGCCGAAGCGCAACGCCTTCGTGCAGAAGCCGAATCCCGACACATGGCGACGGCCACTCGCCTCGAGAAGCTCGATCAAGAAATACTTCAGATTCGGGCCGACATGATCAAGGCGGGCGAAGCCGAGCGCGATAGGATCGTGGCTCAGGCCGAGGAGAAAGCCGCGCGGCTGCGCAGGGACACCAGCTTTCTCATCGAGCAACAGATGAAGCAGCTTCGTAAAGAACTGACCGAGCGAGCAGCCACGGCCGCGGTCATGGCCGCCCAAGACCTGTTGCGTGAACGCACCACTGAGGCCGATCAGGAGCAGCTTGCCGAGGCGTATCTCACTAGGATCGATGAAGTGGTCCAGGAGCGTGACTCATGAGTGCGCTCGGACGTCGCTACGCGAAGGCTCTCTTGGAGCTTTCTCGCGAGCAGAATCAGACCGACCAGGTCGTGCGTGACGTAGGGGCTCTGTTGGACGCTTGGAAGGAAAGCTCCGATCTTCGGGAGATCGTACGCAACCCCGTCGTGCCAAAGCCCGCGCTTCGGGCGACTATGAATGCGATCATGGACAAGCTCGGGACCTCCAAGCTCGTCCGCAACACCATCGGCCTTCTCGCCGACCGCAGCCGGCTGGCGTACCTCCCAGACGTCTTGGACGCTTTCGAAGAGCTCTCCGAGGCCGAGACGGGTCGGGTTCGTGCCGAAGTCGTCAGCGCCAAGCCGCTTCCCGAGGCGTACTACAGCCGGCTTCAAGAAAAACTCCAACGAGCAACCGGTCGACAGATCGTGCTCGTGAAGAAACAAGATCCCTCATTGATCGGTGGTGTGATGACACGCATCGGTGACCGGGTGTTCGATGGGAGCATCAGCAACGGGCTGAGCGAGTTGAGGGAAACGTTGCTTGCGAACGGCGAGATGCCGTAACCGCCCAATCAGGAGCATTCAAATGCAGCTTCGCGCCGAAGAGATTTCCAACATCATCAAGCAGCAGATCGCGTCGTACGAAAAGTCCGTCGACGTGGTCGAAACGGGCACCGTATTGATGGTCGGTGACGGTATTGCCCGCCTTTATGGTCTCGAGAGTGCCATGGCGGGCGAGCTTCTGGAGTTCCCCGGCGGCGTCTACGGGATGGTGCTCAACCTCGAGGAGGACAACGTCGGCTGCGCGATTTTCGGCTCGGATGTCGGCATCAGCGAGGGGGATACGGTCAAGCGCACTGGCCGCATCGTCGAGGTCTCGGTCGGTCCGGCTCTCGTCGGCCGCGTGGTGAACGCACTCGGGCAGCCAGTTGACGGCAAGGGGCCCATCGAGAGCAAGCTCACGCGGCGCGTCGAGGTGAAGGCCCCGGGCATCGTCGCTCGTCAACCAGTGAGCGAGCCGCTTCAGACCGGTCTCAAAGCGATCGACTCGATGATTCCCATCGGTCGTGGTCAACGAGAGCTCATCATTGGTGACCGTCAGACCGGTAAGACCGCTGTCGCGCTCGACACGATCATCAACCAGAAGGGCAAAGGGGTCTTCTGTGTATACGTCGCGATCGGCCAGAAGCAGTCGACGGTCGCGCAGGTCGTAGACAAGCTCGCATCCTACGGCGCGATGGAATACACCACCGTCGTTCTGGCGGGCGCCTCCGAGCCCGCGCCGCTTCAGTTCATTGCGCCGTACACGGGGGTAACGATGGGCGAGTACTTCCGCGACAACGGGCAGCACGCGCTTCTCGTTTACGACGACCTTTCGAAGCAGGCTGTTGCGTACCGTCAACTGTCGCTCCTTCTTCGTCGTCCTCCCGGCCGCGAGGCCTATCCTGGTGACGTTTTTTACCTACACAGTCGCCTCCTCGAGCGTGCCGCCAAGATGGCCGAGGACTGGGTCGTGGTGAAGTCCGACCAGGAGCCGGGCCGACTGGGCAACCAGGTTTTCACCGGTCCGGAGTCGCGCCAGGAGGCTGAGGCTGCCGCGAAAGAGAAGGGCGACGGATTCGTCGCCAAGAAGTTGCCCGATTCAGGTGGCTCGCTCACAGCGCTTCCAATCATCGAAACGCAGGCCGGCGACGTTTCCGCGTACATTCCGACCAACGTCATTTCGATTACCGACGGACAGATCTTCCTCGAGTCGGATTTATTCTACTCGGGCGTTCGTCCCGCGATCAACGTCGGCATCTCGGTTTCGCGAGTCGGCGGCAACGCGCAGATCAAGGCGATGAAGCAGGTTGCTGGCACACTTCGTCTCGATCTCGCGCAGTACCGCGAGATGGCCGCGTTTTCACAGTTTGCGTCGGACCTCGATGAGGTAACCCAGCGTCAGCTTGCGCGCGGTGAGCGTCTGGTCGAGTTGCTCAAGCAGGGCCAGTACGTGCCCTGGCCCGTCGAGGAGCAGGTCATCTCGATCTTTGCCGGTACCCGCGGCTATCTGGACCCCCTCCCGACGGAGTCGATCGAGCGCTACCAGCAGGAGCTCATCTCTTGGCTCAAGGCCGAGCGTTCCTCGATCCTCGCGGACATCGTGTCGAAGGGCAAGATCGACGACGACCTCGAGAAGCAAATCGAGGACGCGTTGAAGGCCTTCAGCGACATCTTCGAGCCCAAGCAGGGCAACTAACGCCAGATGGCCAACCTCAAGGACATTCGAAAGCGCATCGGAAGCGTCAAGAGTACGCAGAAGATCACTCGTGCCATGAAGTTGGTCGCCGGCGCTCGGTTGCGAAAGGCGCAGGAGAACATCGAGCGCCTTCGTCCGTACGCCATCAAGACGCATGAAGTCTTGAGCGGAGTGGCCGCGCGCGTGGGTGCAGACGAAGATGCCCATCCCCTGCTCGCTCGCCGCGAGCCCAAGAACGTGATGTTGGTCGTTCTGACCAGCGACCGTGGCCTGGCCGGCGCGTTCAACTCGAACATCAACAAGGCGGCGTACAACCGCTGGAGAGAGCTCGAAGCGCAGGGTAGCAAAGTCAGCTTCGGCGTCATCGGCCGCAAAGGCCGAGACTACTTCGCGCGCCGCAACGCGAACATCCGCCACGATTTCCTCGGTGTTTTCGAAGATCTCAGCGTCGAAAAGGCGGGTGAGATCGGCCGCTACATCGTCGACGACTACACTTCACTCGATCTCGATACATGTTACCTCGTCTACAACGAGTTCAAGAGCGCCATCAATCAGCAGGTGGTCGTCGAGCCGTTCCTGCCCATCCAGCCACTGGAGCTGCCGGACGACCAACTCGGCGACTTCATCTACGAGCCGAGCCAGGGCGCGCTCCTCGATCGTCTTCTCCCGATGCATGTCGAGGTTCAAATCTACCGAGCACTTCTCGAGTCGGTTGCGTCCGAGCACGGCGCCCGAATGACGGCGATGGATGCCGCAACCAACAACGCCAGCGACATGATCGATCGGTTGACCTTGCAGTACAACCGAGCACGCCAGGCCGCCATCACCAAGGAATTGATGGAAATCATCGGCGGCGCGGAAGCTCTCAAGGCATAAGCGCGCCCGCGTGTTACTTTGAAGGCGATGCCGGGGGGGGCAATACAGCCGGTGGCGCGCGTCACCGGCCCACAGCCATTGCTTTGGCTGGCGTGGGTCTGTGCGGCCGCGACGATTGTGTATGTTGTTGGAGCGCCTTTTTGGGCGGCGGACTACCCGATGATGACGGACTTCCCGTTTCATACGGCGTCGGCATCGGTTTTCCGCCACTACACCGACTCGGGCTGGCATTTTCAAGAACAGTTCGTGTTTCAGCCCTTCGCGGTCCCATACATCAGCCTCTACGGCTTGTCTGCGTTCTTCATGCTCGTGCTTTCGCCGGTCGCGGCAACCAAGCTCGCTGCCGCTGTTTTGCTAACGCTGATGCCCATCGGGTTGATGACGCTGTGCTGGGGGATGCGCAAGTCACCCTTCCTCGGTCTGTGGGGGCTCGTTCCGGTGTGGGGCGTGCTGTCGCATTGGGGTTTCGTGAACTTCTTGGCTGCGATCGGTCTCTTCGCCATGAGCATCGGCCTGGCGCTGCGTCTCGTCGATCGACCGACGCCGAAGCTTCAGGGGTGGTTGATCGCCTGCTTGTTGTTCCTATTCTTCACACACGTGTTTCGGTTCCCGTTCGCGCTGGTGACTTTGGCGATCATCGGCCTCGTGATGCATGGCCGGGCCGACAGCATCAGGGGCCTGTTCATACCCTACGGCCTCGCCGTGGCTCTGTTCTTCGTCTGGTGGTTCGCACGAACGGGCAATATTTCGATGGATGTCCGCTGGGTTTGGCCGCCTGATTGGTCGCGGTTTTCCGAGGCCGGCGCGTACCTCTCCGACGTTTTCGTCAGCGAGGACGATGCCAGGGCGTTTCGACGTACTGGGCTCTTCTTTCTGCTGACGGCCGGCGTGCTCTTCGCGATTGCCGTCGTTCGTCTTCGGCGATGGCCCAACAACAGTTGGGTCTTAGCAGCCCACGGAGTCGTCGTTGCCGTGATTGTGATTTCGCTGGCTCTCTATCTGACACTTCCGATGGAGATCGGACCCTGGTGGTACGTCTACCCCCGCGAGCTCAC
>Ga0255058_10000911_pt1 | contig 16976 bp, 10 predicted proteins | sample Cases_109_9_MG_FD_188637 | JGI IMG/M metagenome (GOLD analysis project Ga0255058, IMG submission 188637) | Seawater microbial communities from Amundsen Gulf, Northwest Territories, Canada - Cases_109_9 | ecosystem: Environmental > Aquatic > Marine > Gulf | place: Canada: Northwest Territories... | reverse complement strand
CCGACATCCAGTTAGCGACCGGCTCGGGGAAGCCGGCCTGCTTCAGGTCGTCGATCGCCGCGGCCCGGGAGGAGAACCGCGCCGGGAGTGAACGCACGGCCCCGAGCATCCGCTCCGCATCGCCCACCGCGGACCGAGCGGACGGCGTGGATTCCATGATCCATACCTGGTGCGGCGCCTCATCCGTGGCTGCAGTTCGGGAGAGGTAGGAGAGAGCGACCTTGCCGCCGAAGGAGTGGCCCAAGACGGCGGCCGGAGGGAGAGCGGTCTCTTCGGCGAGCACCTCCAGGTCCGCGGCGCAAGCATCCAGCGTGTGAGGCGGCTCGAGACCTTGCGACTCTCCGTGCATGCGAAGATCGATCAGCAGGGCTCCCCACGGCGGAAGGGCCCGGACGACCCTGCTGGCTATGCTGCGCCAATTCCTTCCGGCTCCGAAGATCCCGTGCAGCATGTACAGCCATGGCGAAACGGCGGGCAACGCCCCCTCGTCAGCCGGATACTCGTCGATCCCGTCCCGTCCAGCGACCTCGATCCGGTCGTAGTGTAGCAGCCGTTGGCTCGACATCGCTCCTCGATTCCGCAAGTTTCCTTGCCGACATTCACGAGCCCGGGATATCCGGGCCGAGAAACATAGCAAACGGACCGTTGACTTGAACACTTCTCAACGACAGTTCTCGCTCCGACCTTTCCGACCCGCCTGGTGGTTGCCGGGAGCTCACGGCCAGACGATCGGCGGACGCACGCTGCGGCGGATGAGGGGTCCTTCGTGGATACGGGAAAGATTCACGACCCCGGACGGCGATTTCCTGGACGTGGACTTCAGTGAGCCGTTCTTCGGGGGATCGCAGGATTCCGCGCCTATCGTCGTGCTGCTGCACGGGCTGGAGGGATGCTCGGCATCGGGATACATGGTGGAGGCGGCCCGGTGGTGCGGCCGACATGGGGTTCGAGCCGCGGCGCTGAACTTTCGCGGCAGGAGTGGCTCGCCGAATCGGCGGCCCCGAGCGTACCACGCCGGTGAGACGGGCGACCTCGACTTCATCCTGAGCACGCTCAACGAACGGGCTCCGGAGGCTCCGCTCGCCGCAATCGGCTTCTCGCTGGGCGGCAACGTTCTTCTCAAGTACCTCGGCGAGAGGGGCGCGCAAGAGACACGACTGGCGGCGGCCGCGGGGATCTCCGTCCCTTTCGATCTCGCGGCCGCCACGGCGAGGATGGAGCGCGGCATGGGCTTTCTTTATACGCGCTTCTTCCTTCGGTCGTTGCGGGAGGGCGTACGTGCGAAGGCCGAGAACGGACCGCTCTCCTACGATCCTGCCGCAGCCCTCGAGGCTCGTACGCTTCGTGACTTCGACGAGGTCGTCACGGCGCCCCTCCACGGCTTCCTGAACGCGGCGGACTACTACGAGCGATCCAGCTCCCTGTCCTATCTCGCCGCGATCAGGGTTCCGACGCTCCTGCTCCAGGCAAAGGACGATCCGTTCCATCCCGCATCTGCCGAGGAGAACAGCGCAGTGCGGGAGAATCCGTGGCTTCACGCCGGCTTCGTGGAGCGTGGAGGGCACGTGGGATTCGTCGGCGGAGCTACGCCGTTTACGCCATTCTTCTGGGCGGAGGCCGAGGCGGTTAGGTTTCTGGCGACGCACTTGAAGGCCGGCCACGTGCCGAACGCGCTAGCCAACGGTTAGAGAACTGAGATCGCGAGGTGATGGCGGGATGAAGGACGGGATGAGGGAGCTGCTGAAGGACTGGAATGGCCTGGGCGTGGTCCAGGGCTACGACTATGAGACGGGCACATGGATGTTCATCGCCCTCCATGACGCCACGTTGGGCCCGATGGTGGGCGGATGCAGGATGCAGACGTACCCTGCGCCGGAGGACGGCGCTAGGGACGCGATGCGGCTCGCGCAGGGCATGACCTACAAGTGGGCAGCGATCGATTTCCCGTTCGGCGGTGGAAAGTCCGTGCTGGCGATCCCAAAGCCCTTGGAGGGTGAGAAGAGGCGGGGTTTGCTCCACCGCTTCGGCCGCCTGCTCGAGTCGCTACACGGCGGGTACGCAACCGGCGTCGATCTCGGAACGACGCCCGAGGACATGGACGTCCTGGCGGAGGCATCGCAGTACGTCATGGGACACGGCCTCTCAGGCTCCGGGACCGCTGATCCCGGCCCCTATACGGCGCTCGGCGTGCTCGCCGGGATTCTGTCGAGTCTCAAGGCCGTCGATGGAAGCCCCGATGTCGCCGGGAAATCCGTGTTGATACAGGGCGCCGGAGACGTGGGTGCGCCCCTGGCCCGGATGTTGGCCGAAGCCGGCGCCGAGGTGCTCATCTCCGACATCGATGAGGCCCTGGCGCGGGAACTTGCCTCCGAGCTCGGCGGGCGTGCGATTCCGGTCGCCGACACGTACACGACGCCGTGCGACGTCTTCGCTCCGTGCGCTATCGGCGCGATCCTCAATCGGGAGACGATCCCCCGGCTGGCCTGCCGGATCGTCGCGGGCTCGGCCAACAACCAGCTGGACCGGCCGGAGGACGCCGAGCTACTGCACGAGCGGGGGGTCCTCTACGCGCCCGATTACGTAGTCAACGCGGGCGGCGCGATCGCCTTCGGCATGATGCACCTCGGCGAATCGAACGAGGAAGCCATGCGCGAGCGCGTGGGCGAGATCGAAAACACGCTGGACCTCATCTTCTCCGCGGCGAAGGAGCGCGGAGAGTCCCCGGTGCACGGCGCCCGTCGGGTCGCCGAAGACGCGCTTCGCAGGGGCCGGGAGAAGGAGCACGTCTGAGGGCTCGAACGGCGAGGCTTTGATGGCGAGGCCTCAAATCCGATGGTTTCGCGCGCACCGCGAGTGCCGCGAAACGCGGCCAGACGACAAGAGAAAGCCGGCGACCCGAGGGCCGCCGGCTTTTTGCCGCGTGTAGAAAAGGCGTGTCGCCGCGCTACTGACGCGCGTCCGTCTCCTCACGCGGGATCGGGTAGATGCTCGCCACCCCGGCCCTCGGGTTACCCGCGTTATCGACCGGAAGCTCGTCCAGCCGGTCGTAACGGCGCATGTCGTACCAGCGGTGACCCTCCCACCAGAGCGAGAATTGCCGCTCGTAGAGGAGCTGGTCGATCGCGTTCGCGGCCGTCAGCACGACCGGCCCCAACCCACCGCTCACGGCGCGTACGACGTTGATGTCGGACTGAGCGGCGCCCAGGTTGCCGAGCCGGATGTTGGCCTCGGCGCGCATCAGCAGCAGCCCTTCGTTGCGGATGATCGAAACCGGGCTCGTTACCTGCGGATAGATGTCGAATCCCACGTCGCACTGGCGGAAGGATGCGCTCCCGCCCGGATCGACCACGTAGTCGTTATCGGGCGGCCACGGCGCGGCGCCCGGGTCGCCGAGGCAAATCCTCGCCTGGTAAGCCCGGCTACCGATCGGACGCGTCTTCCGGCTGAAACGGTCGTCCGGACTCCCGTCCGCCTTCAGGTCCACATCCGCCTTGTAGGCCGGGTGTGCCCGCAGGTTCGGGTCATTCCCGAACTCGGCCAACCCGTTCGTCAGGTCGCCCGCCTGCTGGCTGAAGGTGTGGTAGACGCCCAGGTCCATCGGGGCTAATTCGTCGATGAAGGACGCGTTCAGAGCCGCGAGCACGCCGCTCCAGTCCTCGCGATACATCGCCACGCGGGCCCGGAGGCCTCGGTTGAACTGGCGAAAGCCGTCCGCCGTTTTGAAGAAGCCCACCTGAACGACGCCCGCGATCCCGTCGTATCCCGTCGAGAGCTTGAAGGGCGCCGGCCCGTCGGCGGACGCCAGATCGCCCGCTGCCTCGTCCAGCAGCCGAATGATCTCCGCCCACACCTGGTCCACGCTTACCGCCGGAGCCGGCTCCGTGAGATTCTCGGGGACCGTGATCGGACAGCCGCAGTTGGTGTCGCGGAGCAGCGCGACCTGTATGAGGCTGGCCGCATTGATCGTGTTTACGAACCCCTCCAACCAGGCCGCGTCGTTCGCGGAGAGCGGCGGGTCTGAGTTGGGGATCCCGCGAAGGATGATGTCCCCCACCCTCAGGTTCTCGTACGGCTCCGACCAATGGTTGCCGCCGAACGCGGGGCTGTCCTGGCTGAGCGCGATGGAGAGCATCTCCACCTCGAACCGTGGGTCCGCGATGTCCAGCGTGTAGGACTCGCGGCCCAGCAGCCCGAGCTGTGGGTAGAGATCGTTGTTGTTGGCTGTGGCCCAGTCGCGCCACGTAATCAGCAACCCCGTCGCCGCTTGGAACAGACCGGTAGGCGTCGGGTTCTCGACGAGGTCCTGAAGGTCGGCGAAGTTGAAGTTCGGCGACGTCAGGTTCTGACAACTGGTCACACCCCCCAGCAGAAGCCCGCCGGCGAGGACCAGGAAGCTTAGCTTTCGTATCATCGTTCTATTTCTCCTCGGAATAGGCCGATTCTCTTCGCTTCTCGTCTGCACAAGCAGGCTAGAGAGTGATGTCGAAGCCCAGCCACACGCTCCGGCTCGGCGGGAAGGGCGCCACCTCGATACTCCGTCCGACGTTCGTGTTGCCGAAGTTGCTCACCTCGGGATCCAGCCCCTCGTACGGGGTGATCGTAAACAGGTTGCGCCCTGACAACCGGAAGCGGATCTGCTTCGAGTTGAGGAAGGCGCTGGCCCACGCCGACGGCAGCGTGTAGGTGAGCGAGATATCGCGCGCCTTGAAGAACGACGAGCTGGACGTCCACGGGAACCCGGCATTGAGGAACTGCACAACGCGCTCCTCTCCGAAGCAGTCCGGATGGCAGTCGCGCACGTCGCCGGCAGGGCGTCCCACCGCGACGAAGTCCTTGGAGTTCTGGCCGAGGTCCGCGAGCAGCAGGGTCAGGTTGGTGATCGACTGGCCGTACCGCCACTCGAACATCGTGTAGAGGTTCAGGTTCCTGGCGATCGTGAAGTCGTTCACGAACGCCATGTTAAAGTCCGGCTCCGAGTCGCCGATTTGCCGCGCAGCCTCGATGCCGGTGCCCCCGAACTCGGGAGTCACCATGCAGGTCGTGCCCGCTACGGGATTCTGCGAATCGACCGCCGGGTTCCCCGTGCACTCCACGTCCGAGCCCACCATCTGGGTCAGGGACTCACCCTCCTGGATGAAGAAGCCACCCAGGATCAGACCGAAACCGATCGAATGCTCGAACGGAGGAAGTCCCTGGAGATCAACCACCTCGCTTCGGTTCGCAAAGAAGGTGGTCCTCGACAGCCAGGTGAAGCCGCTCGAGACGAAGGGCGTCCAGCCGATCGTGGCCTCGATACCCGTGTTCCGGAGCTGCGCTCCGTTCGAGATCTGATCGATAAAGCCCGTCGACGTAGCCAGGTTCCGCGCGATGATGATGTTCTTGATATCCTGTCGGTAGCCAGTCAGCTCGATCGTGAGCCGCTGGTCCAGACCCGTGATGTCGATCCCCGCCTCGAACTCGGTGACGCGCTCCGGAGAGAGGTCCACCGCTCCGGCCGTGCCCTCGCGCACCAGGCCGGCGTTGCCTTCGATGTTCCTGTCGATCTGGAGGCTGGTGAACTTCTGGCATCCGTCGCGTACGTCGCAGAGCGGCTGGTTGCCGGACTGGCCGTACGCGGCACGCACCTTGAGCTCGGCGAACATGTTGTCCGGATTGCTCCCATCGAAGATCCGGTAGGAGGCGGCGCCCTTCGGGAAGATGAACAGTTCTGTCGTGTTTCCGTTGGCGCTGCTCTGGTCGAAGCGCACCATACCGGTGAGCAGCAGCCTGTCGTCGACGCCGACCCACTCCGCCTGGCCGTAGAAGCCGAAGTCCTCGATCTTCGCTCGCTGCTCCTGGGTGTTGACCTGCACGCCGGCGTCGGTCTTGTTCTTGCCGGCCGTCAGGTCCTGCCCGATGGTCCGGTTGATCTTCACATCGCGGGTCTCGTAGCCGAGTCCGACGGACGTCGCGAGCGAGCTTCCCGAGAACTCGTGATTCCAGACCGCGTTGGCGCCGGCGTTGAGGCTGAAACCGCGCGACTGGCCATCGAGCGCGGTGCCCGGCAAGCCGTCTGCGGGCTCAAAAAAGAGCGCGGGCGGCGAGAAGATCCGGTTGCTCTGATTGAAGAAATCCACGCCGACCGGCGCGATGATCGTTAAACGGTTCGTCTCGTTGCTGACGAGCGACAGGTCGAGGTTCATCGAGCCGAGGAGGCGCCACACTTCCTCGTCGTTCTCCAGAAGCGTGGAGGTCTGAAGCGGGTTGCTTCCGTTCGGCGCGAACGGCAGCGGCTCGAAGCCGCCATCGTCCAGCTCGGTCGCCGCCATGTCGACGAAGTTCGGGATGAACGGCAGCACCATGTAGTAGCTCGTGCCCGAGTTGTCGTTGTTCGTCAGCCCCCGACGCGCATTCGTGCGGATCAGGTTCGTGTTGAAGCTGAAGTCGGCCACGCCGCCGACGACGGTGTTCACGTTCACACGGCCGGACTGCCGCTCGAAGCCGGTGTTGCGGATGATGCCCTGGTCATCCCGCCATTGGATCGAGCCGAAGTAGGTCGTGTTGCCGGGCTCGCCGCCGCTTACCTGAGCGTCCGCCTGGTAGGAGAAGGAGTTGCGATCGGAGAGAGTTTGCTCGTTGTCGAAAACCGGACAGGGGCTGGAGGGGCACAACGGCGCCGCGTCGGTGCCGAATGCGTCGACGGCCGCCGCCGTGCTCTGAAACTCCCGGAATCCCATCGTGTTGGACAGGTCGTACGACCCGCCCTGGAAGGCCAGCCGGACCTTGTTCGGGCCCGCGCCTCGCCTGGTCGTGATGATCACGACCCCGTTCGCGGCCCGGGCCCCGTAGATCGCGGCGGCCGAAGCTCCCTTCAATACCTCGATGGTCTCGATGTCCTCAGGGTTGAGGTCGGCGATCCGGTTCTGAGTGACGTCCTGCAGGTTGCTCGGGTTCGAGCCCGTCGAAGACTCCGTAATTACCACCTGGTTGTTTGGGATCGAGATGTTGCTCGCGATCACCCCGTCGATCACGTAGAGCGGCTCCGCACCGGCGTTGATCGAGGCGGATCCGCGGATGTTGAGCTGGAGCCCGCCGCCGGGCGCTCCCGAGTTCGCCGAGACCACGGCGCCCGCGACCCGGCCGGCGATCGCCGCGTCGACCGTCTGCTGCGGGACCTGGTTCATCTCCGTTCCATCCACCGTGCCCACGGAGTTGGCCAGGTTCGCGCGCCTCGTCGTCGTGGCGCGTCCGGTGACGACCAGCTCCTCGACGCGCAGGTAGTCGACGGTGAGCGTCGTCTGGACGACCTGCTGATCGGCCACCACGTCTATGATCGCCGAGCGGTAGCCGATCCGCTGGATGATGAGTCTCACGGCACCCTGCGGCACGGCCAGCGTGAAGCGACCGTCCTCACCCCCCACCGTACCCACGGTCGTGCCATCGACCGTGATCTGGGGGAACGAGATCTCCTCGTCCGTCACGTCGTCGCGGACCTGGCCGGTGATGGTTCGGTCCTGGGCCAGCGCGGATGTGCTGAAGACAAGGAGGAAAAGGGTGGTGAGCAAACTGAGTTTCCTCATGTGGGGCCCCTCCCAACCGCGAAAGTGAACTTCATGGCTTCCCATCCGCCTCCGAAGCGGCAGCCGTTCGCGGCACCCGGCCCTTCCGCTCCCCACGAAACCCTGAAAAATCCTGTGGCTTGAGGCACACTTTGTCAACAAACGGTGGGGTATGTCGCTCGTGTGTGTCAAGACGGCCATCGTCAGGACACATCGGGGCGCACTCCCACCTCCCGCTGTCGGGAAAGAAACGGCCCTCGGGCGTGAATCGTGACGCCCGGCAAATCTGCCTAGTCTTTTCGCCGGCACATGCGACGTGCTAGCCGGGTAGCCTTTCCGAGTCCGGCCAGCCGGGGCCCGGCCCGTAAAGGAGAACAACCTATTCAACCACAGCGGCTTAAAGGACTACGAATGACGCGGTTCCGCGAGAGAAAGAGTGGGCAGAGCGGTCCTTTCCGCCTGACGTCCACCGCGGTCACTATGCTGCTGGCCCTGTCGGCATGCTCCTCCGACACGGGCACGAATCCGGCCCCACCACCCGCTCCACCCCCACCGCCTCTTTCGGGTGAGTTCTCGCTGACGGTTGAGACCGTCGCCAATGGCCTGACCAGGCCCCTCTACCTGACGGCGCCCGCGGGTGACGATCGCCTCTTCATCGTCGAGCAGACCGGGCGGATCCGAATCGTGACGAACGGCACCGTGTTGGCCGCGCCGTTTCTCGATCTCTCCTCGAAGGTGAGCGGCGGAAACGAGCAGGGCCTGCTGAGCATGGCCTTTCACCCCAACTACGCGGCCAACGGCTTCTTCTACGTCGATTACACGGACGATGACGGGGACACCCGCGTCGAGCGGTACGCCGTCAGCGCCGACCCCGACGTCGCGGACGGAGGGTCTGCGAAGCTGATCCTCAGCGTGCCGCAACCCCTCTCGAACCACAACGGCGGCCACATTCTCTTCGGCCCCGACGCGATGCTGTACGTAGCGATCGGCGACGGGGGCGGCGCCGGCGATCCCCAGAACAACGGGCAGAACGCGGGCACCCTGCTGGGCACGCTGCTGCGGCTGGACGTCGACGGCGGAGACCCGTACGCGATTCCGGTCGACAACCCGTTCGGGAACGAGATCTGGGCGATCGGACTCCGGAACCCGTGGCGCATCGCCTTCGACCCGGCGGCCGGAACGCTCTACATAGCAGACGTCGGCCAGGCCAGCCTGGAGGAGGTCAACGTCGTCGGCGACGACGAGGCCGGCCTGAACTACGGCTGGAGGATCATGGAGAGCAGCAGCTGCTTCGGGGGCGGCGGGTGCGACGACGCGGGGCTGGTGCTTCCTGTCCTGGAGTACGGTCACATCGAGGGCTGTTCGGTGACGGGCGGCTTCGTATACCGGGGGAGCGACCTCCCCGAGGTCGTCGGCCACTACTTCTATTCCGATTTCTGCCAGGGCTTCCTGCGCAGCTTCCGGTTCGACGGAGAGGGCGCCACCGCGGAGGTAGAGTGGGATGTCGGGGGCCTTGCGTCCGTGCTCTCCTTCGGCCGGGATGCAGCGGGAGAGCTGTACATCCTCTCCGACAACGGACGCGTCGTGAGATTGGTTCGAGCCCCCTGACCGGCCGGACGGGTTAACGAAGCCCTCATCCTTCGCGTCACTACGAACGGAGACCGGCCGTGGAGGTGAGCGCGGCCGCGCGTGAAAGGGTGCAGGCAGGAGAGGTCGGAGGATGAGGACGGTAGAGGACACTTCGGGGGACCGGCACGGGGGTCGGAGGACCTTCGCGAGAGCGTTCGCCGTCGGCGTTATTCTCACCGCTCTCGCCGCTCCGGCGGCCTGGGCGCAGGCGCCGATCCAGGACGGGGCCGCCGCTGATACCGCCCGAGCTGCCCACCTTTTGAGGCGGGCCACCTACGGCGTGCGCCCGCAGGATCTGACCGAGGTTTTGGACCTCAGCCTCGAGGCGTGGCTCGAGCGGCAGCTCTCACCGGAGCGAATCGACGATTCCGCCCTCGAGGAGAAGCTCGCTACCTTCCCGGCCGCCGAGATGACGGTCTCGGAGCTCTACGCCGCATATCCGCCTCCTCAAGTCGTCCGGGCACGCCTCGGCAACCCTGATTCCGTCTCCCGTGACGAGCTGCGGCGCATGCGGCGAGAACTCGGCATCCAGAGCCCGAGCCGGATCCTCTTCGACCTCGCCGGCGCCAAGCTGGTGCGAGCGGTGGACTCGGAACGCCAGCTCGAGGAGGTGATGACCGATTTCTGGTTCAATCACTTCAACGTCTTCTTCGCCAAAGGGCCGGACCGCTGGCTCATCGGTGACTACGAGCGCAAGGCGATCCGGCCCTACGTGTTCGGCGAGTTCGAGGACATGCTCATCGCCACCGCCTCGCACCCTGCGATGCTCGTGTACCTGGACAACTGGCAGAGCCAGGTGCCGGACTCGCTGAACCCGCGAGCGGCTCAGCAGAAGAGGGCTCGCTCCCGCTTCCAGAACATGTCGGCGCGGGAGCGCGAGGTCGTGCTTCGGATGCGCGGCGTGCCTGAGGAACAGATCGCCCGGATCGAGGAGGCGACGAAGCGGCAAGCGGGCCGCGAACGGGGCCTGAACGAGAACTACGCGCGGGAGCTTCTGGAGCTTCACACGCTGGGCGTCGACGGCGGATACACGCAGGAGGACGTCATCGAGGTGGCGCGCGCCCTCACGGGCTGGACCGTGCAACTGCCCGGCCGCGGCGGCGGCATGGATCGCGGCAGGGGAAACGGAGGCGGCGCGAGAATGGGCTCGGACGGTAGCGCGGCGGCCGGTGAGTTCCTCTTCCGGGCCGAGTGGCACGACCCCGGCGAGAAAACGGTGCTGGGACGCTCGCTTTCCGCAGGAAGAGGGATCGAGGACGGGCTCGACGTGCTCCGGATGCTGGCGGTGCACCCGTCGACCGCCAGGCACGTCGCGACCAAGCTGGCGCAGGCCTTCGTCGCGGACGATCCGGCTCCGGCGCTCGTGGATGAGCTGGCAGCGGTCTTCCTCGAGACCCGCGGCGACCTGCGCGAGGTCACGCTCGCACTGTTCACGTCGGAACTCTTCTACGATCCGGCGAACATCGGCACCAAGCTCAAGACCCCGTTCGAGCTCGTCGCGAGCGCGCTCAGGGTGACGGGGGCCGAGTTCGGCCCCTCACGAGGATTGGCGGAGCAGCTGCGCGCCCTGGACCAGATGCCCTACATGTCGTCGCCGCCGACCGGCTATCCGGCGGAGTCCGAGGAATGGGCGAGCGGGGCGGCGCTCCTGCAGCGGATGAACCTCGGCCTCGCGATGGCGACGGGGGGGATCCAGAACGTTCGGATCCCGCGATCCCTGTCTCGACAGCCGGTGGATCGCATGCTCGCCGATCTGCTGCCCGGAGCGGAGACCACCTCGTTGCAGGAAGTGATACAGACGGAGATTCGGAGCGACTTCGCGGGGCTGGAGGGGGCCCTGGCCGAGCTGCGCCGCGGAGCCGGCCCTAGCGAGCTCGCCCTCGGCCTCGCGCTCGGATCACCCGAGTTCCAGCACCGTTGAGCGGCAGAAGAGCCATGCTGAGCAGCGAGAAAGCCGTAAGGGGGATGTGATGGGACCGATCAACCGACGGATCTTCCTCAAGCAGGGAGCGGTGGGCCTCGTGGCCATCGGCCTGCCCCCCACTTTTCTGACCCGGACCTTGCTGGCCGAGACCCGATCCACGGGCCGCCAGAAGACGGTCGTCTTCATCTTCCAGCGCGGCGCGGTGGATGGACTCAACATGGTCGTGCCCTTCGAGGAGAAGGCTTACTACAGCGTCCGCCGCTCGATCGCCGTGCCGCAGCCATCTCGAGGCGACGGAGCGTCGGCGATCGACCTGGACGGTTTCTTCGGGCTTCATCCGTCGCTTCGGAGCCTTCACGACCTCTACCGGGAGGGTGAGCTGGCGATCCTGCACGCCTCCGGCTCGCCGCATCCGACACGCTCGCACTTCGACGCGCAGGACTTCATGGAGTCGGGAACGCCGGGGGTCAAGTCGACGCGAGACGGATGGATGAACCGCCTGCTGACCGAGAACGCCTGTTCGTGCGCGGGGAGGACGCTGGCGGACGGGGCCGCCCACAGCGCGGATCACGCGAGCGGTCAGGTGAGCATGGCCGAGTCATCCCCCTTGCGTGGCGTGGCCATGGGTGCCGATATGCCGCGAGCGCTTCGGGGCTCCTATCCGACCGTCGCGATTGCGGATCTGGAGCGCTTCGGCATCGCCGGCGGCCGCAGCCCAGAGCTCGAATCGGTGTTCCAGCGGATGTACAGAAGCGAGGAGGACGACCTCATCGCCGGCGCGGCCGGCGATTCCTTCGAGGCGATCGAGCTGCTCCGTCGAACCGATCCGCTCCAGTATCGGCCGCGGGCCGGCGTCGAGTACCCGCGCGGCGACTTCGGCCGCTCGCTGCAGCAGATCGCTCAGCTGATCAAAGCCGACGTGGGCCTTGAGGTGGCGTTCACAGACATCGGCGGCTGGGACACGCACCTGGCGCAGGGCGGCGCCCAGGGGCAGCTGGCCAACCGTCTGGCCGAGCTCGGGAGCGGCATCCGGGCGTTCCACGACGACCTCGATGATCGGATCGAGGATGTCGTCGTCGTGACGATGTCGGAGTTCGGCCGTACCGTGGCGGAGAACGGCTCGGGCGGAACGGACCACGGCCACGGGAACTGCATGCTGGTACTCGGGGGAGCGACCGCGGGCGGCCGCGTGCTCGGGAGCTGGCCGGGCCTGGAGCGCGAGCAGCTGTACGAGGGACGCGACCTGGCGATCACCACCGATTTCCGGGACGTGTTCGTTGAAGTCGTGAGCGGGCACCTGGGCGCAGAGAAGCTCGAGCGCGTCTTCCCCGGCTACCGGGTCGACAGATCGAGCTTCGTGGGAGTCCTGGGCTGAACGCCGTCGGGCTTCGTGACGGCCCCGAAGCGTAGCGGGCCAGACCCGTCGCTCAGAAGCGGATCGAGCCCGAGAGATAGAGAGCGGCGTTACCCGAGATCTCCACCCTGTCTCCTCTGAGCTCGCACCAGAGTTCCCCGCCCCTCCGGGAGATCTGGCGCGCGTGCAGTCGGCTCTTGCCGAGGTGCTCCGCCCAGTAAGGCGTGAGCGTGCAGTGAGCCGAACCCGTGACCGGGTCCTCCGGGACGCCGCAGTCGGGCGCGAAAAAGCGGGAGACGAAATCCACGGCGTCACCGGGCGCGGTCACGATGACGCCTCGCGCCCCGAGGCCGCTGAGGGCGGCGAAATCGGGATCCACCTCGCGCACCTCCCGCTCTTCCGAATAGCGGACCAGATAGTCGTCGGCCAGCAAGACTTCGGTCGGTGACCCGCCCAGTGCTTCCAGCATCCCCTCGGGCGAGTCGGCGGGCTTCGCCGGCAGCGCCGGGAAGTCCATCCGCAGAAGCCCCTCATCATCCCGACGGACCGCGAGCTTCCCTTTCCGGGTGTCGAACGTCACGGCGCCGTCCACGCCGAAATGCTCGAACAGCACGAAGGCCGAGGCGAGCGTGGCGTGCCCGCACAGATCCACTTCGGAGACCGGCGTGAACCAGCGGAGCTCGTACTCGGAGCCGGCGCCGACCAGGAAAGCCGTCTCGGAGAGGTTGTTCTCGGAGGCGATCGCCTGCATCGCCCCGGCATCCGGCCACCGCGGGAGCAGACACACCGCCGCCGGGTTGCCGGCGAAGATCCGGTCGGTGAACGCGTCGACCTGAAAAAGCGGCGCTTCCATTCGCTCCTCCGTCTCCCACTCGGATCAGCAGTCCTTTCGGTCCCGGACGGATCCTACCACCTCGGGGTCGGCTTGCTCCCCCTTCGGCCAGCTCTCTATCGTTCGCGACGTGACCTCGCCCTCGCTGGCCCCAGTGATTCCGCCGGGACGCCGCGCGTTCCGCTCGCTCGCCGTCACGATTGTCCCGGGCGCCGCTCGGCTGGACGCGGAGGGATGGCAGGACGTCGAAGCGCGGATCGAGGCGGCGCTCCGCACGCGCCCCCCTCGCCTCAGACGGGGGCTTCGCCTCCTCATCCTGGCTCTGGAGTGGAGCCCGCTGCTCCGCCACAGGCGACGCTTCAGCCGCCTGGACGACGCTCGCAGGACCCAGATCCTCGACCGGGTGCAGCGCTCCCCCAACCTGCTGCTGCGCCGCGGTTTCTGGGGCCTTCGGACGCTCGTTCTTCTCGGCTACTACGGCCGGTCCGAGGTCCGCCAGAGCGTCGGGTACCGCGCCGACCCGGACGGCTGGGCCGCCCTGATGGGCGACTTTCCGACCGGACCGGAAGACGGGATCGAAGGCGGCTCGTGATCGATCGCGCGTACGACGTCGTGATCATCGGTTCCGGGGCCGGCGGAGGGACGGTCGCTCTGGGGCTCGCGCCGCTTGCCGAGCAGGGACGCCGCGTCCTGGTGCTGGAGCAGGGTCCGAGACTGGCCGACGAGGAGTTTACCGGCGAAGAGCTCGAGATGGCGGAGGCTCTGTACGCCGACTCGGGTGGCTTTCTCACGGCCGACGGAACGATGACGCTCGCCTTCGGCCGAGTCTACGGTGGATCGACCGCCGTCTACACCGGTACGTCGCTCATCGCCGGGCGGCGGGTCGTCGAGAGCTGGGGGGTTCCGGGGCTCTCCCATACGGACCTGGCAGAGCGATCCCGCCACTTCGCGGGGCAGAACAACGTTCACCTGCTGGAACCGGTCGAGATCAACGAGAACAACACGCTGTTCGCGGCGGGATGCGAGCAGGCCGGTTTCGAGGCGCAGCAGTTTCCGGTCAACGTGAAGGGCTGCCGCGGATCCAGCCTCTGCAACCTGGGCTGCCCGAACGCCGCGAAACAGGGGACGGATCGCGTCCAGCTCCCGGCCGCGGAAAGGCGCGGCGTCGAGGTGGTGTCGCGGGCCGAAGCGACGCGCATCGAGGAGAAGCTGGTAGTCGTCCGGGTGTCAGCGGCACCGGCAGGGGGAAAGGGAAGCCCGTCGGAGTGGGAGCCTGGCGAGTACCGCGTTCGGGCGGGCGCCGTCGTCGTGGCTGGAGGAGCGGTCGGCTCTCCGGCGCTCCTTCTGCGCTCCGGCTTCAGAAAGCGGCTGCCTCGGCTGGGAGAGGGGTTCACCTGCCACCCCGCCTTCATCCTCGTCGGGGAGCACTCGCGCGAGATCACCAACGATGTCGGACACCCGAAGAGCTACTACGTCGACCGTGCAGTGGAGGAAGGCTATGTGCTGGAGACCTGCATGTACTTTCCCTTCGTTACCGCCAAGAGCCTCGTCGGCTTCGGCGCGACGAACGAGAGCTTCCTGCGTGCGTTTCCACGACTTCAGATGATCCTCGTGTTGGCCTGCGACCGGGCCACGGCCGGGAACCGGGTCGCCGTGGACTCCAGAGGACAGCCCGTCGTGCACTATCGGTTCACGGATGAAGTGGTGCGAGCCCTCGCTGCGGGCACGCGGGCGTCGGCGAGGATCTTCTTTGGAGCCGGGGCCGCGCGCGTGCACGTGCCGCTGGCCAGCCCGCCGGAGCTCCGGGCTCCCGAGGCGAGCGAGATCGACGAGCGAATCCGGCCCGAGCATTTCATCGCCGGTACGGTCCCGGTCTCGGCGGCGCACCTGATGGGCGGCTGCGGCATGGGCAGCTCCGCCGGTGACTCGGTGACCGACTCCTGGGGCCGCGTGCACGAGCATCCGTGGCTCCGAGTGGCCGACTCGAGCCTCTTCCCCGACTCGCTCCAGATCAACCCCTATCTGACGATCATGGCGCTGGCCGATCGCGTGGCCGAGGCGATCCGAGAGGACGCGATTCGATGAGGCTGACCGCGGCGCAGGCTGTCGTGCGCGCGCTCGAAGACGAGGGCATCGCTCACGCTTTTGGCATCCCCGGCACGCACAACATCGAGCTCTACGACGCGCTGGCGGCTTCGGAAACAGTCCGCCCGGTGCTGGTGACGGACGAGCAGTCGGCCTCCTTCATGGCGGATGGGCACTGGCGAGCGTCTGGCCGGATGGCGTGCGTCAACGTGGTGCCCGGAGCCGGCCTCACCCACGCCCTTTCGGGGATCGCCGAAGCCTATCTCGACAACGTCCCCATGCTCGTGCTCGCTTGCGGCATCCGGCTCGAGACCGACAGCGCCTACCAGCTGCACGACGTCGACCAGATGGCGATTGCCGCGCCCGTCGTCAAGGAAGCGCTTCGTGCCAGCCGCCGCGACGAAGTCTATCGGACGGTGCGCCGTGGCTGTGCGATCGCGCGGGCGGGCGTCCCGGGGCCGGTGATGGTGGAGGTGCCGGCGGACCACTACCTGGCGCAGGGCTCCGTCGAGCAGAAGGCCGCGGAGAGAGGGCCCCAGGACGGTCCGACGCTCGAACGGGACGCCATCCTGCGCTCCCTGGAGACGCTCGAGCGAGCGGACCGACCCCTTCTCTACGTGGGCTTCGGGGCGGCCGGTGCGTCGGAGTCGCTCGTGGAGCTGGCGGAGCGGCTCGAGGCTCCGGTGGCGACGACGATCCAGGGCAAGGGGGTCTTCCCCGAGAGCCACCCGCTCTTCCTCTGGCCCGGGTTCGGCGCTGCGGCACCACCGTTCGCCCGACGGGTGGCCGAGAGCTGTGACGTCACGCTGGCCATCGGGTGTCGCTTCTCCGAGGTGGGCACCGGGAGCTACGGTCTCCAGCCACCCGGCGCCCTGGTCCACGTCGACATCGACCCGGCCGTGCCGGGCCGTAACTTCGAGGCGGCCGTCAAGGTCGTCGGGGATGCGGGTGCCGTGGTGCAGGCCCTTCTCGCCGAGCTGAGAGCGAGAGGCGAAGACGAGGAGCTGCGTGGACGCATCGCGGATGGGCACGCGGAGGTGGCGGGCGCTCGCGGGGCGGAGGGAGGGTCGGGCGTCTCCCCTTCCAGCCTCTTCCCTGCCCTCCAGGCTCGCTTTCCCGCGGAGACGGTGTATGCCACGGACAGCGGAAACGGGACGTTCCTCGCCATGGAGTGGCTGCGCCTCGAGGCCCCTGGCCGATTCCTGGCGCCGGTGGACTACTCGTGCATGGGGTACGCCGTGCCTGCCGCTATCGGGGCGGCTCTCGCACGACCCAGCGTGCCGGTGGTCTCCCTGCCGGGCGACGGCGCGTTCCTCATGACCGGCCTGGAGCTGCTCACGGCCGCCCGGGAAGGCGCCGCCACGGCCGTTTTCGTCCTGCGTGACAGGGAGCTCGCTCAGATCTCACAGTTTCAGGACATCGCCCTTAGCCGCCGAACAAGCAGCGAGCTTCCGGACTACGACCTCTCCGCCCTGGCGAGGGCCGTGGGGATCGAATACCGGCGCCTCGGGTCGAACGCCGATGTCGAACAGGCCGTCGATTGGTCGGCTTCCATCCTCGAAGAGGGACGCCCGGCGATGGTCGAGGTGGCCATCGACTATTCGGAGAAGACGT
>Ga0255058_10000910_pt1 | contig 16979 bp, 17 predicted proteins | sample Cases_109_9_MG_FD_188637 | JGI IMG/M metagenome (GOLD analysis project Ga0255058, IMG submission 188637) | Seawater microbial communities from Amundsen Gulf, Northwest Territories, Canada - Cases_109_9 | ecosystem: Environmental > Aquatic > Marine > Gulf | place: Canada: Northwest Territories... | reverse complement strand
CTAAGCGATTCGGCCTGATCCCGGTCCCGCTCGGCCCACCGAATTAAAAATTGCCGGAATGCTGCTAACGTCATTACTGAATTAATAAAGACTCTGTCATTAAACATTCCGTCAGAATCAATGATTGCATCGATGGTTGCCTGAGACCACATCGACCAGTTTGGATTATTTCCAGGGCGTACGGGCGGCGGAATCGAGTACTCAGCATATGGCATCGCGAGTCGTATCACTTCGTTGGTATCCTCGCAATCCAGCTCGTGAAGCCTTTCTAAGAACGCCCTTCCCTCATAAAGTGAGGTAATTGCTTTAAGTAGATCTTTATCCTCGATCAGGTGGAGGCTGCCAGAGCTCCGAAGCGCAGTGTATTCCGAGGCATTAACGTTCAGATAGCTGCAGTGACTCAGGTCGAACACCGCCCGGCGTAATTCTTCGTTATCGACAGGCACCGTGTCTCTGTTTGCGAAAATCCATCTCGCTGCGTTAACGCCAACTCTTGCACGATCCAGATTACCCGAAATGTCCTCTATGTCCCGCGCAAGGTCATTGGCGATTCGAGTAAGCGCCGATTGCCCATACTGCCTGTCAACTCGAGTTTGCCATTGATCCTCAGCCCAGAGCGCAATCAGGATGCCTCCTACGACAACGAGGAAATCGCGAATGACGTTTCGGCCGAATAGCCTTGATTCTGGCGAGCTCAGCAGAAACTTCATGTCTATAGCTCCAGTCAGGCCCCGTTGCAGTATATGAATTACAGCTTGTTCAGCCAATCAGAAACTTCAAAACGGATGGTTGGCAGTCTGTCAGTCGTATATCCCCACTTCCGCTTTGGGTCATTAGCGGACCATTTGAGCAATATTAACTTAATGGCCGCTTCCGGGGGTAAAGCGGTCGTTAGCCGCACAATTGTCGACAGCAAGATTCTGAATGTCTGCTTTTCCCGATAGCGGACATTCAGATCATCAGATATTCAGCAAATCGAGGGGCAGACCAAACCGCCAGTAGCGGACGTCGATAATGATGCTGGATTCGTGACATTTGGGGGCAAAGAAAAACCCCGCCAAAGCGGGGTCTTCTTGTCTGCCAATGGCCAATTTGGTCATCACAGGCACCGTTCTTTTCTATAAGGTATCCAGGAACGCGGCCATGTCGAGAATCTCCTGATCCGTCAACGTAATGCCACTCATGGCAGCATCTATGGTACTCAAATCATTGACCAGCCTGCCGGCATCAATAAGCGCTTGGCCTCTGCCGCCGAGATCATTACCACCCGCTGCGGTGGTGGTGTCATGGGTCCCAGCCGCATGGCACACATTGCACTGACTGTCATAGCGGGCTTGTCCTGCGCCGGGGTCGCCAACCGGGGTCGCACTCGTGACCGTCACTTCGACCGTCGCGGTAGCCGTCTCCTGGCCGTCCGACATCGTGTAGTCAAAGGTGTCCACACCCGTGAATCCGCCCGGCGGCGTATAAGTGCAGATACCAGCACCGGTGCAATCAACCGTGCCGCCATTTGCACTGGCCGCATCGAAGGCAGTGACACTCAACGGGTCATTGGTCGGATCGGAATCGTTGGCCAGCACGTCGATGTCCACCGCCACATCCTGTTCTGTGGATGCGGTGTCATCGTTGGCAAGCGGCCGCCCGGCCACCTGGTCGTCAATTCTCGTTTTGAGAAAGGCCAGGACATCAGCGATATCAGCGGCAGTAGGGTTGTTCAAGTTTTCACGTGTCATCAGGTCATCGCCTGACTCGCCCCACTGCACTTTGTGCCGGAACTCGCTGAATTTTCCATCTTGCCGCAGGAACGCAAGCAAGCCGCCTGCTGGTCCGGGTGCAATCGGGCCGACCGCGTCTTCCGGCTCGCCATGACAGCTGACGCAATTACCGCCACTCGGATCGTGATACCAGGTGTCACCGCGCGTCGCGTCGGCCGTAGCGACCAGGGTGTAGTCGGTGCATTGTGTGGAGGTACACCAGGAAGGTACGGTCGCGGGGTTTGGATCGACCGCCGAGAACACTGCATCAATTCCTGCCTCGGGGTAGTTCAAGAAATCGACCAGCGCTGTAATTTGCGTATCGCTGGGGACCTCCGTTCCATTGACGCCGCCAGGCGACAGGTCCGGATGTTCGTTACCCGTTTGCGCTCCAGGCCCCCAATTCGGATCCGTGCCGTCAAATATTGCGCTGCCATCGGCCCAACTTCTTCCGGTCCCGGCATGCAGGATCATATCCAGGCTTACAGGCCCGCCGCTGATGTTGCGACTGACCGTATTGGGATCCTGATAACCGGCATTCGGCCGACTGCTGGTGCGCGAGCGTCGCGCGTAACCACCATCGGTACCGAGCGCATCCCAGCCATGACAAGCCTTGCAACGCACATGGTCACCATTGGGTTCAGCCACCGGCAGCACGCCTGTACCGCCTGCATTCAGCTTGGTCCAGTTGTCGTAAGCGAGTCCACCGAGAGCGATCGACTCCATATCCACTGCTACCTGGATCTTGCCCTGCAAATACGCCAGAACATCGGCCACATCAGCAGCAGTGGGGTCATTCATGTTTTCGCGTAGCATCAGGTCATTGCCCGATTCGCCCCAGTGCACTTTGTGCCGGAACTCACTGTATTTACCGTCTTGTCGCAGGAAGGCAAGCAGGCCGCCAGCTGGTCCGGGTGCAATCGGGCCGAGTGCGTCTTCCGGTTCGCCATGACAGGTGACGCAATTGCCACCATTCGGGTCGTGATACCAGGCGTCACCACGCGTTGCATCGGCCGTACCGACCAGCGTGTAAGTGGCGCACTGTGTGGAGGTACACCAATTTGGCACTGTCGCGGGATTTGGATTAATCGTCGCGAATACCTGGTCTGCCCGCGCCTCAGGATAATTCAAGCGTGCCGTTAAGCACCTGATCTGGTCAGCGTTCGGTACTTCACCATTGTTGACGCCGCTGGCCGACAAATCCGGGTGCTCGTTGCCCGTTTGTGCGCCAGGTCCCCAGGCTGGATCCGTGGCGTCAAATATCGCGCTGCCCTCGGCCCAACTCCTTCCGGTGCCAGCATGAAGGACCATGTCCAGACTGACAGGCCCGCCGCTGATGTTGCGACTGACCGTATTGGGATCCTGATAACCGGCATTCGGCCGGGTGCCTGTGCGCGAGCGTCGCGCGTAACCACCATCGGTGCCGAGCGCATCCCAGCCATGACAAGCCTTGCAACGCACATAGTCACCATTGGGTTCAGCCACCGGCAGCACGCTTGTACCGCCTGCATTCAGCTTGGTCCAGTTGTCGTAAGCGAGTCCCCCCAGCGCCATACATTGCGCGATGGCTCCATTTACTGTGGTTGCGCTGCTTGTTCCGGGAACGAAGCCAGCGTTCTCGAACTCGTTTGAAATCGCAATCATCGAAGCGCGAACCGCAGGATCGCGATTTGCCTCGGTATTCGGTGCCGTGATGCTGGCGCTGTCGACCCCGAGAGTATCTGCCGCTACCAGGTCTACAGCGGCGGCGAAATCGGCGGCTGTGCCCTCCGCGACATGGCCAACGGCAAGGCTGGTTAGCTCGTTTGCGGCAACACTGTCAGCGTTCGATGCGACAAACGTATAGACGGTATAAGAGGACGTTACGCCGCCCAAAGTGGCGTCACCAGTAATGCTTACAAAGAGACCGCCGAACGGCACCGACCCCGCAGCCAAGGTGATCGTTTCTGTGGTCGCGTCGTAGGTGGAATCCGACACCGCATCATAAGTACCGCTCGCCGTCGCGCTGGTGGCCACCTCTGTGATCGAATCGAGCGCGGTGTTTACTCCCGGTATGACTTCGGCGCTAGGGGGTGGTTGGCAATCCAAAACATCCACTACGCCGTCCCCGTTGATGTCCTCCTCCGGGTCCGCGATACCATTCTCATTCAGATCCCAGCAGGAAATACCACCGGCACCGAGAGGACCAGCAGCACCAGCAGCACCAGCAACACCGTCGTCACCGTCACATCCTGAGGCCAACAGAAAAGTCGCAAGCAATAGTCCGACCCACAACCGTGTGCAATCAAATAATCTGTTCGTATTCATCACTGTCCCCCCCAAAGGGATTAGTGCGGACGCGATGCCCGCGAGCTTGTACTTCGTCTGCCCGGCTCTCATGAGCGCTTCAAAGATATTCGCGATCAGAAACACCTGACTCCACCGTAAAACTCCGGTGAACCGGTTCATCGCGTTGCTCCCCTATAGCTGGATGTAACTCGAGTCCGGAAACGGCCGCAAATGAAAACAGATGGACGTGCAGGGCTTGAAATAGTGTAAGACCACGCACTTGCGACAACACTGAGTTTTGTCAGTCTCGGCCCAAAGTCAGATGGTGGAATACACTTACTGGAGTCAACTTGCTTTGCGGTATTTACCTACCGTTATTCAAGATTTGTTGTTATATAAGGCCTCTGGGACTCACCAGCAAGACGTTCGTCCGTAGCCGGATTGGCAACCAATCAACGCCGCAGCTTAATCGTACGAATACATATCCATAAACGTTTTATGTCGAAAGCAAGCACCACACACTGACAAATAGCAGTCTCGGCTAGGTAAATACCGAAAGGCTGAGCGAGATGTCACTATCGACTCGGCTAAAAGAAACGTGTAAGAAAATAGTGCGATCAGGTTTGATCGGGCGATATAAAAGGACGGGGCAAAAGCCATGAAACGCAAAGAATTGTCGATTGTTTGTGGATTGGCTTAATGCCAAAAAAGTGATTGAAAAATAATGCCGTGTGGTAGCTGCGATTGCCCGTTTCATGAGTTACAAGCCGAGAACAGCCCGTTGTCGGCGGCAGAAATCCAGTGCGTGATCACTGACGCAGTGCAGAAAGTTAAGTTTCGTAAAGGCGAGGTGCTATTTCTGCAGGGCCAATCGAGTTCATGCCTATATGCTCTGACAAGTGGTATGGTAAAGATCTGCTGCCATACTTCGGACGGCAGGGAGCAAATCGTCGGCTTGAGCAGTCCAGGCAATCTGCTTGTAGGTCTTCAGTCGATCAATGATGAACGCTACGCATATTCTGCTGCCGCCGCCACGGCAGTAAACGCCTGCAGGATCAAACATAAGGTCTTGCTCGAGGGTGTGCAGGACAGGGGCGACCTAGCGATGCGCCTGATTGATGCCGTAAATGCTCAGTTGGCTCATAGCAGAGCGCTGATGCAAGTGTTGGGTCACAAGAGCGCGGCCGCGAAAATTGCTTCATTCATTTTGCTCGTGACCCCCAAGTCACAGCATGGCAATTGCCGGTTCACTCTGCCCTTCTCTCGTATGGAAATTGCCAGTCTCCTTGGATTGAGCGAAGAAACTGTTTGTCGCTTGATGGCCAATATGAAACGCAAGGAAATTATCTACGCGCCACGTGGCAATATCGAAATCCGGGACTGGGAACAGTTGCATACCATCGCGGATGGAGCTGCCAGCGAACACCTCGCTACCTGATCTTTTGTTGCGATTCCTCGGAGTACCCAATAAAAGCCCACCTGTACTTCGTGTCACTGCGTCGATCTCTGTGGAAGTCGCTTGCTCATACTTGAAATCGTGAGAAGAAATGACTCTGGATCTACATAGCTCGCGCCGCCTAACTAATAATTCTTTTGAAGAAGTTCTGCATACCATGCCGTCAAGTGTAAAGTTGCATGTTCGCTATGTGGTCTTCCTCAGGTTTCGTGGACAGTTGAGTCTAGTCCTAATGTCCGCTTTCGGGTGGTGATCTCAACTGATCGACGCAACACATTCAGTTTTGTTTACTCAAGTTAGACCGTTCGCCCTGGATTCAATATGCTAAGGCTGCTCTGACACCACGCTCAGGGCTGACCAGCCAGCCCGAGGCGCATTGCAATGCTTAAGAAATTCGAACGTTATCCACTGACATTCGGCCCCACGCCAATCGAAAGACTAAGCCGCCTGTCCGAGCATCTCGGTGGTCAGGTTGAGCTGTTCGCCAAGCGGGAGGACTGCAACTCCGGGCTGGCATTCGGTGGCAACAAGATACGCAAGCTCGAGTACATCGTGCCTGACGCAATCGCGAGCAAGGCCGACACACTGGTCACCATTGGTGGTGTTCAATCGAACCATACTCGTCAGGTTGCTGCGGTGGCCGCAAAGATCGGTATGAAGTGCCGCCTTGTCCAAGAAAGCTGGGTGCCATTTCAAGACGCCGTCTACGACCGCGTTGGCAATATTCTGCTGAGCCGTGTAATGGGTGCCGAGATCGACATGGTCGACGAGGGCTTTGATATCGGTATTCGCGAGAGTTGGGAACAAGCGCTACAGGATGTCGAAGACAAGGGTGGCAGGCCTTACGCTATTCCCGCCGGTGCGTCGGTTCACAAGTACGGCGGACTCGGTTTCGTCGGTTTTGCCGAGGAAGTTCGAGAGCAGGAAGACGAACTTGGCTTCAAATTCGACTATATCGTCGTTTGCACTGTGACCGGTTCGACCCATGCAGGCATGTTGGTTGGCTTTGCCAAAGACGGTCGCGCTCGAAACGTGATCGGAATCGACGCTTCCTGTACACCAGACCGAACCAGGGCTCAAGTGCTCGACATTGCCCGGAAAACGGCCGAGCTCGTTGAGTTGGGCCAGGAGATAACTGCTGATGACGTTATCCTCAATGAGGATTACGCGTACCCGGTTTACGGCGTGCCGTCAGATGAAACCAATGAAGCCATTCGACTGTGTGCGAGGATGGAGGGCATGATGACCGACCCGGTGTATGAGGGAAAATCGATGCAGGGCATGATTGACCTGGTGGGCAAAGGCTTCTTCCCGGTTGGGTCCAGGGTCCTTTATGCGCATTTGGGCGGAGTGCCGGCGATCAATGGATACAGCTATATCTATCGCAATGGTTGAATGGCAGATTATTGTCGCTGCCGAGCCAGCGAGAGGTATATCGAAGCCGACATACCTGCTGCACCAAAAAACATGCACATGACAACGATCTGATACTTGGCGGCGACGACCGGCGAGACACCGGACAGTATTTGCCCGGTCATCATGCCCGGTAACGAGACAAGACCGACTGCAAACAAAGAATTGATCATTGGGATAAGTGCAGCGTTTAGTGCGGTCGCACGAGCCTCGGCAAAATCAACGGATCTCGCCAGTTCCGACTCCAGCCTTTCCGCCGCCAGGCTGACGGCATTCATCGAACCAGAAAATACCATGCCGGCGAGCGGCACCATGTAGCGCGGGAGGAACCAGGGTTCGATACCGATAACGACCTGAGTAACAAGCGCCAGCGTTAGAACACCGCCTATGAAGATGGCAACAAACGCATTGCGAAGCACTGTGGGTCCCTTGCTCCGTATCGGTCGAATGGCGATCACACTGGCCGCCATGAGCATCACGGTCAGAACCGACACGATGATCCAGGGCTTGTCGGAATCAAAAATAAATACCAGCACATAGCCGATCAGAAGTAACTGAATCAGCATGCGCACGACGGCGTAAACGGCGGTCCGGCCGACCGATGTCCAGCGCATGAGTATTGCAATTACGAGTGCCACCGGAACAAATACCCAAACCATTGATGAAAACGATATTGCTTGTACGGATGCGTTCACGACATTAATGCCTCTCAGCTTAGTTGCCCGACTTCGCGTAATGGGTGGCGCCCAGGAAATGCAAAGACACATAAGGCTCGTCTCCAACCACCCAACTGTCATGGGGCTCTGACGGTACGTGGAACAGGTCGCCGGCGCGCATTTTTGTAACTCTGCCATCTGAGAAGGCTGCCGTTGCGCAGCCGGAAACGACCATGCCGACGTGCTCAACGGAGCAGAATTTCTCGCCGATCCCGGGCCCGACGTCTTCAGACCACTTCCAACCCGGTTGATAGGTGGCTCTACCGACTGTTACGCCGCCCAGAGTCACAGTCTCGAATTTGCCCTTCTCGAAATGTTTGATTTCATCAGGGTTATCGAATTGCTTGAGTGTTACGTCATCCATTGTTATTCGGCTCCGATACAGTTGTCGATCACGTCGCGTTCCCTGTTGCACTCGATTCGGGGTGACGTGGCAATTCATCTGCCGTATCAAACCATGAGATCTGGCTGTCGCACCAGACATGATATTGAGGGGTCACGACCTCGGGGTCATCCAGTGTTCCCACGTTGATTTCCACAGTGTCGTCGTTATCTGTCGCGCGAAAAGCAATTTGCGATCCGCAGTCCGCACAAAACTCCCGCTGTCCCCATGTGGAGGAGGTGTATATCTTCGGAGAGCCCTCCGTGTACCGGAAACGACCTGGCACAAACGACACCCAGGGAAGCACGGTGGCTCCGGATATCTTTTGGCACATACGGCAATGACAATAGCCGGCCGCGAGCGGTTCTGCCGTCGAGTCATAGCGCAGCGCTCCGCACAGACAACCACCTGCATAATTCATCGTGGCGTTTCCTTTGATTGATTAGACGTTGGTAATGCTAATTCGATCTGATCATAATTTGTTCGTGTTGCCACTGCACAATATCGACCGGGTTGACCATGCTCAGTGCAGGGCCCGCAGCGTACTTATTTTCGTAGTTCCTTGCGGATGACAAGTTTCAGGCCCGACCAGGTCTCATCGACCGCACAGACTTTTACGTCCACCAGGCCCAATGGCAGCGCTACGCTACGTATGGTGTCCTCTGTAACGCTGGACGATACGCCGGAGGACTTCTTCGGCCACGAGATCCAGATCATTCCATTTTGATCGATTGCGGCGATCAACTTCGGCAGTTGCGCCTTGAGCTCGGACGACGACCGTGTAAAAAAATGAAAGATGTCGACGTCTTTTCTTAGACTCTTGGAGATTCGTACATTTTCCGGTGTGGGGCTGACCAATTCCAGGTAGTCGTCAGGCGCGTTCTTGATACGGACGCGATAGCCTTCTTTGATGCCGAGTTTCTTGGCTAACGGAGTTCCCGAGTATCCAGCCATTTGTCAGTTGGTATGGGATGAGAAAACACTTTTGGGAATATGCATCGCGACCAACATGTGCGGCATATCGACGACTTCTGCGATTTTCAAGTCACCGACAAGTGAGCAAAGCATATATGCGTCCCCCCACGAAAGGCCATAAGTATCGACGATGTGTTTGATCATGTATCGCGTTGCTTTTTTTGCGGCCTCGTCGATCGTCGTGCCAAATCCTGTAGTGGCATAGTATTCGTCGGTCTCATATTGTGGCTCTTCAATACTGGCCCCTTTAGTGACGCTTACACGGAACAGGATCCGCATGGGTGATTCCACGGCGGTGCCGACAACTTCGCCTGATCCCTGAACGGAATGCGTATCGCCGATCGAAAACAAGGCGCCTTCCACGAATACTGGAAAATATACGGTCGTCCCGGCCACGAGGTTTGGATCATCCATATTGCCGCCATTGGCGCGAGGCGGAATCGTGTTAAGCATTTCGTCGGTATCTGGCGCAACACCCATTACGCCGGCAAACGGTTTTAGCGGAATGCTGATGCCATCGGCGAAATGCACGAGATTCGCATCTTTATCCAATTTGAAGGTCTTTAGCGCCGATTCCTCGTGCTCACCGCTGAGAAAACCAAAATCCGGCGTCATCGCAGACCAGCCCCAATCGCCGGGCTCCAGCTCCATTAGTTCAATGGCAAGCACGTCTCCCGGCTCGGCACCCTCGACGTATATCGGTCCGGTCAAAGTATGCAGGCGGTCCATGTCCACGTTGTGGAGATCCTCGATCGTGGAGTTGATATCGAGTTGCCCGCCGGTTGCCTCGTGCGTGTGAGCCTCGATGAGGCTCCCGGACGGTACGGTAATCGCGGGCGGAATGCTGCGGCTGAACTTGTTATGTGTTTGATCGGTTCCAATTACGAAATCAGGTTCCGGTATGTTTTGATCCGAACCTGTAGACGCTGTGTCCGTACACCCGGGCAATCCAAATATCAAACCAATAACTAGAATTTTTTTCATTGTTATATTCCATTGGCCAGTGGATCTTGTTGAGAATCGACGCGTAGGCTGCCTAGCGTTGCCCCTTCTTTTCTTCGAAGTAGCGAGAGTACACATCTTGCATAACCTTGTTGGGAATGTTTAGCCCGTCAATCAATGCTTCGAGAAGCTTCATTTCCGCCGCATCTTTTTCATCATCGGCAGCTATGACTTGAAGAACCATCAACATCAATTCTTCTTTGTGAGGTAAAGCCAACTGTTTGTTTACTTCACGCAAAATCTCGTCGAGATGTGAATCCGCATGAAGGTCATGTGCGGCGCGAGTAATCAGGTTGAGTGCTTCGCCAGCCTCGAGCGGAAACCTCTGACGTAACAACTCCACCATGCGCACCGTTTCATCGGGAGATATGCCACCGTCGCTTTTGGCAACCAGCGTGATCAACGACGCAATCATGTCCTGCGCATCCAGATCGACCGCCAGGTTCGGCAGATCGAACGTAAAGCCGGTTTTTTCGTAGATTAAGTCGGTGAGTTTCACGGAGATGTCTTCTTTTTTCTTAGTATAACGATATTAGTCGCTTAGGATTGTATCTCCCAAACTTCGTCCCAAGGGGGGTGGTCGCAAGGCGGCGAAAAATCAGGCTTTGTCGTCCCCTAGCAGCCATTTCGTCGCATCCGAAACGTTCGAAAATAAACGGCCAGGCAATCCCCGGTTTGATAGCACCATTTCGACAAATGCTGTCATATCCACCGCATCCAGGTTTAGCTCAACCCAGGCTATTCGGTAGGGATGCGTGATATCCAGATCATCGAACAATCCGGCGTGATCGTACGCTTCGAACGCTTCTATGGACTTGGTCGTATTTGCGACTCCAAGGACGTTGAAACAGTTGTGTTTCTCGCACGTTTTTGCGACTTCGGACCAAAGCCGAGTTGCAAATGCAAAGTCCTTCTCTCCGTCCGAAATAACCTGGACGTAATCGCCCTCAAACGTGACATCAAGTTTATTTTGCATAGCTCTGAGGTCTGACGATATCCGACTTGTACGTTATGGACCGGACTGTTGCATGCTCTGCTTGCGATTATACGACTATGCGATCAGTAGACGGGGCGGCTCTAATTCTCTGGATTTGCTGACAACTTCCACTCGCTGTCGAATTCGGGCAGTCTCCTTTTCTATGAAGCTGGATCGATTTATCAGGCTGGCGCTGGGATTCCTGATTCTGCTCGTGTTCGTGATCGCGATTGCGGCACTGCTTTTCGTGACGGAGTCTGCGCTCAATGTCTGGGACCGCTTGGTTCAAGGCCCGCGCCTGTTGCTATACGGCTATCTGGCTGTTATGGCGGCGCTGATCGTCGGCGCCGTCTGGCTGGTGGGCCGCCTGCTCGTTCGACGCAGGATTCCTGCACCCGAGAACCAATCGGGAAAGCTGAGCAAATCGGACATCGAAGCACGGCTGCGTGAGGCCGATAATGTCGGCGTCGATGTCGCCGATGCACAGGCCGAGTTGCAGGAGCTTGCTTCCCGTCAGCAGTCCGGATCGATTCACCTGTGTTTTTTTGGCGAGATCAGTACCGGTAAGAGTTCTTTGATCAAGGCCCTGGTTCCCGAAGCGGACGTCCTGATCGATGCCGTTGGTGGTTCGACGATGGATATTCGTCACTTTCGTTGGCGAGATGATGCCGGTGCGCAAATCCTGTTGACCGATGTACCAGGTACGGGTGGCCTTGAGGATGGCCTGGACGCCGTTGCCGAAGAAGAGGCACGGCGCTCTCAAGTTGTTATCTATGTATGTGAGGGCGACCTGACGCGCGCGGAAAAACAAGCGGTGAAATGGTTGCTTGCGCTGGAGAAACCGCTCGTGCTCGTAATGAACAAATCGGATCGTTATGACGCGGTGGAACAGGCGGCCCTCATGCAACGCCTGCTCGATCATCTGAGCGATCTCGGCGGCGAGATCGCGAAAGATCGTGTCGTTGCGGTATCTGCGGGCGGGCAGGTCGAAGTCATCGAGAAAAAATCTGATGGTTCGGAGGAACAAGTACGTCGCGAGCGCCCGGCGGACATCGGTGTGCTCGTCGTCGCGATAAATCGCATGCTCGAAGACAGCGCATCATCGCTGGACGCACGCCGCGACAGAGCGGTCTTCCAACTTGCGGCAGAGAAACTGGTCGAGGCGGAACAGATTTATCGGCAACAACGATCGGAACAGATCATCCGAAACTCGACTCGCAAAGCGGTGGTCGGGGCATTGGCCGCCGTCAGTCCGGGTACCGACGTGATCATCCAGGGATATATCGGCACGACGATGACGCAGAGTCTGTGCAAGCTGTACGGCGCTGCGCCGCGCGATCTCGATATCGAGCATTTTCTGTCTTTGAGCCAGAGTCGGGCCGGAAAGGCGCTGCCATTGAGCCTTGCCGTCGCGGGAAACGGCCTGAAGGCCTTCCCGGGCCTCGGCACTGTCGCGGGAGGCCTCGTCCATGCGGTAGCCTATGGCCTTATCTTTGATGCGCTCGGCAAAAGCCTCGTAATGACGCTGAGCAAACACGGTGAGCTGGTCCCCGAAACCGCCGCAAAGGAATTTGAGGAAGGCATCAATGAACATATTGAAGCAGGCGTTCGGCAAATTGCCGAAATGGCCCTGGACCAGCAAGAAGAAGACCAGCCCGGAGACTGATGGCGGTTCGCGACACCTGACGCTGGCCAAGGAAAGTCTGTCCGACCTGGTCGATGATGCGCGCCTGCCGGCCGGCATTCGTGATTCCCTGGCGCATGACTACGCTGCTGTCGAGGCCATGCTGGATAAATTGCAGCATGGGCACTTGCACATTGCGGCTTTTGGGCGCGTCAGCACCGGCAAGTCTTCTCTTCTGAATGCGTTGATTGGGGAGGAGAAGTTCACGGTCAGCCCCCTGCATGGTGAGACCAGACATTCGGCGATGGAGCCGTGGTCGGAAATAGATGTGGGCGGCGTCTTTCTGATCGACACGCCGGGCCTCGACGAAGCCGGCGGCGAAGATCGGGAGTCGCTGGCGAAAGAAGTGGCGAATCGTTCGGATCTCGTCATTTTCGTGTTAGACGGCGATATTACCGAGAGCGAAAGACAGGCATTGAAGACCTTGCTCGAGCAGGGCAGGCCGGTGATTGTCGCGCTGAACAAAAGCGATCTGTATACAGAAGACGAGTTGCAAGCGCTGCTCGCGTCAGTGAGGGAAAAAACAGAAGGTGTGGTGCAGACAAGCGATGTACTCGCTGTCGCAGCGCAACCGAAGCCGCAGACAGTCATAGAGATTGACGATGAAGGTAATGAGAAAACCACATCACGCGCACGTGATATTGATATTGAGCAACTGAAGCTGCGGCTTTGGGATATATTCGAAGCGGAAGGAAAGACGCTCGCCGCGTTAAACGCAAGCCTGTTTGCCGCCGACCTGAGCGACCAGGTCGGCAAGCGAATTCTCAATGCACGCCGCGAACTCGGCGACAAAATGGTGCGCACCTATTGCGTTGCCAAAGGAGTCGCCGTTGCTTTCAATCCTGTTCCGGTTGCCGATTTGTTTGCGGCGGCATTCATCGATGTCGGTATGGTGATGCACCTTTCGCGGGTCTATGACTTGCCGATCAGCAGGAAGGAAGCCGGCTCGCTCATCAGCGTGATCGCGGCCGAAGCAGCCGCGTTGATGGGTACCGTGTGGGCGCTGCATTTTGTATCGAGTGCACTCAAGGTCGGCACGCTCGGGTTGTCGACGATTTTGACTGCCGGCGCGCAGGGTGCGATTGCTTACTACAGCACCTATGTTGTCGGCCAGGTTGCCGCGGAGTACCTGGCCGAAGGCAAGTCCTGGGGCGAGGGCGGTCCGAAGCAGGTCGTGCACGAGATCCTCGAGAGCCTCGACAAAGAGACCGTGCTGCGGGAGGCGCGGCGCGAGATCCGTACGCGACTGGGACTGAGTGGTTCGGGTGCCTGAGAAGTCGAATTTGGAGCAGCGAATGGAGCGTATCTGGGCGACGGTCTCCGACATACCGGTCGGATCGGTCGCGAGCTACGGCCAGATAGCGGAAATTTCCGGAATTCCACGCGGTGCCCGCCAGGTTGGCTACGCATTGCGAAAATTGCCGCCCAACTCAGACGTACCCTGGCATCGTGTCATCCAGTCTTCGGGCAGGATCGCATTTGAGAAGGGCAGCCGGGCTTACAATCGGCAGTCCAAGCGCCTTATCATGGAGGACGTCGTCATTCTCGAAGGACGTATCGATATGCAGAAGTATCGCTGGCAGCCGGACCTCGACGAGCTCTTGTGGAAACCCAGCGCCTCATGGGATGAGTCCGAGTAATGCGACGAAAACTCCTTTCGCTGTACCTGACACTCATTTTCGACCCGCGGTATCGGTGGTCTCGGCGGTTCCTCGCAGAGCTTAAGAGAAGACTGACGTTCAAGCCGCATGTCATTTCCGTATTCCTGCAAATCGATGACCCTTACTCATATCTATTGAGTCATTACCTGCCGCTGGTTGCCAGCCAATACAAGAATCTCGAATTTCGCTACTACCTGTGCCAGGCGCTTCGACACGAATATATGCCGGCGCCGGACATGCTCACCGAATACGCATCAATGGAATGCGAGCTGCTCGCGAGGGAGTTTGGCCTGCCGTTTCTCGACAAGGGTGATGCGCCCGTTGTTGAACATCGCCGCGACCTGCTCGATTTCCTGGCGGACGAGCAGGGTGAAGAGGATTTCAACGAATCGTTTTGCCAGGCGCTGAGCGTTTACTGGCGCGGAGATGCCGAGGGTGTGCAGCGACTGCTCGGCCGGCCACAACCATCAAGACCGGATACGAACATCCTGGTGTCACAAAACCAGATACTGTTGAGGAAGCTCGGGCATTACAATACCGCGACGATGCACTATGCGGGCGAATGGTATTGGGGTGTCGACCGACTTCACTATCTGACCAGTCGCCTCGACGGGCTGGGGCTGAATCGCTGGCCCGAACAAAACGCCGAACTTGCATCGCTGGAGCAGGCAAAGGCATTGAGCCTGCCGGCAGCCGTACCGGGTGCGGCAGAAAAGCTGCCGGCACTTGAGATGTTTTTTTCGTTCCGAAGCCCGTATTCGTATCTGGCATTGCAGCGCACCTTCGATATCGCCGATGCATTCGGGATAAAGCTCGAAGTCAGGCCGGTGCTGCCGATGGTGATGCGCGGAATGGCGGTCCCAAAAAGCAAGCTCTTATACATTGCCAAGGACGCTTGTCGGGAAGCGGAGCGCCTGGAAATACCGTTTGGCAAGATGTTCGATCCAGTCGGGCGTGGTGCCGAACGGTGCATTGCAGCGTTTTATTACGCCAAGACTCAGGGCCGTGAGCGCGATTTTTTGCTGGCCGCAGGAAAAGCCATCTGGTCAGAAGGAATCGACGTTGCCGAAGACGAAGGCATGGAACAGGTCGCAGAACGCTCAGGGATATTCTGGCCGGAAGTGAAAGCAGCGCTAACGCTGGACGATTGGCGTTCGACAGCCGAGGAAAATCGCCAGGTCATGAAGGAGGCCGGTGTCTGGGGCGTGCCCTCGTTCAAGATCGGCGAGCTCGCCCTATGGGGCCAGGATCGTGACTGGCTACTGGCACGAATGATCGAGGACATGTGCCATACAGGCGACGGAATCATGGTATGACGATGCCGGCCGTTTATTTTTCGCATGGGCAGGAAAGCGGCCCGTGGGGTACCAAGATCCAGGCTATGGCGGAGGCCGTTCGAGGGCTCGGCTGCCGAGCCGAGAGCGTCGATTACCAGGGAATCGAGGATCCAACGGAACGGGTCGATAAACTCATCGCGGAATGCCAGGGTCTGACGGAATCGTTGGTGCTGGTCGGATCCAGCATGGGTGGGCACGTGGCGACAGCTGCAGCAGCGCCGCTGGACGCGATTGGTCTCTTCGTGCTGGCACCTGCCTACTACATCGCCGAATATGAACACCTGACGCCGCCGGCGCCCGACATACCGATCAGCATAGTGCATGGCTGGCGCGACGACGTCGTGCCGCCCGAGAACAGCATACGATTTGCGGCCGAGTGTCTGGCAACATTGCATCTTGTCGATGGAGACCACCGACTTACAGAGAATATTGATGAGATAATCCAGTATCTGGAAAGATTTATCACAGGTCTGGCCGGCACCGCCGCCGCCGGATAGCGTAATAGATTCGAAACAAGGGAGGATCGCTATGAGGATTTTGATCATTCTCGCAATTGGACTTGTTATTGCCGGTTGCGGAAGTTCATCCGACGAGGAAACGGTTGGTAAGGAAATCGCAGACGACTACAACGAGGCGATGGACAAGGCGCGACAGGTCGAGGATGAGTTGCAGGAACATGTGGACGAAATCGACAAAGCGGTCGAGGAAGCCATGGACGAAGTCGACGAAGCGATTGAAGAACAGAAGGGCCAGTAACACGCTCGTTGTGTAAAAAAAACAGATTGCGGGAATCTCTCCTGCGATCGAAGAAGAATAAGTAGCCAATGAATGTAGCCGGATTTATCTTTCGGCCCCTGTACTGGATCGCGGGCAAGGTGTTCGCGACCTGGGCACGGCCTGCTGTTCAGCCCGATGAACCCGCGACATATGTGTCGGGCGACGATACGGAGGTCTGCTATGTGCTCGAGACCGGCGGCCTCGCCGATACGCTGGCACTGGAACGCGTTTGCAGGATCCACGGAATGCCGTCGCCGACAAGCAGCGTAAGCTACGGCGGAATTCGTGAGAGCCGGCGGCTGTTCGTGATGCGACCCACAAGCGGCTTCCTCTTCCGGCGCAAGCGCATGACCGGATCCAGGCGGCTCAGGCGCCTTGTGAACGCGAGTGTCAACGCCAACGGCAAGGAGCTTTCGCTGATACCCGTAGCGATCTATTGGGGTCGCTCGCCCGACAAGGAACGGTCGTTCCTGAAGTTACTTTTCTCGGAGAATTGGGACGTCGCGGGCCGCACACGCAAGTTTTTTGCAACTCTGCTGCACGGCAGAAACACACTCCTTCGATTCAGCGAACCCGCC
>Ga0255058_10000909_pt1 | contig 16981 bp, 15 predicted proteins | sample Cases_109_9_MG_FD_188637 | JGI IMG/M metagenome (GOLD analysis project Ga0255058, IMG submission 188637) | Seawater microbial communities from Amundsen Gulf, Northwest Territories, Canada - Cases_109_9 | ecosystem: Environmental > Aquatic > Marine > Gulf | place: Canada: Northwest Territories... | reverse complement strand
GCCATTGTCGCTCACCGTTAGCGCCGCGTAAAAGGCCTTGCTCGCTGCTTCCACTCCATCCTTGTCAGCCGCTTGATGGGCAATGGCATTGCCCGACAGCACGACAAGACCCAACGCCGTGATTGCGCATAGACTGAGATCGTTACGCCGATTCATTTTTTTCCTCCAGGTTGAATGCACATCGCTCGCTCAAGCTGTCGATTAGGGACACTTCCCAGCCAAAAGTAAACAGCTTTCGACCACCGAGGTCCACACGTGTGATTATCACCGCCTGTTTAAGTGGCGAAACACGCGCCCTCCGTTTGAGAGTGTCCGGCACACGAACTCATCCGACCCTCAGGCGAAAACTCCGACGCTAGCTGGGAACCCGATTTGGCGCAACGTACGCTCTCAGCTTTTCAAACTGATGGCCTACCTCCATACTTTCGCGCCCATGCCGTATAGCGGACGCTCGTACGGCCGGGTCGAAAGACCGTAATTGGCCGACTCCGGCCGGTCGGAAGGACCGAGCGGGCCGCCAGGCCTCGAACGTCCAAGATCGACCCCTTTTGGCCATTCGAGTCCAGGATGGAAATGGCCGGTTGTGGCCGGCTGTTCCGTCTTTTTAATGTCAGCATCCTCCAGTGGTTCTCTCTTTATAAATCATCGGTATCTTAAATTATGTCTGCCGAGATTCTGGATTGACTTGCAGCCCATCAATTTCATGTCACGTTCGATTTCAGCTTTAAGGTTACCCAAGGCCTTTTCAACGCCCGCCTGGCCGGCAGCCGCCAAGGCATACAGATACAAACGCCCACCGGAACAGGCTTTGGCCCCAACCGATAATGCTTTCAGTACATGCGTACCACGGCGGATACCACCGTCACAAATGACATCAATCTTGTCGCCGACGGCATCGACAATTTCGGCGAGCTGATCAAACGGTGCGCGCGAGCCGTCTAACTGTCTGCCGCCATGATTGGACACCATGATAGCTGTGGCACCGATATCCACCGCGCGCCTGGCATCCTCGACCGACATCACACCTTTCAGGACGAACTGCTTACCCCAGGTATTATTGATGTCTTCAGCGGTTTGCCAATCCATCGACTGGTCCAGCATGGTACTGAAGTAATCGGCCACCGACACCGCGATGTTGGTACCCTCTTCAACGTAATCCTTTAGCTGCGACAGCTCGAATTTTCCGCGTGTATAGTGATTAAACGCCCAGGCCGGATGCGCGGCAAAACTTAGCAGGCTTTTCAGTGTCAGTTTTGGCGGTGACGTAAAACCGGTATACAGATCGCGCTCGCGATTACCCCCCACGATGGTATCCACTGTCAGTGCCAGCACCTCGAAATTGGCCTCCTTGCAGCGTTCGATCATGCTGTTGTTCAGTCCCTTATCCTTGTGTACATACAGCTGAAACATTTTGGGTGTGGCGATCGTGCGACCGACCTCCTCGATACTGATCGTGCCCAATGACGAGATCCCGAACAGCGTACCGAATTTTTCCGCGGCTTTGCCGACTGCACGTTCGCCGTCATGATGAAACAGCCGCTGCAACGCCGTCGGCGACAAAAACAAGGGCATGTCGAGCTTCTGGCCCATCACGGTCGTCGACATATCGATGTGCTCGACGCCAGCTAACACGCTGGGGACTAAGTCACAGGTTTCAAAGGCTGCGGTATTGCGCCGATAAGTCACTTCATCGTCGGCCGCACCATCGATGTAATGAAAGATCGGGCTCGGTAACCGCTGCTTGGCAAGCCGCCGAAAATCTTGTGTCTTATGGCAGTGTACTAGTCGCATTGTCTTGGTTCCGGAATCAAGCGGGCACGCCCAACGTACTCCCATGGTAACCGCAGCCAGACTTACCCGCCCTCTTTCCATGGAGCCACGTTCCGGGAACATTGGCGGAGCGTGGGCAAAGGGTGGGTAAGTCTGGCCCTGAGAGCGATGGCTTGCGTGGCACATTCGTCATCAGACGGAGGTATCTGCCATTGGGTGACCTGTTATTCGGATCCTGGGCTAATCACCGGAGATACTATCGTGGGTACCGGGGGCTGGCGAGGGAGCGGCAGCTATCTTGTGTACAGCGGTCGTCAGTTTCGCGAGTTTTCCAGTGCCCCTAGTGTCCGCCATTGGCCGATTTCTGCCTCGTGCACCGCAGCATCATGGCGCGCTACCGTAATGCCCTGCTGAACGGCGGGAACCGACCCTGAGTTGCCATTCGAGAGTAGCAGGCGGACATCAATTCAGACCTCACTCGCGACCAAGTAAGGCACTTCATTACCGCCTTGGGAATGGCGACGAAGAAAACGAGAGTCAGCGGTCCTTTGTGGAAGCTGGGCGGCGGGCTATTTACCATATTCAGACTTGTCGCTGCCGGAATTTTCTCGGGATGCGACGCACTGCGTGTGGAGCATATCGAGCAGCTTCGTTCCGGCTTCCTGAAGTGACCCGCCGAGGGCGACGATGCCGTCCTCGTGCCCCCCTAACACGAAAATCCCGCTGTCGGCCACCCGTGTGTCGCGAAACAAGCGCAGCACATCGTACGCCATCTCCGGAGTACCGTACGCGATGTCCTTGGCAGTTGTGGGAATTTTTCCCAACAGTGCCTGCCAAAGTTGTCTGTGGTGGACGTGAACAACCGCGGCCGCAGACGCGTCCGCTTCGTAAACGGCCGCGTGCGTCAGTGATTCCGAGCTCGCCTGCACCGGGCCGCGACAAAGCAGAGAGTTGTCCGAAAAGTCATAGTGGATGACCCGGGTAAAGTGCTCTCTGCGGGCTGTGGCGTGTATACCGGTGCCGCTGCCAGAAATAACGAAGGAAGAACCTGTACGTGCACTGATGTTTCCATAACCGATACCGTCGGGCTGAACACCGATGAGACCCGCCGCGCTGATTCTGTCCCGCCACTGCAACAGCGCGTCGATATCCTCGGGTGGCGGCGCCCGCTGCCAGCGTAGACTGAACTTGATGACGCCGTCCTTCACACAATCCTCCTGGCTTCGGCGGTTTTGCTGGCGTCCGGTCGAATGCAAGCGCTTGGAAATTCACTCGCTTGGAAATGATCTCCCGACGGCCGCGCCGACAAGCTGATTTATATCAACGACAACGAAGAAATTCACATGAAGTTAATTCTTTTTGATCCGCCTCCCGATGCCTGTACCAGACCGGTTGGAACTCCAACGGCCCTCTCGGTCGCTTAGCGATCTTCGGGGCGCATCAAATTCGAGATGGCACGTCGCGGTGACACGTGAATGTAGCTAACGGCCTACAAGGGTAGGTACGAAAAACGACTGCGGTACGTTAGTCGACATCTAATCTCACAGACAACGTCAGAAGGTAAATGTCCGAAAGTGGCCGAGGCTGTGTGAAAACTCTGATCACAACGAGGCGGTGGGGAAACTTTTCGATTTTCCCTTGCGTTTAGCTATGAAACGAGACGAAGAATGGGATTGCGCTTCAGAAACCGGGGTTTTCGCAAGTATTTTTCCCACCGGCAACATGACACCGGACTTTTCACACAGCCTAGGCCGATCCCGGTCGCTCGGGATGACTGAATGGGCCATCAGGCCTCGAAGGTCCAAGATCGAACCCATGATGGACATTCAGTCACTCAGGACGATCCACGCGGCGCCGTTCAATCTGTCGAGCTAGTAGTTCGCCACCGAGCCGGAGTGCGCCGCTGAAAAGAGAAAGCCTCGCCCAGTTGCCAGGCGGGGCCTGTACCTCGGTCAGCGGTCGCCAGACGATTCCCGGTACGTGGATAAGCCTACCAAGGGCCTATAGGGCTGTCTGTAGGCCAGGGGCGTATCTGTTGTAGGCGCAGGGCTAATGCAGCCCAACTCGCTCCCAACTCGCCCACCTTACTTGGGCGATCGTGGGGAAAGGCCATTAAATTGACTGTCCCTCGCCTACGTCGAAGAGCTTTCGTTGCCGGTTTCGAGTCTTTTCCTGACGTACGAAACGAGGCCTCCGCAACGAACAATTTGCTGCACGCATTCCGGCACCGGTTCGGCCTGAAACGTCTGGTTGCCGAGGACAATCTCACCCGTGTCGAGGTCGATACGGGCTTCTTCCAAATCACGCACCGCGGATGCGAAGTCCGGACACAGAACCGCCGGCAGGCCGATATTGATCGCGTTGCGGTGGAATATGCGGGCGAAGCTGGCGGCGACGACGCAGCCGATACCGACCGCTTGGATGGCGATCGCCGCGTGCTCGCGCGACGAACCGGAGCCAAAATTGCGCCCGGCAACCAAGATGTCTCCAGGCCGCACGCGGGCGGCGAATCCGGGGTCAAGTCCCTCCAGACAATGTTTCCCCAACTCGGCGGGGTCGCGGATGGCCAGATACCGACCGGGCAGGATGACGTCGGTATCCACTTGATCGCCGAGCTTGTGGATCACCCCCTCGATGTGCACCGTCTGACCTTCCCCGTCACTCTGTTCCACCTACCACGTCGGCTGGGTGGCTGATTTCTCCCGTCACCGCCGCCGCGGCGGCTACCCAGGCATTGGCGAGGTAGACTTTCGATCCTGGGTCACCCATGCGGCCCCGGAAGTTGCGATTGGTCGTCGCGATGGCGGTTTCTCCATCGGCCAAAATGCCCATGTGTCCGCCGAAGCAGGCACCACAGGTTGGGACGGAGATGGACGCGCCAGCTTCGGAGAAAATTTCAAGCAACCCCTCGCGTAGCGCCGCGCGGTAGATTTTCTGGGTCGCCGGCACAACGATCATACGAACACCCCGCGCCACCTTGCGCCCGGATAGGATCCGAGCCGCCTGGCGCAGGTCCGTCAGCGTGCCGTTCGAACAGTTGCCGACATAAACTTGATCGACCCGGGTACCGGCCAACGACGATACCGGCGTACCGTTGGCCGGTGACGGCGGTGCCGCAACGATTGGTTCGAGCCCGTCGAGTTCGATCGTTTTATGCGCCGCATAGACGGCGTCGGGGTCGGCAACGATCGGGTTTATGGCGGACGCGCCCTGCTTTTCGACAAACGTCTTAACCTGCTCGTCGGCCTCCATAACACAGGTTTCCGCTCCCGCTTCGACGGCCATGTTGGCGACGGCCATCCGTTCATCGACGTTGAGCACCGACAGTCCCGGTCCGCCGAACTCCAGGGATGCGTAGAGAGCGCCGTCGGATCCGATGCGCTCGATCAACGTCAGGATGACATCCTTGCCGGTGACGAAGGGGCCGGGGGCGCCGGTGAGATCGACGCGAATGGCGTCCGGCACGCGCACCCAGAGTTCGCCCAGTGCCAGAACCGCCGCAAGGTCTGTCGACCCGAATCCCATGCCTGAGGCGTTGAACGCGCCGGCGGTGCAGGTGTGGGAGTCGGCGCCGAAGACGACGCCGCCGGGACGGACCAAGCCGAGTTCGGCCAGCAAAGTATGTTCGATGCCGCCGTTCCCGGTGTCGTAGTAGTGGGCGATGTGGTGACGGTCGGCGAACGCCCGCAGGATCTTGATGGACTCGGCCGTGAGCACGTCCTTGGCCGGCGAAAAGTGGTCGGCAACCAGCACGACCCGGGCCGGGTCGAACGGCCGGGTGGCACCCATATTGTCGAACTGCTGAAACGCCACCGGTCCGCTGATGTCGTTCAGGAGCAAGATATCGGGCGTGAGCGAGACGATCTCACCGGCCCCTGCCCGGCCTTCTCGGGCATGTGCCGCGAAGATCTTCTCGGTCATTGTCGCTGCCATGAATCGCTTACACCTCGAAGCTGTGGGCGCCCGCAGTGGAACAAGGCCGCTACGGGCTGGCGGGCGCGGTTCGCGTCTCTTCGCCGCTACCATCGCCCCCCTGGCCGAACTTAAGCAGGCGCCTCGGATTGTCGGTGACCATCATGCGTACGTCTTCGGAGCTCATGCCCTCCTGGAGAAAGGTCCCGATCAGCATGCGCAAGGTTTCGGACGCAGGTGGCGCCCACTCGAAGAAGTAGTCGGTTGTGAGAATCGCGCGCTCGGCAGAGATTTCCGCAATGATCTCCATGGCCATCGTCGGCGAGATGCGCTGAAAGGCCGGTAACGTACCGAGGGCGCAGAATTCGCACACGCAGCCGAGCTGCACCATGTCCCGTATCTCCTCCCGCGTCGCCCCCACCGAGTGGCTGTCGGGGTGAGAGAACACGACCTCGTCGATGCCGTAGTCCTTCGCCTGGTCAGCGAGCGCGATACTCTCCGTCGGCGACACATGGCCGGTGCAGACCACCATCTCATGCTCCGCGGCGACAGAGAGGCATTCGGCAACTTCCGTTCGCACACGTCCGTCCGCATTCGTGATCCGGAGCCCACCCTTCGCATCCAGGTCGTGCGCCCGTTTAATGAAATTGCGAAGGTATTTGCTCATGCCGCCTCGCTCCATATCATGCGCGGCACTCCATGTCGGCATGAAGACGACCCGAGCGCCTTGTAGCGCCGCGGATTCGAGGACCAAAGGATTGAAGCCACCAACGGAAAAGTTGAGAGTGATGCTCGGAAACACCTCGATGTTGGGGACCAGCCGCCTGAGATGATAGGCCCGCCCGACCGTTGGCCACATGTGCGACTTGAGGACGATCCCGGTCATCCCCGCCTCTTGGGCCAAGGACAACTCGTCGACGTCCTCCATGCGTGTGCGGGCGTCGAAGCTGATTTCCGGATAGCCGTGGTGATGGAAATCAATGGCCCCCTTCAACAGGTCATCCGTCAGCGATGGTCCCCCGGGTGGTGGTGGCATGCGATTTTCTTCGCTCATAATTAGCTCCCGTCCAATATCTCGGACTCGAAATTCTTAATTTCCGCCAATCCCAACGCCCTGTTGGTTTCTTCGAGAGAGGCCATGCGCGAAACCCAGGCGCGCGAATCTCCCAGGGCCTTCAGGTCGGTCAGGAAGTCGTTCATGGCCCGAACGCAGACACGAACGGTGCTGCTCGGGAAAAGCGCGATCTGATAGCCGAGCGCCGCCAGCTCATCCGCGGCGAGGAGGGGAGTCTTCCCCGTCTCCGACATGTTGGCGAGCAAGGGGCCGGGAAGCTCGCGCCCGATTCGTTCGAGTTCCTCCATCGATTCCGGCCCATCTACGAAAAGCACGTCGGCGCCCGCGTCTTTGAAGCGCCGGCACCGGTCCAGGGCCTCGTCAAGCCCCAGTGGGCCACGCGCATCGGTCCTGGCAACGATTACCGTCTCCTCGAACTGCCGCGCCAATGTCGCCGCGCGAACCTTGCGTACGGCAATGTCCGTGGGCTCGACGACCTTGCCATCCATATGCCCGCAGCGCTTTGGCCACACTTGGTCCTCGATCTGAACCGCGGCCGCGCCAGCCGCCTCCAGCCCCTGCACAGTGCGACGCACATTGGCGACGTCGCCGTAGCCGGTATCGCAGTCGACGATGAGGGGTAGCGCCGAAGCGCTCCGTGATGCCCGAACCATGTCTTCCACTTCACCGTAGGCGATCAGGCCGATGTCCGGCATGCCGTACCGAGCGGCGGCTGTTGCGTATCCGCTGATATATGCCGCTTCGAACCCGGCGAGCTCGATGAGCCGGATGTCGAGGGGAGAACCACCCCCAGGAACCACGATGATCCCGGGGGTGGCCAATAGATTGCGAAGGGATTTGTTTGAAGTCATAGCCGAGGTGCATTCATAGAGTGCCACGTTGCGGTGCGTCGTTCGATGGTTCCGATCAACCAGTCGAGCGTCCCCGCCATGACCAGAACCAAGAGGATCCCGAAGTAGACCTCGCCGGTCATGAACATCGTGCGATACCCGCTGATCAGAAACCCGATACCGCCAGTGGAAGCCATCATTTCCGCCACCACCACGCCGATCACGACCAGGGCGCCACCCAGGCGAAGCCCCGACACAATCGACGGCAACGCGGACGGAACCATCACCTGTAACAGGATCTGTCCGGTGCTGGCCCCCATGCTGCGGGCCACCAGAACGAGTTGCCGGTCGACGGTCCGGACGCCAGCAGCGGTTGCAAGAACCATCGGGAACAAACCGTAGATGCCGCCGAACAGTACCTTGGATTCGGGGCCGATGCCCCACCACGCGGTCAGGACCGGGTAGACGATGACGAAGGGTACCGCATAGACCGAGGAGACAAGCGGCAACAGGATCTGTCGGAAGGGGCGAATGCTGCCGAGCAACAGGCCGAGAATTCCGCCAGCCCCGTAGGCGATCAACAGGCCCAAGGCGAGCTCGCCCATGGTGATCAGGAGGTGTTGGGCGAATGTACCGAAGTTGCTTATACCGGCAAAAAGGGCCGCCGAAAGGGGTGCCAGGATGATCGGCGACACCAATCCGAGCCGCGGCAGAAGCTCCCAAAGGATCAGGAGCGCAATAATCACTGAGTAGCGGAGCGTTCCGGGGCCAATTCGCGGCTTTTTGGTGACGGCGATTGAGGCGACCTCGGACATCAGTGCTAATCCTTTCGGATCAAACGCCAAATTCGATCCCGCAACTGACCGAAAGTTGCCGTCGCCATCATGTCGTAGGTACGTGGGCGGTCAAGGGTTATGTCGATGCGATCGAGAATGCGTCCGGGCCGATGACTCATTACCAGCACTTCATCGCACAGGTAAACAGCCTCAGTCAGGCTATGAGTGACGAACACCACGGTCTTCTTGTGTTGCTCCCAAATTCGCAGCAGCTCGTCGCCCAGGGTCATCCGGGTCTGCTCGTCGAGCGCCCCGAATGGCTCGTCCATCAACAAGATGCTGGGGTCTTGGCAGAACGCTCGCGCGATGGCGACGCGCTGCTTCATGCCACCCGAGAGCTCGTGCGGGTGGCGGTTCTGGAATTCCTGCAGGCCAACGAGTGCCAACATTTCCCGGGCGCGGGCACGTCGCTCTATCTTAGGAACTTTACGTAGTTTGAGCGGAAATTCGACGTTATCGGCTGCGGTTTTCCAGGGCAGCAGGCTCGCCTCCTGAAACACGACGCCAATTTCCTCGGGCTCGGGCTGGGTGATCCGATGTCCGCGGACCATCACCATGCCTTCTCCGGCATGCATGAGCCCAGCCATCATCAGTATTAGGGAAGACTTGCCGCAGCCGGACGGTCCCACCAGCCCGATGAAACGACCGGAGGGGATGGAGAAACTAATGTCATCGAGTGCCTCGATGCTGCCCGTCGGAGAGTCGTACACATGCGAGATGCTGTCGACGATGATGTCGTGCGTCTCCGCGAAACCCTCTTTGGTATCGGGCAATGCGCTTATACTCGCCACTGTTCCACCCGTCGTTCATAGAAGCGTAACATTTCATTGATGATAATACTGAACGTCGCCGCGACGACAATACCAGAAAAGAGCTTGGTCATTTGGAAGCTCATACCCCAGTCGGATATCAATGACCCCAGGCCGCTTCGCGCTACGTACATCTCGGCGAAGATGACGCCAGTGATGTTGAAGATCATGGCTAAGCGGATTCCTTCGACGAGCACCGGCAACATCGCCGGCCAGTAGACGTGTATGTATAGCTGCCATCGCTTGGCGCCGTAGGACCGTGCGACGGTGACCAGATCAGCTGGGACACTTTGGGCCGCCGCGATGGCGCTGATAACCAGGACAAAAATCGCCTGGAACATTCCGAAGGCCACCTTCTGGGTAAACCCGATGCCGAAGGCGAGTATGAAGATCGGCAGGAACACCGACTTCGGCACGCTGGCGACGAAATAGAAAAACGGCTTGAACGCGCGGCCAAAATAGTCGCTCTCGCCGAGCAGGAGGCCCAGGGCGATCCCTACGGGCGCAATCAGAACGAAGGCAGTTACCACCTGGGATGTTGTCACCCATAGGTGATACAACATCCCCGGATCCACGATGAAGGCATAGACGTCGACCCCCACCGCGGACGGGGGAGGCAGCATCCGCGGATCGGCGAGACCGAAGCGCGCCGCTGCCTCCCATCCGCCCAGTATGGCCGCAATCAGCGCTAGTTGGACTAGCCGCTGGGTTGCCCTGTGCATGCTAGACCGGCGCTTACGGTGTGATCGTTTTAACCGGAACGAACTGTGACGTGAACATTTCGTTGGCCGGCGGCACCGACAATCCCGCCAGTTTACCCAGGCGCAGAGACGCGTCGACCCATTCTGCCTTCAGATTGCCGTCGTCGGATAGCCCCAGGATCGTCTGTTCGTACTCCTTGGTCGCCACCTCCACCGGCAGGCCGGTTTTATTGTGGATAAAATCGATCGCCCACGCCCGGTTCTCCTTCATGTAGCGGATCGCGCTGAACAGGCCAATCAGAACCTTGTCTACGCCGTCTGGATTCTTCGCGATGATTTCGTCTGTGGCAACCCAGACATCGGGCAGGTTGGTACTCATCGCCTTGCCCAGATCGACCACCGTCTTACCGTCGCCGGAAAGGCCGATCTTGTAGCTCAGCGGAGGATACGCGACGATCGCGTCAACGTTGCCAGACAGCAGGTTCGGCACCAGGCCGGCGCCGCCCAGCGGTACTCGGGTCATGTCTCCGCCTGATTGCTTGGCGGTCCAACGGGCGAAGAAGTCGGTGGTCGATCCGTTGGCGGTGACGCCGATCTGCTTACCAGCTAGGTCTTTCACGGTGTTGATGGGCGAATCCGCCTTGACCATGATGTGCCAGCCTCTCGGCGTCAGCGTGCCTGCGCTTACGATAGTCGCCTTGACACCCCGCTTAGTGGCCAATGCGAGACCAGGGGGGAAGAAGTTGATCACATCGGCTTCGCCGGCTGCCATCCCCTCCATTGCGGCAGCGCCACCCCTGTAATTCGTGAACTCCATCTTGACACCGAGTTTCTTGAACAGGCCGAGCTTCTCCCCGGCTATGAGCGGTAGAACCGGCCCGTAATTTCCAACGCCGCCAACACGGACGACGCCGCTATCGGCGGCGGTCGGTCCACTGCCGAAACCAAGGTTGAGCGCAGCTACCAGGCCAAGAGAGTAAATTAAGGTATTGAAACGGAACGTTTTCATTGGTTTTCCTCCATCCACTTGAAAGCTGAAATTTCGCTTTTTTTGTTTTGCAATGCCTCGTCATCCCGGGCTCATCGGGGGTGGGATCCGGGTCCGGTTGTCCCCAACATTGCCGGGATGTCAGTGAAATTCAGGACGACCCCACTGGCACTGCCGAGACCATCAAGTGACGCATGATTAGTATCATCAGCCAGGCCGCTTGAGTCAACAAAATTGCAAACGTTTGCGCACCATTTACCCTGCTTTGCTAGCAATTTGTCAGGTAAAAGGCGCCTAAATCGGAGAATGTTGTGCCAACGTTTGCCTAATCTGTCCATGACGGTAGACTTGTGTCAGCGGCCCGCCCGATTGGAACCAGTGCAGTCGGGCAAAAAAGTCGATAGGCCCACCAAAGCATTACCGTCAGAATAACGAAATGGATAAACCCGATCGCGACACTACATTGGGCGAGACACATGATTTCCGTCGCCGTTCAACTGTGCGCACCATCTCGGAGCGGGCGGGGGTTTCGACATCGACAGTGTCGCGCGCCCTAAATGGTGACGGCCGCATCTCGGCCAAGACCCGGGCATCGGTTCTGGCCATCGCCCACGAACAGAGATACACCCCCAATGCTATGGCACGCAGCCTCGTGACCCGACGTAGCGGAGTCGTGGGCCTGGTGATCGGGGAGGTCGATAACCCGTTTTATCCCGAGTTGCTGGCTCGCCTACAGTTCCATTTCTCGACACGCGAGCTTCGGTTCATGCTGCTCCATGTCGGAGCCCGATCACTGGAGGAGGAGACCGCCCACACACTGCTTCAGTATCAGCTGGATGGTTGTCTGATCGCTTCGGCGACCCTCTACTCGCGGGTCGAGGAGATCTGTTTCAGGCACCGAGTTCCGGTCGTCATGATCAACCGAATCGCCCAGGTCCACTCTTGCGGTGTCTCTTGCAACAACTTTGCCGGCGGCCGGCTCGCCAGTCAGTTCATGGTCGACGCGGGTCATCGCCGCATCGCCTTGGTTGCCGGAATGGCCAAGACATCGGTCAGCGAGGACCGCGAGGCGGGATTCCTGACGACCCTCAGTGAGCAAGAACTGACCTTGGCCGCGCGTAAGGAGGGCTACTCCACATACCTGGGCGGGCTCGCTGCGGCGCGCGACCTAATTGCTAACAATGTTCAACTGGATGCGGTCTTTGCCGTCAACGACATCATGGCCATGGGCGTAATTGATGCCATGCGGGAAGCTGGTCTGCGGGTGCCCCGGGATATTTCGGTGATGGGGTTCGACGATATCCAAGCGGCATCATGGCCCACTTACGACCTGACGACCATCGCCCAGCCGGTCGATGCGATGGTTCAGCGTGCTCTGGATCTGCTATTCGAACGCATCGAGGATCCGACCCGGGCGGGAGAGGACATTCTCATTCGCGGAGAGCTGCGACAGCGCAGCTCGGTTCGCCTGCCATGACGCCTTAAGGATACGGGGGGCCTTCCCCCGATAAGCTCCCTCACGTTTTGTCACCTGCAAAAGCCCAAGGCTGCATTCATCAAGCAAGATCCCAATGATTCGCGGTGGAAGAGATCCTGGGCTTCTATAGAGCCACGCTTTAGTAACGCGTATTGCTAATCCATTGGTTGCAGGGTCAAATCCGATCCGTGCTGGAAATTTTCCGATAGCTTGAGCGAGTCTTCACAACCGGAGCGTGAGCTTGCTTTGCTTGGTTCGCCGGCGTTCCTCGCCGAAGAGCCGCTCGAGCAAGTTCGTCGTCCTCACCACTCGCCGGTGACTGACCAGGCAGCGCAGGCGCGCCACACACGCCTCGAAGTCCTCCTCAAGACAACGCACCGCCGAGGGCACCTGTTTGGCGAAGCGCTCGACTAGATCTTCACGCAACGCCTGTGCCATCGCCACCGACGGCGTCTGGTAGTCAGCTCGGGTGGCTGCCCCAAACTCCGCACGGATGTCGTCTGGCAGCTTCGCGGCGATGTTCCTCATCTCTTGCGCGAGGCATCTTTGGCGAAGCGTGTTCGGTCGCGAGGGGCACAAGACGCTTTCCGACGTCCCGACGGGCGAAGGTGGACATTTCAGGAGAAGGAGACGCAGGCTCCAGATTCGGCGCAAGTTTCTGAGGTGGCCAGGCGCGGAATCGCACCACAGACACGTGGATTTTCAGTGGCAGCGACTCGTTAGAGAAAGCTCACCAAACCGTAACGTTGCAACAAATGGCGCATAGCTTCCCGTAGGAACGGGCTTGCCCGCGAATCTTCCAGTGCCGGAGAAGTTCGCGAGCAAGCTCGCTCCTACGAAATCAGATGTCACTTTCCTAGGATAGATCCGGGTACGACTCGTCGAGCTACCTCTCCGCCGGCCGATCAGCCATCTGCCCCAGGGAGCACGTCGAGCCCCCGAACGTTCTGCCCGCCGTAGCGCCGAAGGCGAATGTCGGCCTGCTCCTTGTGACCCGCGAAGTGCTCCAGGGCGCAGAGCCTCGAGCAATATTCCCCCACCGTCACCGAGGCTTCTTCGGTGACGCGCTGATAAGTGCACGTCTTGATGAACTTACCCACCCACAATCCGCCGGTGTAGCGTGCCGCCTTTCGGGTCGGCAAGGTGTGATTGGTGCCAATCACCTTGTCGCCGTAGGAGACGTTGGTCTCGGGGCCGAGGAAGAGGGCGCCGTAGTTGGTCATGTTGTCGAGGAAGTACTGCGGGTCCTCGGTCATAACCTGCACGTGCTCGGACGCGACGCTGTCGGCGACCTCGACCATCTCCTCGTAAGTGTCGCAGACGATCACCTGCCCGTAATCGCGCCACGCCAGACCCGCAATCTCCCCCGTGGGCAGGACCCTAAGTTGGCGCTCGACCTCCTCCATCGTTGTCCTGGCGAGCTTCTCGGAGTTCGTGAGCAGGATTGCTGGTGACGTCGGCCCGTGCTCCGCCTGACCGAGGAGGTCGGCCGCACAGAGCTCCCCGTCGACGGTCTCATCGGCGATGACCAGGGTCTCGGTCGGGCCGGCGAACAGATCGATGCCAACCCGGCCGAAGAGCTGGCGTTTGGCCTCGGCGACGAACATGTTGCCGGGCCCGACCAGCATGTCGACCGGGTTGATGGTCTGTGTCCCGAGCGCCATAGCGCCGACCGCCTGGACCCCGCCGAGGCAGTAGATCTCGTCGGCGCCGCCCAGATCCTGTGCGACCACGATGGCGGGATTGGGTCCTCCTTCGTAAGGCGGCGCGCAGGTAATGATCCGCTTGACGCCCGCCACGTTCGCTGTGACCACGCTCATGTGCGCGGAGGCCACCATCGGGTACTTCCCACCCGGCACGTACGAGCCGACGCTGTTCACCGGTATGTTTCTGTGACCGAGTATCACACCCGGCATCGTCTCCTGCTCGACGTCTTTCAGCGCGGCTTTCTGGATCTCGGCGAAGTTGCGGACCTGAGCCTGCGCGAACTTGATGTCCGCGGTCTCGCGCGGGCTGACCTGCTCGTAGCAGGCATCAATCTCCGCCCGGCTCAGACTGAAGCTTTCCGGCGTCCACCGGTCGAACTTCTCCGAGTACTCCCGGACTGCCTCGTCGCCACGCCTCTCGATCTGCGTCAGAATGTCTTCGACGGTGCGACGCACCTTGGTGTCGGCGTCGGCCTTGGCATCTTCGCTGATGCCGGTCTTCAAGAATCGGACCACCGGATTCTCCCTGCGTGAAGATAATGAAGGTATCGTAGGCCTCGTCCCGGGAAGAGACAATATCGCGACCACCGAGGAGCCATCGTGACCACGAACGAGACTAACCTCCTGCCCATCTGGGCGCAGGGTATCGAAGGACAGGTCGCGCTGGTGACCGGTGCTGGCCGCGGACTCGGTCGCGCCTGTGCGCTCGCGCTCTCCCGTGCCGGTGCTCGAATCATCGGTGTCTCGCGCACGCGAGACGAGCTCGAGAGCCTCGCCGAGGAGGCGGCAGGCCCGGTGGAGACATGGGTCGAAGATGTCGCCGGGGATCCGTTGCTCGGGCGTATCGAGGACCTCGCCAGGCTCGAAATCCTGGTCAACAACGCCGGCAGCAATCAGCCGCAGCCGTTCCTCGAGGTCACGGACGAGGCGCTCGATTCGATGCTGAATCTGAATGTGCGCGCCGCCTATCGAGTCGCGCGCAGTGCCGCGCGCGTCATGATGAGAGAGAAGGGCGGTTGCATCATCCACATGAGCTCTCAGATGGGCCACGTGGGCTCGCCTCAACGAACCGTCTACTGCATGACCAAGCACGCTATCGAGGGGCTCACCAAGGCCATGGCGGTCGAGCTCGCGCCCTTCGGGATCCGTGTAAACTCAGTCGCGCCCACCTTCATCGACACGCCATTGACCCGCCCGTTCTTCGACGATCCGGAGTTCAGCGAGTTCGTAATGAACATGATCCCGGCGAAACGCCTGGGCACCCTGGATGAAGTCGCGGCCGCGGTGGTGTATCTGGCTTCCCCCGCATCCGGTATTGCGACGGGGATGAGTCTGAAGATCGACGGCGGCTGGACTGCGCATTGAGAGGCTGGTGAGGAACGGAAGACTCTTCAATAAGCCGACAAGCCAGTCCTTGCGGTCGCGGGGGCTCCCTGCGCTACCGACCGCGCAGGCAGCTTCTTCCCGATCGCGGAAGCCGTGATCGCGCTGTCGATCGTCTACGTCGCCGGCAGAACCAGGAGGAGAAGATGGAGAAGTTCGCGGTTATTGGCGCGGGGATGGTGGGGCGTGCGTGGGCCATCGTATTTGCCCGTGCGGGCCGCGAGGTGGCGCTTTACGATGTCGATCCCGTCGCGGTTGCGCAGGCGCAATCGTTGATCGCGGATGGAGTGGGAGACCTGGCCGACGCAGGGTTGATCGATGAAGCGCCGAAGGTAGTGGCCGCGCGCGTGCGGCCGGCCGAGACAATCGCGCTCGCCCTCGATGGCGCTGTCTATGCGCAGGAAAATGCACCCGAGAACCTGGCTCTCAAGCGCGAGGTCTTCTCCGCGATGGATGAGGCGGCCGCGCCTGACGCAGTGCTCGGAAGCTCTACTTCGGGAATCCGGGCGAGTCAGTTCAGCGAACACCTGAAGGGCCGGCACCGTTGTCTGGTGGCGCACCCCGTCAACCCTCCCTCGGTCGTGCCGCTCGTCGAGCTTGCACCGGCACCGTGGACCGATCCCGCAGCCCTGGCCAGGGCGCGCGCCCTGATGATCGCAGTGGGGCAGGAGCCCATCACGGTGCTGCGCGAGATCGACGGGTTCATCCTGAACCGCCTGCAGGGCGCGCTGCTCAACGAAGCCATGCGGCTCGTGGCCGACGGCTACGTGACGACGGAGGACCTGGACAAGACGGTATGCCACGGCCTGGGGCTGCGCTGGTCGTTCATGGGACCGATGGAAACCATCGATCTCAACGCGCCCGACGGTGTCCAGGACTATTGCGCGCGCTATGGGCCCATCTACTACAAGGTCGCTCAGGAAGCCACCCCGCGCCGCTATGACGAGAGCCTGTTCGGCCAGGCGGCGAAGGACCGGCGGGCGATTCTGCCCATGGACAGGCATGCAGAGCGCCAGGCCTGGCGGGACCGGCGACTCATGGCGCTGGCGGCCCACAAGCGCAAAGCTGCCAAGGAGATCGGGTCTTGATCGGCGGCCACGGTGTCGCCAGCGGTGCCAGGCATGTCTATCGAAACGATACAGGCGCAGGGTAGTTTGCAAACCTTCAGCGCTAGCTCGGGCATCACGTGCGGGCGGGACGCTCACTCCCGCCTTCCACGCCGCCACTCCCAAGGCGGTATCGGATTAGGGTTAGCCCACAGCCCCAGCCCCTTCTGCTTCGCTTCAGCCTCGAGATCCAGCAGCTCCGAATCCTGAGAATACTTGCGATAGACCCAGGCATATCCGCCCCGTACCAGGACCGCGTTAACGTCCAGCCCATCGACATAGACCCGGCCAACGATTCGGCCATATCGGTCCACCGCCACTTCCACGACCCGGACGGCACAGTTAATGGAGTGGCAACCTGCGACGATTGGACAGTCACATTCGACCC
>Ga0255058_10000908_pt1 | contig 16988 bp, 11 predicted proteins | sample Cases_109_9_MG_FD_188637 | JGI IMG/M metagenome (GOLD analysis project Ga0255058, IMG submission 188637) | Seawater microbial communities from Amundsen Gulf, Northwest Territories, Canada - Cases_109_9 | ecosystem: Environmental > Aquatic > Marine > Gulf | place: Canada: Northwest Territories... | reverse complement strand
CACCTCGGAGAGCGTTTGTCACTGGGCCTGTCACCGAGGGAGACGAACAAGTAACGGCCGTACGGTAACTAATAGTAGAGTAGTGGCTTAATTCAACCAGGAAGGCGAGATTCGAACTTGCGACCTCCTGAACCCCATTCAGCCTGAGCCTGTTTCTCTGAGTTTGGCTGAGTCTGGTTCAGTTCTCTTAGTGTATCTTGAACAACAACTTATGAAGACACGCTCATCGTTTTCGTCGTCTTGAGTTTGGCTGACTTTGGCTCAGTTGGCACACAATTGGCACACAGGATTGGCGGCTCGAGACTGGAAATCCCGGGACTTACTCGCCTCGTCTGACTACGATATATCCAGCCGCCGGTGCGTCTCGCACGCAATGGGCGGATCGTGGTGATTCCCTCTCAGAAAGCTCCATACCGTGCTGGTGCTTTTCGCCGCAATACGGACAAGTGATTTGAACAGTGACATGCCCCGGAGCGTCGCGGTTGGGTTCTTCGTGGATCGTTTTCACTCTGGGAACCGTATCGCCCATTTCCACAGATCCTCCAGTTTTGACACGGGGGGTGCGCCCCCTGGGGGGTGCTAGTGAAGTGCGGTTACTGAGACCGTAGCGAGGTACAGCTCGGGCGTCCAGACTCGACAACTCCCGAGGTGATCATTCTCACACCGTTTTCAGGAGGTTCTCGACCTCCCTAGCTGGGTTCCCCTGGAGCCGGCACAACAGAACGTCAGCAATCTCGCCGCGGGGATCACCTGGGTAACGCAGATTCTCGGCGTACCTCACGACGGATCCGAGGTCTACCCACTCCGGTTCGTCCTTCAGGTAGCTGATCGCGTACATGCTCGCGTCGAGGTATCCACGGTCCAGGTTCCCCTCGAGCGCCAGCAAGACGGGATCACAGAAGGCCTGGTCGAGATAGCCGGCCTCAACGAGCCTTCTGGGAAACAGCCAGGTGGAGACCCAGCGCTCGCCGAACCAGTACGTCACGAGCGTGGCTCCGTCGGGCGGTTGGTTCTCCAGCTCCACCACTTCGTAGGTAAGCCGCACGGGTCGCGACATGGCAAGACAGGGCTGCTCGCTGGTCCCCCAGCCACGTATCGCGACACCCATAGTTGAGCGTGACACAGGAATTTCCTTGTTCGGCTCGGGCCTTCCGGGCCCGCGGGCCGCAGCGGTGAAAACGAGGCAGGATGCAAAACGGGCCCGTCCGCTTTCACGGGCAGGCCCTCTGCTCGCGCTTTAGAAGGAGGTGTCCCATCGAAAGCCGGCGCGCCTTCAAGCTGCGGATTGTCAAATCCACGCCGGCTGACCGCCCAGGGGCGATCGGACACATACAAATCTAGCTATTCTTGGTCGTCCAGTCCATCCTTCCGAGGCCTCAGCTCTCAGGGGCAAGCTTTCCCCATTTTCCAGTTTTCCATAGCTTTAGGGCCAGACGAGGCCCACAGAATACATTGATCGGTCACGTCGCTCCGAATCTCCCCCCGATCCTGGAGCGAGCCAATAAACCGTGCTCGTAGCCGACCCTCATCTGGGACTCGGGGAGTGTGACCGAACATCCGCCACGCAGCGGACCAGACGCGTTGCCTCCGGAACTGGCGGATCTTCTCTCCGCTGCCGACGAGGCTGCGCAGAACTACGCCTGGGACGCATTCCTCGAGGCGTACAGCCGCCTGCTTCTCCACACAGCCCGGACCACGGCGAAGGACCGGGAAGCTGCCATGGACGCCTATGCCTATGTCCTCGAGAAGCTGCGCGAGGACGACTTCCGCCGCGTGCGGGCCTACGCGGCGGGCGGAACGGCGAAGTTCACCACCTGGCTTGTGGTCGTCACAAGGCGCCTGGCCCTGGACCACCGGCGGACCCGATTCGGAAGGGATCGCGGGGCGGAGTCGGAAGCAGACAAGGAACGTCTCGACGTGAGGCGGCGGCTGGCAGACTTGATCTCCGAATCCGCCGATGTCGATGAGATAGGTGACGCGGCGACGGGCGACCCGGGGCGCTCGCTTCGTAGGGACCAGCGCCGCAGAGCGCTGGCCGAGGCCCTCGGTGAGCTGGACGCGCGGGACCAGCTGCTCCTCAACCTGCGCTTCCTCGACGACCTGCCCGGGAGGGAGATCGCCGACATCATGGGCCTGCCGTCTCCCTTTCACGCCTACCGGAGGATCAAGTCCGTTCTCGCGTCACTCAGGAGCGGGCTCGAGTCACGGGGCATCGACGATGCCGAACCGTAGCTGGGACCGGGACGCGCAAAGCGATGCCCGCCGTCCGTGACATGTATACAGAGGCGATCGGAGCGTCCCGAGACGGAAGACGCACGGACCGCCAATTGAATCACAGGTGACTGGAATCATGACTGGCTTCAGCGACGATACGCACCCGGGTGTGGACGACCTCGCCGCATATCTGGATCGCAGGCTGGATGACTCGGTTCGGGCGGAGGTAGAGGCCCACGTCGCGTGGTGCGATGAATGCCGCGCCGAGCTGCGGGAAGTCTCCGCGATTCTCCGCGGCGACGCAGCGAAGCCGCGACGGCGTCTGGCCTGGATCGGCCCCGCGGTGGCCGCGGCGGCGGCGATCGTGCTGCTCGTTGCCTACCCGAGGGGACCGTCGGCTCCGGACGAGGGCCCGGCCCATCGCGATGTGCCCGGCTCAGTGGATCCGGCTCCGATCCTCACATCGCCCGCTCCAGAGGCCGAGGGGGCAGAGGCCCGCACCTTGAGCTGGTCACGCGTCGAGCGCGCCGACCGGTACCGGGTCACGGTGTTCGACCCCGCGGGTAGCGTAGCGTGGAGAACCGAGACCCGAGACACTTCGGTCAGCCTCCCGGACACGGCAAGCCTGGTCGCCGGCGTCTCGTATCTGTGGCGGGTCGACGCGAGGGTGGGAGTCGATCGGTGGGTCGAGTCGAAGCTCGAGAGTCTGTCTCCCTGATGAGCCCGCTGCCGCTTCTCGAGACCCTGGCCGTCGCGGCCCTGCTCCAGACTGGACCGCAGGAGGCCGATCGTCTCATGGTCCTGGCTGAAGCGGCCAGCCATCAGGAGTTGGTAACCGAGACCCGGTTGCACCCCGAGGAGTCGCGCGAGGCATTCCGAGAACTGCTCAGGGCTTCGCCGACCCACCCGCCCCAATCCGCAGGTCGCCTGGCCGCCGCCTATTCCGAGGCCTGGACCGACCCATTTCTCGTGAATCGGTATCGGCGGTTTCTCGGCTGGTCCCTTGAGCAGCGGACGGACAAGCTGGCAGCCGACAGCCTGCGTCGAGCGGGGAACGAGGCCTACACTACTGGTGGGGTCGACGAGGCACTCCGACCGTGGAGGGAGAGCCTCGCCATTGTGGAGACCCTGGACGACACCTCCGGAGTGGCTCGATCTCTGGGGAACATCGGCGCCGGCTACTACGGCGCGGGCCAGCTCGACAGCGCGACCGTCTACTACGAGCGCTCCCACGAGCTGGCACTCGCCGGGGGCGACTTCGTGGCGGCGGGCAACGCCCTGACTGTGCTCGCTCTGCTCAGCAAGGACGCCGGCGATCTCGCGGCCGCCGGGTCACTGGGGCTCAGGGCTCTCGGGCTGCATGAGAGGGTCGGCGCTCTGCGGTCCGCCGGTTTCGACCACCACAACTTGGGGCTCGTGGCCCTCGCCCTCGGTGACCTGGAAGAAGCTCGGTCCGAGCTCGAGGCCGCGCTCGAGATCAGCCAGCGAACGGGCCGCCAGGACGACGAGGCGGACCATCTCTCTAGCCTCGCGGATGTGATGCTCGCCGGAGGCGACTACGAAGCGGCCGAGAGCGCGCTGTCCCGCGCGCTCGAACTGGATCTCCAGACCGGCAATCGGCTCGGCGAGGCCGGCGTGCGGCACAGCATGGGCCTGCTGATGCTGGTCCGTGGCGACTACGTCACCGCCGTGCGGGAGCTCCAGGACGCTCTGGACATTTACCAGTCGATGGGCCGCGCCGTCGACGCCGTGTCGGCCATGGCGGACCTGGCCCGAGCGCGGGCGGCCACGGGAGATGTGCGCCGCGGCACTCTCGATCTGCGGGAAGCCTGCCGGCTGGCCGAAACCGGGCAGCTCGGCTCGGCCGTCAGAGCGGATCTCGCCCTGGCGACCGGAGACTTCGCGCTCCTGCTCAACGAGTACGACCAGGCGCAGTCGGACTACCGGGAGGCGGAGCGACTGTATCGGGGCCAGGCAGACTACGCCGGCATCGCGGCGGCGCTGCATGGCCAGGCGTTCGTCCACCTGTACCAGACCCGGTTCGAGTCTGCGGTGAATGCCCTCGAGCAGGCGCTGCGCTCGCAGCAGTCGCTCGGGGATCCGCGCGCAGCAGCACTGACACGCCTCCTGCTGGCGGACGTGCGCCTGGAGGCGGATGAGACTGAAGAAGCCCGCCTCGTCGCTTCCGACGCAAGGGATGTTCTGGCGGCCCTCGGCGACCCGGTGGGAGAGGCCGCCGCGCTGGCTGTACTTGCGCAGACCGAGACGCGGGCCGGCGATCATGAAACAGCCGACTCGCGTTACCGGGAGGCCCTCGTTCTCATCGCGGGGACCGAGGCTCCGGGCATCGCGTGGCGGCTCCACTCCGGGAGGGCCGAGACGCTGGCCGCCCGCGGGCGGGACATCGAGGCGAGGGACCAGCTGCGCCTGGCGATTGGCGAGATCGAGCGCGCAGCCGGGACCTGGACGCATACGCGGAGCGGCGCAGGATACCTGGCCGACAAGTGGGAGGTGTACGCGCGCCTGGCCCGGCTGGAATCCCGGCTAGGCGACCCGGAAATGGCGTTCGCCACGAGTGAGCGCCTCAGAGCCCAGAGACTGTTGGGTCTGCTGGATCGGGGCCGAATCGGAGCGACGGTACCGGACGCTGCCCTCGTAAGTCGCGAACAGGACCTTCGGCTCCGAATCGGGGATCTCACGGCCTGGCTCGAACCGGCGCGCGGGGCCGAAGGGCCTCTGCGTGGTCCCGGGGCCACGAACCTGACCCCGGAGCAGGCGTCCGCTGCCCTGGAAAGGACCAGGCGGGAGTACGCTCTCGTGCTAGAGGACATGCGCTCCGCGGGCGCGGCCCACATCGAACTGGTCAAGCCCGAGCTGGTATCGGGATCCGATCTGGCCCGACACCTAGCCGCGGACGAGTTGTTCCTGGAGTACCTGGTGACCGATTCGTCCGTCCTGATCTTCGGGATCACCACGGACGGCCTGCAGTCCATGGAGATTCCCGAGACGCGGGAGACCCTGGGTGACCTGATCGGGTTCACGCGGGGAGTGCTTGCGGATGCTGCGCGGGGCAGCGGGACCGAGCTCTGGAGAGTCCCCCTGAAGAGGCTTCACGGGATTCTCATCGAGCCGTTAGCGGCGGCCGGCTGGCTCGAAGGACGTGAGCACCTGATCGTCGTGCCGCACGGGGAGCTTCACTACCTGCCCTTCCAGGCCCTGATTGACGAGGAGGATGGGTTCCTCATCGGGCGGTACTCGGTCTCCTATGCCCCTTCGGCCACCGTGTGGGCGGAGCTCGGGGCGAGGCCGTCCAGAGTACGGGGCGGGGGTATCCTGGCGATGGCTCCACGCGTCGCTGAGTTGCCGGCCAGCCGGCGGGAGATGGCGCGGATCCAGGACGCGTACGGTGACCAGGCGACGATTCTCTTGGGCGCGGAAGCCACGGAGGAGGCCCTGGCCAGCACCGCCGGTACGTACGACGTGATCCACCTCGCCACCTACGGCGTCCTCAATCGCACGAATCCCCTTTTCTCATATGTCGAGCTGGGAGCCGGACTCACAAGCGACGGCCGCCTCGAGGCGCACGAGATCTTCGGCATGCATCTGGACGCGGACCTTGTCGTCCTCAGCGCCTGCGAGACGGGGCTGGCCTCGGGGTCGAGGGCGGACGTGCCGCCCGGCGATGACTGGGTGGGCCTGGTGAGGAGCTTCCTGAGCGCCGGAGCCTCGGAAGTGATCGCAACGTTGTGGCGAGTCGAGGACCGGACCACCGCGGATCTCATGAGCAGGTTCTATCAAGAGCTCGCGTCAGGTGAGCCGGCGAGGATCGCCCTCGCCGCGGCCCAACGTCAGATGCTGCAAGAACCGGCTACGGCGAGCCCCTTCTACTGGGCGGGGTTCGTTCTGGTTGGACAATCGGGAGGTTCACCATGAGGAAGCCCTTGAATAGACGTTCGTTTCAAGGTCTGGCCGCCGCGGTCCTGGCGGGGGCGCTGGCGTGGGCCGGGTGCTCAGGCGAGGACACCATCACAGACCCGCCGCCGCCCGAGACCGGGCCCGCTCTGGTGAGCGATCCGGTAGCCTTCGGTCAGGCGGACCTCGTCGCTCCCGGGCGGGGCCTGCCGGCCACGCTGGCCGGCCTCGTGGACTTTAGTTTCACGGCCTTCCTGCCCGAGGAGTACCCGGGCGGAGAGACCGTGGAGATCCTGAATCAGAAGACGGGGGACCGGCTGTCGGCACCCATGCTGGAGGGCGGGCTCGATCCGGTCGGCATCCCGGCCGAAGTGGACGATGTGCTCGAGATCTCGGTCCTCGAAGGGCAGACGCTGCTCGCCCGGATGTTCCTACCGGTTCCGGAGCGGCAACCGCCCGTCGTGGTCCGCAGCCAGCCTCCGAATGGCAAAACGAAAGTGCCGCTCAACTTGTCGATCGTCGTGGTGTTCAGCGAGCCGATCGACGGTGGGAGCGTGACGGCCGAGAGCTTCGAGCTCCTCAGGGAGGGCACCGCCGTGGGTGGCGAGGTCCGCATTCTCGACGGCGGCCTGCGGGCCGAGTTCACGCCCGAAGAACAGCTCCTGCGAAGCACGGAGTACACGATCGCTCTGAGCACCGACGTGGGTGACCTGTCTGGTGACGCGCTGGAATCGGCCTATAGCGCTTCATTTGTCACCGACAATCCACCGCTCTTGGGAAAGATCGTATTCGAAGGACGGCAGACCGGCATCGGCGAGATCTACTTCATGAACCCGGATGGGATGGGGGTCGTGCAGGTGACACACCGGGTGGACGGCGGATGGTCGGTGTCGCCGGCCGTGTCCCGGGATGGCACGAAGATCGCCTTTTCGGGCATAAGCGACGCCGGAACCGCCCAAGAGGAATGGGACATCTACACGATCAACGTGGACGGAACGGGCCTCCGAAACCTCACGAACCACCCCGCGTTCGACGGCTGGCGCCCGACCTGGTCACCGGACGGTCAGCGGATCGCGTTCTTCTCGACGCGCGACGATCCGGCGAACGACGAAGTCTACACGATCAACGCTGACGGAAGCGGGCTGATCCGGCTCACCGACGACCCGGCGGACGACGCCAACCCGACGTGGTCGCCGGATGGTTCGAAGATCGCGTTCGTGAGCAATCGGGGCGGCGACTTCGATATCTGGAGCATGGGAGCTGATGGCAGCAATCCGGTCCAGCTCACAGCCGGTCCGGCCGATGATGACTGGCCGGCCTGGTCTCCCGATGGCACCAGGATCGCCTTCAGCCGGGACGGGGTCATACACACCATGAACGTGGACGGGACCGGGCTGGTCGAGCTCGCTCCGGGCCTTGCTTCGAGCTGGTCGCCCGATGGCACGCGAATCGTGTTCGACGCGAGCGGCGGGGTCTACATGATGAACGCCGACGGCACGAACGTGACTTGGATCTCCGACGGGATGTTCCCGTCCTGGGGTCCATGAGGAGGAGCACGATGACTAACCGACTTTACTTGCGTTCCCTAGCATCCGCTGGGCTCGTACTAGCTGCCGTTACCATGGCCGCCTGCAGCGGCGGCGACGGGGGCACCACCGACCCACCCGACGGTCCGACTACGGGCACGATTGCCGTCTCCGCAACGACCACCGGCGACGACCAGGATGCCAACGGGTACTCCGTCATGCTCGACGGAACGGATAAGGCAGCCATCGGCGCCAACGAGTCCGTCAACCTAAGCGACGTGAGTCCCGGGAACCGGTCGGTGGCTCTCTCGGGTGTGGCGCAGAACTGTTCGGTCGGTGGCGAGCATCCGCGCTCCGTGAGCGTTACAGCCGGGGCCACGGCCCCGGCCGCGTTCGAGATCTCGTGTGTGGCGGCCGTCGGCAGCATCGAGGTCACGGTCTCGACGACCGGCGATGGGACCGACCCCGACGGCTACCTGGTCTCGGTGGACGGGGGTGCGGGTGAGGCGATCGATGCGAACGGATCGGTTACGGTGGCCGACGTGGCGGCTGGCATGCGGCAGGTGGCGCTCGGAGGAGCCGCCTCGAACTGCCAGGTACTGGGAAGCAATCCACAAAGCGTAGACGTGCCTGCAGGAGGCCAGGCGCAAGTCGCTTTCTCCGTCTCCTGCATGGCCCCGCCGCCGGGAAAGATCGCGTTCCTGAGCTCCAGGGACGGCGTGCAGCTTGAGGTCTACGTAATGAACGGGGCCGGGGGCGGCGTAACCCGTGTGACCGAGATGGCGGAGGTGAAGTGGGCCCCTGCCGCACGGCTGTCGCCCGACGGAACGCGGATCCTGTTCGTCACTGAAGATCCGCCCGATCTCTGGGTCGTGAACACGGATGGCACCGGTTTGCTCAACCTCACGAATTCACCCGAGGAGGAGAATCCGTCCTCGCTTGCTTGGTCGCCCGACGGAACCAGGATCGCCTATGCCGTGGGCTCGGAGGGTGACACGGGTCTGTGGGTCATGAACTCCGATGGTAGCGGGAGAACACAGCTGTCCGATATGGGGGCTGATTATCTGGATTGGACTCCTGATGGAACCCGTATCGCCTTCCAAGCCGTCGATCCGGTGCTTTGCTGCGACTCGTATATCTGGTCCATGAACAGCGACGGGTCAGGACTCGAGCAGCTTTCAGAGGGAAGCGACAGACATCCCCACTGGTCGCCCGACGGAACGAGAATAGCATTCCTGCGAAGTGCTGCGGGCGGCGGCTCCGATCTATGGATGATGAACGCGGATGGCACGAATCCGCACCTCATAGTATCGCAGGCATCCCGCATAGCATGGTCCCCGGACGGAACGCGGATCGCCTTCTCCGGCGTTGGACTGGAGACCGTTAGACCCGACGGTAGCGGCCGGCTCCAGCTTGTAGACATGAATATCGATAGCAGATCCGGCTATCCGTACTGGTCGCCGGACGGTTCAACGATCGCCTTCATGTCGTACCCCAACGGCGTGCTCGGTGAACCGAGAGACATATTCACGATCAAACCTGACGGCACCGGTCTGACCAACATCACGAACCATCCTGCTGCGGACGAGATCGGCTCCTGGGGGCCGTAACGAACACGCCGGACAATCACTCCTCTGACCCTCGAGCCCGACGTGACTGTCGGGCTCGTCTTCTTTGGTCGGCTTGGCGAAAACTCCCTTCTCGTGTCCGTGTGATCCATACAAAGGACTTCGATACGGACCTGCGAGGAGGCTTATCATGAACAGGCTGACATTCGCCCTTTCCGTCGTGGCCATAGCGTTTCTTCTCGGGTGCGAAGAAAGCCCAACGGAGATCGCCGGCGACACTGCACCCCTCTTCAAGAAGGGCGGCAAGCCAGGAGGAGGCGGGGGAGGTCCCGCTGACCCGGCGATCGCTTTCCGGAGCAACGGCACACTCCGTGTTATGAACGCTGACGGGTCGAACTCCACCGTCGTTGTTACTGACTTCGGTAGCGGCTTGGCCTGGTCCCCACTTGGAGACGGCTCGGCTACGGCCCCGTATCGAATCGTCTTCGAGCTCGGTGGTGGGCCCCTGGCAACTGTCGCCATTACCACACCCGCCGAGGGGGGCATCGTCGCGACTCTGCCGAGCACTATTGTTGCGACCACGACCAGGGGATTCACGTATTCGGGCCGCCCGGCATGGTCCCCGGATGGCAGCAGGATCGCCTTCAACGCCAACACCGGTGAAGTCTGTGACAACGGGGAGGGTCAGGGTGAATTCGATCTGTGGACCATGTCAGTAGTGAGCACCCCAGACGGCGTAGAAGGCTCAGATCTCAAGCGACACACCTACAACTGCGACAACTACGTCTTCGTCTGGGGCTCGTCCTGGTCCCCGGATGGCAACGCCATAGCGTTCCGTGAGGAAGGGGGCGGCACCACTGCCATCAAGATCCTGCACATGGATGACGGTTCGATCGAGACCGCCTTCGACGCCGCCTGGCTCCCTGAGATCAGCACGGTGCGTGATCCGGATTGGGGCCGCGATGAGACGGAGCCGAAGCTCGTGTTCACTGCAATCCGCATGAAAGCCGGGCGCAAGCACCCCGAACTGGTGTGGGCTGTGTATACGCTGCCTTTGCAGAAGGACGAAGCTGGTCACTACTCGAAGGCAGGTCTGCCGGTCTGGGAGGTGGACGGAAGGCGCCCCAGCTGGTCACCCGACGACAGGTATTTCGTCATGGATGGAGTCACGGTTTACGAAGTGGCGACAGGGCGGACGACGCGCCTCGCCAGAGGCGAGATGGCCGACTGGCGGCGCCCGGACCCGAGCACGCCCTGACCGAAGGAGCGTGCCATTCTGACCGCACCCGGGGACGAGCAGTGGGGCCGCAGCTCTGAACCGGGTGTCGGTCGTTGACCGCTGGATTTGAGTCCGCTCGGCTGGGACTCGAACCCTCAAGGGATTGCTCCCACCGGATTTGAGTACGTTGCTCAGTTAGTTGCAGCCGGTAGAAAAGAGAGGGCTCAGTAGAAAAGGCCCGCCCCACGATTGCTTACGGGGCGGGCCTTTCTGTTTTCTGCACCCTCACGCACTTGCTTTCAAGACCGGTGCATTGGCTGTTCCGCCACCCCTCCGGGAGCGCCCCTCGCGACCACGCGGCGTGCGGGAGTCAGTACGAGTTCCATGATGGGAGAGCAACCGAGGTGTGGCACGATAACTGCTCAGATCACTATACGATGCGGGATCCTGAACCAAGAGGAACGAGCGAAATCCGAGGCATATCCTGATGATCGACAGGACCCCGCACGGCCGAGAGCCGGCCGGTCGCGACATCAAACCGATCCTGAACACGAACGGCCTGGCCCTTTCCCACGAGCTGCTCCGCGAGCTCAAGAAAGCCGGGCTGTGGGGTCTCACGCTCCACATAGACAGCAAGCAGAACCGGCCGAAGTGGAAGAACAAGTCGGAGGTGGAACACAACGACCTGCGGCTCGAGTATGCCGAGATGATCGCCGAGGTGGGAGACCTGTCGTGCTCCTTCAACTCGACCGTGTTCGAGGACACGCTTCAGTACGTACCGGACCTCGTGGAGTGGGCCGGGAAACACATCGACATCGTCAACGTCATGGTGTTCATCGCCTGCCAGGCGGGCATGGTCGGTGGCGACCTGGAGTACTACCTCGCCGGGGATGAGATTGAGATGGACACGGTCTATTCGACCACCGAGCTCGGCCGCTACGACATCCAGTCCACCGAGGTGCTGGCCGCGGTTCAGGAGCGGTTCCCCGACTTCCAGCCGTGCGCTTACCTGAACGGCACTGAGCGGCCGGACTCGTTCAAGTGGCTGCTGACCGGGCGGATCGGGACCAAGGAACGGATCTTCGGCTACGTGGGGCCAAAGTTCATGGAGCTGGCGCAGACCACATACCACTTCCGGCACGGGCGCTACCCCGCGTACGCGAACCCGCGAACCTTGAGGCGTGGACGCTCGATGATGCTCCTGTCGCCCCTGGACCGCGGCGTGGCCGGGGCGGCCGGGTCGTGGCTCCGGACGCTTCTCACCCGGCCACGAAAGGCGCTCGGTAGGGTGCACCTCCAGTCTATCATGATGATCCAGCCCGTCGACGTCCTGCCCGATGGGCGGCAGAACATGTGCGACTCGTGCCCTGATATGACGGTGTGGCAGGACCGGCTCGTGTGGTCATGCCGGCTGGAGGAGCCGCTCGAATACGGCGACTTCCTGCGCACGCGGCGGCGCGAGTCGCCCGCCGGGGATGTTCACTGACCGCTCCGGACAGCGGGACCGGAGACTCGTAGGGCACACGCGGCACACACCCGGCGTCGCGGAGTACACGAGGCGGGGCGCACCGGTAATGAGAACCGGAGCCCCTCGTCTTCTTTCAGTGACTTGTCGGAAACTGTACCCCAGCCTGCGCCCTGGGAGTAGCCATCGATACGTCGACCAGGTTGGCACACTATCGGCACACAAACGCGAAGAGCGGGTGGTTCATAGCGACCCCACCCGCCCTTCAACTCATTGTGTTAGTTACCGTTAAGCCAATCGGGGCGGCGAGATTCGAACTCGCGACCTCCTGAACCCCATGCCGGACTTGTGCGCTGACCAGCGCTGGTGGGCGCTGGTTTATGCGGGTTTCAGGGTGGTTACCGCTGGTGGGCAGCAGCCAGCAGCAGTGGGCGCTGTCACTGACGCTGACACTGTTCGGAACGCCTGAATGGGCGTAAGACGTGCCGACCGACTGCCTCTGACGCCGACACCATTCGAAACTAATGAATACCAGTCAGTAGACGCCCGCACTAGGACACACTGCAACAATCCCGACCGTCGTTCGCCTCGTAGCAGCGCACGATCACACCTGGACGCTGGCAGACGTTCCCGGGTGATCAGTTCGCTTGGGGACCCTCCAGCCAAAGTGCGTCCATGTACAGGGCGGGTTGGGCCCTCCAAGGGCTCGAGAGCCCCTGGACCCGACGGGTGGCCAGTACGAACTGGAGGTCGGGGAACAGAAACATGGCCGGGGCTTCGCCCCGGAAGATTTCGGTAAGTTGCCCGTAGATCTCGTCACGGACGTGGGGGTCGGCGGTGACCTCCAAGCGATCGACGAGCGCGCCGACTTCGGGATTTCGATACCCGAGCCTGGACTCCGACCCGAAGTAACGCTGGAGCCAGTCAGCGGGAAGCCCGGTCAAGAAGATCGCCGCGTCGAACTCGCCGGCGTCCATACGTTGAAAGACGACGTTACCCTCCAGGGGCAGCACCTCCATCTGCACGCCGATCCGGCGCAGCATGGCTTGCACCAGGACGCCGATCTCTTGGCGGGCGGATGAGACGAGAGTGGTAAACCTCAACACTTGGCCCGCCCGTTCTCGTAGCCCGTCGCCGTCGCTGTCCAACCAGCCTGCTTCGCCGAGAATCCGTTCGGCCTCGTCCGGATCGTACCTCACCGGCTCCGAGAGCTGTCCACGCGCGAGTTGCCGCAGGCTGAACGGGCCATCCAAGATCGGTACGTCGTCCGGGAAGCCGATGCCACGGCGAACCTCACGGCGGTCCACAGCGAGCATGAGCGCCCGACGGACCCGCGGATCGCTGAGGGCTGGGGACCGGTGGTTCCAGTACACGGCCAATCCCACGCCGGTGGAGGCCGTATGGTAGAGGCGAAACCTCTGATCCTCGGCTAGCTGCCGTGCCTGTCCGGGCTCGACGTCGGTGAGAATGTCGACGCCACCGCTCATCAGCTCCGTCAGACCGGCACCGTCCACGAACCGAAGCACGACCCGTTCGATCGGAGGCTTCCCTTCGTAGTGCCGCTCATTGGCCTCCAGCTCCATCAGGGTGGCGGGCGTGGTGGAGGTGACCCGGTAGGGGCCGTTCCCTATGGGTTGCTTCCAAAACTCCCAGTCATAAAACTCTTTTGGATCCAGGCCCTCCAGCAAGTGCTTAGGATAGTAGACGAGCCACGGCTGATATTGCAGCGCGAACATTGGCCGGCTGTACCGAATCACCACCGTAGAATCGTTCGAGACCGACGTATACTCCACTCCCGCGGCACCGTACCAGTTGACTTCGGGGTGTGCCCACAGGTCGATCGTGAAGGCAACATCATGTGCCGTAACCGGGACTCCGTCGTGCCACTGGACATCGGTCCGGAGATGAAAAGTCCACTCTCGGTAGTCTGCTGACGCCTCCCACCGCCTCGCGAGGCGCCCTTCGAGATCACCTTCCTCGTCATAGCGCGCCAGAGGGAGGAACACGAGCATGCGGGCGTTCGTGTCCATCATCGGGTTGAGCACGCGGTCACCACAGCAGTACGCCAGGCTGAGAGTGGACTCGCGTACTTGCTCCCGGTCCACAGGTGCACCGCATGCCGCGGCGAGAAGCCCGAGAAGCCAGAAGGGACGAAAGGCGGTAATCCGTTCGCGGTCGAGCCGGTTCCACCTCGCGTGGATGTTCATCATAGTCTCTCCACCTGTTCCGTACCTAACAGCGCGCGGAGCTGGTCGGCTAGCGGTAGCGGTGGTCGGCCGGTAAGGAGCTCCAAGTGGTTCGTGGCCCGCTCGAGCTCGCCTGCTTCCACAGCTTCCCAAGTGTTTAGCCACACCTCGATGACGGCCTCCGCGAGCCCACGCTCACGACACCGTGCCGCGTACTCCTCACCAGTGATGGCTGCGAATTCGATTGGCCGACGAGCAGCCGCTGCAATCGCCGTTGCCATATCGGCCATGGAGAGCGCCTCCGCTCCCGTCACCTCGTATATCCGACCCTCATGCCCATCTTCCAGACACGCAGTCGCGAGCCCGCGTGCCACGTCATCACGTCCGATGCATGCCACCCTTCCCCGCTCGACGGGGAGCATCAGCCTCCCGTACTTGAGCTGCGCCGCGGCATGGCCGGCGATGAACTCCAAGTACAAACCGCTCCGCAAGATCGTCCAGGCCAAACCGATCTGTCGAAGGCTCGACTCCGCGGTGTGGTAGAAGCGCGCCCGACGAAACAGCGAATCGCTACCACAAGCCAGGAAGCTGGAGAACACCAACCTCTCGACCCCGCTGCTCCGAGCAGCGGTCAAGGCGTTCGCGTGCTGCCTAAGGCGAGGCTTCACGGGCTCCGATGTCGGTATCAATAGAAGGACATCGGTTTCACGGAATGCCTCGCGGAGCAACTCCGTATCGTCGTAGTCGGCCCGCCTCACGTCTAGCGCACCGAACCCGAGGCTCGATGCTTTCGTAGGATCGCGCACGCTGAGGATCAGGTCATCGGGCCGGGCACCCTGATCCAGAAGGGCCGCAACAACCCTCCGTCCCAGCCGTCCGGTTGCCCCCATGACATTGACCCTCGCGCCCGTTGCGCCGGTCAAGGCTCACTTCCCTCCTCCTCGATCCACAGCTGGTCAACATGCCACACGGGCTCGGCCCGATACGGGCTGCTGAGCCCTCGGACGCGCCGATGCACGACCCAGTTCTCCACCTTCGGATACAGGAACGTGACGGGCACATCGGCGTTGAAGATCTCCGCCAGCTCGCTGTAGATGCGGTCCTGCTCGTCCAGATCCATGGCCACCTCGGCGGCGCGGAGTAGCTCGGTCACCCGGGGAGGGTCATATCCGATTGGAGAGCCCTGCCCGAAATACGGCGCGAGCCGCCACGGACTGTTGACCAAGTAGGTGATGGCCGACTCGAAGGCTCCATCCGCGATCTGCCGGCCGACGACGTCTGCGCTCACCAGTTGTTGGATCTCCATCCGGACCCCGATCCGCCGGAGCTGGTCCTGGATGAACGTGGCAGCCCGGATCGGTGAGGCTAGCCACGCCGCGTGCGGCACGATCGCGGTGAAGCGGAACTCCCTCCCGTTCCGCTCCCGCAATCCGCCACGACTTCCCGCACGCCAGCCAGCGCTGTCGAGTAAGTCCTCAGCAGCCTCCGGATCGTATGGCAGCGCCGCGCCGATCCGGCCGCGTCGGTACTGACGCGCGGTATAGATCCCGTCCGTGATGGGGAGATCGCCCGGAAGGTTGAGGACTCGATGCAGTTCGCGCCGATCGATCGCCATCGTGAGCGCCCGTCGGATGTCCGCGTCTCGAAACAGCTCGTTGCGGTGGTTCCAGAAGAGGTGGACGGTGACCTCGCCGCCCGAGAGGTAGTACGTCTCGAAGCGTGGATCTCCCGCCAACGCCGGTAGCTCCGCCGGGCTGACTTGAGCAGCGTCCACGTTGCCGCTCAGAAGCTCGGTGAGCGGCGTGCCGTCGCTGAACTTCAACACCACCCGCTCAATGCGCGGCTTCCCGCAGCAGTAGTGCGGATTGGCCTCGAGCTCCATGAGCGTACGTGGCACGTGGCGGACCACGCGGTACGCACCGTTCCCGACCGGATGCTTCCAGAACTCCCAGTGGGCGAAGTCCTTCGGATCGAGGTTCTCCAACAAATGCTTCGGGTAGTAGACGTTCCAGCCGCCCAGCGGCTCTCTGCTCGGTCGCTCGTACGTGATCCTCAGGGTGGAATCGTTGAGGACGGTCGCCGAGCCGCGTCCTCCGGCGGGATACAGGACGTCCGGATTGGCCCAGAGATCCATGGTGTACTTCACGTCGTGGGCGGTGACCGGCACGCCGTCATGCCACTTCACGTTGGGGCGGAGATGAATGGTCCACTCCCGGTAATCCGGCGAGTGCTCCCACCGCTCCGCCAGCAGTGGCTGCGGACCCTTCCCGTCCAACCCTTTGGTCGTCAGGGTGAGGAAGATCGGGAACTGGACCAGACTCCAGCGGTTGGGATTCAGGAAGAACTCATCCCCGGGATCGCCATGCTGGATGGTGATCGTTGAGATGCGGGAGTCGGCGGGATCCTCGCTGCGGCCACACCCGAGCCAAGCCAAGGCGAAGAAGCAGGAATACGCGACCATCGAGCGGCTGCGGATATGGCGGATCAGCGTATTCATTCCGTAAGCAAACCTCGACTGGGGGATGAGCCTCGCTTCCACGATCGCCAAGTTCGAGGGCTGGCGGGAGGGTCACGCAATGCCAGGCCATGCCGCCGCAAGGCAACGTGGCAAGCTGAAAGCTCGTGCGAGCAAGCAGAAGCGCCCGGCGTGCCGCCGTAGGGCGCGAGGAAAGCTCGCAACCTGTCGCTCCGGCTTGACAGGTGAGGCCTATCCGGCGATACTCCCGTCCGCTTGGCAAAGCGCCGAGCATTGCGGGCAAAGGTCACAGAATTTGGTATGGGAGGCCTGTCTCAGACGGTCTCCCTTTTTTGTAGCTCTTGCACGTGGCCCAACGCGGGGGCTGAGACCGCGCAAGAGTCATGAGTCGGCAGGTACGGATCATCCGCACTCCGACGAAG
>Ga0255058_10000907_pt1 | contig 16991 bp, 17 predicted proteins | sample Cases_109_9_MG_FD_188637 | JGI IMG/M metagenome (GOLD analysis project Ga0255058, IMG submission 188637) | Seawater microbial communities from Amundsen Gulf, Northwest Territories, Canada - Cases_109_9 | ecosystem: Environmental > Aquatic > Marine > Gulf | place: Canada: Northwest Territories... | reverse complement strand
ATGGCCTTATCTACGAGAAGCTCAGTTTCAGGTCTTGGAATTAAGACATTGCCGTCGACTGAAAACTCTCTGGAGTAAAATTCTTTTTTACCCAATATGTAGGCTACGGGTTCATTGGAAAGTCTTCGCTCAATTAACTCTTTATATTTATATTTCTCATCATCATTTACAAACCTGCCATGATTTTTATAAAAATTTAGTTTATCAATACCGGTAGCCTCTAAGAGTAGCACAGAAGCCTCCAGACCCGGATTTTCAAAATTCTGATTTAAAAGTGCATCCCTTCCAAAATCGTATAATTCTTTTATATTCATAAGGATCGTTCAGTATACATAATCATTTTTCTAATCATACATATTCTCTAATATAATACGTTGTTTTTGATATAATAATTATAAAAAAATTTAAATGAGATATAAGTTTATACTCGCATCATCTTCTCCACGAAGGATCAGTATGCTCCAAAATTTAGGCATTAAGTTTGAAGTCATAGTTCCCAATATTTATGAAGTTCAGCAGGAACAAGAGGATCCAAAAGATTTTGTTTTAAGACTTTCTAAAGAGAAGGCTTTAGACGTCTTAAGTAAAACAAACGAAAAGGCTATTATTCTTGCAGCCGATACGATTGTAATCTTGGGCAAAACTATACTTGGAAAACCAGGCAGTGAAGATGAAGCAAAGCAAATGCTCGAAATGTTATCCGGTAATACACATAAAGTTGCTACAGGGTTTTCTATTATAAATGAAACCGGAACTGTTTTGCATCAGGAGGCAGTCTTTACAGATGTTAAATTTAAGAACCTTGCCCCAAATGAGATCGAAGGATACATTAAAACCGGTGAACCTATGGATAAAGCCGGGGCTTATGGAATTCAGGGCATCGGATCATTTATGGTTGAAGAGATAAAGGGTTCATTCACAAATGTTATAGGGCTTCCAACCTCACGGGTAGTGGATGTATTATCTGAACTAAATTTATTTAAGCAAAATGGGAATTAAAAATAATTTAGAGCTTATAAATGAAAAGATTGAGAAAGCCGCTCAAAGAAGCGGCAGAAAACGTTCTGATATAAAGCTTTTAGGAGTATCAAAACAGGTTGATACAGACAGGATAAAAGAGGCTATAAAGTGTGGTCATTTTAATTTCGGTGAAAACTATGTTCAGGAATTTATATCCAAATACGAGACATTATCAGAATACAAAGATATTGACTGGCATTTCATAGGTCATCTACAAAAAAACAAGGTTAAATACATAATCGATAAGGTCAGTTTAATACAGTCGGTTGATACAATATCACTCGCTGAAGAAATAAATAAGAGAGCAGAAAAATTGGGACTTCAGATTACGATATTAATTGAAATAAACCTGGGAGAAGAATCTTCGAAAAGCGGGATTGAGATAAGTGAATTGGATAGTTTTTTAGAACAGATATTTGCCTTTGATAACCTGAAAATATCAGGCTTGATGGCACTGCCTCCGTTTTGTGAAAATGCCGAGGACAGCAGAAGATATTTTATAAAACTGAGGGAACTAAGAGACAGGTTTAATTCCAGTTATAATAATTTAAATGAGCTTTCAATGGGAATGAGCAGTGACTATGAGATAGCAATTGAAGAAGGTGCAACTATAGTTAGAGTTGGCACTGCAATATTTGGAGAGAGGCCAAAATAGAAAGTTTATTCATGATTTTTCTAGCGAGGTTAAACAAATGTATAAAGTTGGATTTATCGGTGCCGGCAATATGGCAGAAGCCTTGATTAAAGGCTTGCTCAGCTCAAAGATATTTAATAAAAAAGAAATTACAGCCAGTGATATTTCAAATGAAAGAGAAAGTTATATTTCTAAAAGATACGGAATTTCAATTAACAAAAATAACAAATCTTTAGTAAAAGAATCTGAAATTGTAATTTTAAGTGTTAAGCCAAATAATATTAAAACAGTTTTAAAAGAAATATCTTCAAGCGTAACCGCTAATAAAATATTGATTTCGATTGCTGCTGGAATACCTACTTCTTTTATAAGTAAAGCGCTTGGGAAAAACAAAAAGATAGTAAGGGTTATGCCCAACACTCCGGCGTTAGTTCTTGAAGGGGCTTCGGCTATTTATTTTAGCAATAAATTAAATGACAAGGAAAAAGCGCAAGTATTGAATATATTCAATGCAATCGGAAAGACATTTACTATAGAAAAAGAAGACCTTATGAATGGGATTACGGCTCTTAGTGGAAGCGGGCCCGCATTTGTTGCACTTTTTATAGAAGCGTTATCTGATGGAGGCGTTAAAGCAGGGCTACCAAGAAGTACCGCTTTGCAGTTAGCCGTGCAGACTGTTCTTGGCACTGCAAAACTAATATCTGAAGAAAATATTCATCCGGCTGCTTTAAAAGATATGGTATCATCTCCGGCAGGCACTACCATCGAGGGTTTAACAGAATTAGAGGTTAATGGGTTCAGAGGAAATGTGATTTCAGCAATAGAGGCTGCAGAGCATAGATCAAGGGAATTATCAGAGGAGGCAGAACAGTAATGGAAATTGGCAATTCTTTTATACTAATAGTTATTAAGTTTGTGATATTTATGCTTCAGATTTACATGTACATCATGATAGCCAGGGCATTAATATCCTGGGTCAACCCCGATCCCTATAATCCTATTGTACAGTTTTTAAGAATGGCAACCGATCCTGTTCTCAGGTTTATTAGAAGATACGTCCCGCCAATTGGAGGAGCTTTAGATTTAACACCAATGATTGTGGTTTTTGTGATTTATTTTATTACCGAAATTCTAGCTCAGTTTGCTGCCCGGCTAGCTTTTGGGTATTAGGGATACAGCTTGACGACTATTCAAAAAATGACATCAAATAATATACAAGGTCCACAATTTCTAGTCTACATAAAGCCGATAATCGAGGTTTTGAAGAATGCAGGGGGTTCTGGTAGTACCGCTGATATAATTGATCAAGTTATCGAATATATGAAAATACCTGATTCCGAAGTAGAAAAAACAATAGCAAGCGGTGGGTCTCGAGTAAGAAATAGAATTCAATGGGCTCGTCTCTATTTGGTAAAATCAGATATAATTGATTCGTCAGAGCGAGGTATTTGGAAACTTACTGATAAAGGTTATAAGTCTAACCTATCTGATCAAGATGTGTATTTGCTATTTCGAAAGGTCCAAGACACATTCGAACGTAAAAGGGATGTGGAAGCTCAGATAAATATAGAAGAGATTGATGAGGATATAGTCGAGGATCGGACTCACGGAGAAATATTACTTGAGGTATTAAAAAACTTATCTCCCGAAGGATTCGAAAAAATCTGCAAACGATTACTTACGGAAGTAGGTTTACAAGATGTACAAATTACTGGACGGTCTGGGGATCAGGGTATAGATGGAACTGGTGTGATCAAGGTAAATGATGTAGTAGGTTTCAATGTAATATTTCAATGTAAAAGATATAAAGATGCAGTTGTACCACACCACGTTAGAGATTTTAGGGGAACAATGCAAGGAAGAGCTGACAAAGGAATGATAATTACAACAGGCCGATTTACAGCAGAGTCCCATAGAGAAGCAATTAGGGATGGTCACCCATAGAACTAATTGATGGAGAGAGATTAGTATCCTTGTTTGAAAAGTATCAATTAGGTTTGAAACCAAAAGTTGTCTATGACGTTCTTCCTGATTTTTTTGATAACTATAAGTGATTTAAGGTAGAGGAGGTTTTTATCTTTTTGAGTTTTCTGTTTCCAAACCTTAAACCTTAACCTTACATAGTCTGCATTTTCATTGTATAAATTTTTATATTTAAAAAACCATTAAAATGACATAAACAAAGCATTACTATATAATTCTTAATAATTAAAATTACTTGGAGAAACAAATGCCATCACTTAGAAAGTGCAATCTTTTTATAAATGGAAGAGAAGTAAAGCCCTTAAGTAAAAATTATTTTATACGAGAAAATCCGGCTACTGAAGAAGACTTTGCGCAAATTGCAGAGAGCAATAAAAAAGATGTTGATAGAGCAGTAAGCGCCGCTAAGAAAAGTTTTGGGGTCTGGTCAAAGGTTCCTGCTTCTGAACGGGCAAAAATGCTATTGAAAATTGCAGACGTATTAGCCAAAAACCAAAAACAGCTTGCACTCTTAAATACGCTTGAAACCGGAAAGCCAATCAGGGAGAGCAGCCTTGTAGAAATTGGCGGCTCAATCAGGACTCTTGAATACTACTCAGGCACTCACACTCAGTTGAATGGCGAGACTATTCCGATAAATGAAAACCAGATTTCAATGACAATCAAGGAGCCGGTGGGGGTAGTTGCTCATATAATTCCGTGGAATTTTCCGCTTCTCTTATCTTTTTGGAAAATAGCCCCGGCTATAGTTGCAGGTTGCACAATAGTACTCAAACCAGCAGAACTGACATCATGCACTATTTTTGAGATTGCCAAATTATGTTCCAAAACAGGTCTACCGGATGGGGTGTTCAATGTTGTTCCCGGAAAGGGAGAAGTAGCAGGACAGGCTTTAGTAGAACATCCAGATGTTGAGAAAGTTGCATTCACGGGTTCTACATCAGTAGGAAAACACGTAATGAGAACAGCTTCAGACTCTGTCAAAAGAGTATCTCTGGAGCTTGGCGGAAAAGCGCCTTGCATAATATTTGATGATGCTGATCTGGAAAATGCGGTAGAGGCATGTTTAAGAGGAGGATTTTTTAATCAGGGTGAAAACTGTACTGCTGTAACGAAGCTGATGCTACACAAAAAGATATATAAGAAATTTTTGGATCTATATATAAAAAGAGTAAAAAAAATAAAGATTGGTGACCCAACTAAACAGGACACCGAAATGGGAGCAGTAATATCAAAAGAACATTATGAAAATGTATTAAATTATATTGCCAAAGGAAAATCGGAGGGCGCAAAAATAGTTACAGGTGGAAGCAGATCCAGGAAATTCAAAAAAGGCTATTACATAAATCCAACCGTCTTGGAAAATGTTAATCCTAATGCAACAGTAGCCTGTGAAGAGATATTCGGACCTGTAGTAGTAGTTATACCTTTCAGCACAGAAGAGCAGGCAGTCGAAATTGCCAATAATACCGAATATGGCCTTGCTGGCGGAGTATGGACAAAGGATATAAACCGAGCAATAAGGGTTGCAAAATCAGTAAAGGCCGGATACCTATGGGTAAACACATACGGCGGCATTGTTCCACAAACTCCTTATGGAGGATTTAAACAGAGCGGAATAGGAAAGGAACTTGGCAAGGAAGGTATCGAAAACTACCTGGAAACCAAGTGTATAAATATTTACTCTGGCGGTTCAATGCCGAAGTGGTACAGGGGATAAAATTATGAGAAGTAATAAAAAGCTTTTATTCATAGGGTTAATTTGCTTTTTTAGTTTATTGGCAGAAGCTGAAACAATCAAAATTGAAAACCCAACTGAAATTAAGTATGCGCAAAACCTAGACCAGGCGATTGAGCGTCTTGGCGATAAAGTAATGAGCTGTGTTGATGCTAATGATATGACAGAAGATTGTATGTGTACTGAATGTTCTTGTAAGTTTATAGATGAATATGCTGCGGTAAAAAAAGCTTACAGCGAGGCTCTCAAAGCAAAGCCAGAGTGGGAAGACAATATAGTTTTCTATCAGCTAGAGGGTGATCCGACAGGATACAATATCAGTTTTGCGGGATTGAAACGTCAATTTAATGCTAATTGTGAAAAGTAGAATCAAGGTTAGCTGCATATAAAAGGGGTGATTTAAAGGCTGTATCTCTCAAAGAAGTGTTATCTAAGTATAAATGAAATTAAAGTTTCTAGCAGAAGCCCAAATTGAGCATACAATAAATGCAATAAATTTTCTAAGGCAAAAATACTCTAACATTAATATAATTGGTCTTTGGGTTGACGAAAACTTGGAAGTTCAAGAGGTAAATACTTAAACCAGTTCGCTAATTTTATATATGCCTACAAAACAGATCAACGGAGACGAGATATATTACATCTCAAGCAACAAAATTGATAGTAGTAAACCGACTTTGTTTTTGCTGCACGGAGCAGGACAAAGTCATCTAACATGGGAATATCAGGTTGAATTTTTATCAAGCCTTAATGATTTTAATTTTCTTATCCCCGATCTGCCAGGTCATGGAAAATCTAAAGGTGAGGGTCTTAAATCAGTAAGTGAATACACTGAATTTCTAAAAGAACTTATAAATGAACTAGGGTTAAAAGAAATTATTTTCATAGGACATTCAATGGGTGGAGCGATTGCTCAAGTGCTGGCTCTGGATCGTCCTGAATATTTAAAAGCCATTATTCTTGTTTGTACTGGAGCATTGATGAGCGTTGCAAGAGAAACACTATTGGCAGTAAAAAATAACTATAATACTTTCTGTGAAATATCCCCTACAAGATCATTCACTGAAAAAGCCCCTGAAATATTAAAGACAAAGTTTAAAGAAGGTCTGTTAAATACGGATCAAAAGGTTGTTTATCATGATTTAATTGCATGTAATAAATTCGATATCTCCGACAAAGTATCCGATATAAATATTCCTACTCTAATAATAGCAGGAAAGGAAGATATTTTAACTCCTGTAAAATACAGTGAGTATCTAAATCACCAAATATACGATTCGGAACTAACATTTATTGAAGGATCTGGTCACTTTGTAATGCAGGAAAAACGGGATGAATTTAATGAAGTAATATCGAATTTTATCAATGAGCTGTAATGAATAAGTTATCTGAATAGATCAAACCTAGGATCTCTGATTAATTCCTTTGAACCTACATTTTCAAAATCATACTCATATCCCTTGACTACGACTACCGGAACAGAATCGTTCTTACCCATTAACAACCCTGCTGCTGATGCAATTTCATCAGCTATAGCAATTAGCGTAGCGGTTAATTCATAACCTTCCTTGTCTTTCTGATTTCTGTAATCTTTTAGTGGATTAATACCCCAGCTACCAATCGCAATCTCTGTTAACCCTTCTCTCCAGGGTCTTCCAACTGTGTCAGTTATTATTACAGATATATCTTTATTTAATACTTCTTTAAACTTTTCTACTATTTTTTTTGCCGAGCTGTCAGAATCTTCCGGGAGAAGTGTTACATTATTTCCACCGGAAACATTCGATGCATCAACACCCGCATTTGCAAGCACAAGCCCGTCCTTATTTTCTACGACCAGTACTCCTGTATCTGTTTTTCTTTGCATCTTTACAATGCGCCGAGTTTCTCCAAGAATAACCTCAACCATTTTCGGGTCTTTCAGTAGTTCTTCTCCCAACTTTTCAGCAAATGATGAAGGTTTAATCTTATTTAAATCAACTATTCTTCCTTCTGCTTTTGATACAATCTTTTGGGCGATTACTATTATGTCTTTTTCAATTAACTCTAATTCTTGAGATTGCAGAGCATCAAGTAAAATTTGAGATAAATTGTCACCCTCTTTAATTTCAGGAATTCCTTTAATCGGAATTAATTCTATGTTTGAGGTGGTCATAGTGGATTTAAAGAACTATTATTACAGTTACTTTAGGGGAAACTCCTGATCTAAAAGGTGTTTTCCCAATTTGTATAGTTCTAATTGAAAATGTTAACAACTATATATTATTTTGATCCCCACTTTCCATCGGGATATTGAACCAGTGTGCCTGATTTAACTTCATCCCTTCTTACTGCGGCAAACTGCTCAGCGGCCTGCGGTTTTACGCTTTTTACATTATCAGGAGTCATTTCAAGTTTGTTGATCTTAATAATTGCTTTAGCCATGCCTTCAATTATTATTTTCCTGTCAGAATTTTCTGCTTCAATTAGATCTCTATCACCTTGAGCCAGATTGCCCCTGGCAACAACTAATCCATTATTGCCTTCACCTGCCAGACGTTTACTAAGAATTTTGTTGATGTTGCTCAAACGGCTGTTTCTTCTATTGTAGGCTTTTTGAACTGCAGGATCACTTTTTATACTATTTAAAATCTTACTAGTTATGTTACCGGCAGCGTATACTTCTGGTATTAATGTAAACACCCTTTTTGTAGCAATTATTTTGCTTGTAGTAATATTAGGCTGTGATGGATAAATATAAGAAGTCTGCTCAGTGTCTGCAGCATTTTCTTCCTCCATGCTTTCCTGCTCTACATCAGTTTCAGTATCAGCATCCTCTTGCTCCGTATCATCTAAGAGCTCATCTTCTAAGGCTTTAAATACATCCTTGACTTCTTCGGCTGGGAAATAAACATTAATTGTTACAATTGCACAGGATAGATTTAAAAATAAAAATACGGATAAAGATTTATTTAACATGATATTGTAAAATTTTTTCATACTAAACTCCTTTTATTTAGTTTTGAAATTGAAAATCAAGACTTCCGGTATTTGCTCTCCTTGCCGTTTCTCTTATTACAGATAACAGATGTGCAACAGAAATCGAGTTTCTTCTATTATGAACGTTAATATTTAAATCCTTTAAACCTAAAAATGAATTAGAAATATTTAGTTCATTAAATGTAATAATTCCATTATTAATGTATCCGTGTAATTGCCCTTTGTCATAATTTTTTGAAGAACCAAGAAACAATCTTTCCTTTGCACCTAGTCTTTCTAAAAAGGCCCTGCCAATAATTCTTTTTTCTTTCTTGGATCCGATTGTCCAAAAATTAAACAACCCATCTAACATACTTGTTCGTCTTTCTTTTTGCACTAAACTTACAATACCATTCAACCTTCCGCTAATATAACCTTCTGTCCCAGGTATGCTGTCTGTAATATTTTTTAAACTAAGGCCATCAAAGAGAAAATAAAACTTTCCTGCTTTTCTTTTATTATCTCCAAAGTTATAAAAACCAGAAGATGATAACCTGCCGCCAAAGATATTAGTACTCAGTTCTTTTATTGTAAGTTTATTTTTAACAATATTCATAAGCAGCCTGATATTTTCCAGAGTGAAAAAACCATAATCTAATTTTTTTATATTAACATTAGAATCATCACTCAGGGAAATATTTTTTGTGTATCTGTAAGCTTGTTTATAATTTTTTGTATGTCTGCTTATAACTTCATTTATGTTGCTAATTTCCTTTGCCGATTTGCTGAGATTTAGCCTTCCGTTTAGATTTTCCAGATTAAAATAAGTGCCAAAAGGATCTCCCTTAATGTTGATATTATTAAAGTCTATGAAACCCAACAGTGTCGAGTCTTCAGGGAAATTACTCGCACTCAATTGAACCTTCATATCCCCGGTTATTTCTCCAAATCTGATAAATGGAGGCAAATAAGGGTTTAAAAATTTCTTTATTTCCACAAGATTCATTTTTTTTGTCTCGTAACTTAAATTTCTTTTTTTGCTAAATGGTCTTTCTATTCCGCTGTTAAAGCTTAGCAGAACTTCATTACCGTTATTAATTAAACCATCTTTTAATGACAAGGTTTCGTTTGCAGAAATTATATCCAGTTTAAGATTAAGCTTTGATTCCTCTTCGTAGTCTTCAACATATAAATTATTAATACTGAATTCTCCAGTTCCAGTTGGCAATGAGTCATCATTTTCGAATTTTCCTTCATAAGATAAATTTAGCCTTTCAGCGATTAGGATATTTTCTTTAGAGGGGATTTTCGGATTCAACAAATTAAAATTGAGTTTTAAATTATTATTTTCAGAAATCAAAAATCCTGTTAATTTTCCATCAAATAAATCACCTTTAATTCTATCGGTTCTAAAGCCTGTTGAACTATACGAAACTAAAGAATGGAGATTCCTTAACTTCACTGAAAACAGATCAGCTTCATCGATATTAATCTTTCCATCCCAATTATCTTTTGTTTTATTTGTTAGATCAAGATTAATACCTTCTAGCTTGAATCCATTGTCGTTCGATATGAAATTTGCTTTTAGTAAATTAATTTTTGAAGGAAATATTTTTTCTTTTTCAACAGGAAGGTTAATCTCTTTAATATTAGCTTTACCAAGTTCTTTTAAAATAAAGTTGATTTCTGAAAGCTTGAGGCCGGAATTATCATAGTCAAAATCACTTTCTAAATTTGATATTCCAAAATCTTTATATTTGCCTGAACTTGATAAAATATTACCTGTAATAATCTCACTTTTAACCCCGTCAGCCCTAGCAGTTATTTCGATGTTATCTAAATTTAAGTTAAATAAGCTGTTTTCTAAATTGTTTCCCTTTAAGCCCAGGTCAAATTTTATATCTTTATTAAACAGATTATTAACTTCGGCGTTAATGAGTCCATTTTCAATTTTAAAACTGTTATAATCTAGGTTTTTGTAGGCAAGGTTATTTAATTTAATATCTATTTTATTTGCCGATGATTTATCGCTCTCATCTGATAAGTTATTAAATTTTATTGTGTTGCGAATCTTATCGGATGACTTTAATTCAGAAATTTTCAGGGTTTGATCCTCTGATATTTTTATCGATATATCTCTTGCAGATAAATCTGTAAATAATTCTACTCTATCAGCATTTCCGTTAAATCTAGTGTTTAGATTAAGGATGTTTCCTTGAACTAATTCCTGAAAATAATTCACTTTACTAAGATCTACATCCTTGGCTACAAAACTGCCACTTAGTACATTATTCTCTTTCTTGAAATCAGCCCCGAGGATTAACTTGGATGTTAATTTAAAATTACCTCCGGCTAAATCATTAGAACTGGCTGAGATACTCAAATTGTTAATATCCTTGTTGGGATTAAATAGCCCTCCTATATCCAGGGTTAATCCATCAATTAAGAAATCATCCTTGCCATGTTTAAGCAAGAGGTCGTCGAAGACGACCTGACCCTTAATGTTTAGATTATCTTTTATAGAACCCGTTAATTCAAAGTGGTTTTTTGATATATTTCCACTTATATCCATGCCGAAATCTTCACCTATAAGTTTAGTTAGTTTTTTTAAGTTTAAATTCTCAATCTTACAAGCTACATTAAATTTAGGGTTATCAGATATATTTAATACCTTTCCACTTGTGTTAAGATTAATTAAATCAAATATTTCCAATATTGAGTCATTAATAATTAATGCCTTATCCTTTTTGTTGTAATTTAAACTAATATCCGCTTTGCCAATCAGATTCTTATTTTCATGAATATTTACTTTGGCATTAGAAATAATTTCATCCTTTATATCCATTGTGATCTTAGTTTGGATATCAAGATCTGGGATTTTTATATTATCACTACCTAATATTTCTAATGAAGGAGTTTTTAAATCAACTGTTGCTTTGATGGATGAATTAGAAAGTTCAACTTTACTTTCCATGAAAAAATCTTTTTCGAATATATTTATGTTTGACTGAAGGTTAATTTGATCTAGATTTTCAAAATCACCTAATTTAAGCGTTAATTTGTTTAGTCTAAAGTTATATTTTTGTTCATAACTTATATCAAAGTTATCTATTACCAGTTTTTCCAGCTCAAAGCCGGCTTTTGTATTTTGTTTATCTTTTAATTCTTGCGTTTTGCTTAAGGTTCTAAGATTTAATAATTCATTTAAAAATTGCTGTGAAATATTTGACTCAATATTGTCAATTTGTACAAGCTCGATAACTGCTTTTCTTTTTAATATGGAATAAAAGAAATTAATATTCAGTTTGAGTTCATTTATCTTGAAATATTTTTCTTTTTTTTCAGGTTTAGATAATTCTATATATTTAAAATTAAAACCAGACAGCAGACCGTAATTTATTTCATCAACCTTTAGGTTGTAACCATTCCAGTTTGAGTTTTGTTTTAGATATTCGGTAAGCTTTTTGGGAATATAGAATTGAAATGTAATGAAAAAAACTACAAGCAAAGTAAATATTAGGAATAAAATGTATTTATAAGACTTGTAGAGCTTATTTAGCTGGAGGGTCATTAAATATAATTATAAGATTAAAACACAAAATGAAAATTAAGTTTCAATAATAACGTTTTCAGCTTTTACAACATTTTTGAAATTATAAAATGCATACCTTTTTTGTTTTAGGAATTTACCAGAGACTTTCACAACTGATCCCTTCTTGATTTTTAGGTGTTCGCCTTGGAAATATACCTGAAGTGTATTATCTGTCGGGTCTTTTATTTTAAAAAGAGTATAAGGTTTACCACTATCAGAAGTAGTAAATTTATAATTGTTAATTTTCCCCTCAACAACTATTTCCTTATTATCATATTCAGATGGATTAGAAATATATTTTTCAAATGAATTCAACTCCTCCCCATTATTTCCGTGACTATAGTTCAAGGAGTAAGTGAGTGTAATTAAAATAGTGATAAACAGTATTTTCTTTAAATTTTTCATATCATCCTCTGTTTCTGTAAATCTTGTAAAATTTTTTTACTCTTTGCACATATTTCTGAGTCTCGGGGTAAGGGGGTATTTTATTATTATACTTCATTACTGTGCCGGGGCCTGCATTATAAGCGGCTAAAACAAGATCCAAATCACCACCGAAAAATTCTATCAAGTGCCTTAAAAATTTTACTCCTCCTTCGATATTTTGTTTTGCGTCAAAAGGATCAACAACTCCGTAGTCTTTAGCCGTGGTAGGAATTAACTGCATCATACCCTGGGCATTTTTTGGAGAAACTGCTTTTGGGTCAAAATTTGATTCGGCTTTTATTACAGACTTGATCAGGTAAGGATCGACTCCATATTTTCTACCCATTGTTTTAATTACGCGGTTTATTTGTGTTTTGAAATCACCCGATTTAGTAAATAAATCTTCGTAATTCCTTATTCTGAATTGAGATAAGCTGGAAGCTCTTATAATGCTGTAATCAGTTTGAGTCTCTTTGCAGCCTACATTTATTCTTAGATCTCCACTAATTAGTGAAACAAGACAGTCTGATATATGAAGTACCTTAAAAGAGTTATTGTCATAGATGAATTTATCTCCAATTGAGTAGGTTTTAACGGCATCTGTAAGGTTATTTTTCAATATAACCTTTGGATGCGTCTTACTACTTATAGTGCTTAAAATCACAACGTCTAAATTAACACTAAAATAGTTTGTATCAGTATCATCTGTGACAAATGCGAGGTCTTCGGATTTTGCAAAGGTGTTAAAGGCCAAAAATATTAATATAATGAGAAATATGTTTTTCATCATAGAATTGCCTACAAATAAATAATATATTAATTATAGGCTACTTTTAAGCAAATATAAAGTAATTTCTTAAGTTTTATTTGTAAATAGATAATTAGTTTGTAAAATTTCCTAATGAAATCCGATATTCCAAGAGCTCTCACTATAGCAGGTTCTGACAGTGGAGGCGGCGCAGGAATCCAGGCTGATTTAAAAACATTCACTGCACATAAAGTATATGGTATGTCTGTGCTGACTTCAATTACTGCGCAAAATACCAAAAAAGTACTTGGAATACAAAACTTAAGCCCCGAATTTATTGGACTGCAGCTTGTGGCAGTTGCAACAGACTTTGAAATTGATTCGGCAAAAACCGGGATGTTGTCAAATTCAAGTATTATTAAATCGGTAGCCGATCAAATAAAAAGGTATAAAATTCCAAAACTTGTGGTAGACCCTGTGATGATCTCAAAAAGTGGAGCCAGACTTTTAGAAAAAGAAGCTGAAACATCGCTTAAAAATGATATAATACCTCTTGCTTTTGTAGTCACGCCCAATATTCCTGAAGCAGAAGTTATCTCCGGAATGAAGATTAATTCTATTGAAGATATGAAAGAAAGTGCAGAAAAAATTAAGGAAATGGGTCCTGTTAATGTTCTTATAAAGGGTGGACATCTGCTAAATAATAAAAATGCGGTCGATATTTTTTATGACGGTGATGATTTTTATGAAATTGCAACCAAGTGGATAAAAACCAAAAATACGCATGGCACCGGGTGCACCTATTCTGCTGCTATATGTGCAAATCTTGCAAAAGGGTTAGAAGCTATAGAAGCTGTAAGCAAGGCAAAAGACTATGTAACTGCAGCGATAGAACAATCATTTAAAATTGGCAGCGGGCATGGGCCTTTAAACCATTTTCATAATATTAATTAAAAGGGATGGATAAAAGTGGCTGAGTTGATCGATGGCAAAGTAGTTTCACAGAGCGTGAGGAATGAGGTTACAGAGCTTGCAAGTAAGCTTAAACAAGATACCGGTATCGTACCAGGACTTGCCGCAGTTTTAGTAGGGGATGATCCGGCTTCAGAAATTTATGTTAGGAATAAAAGGAAAGCATGTGAAAAAGTAGGTATATATTCTGAAGAACATAAACTTGCTGCAGAAACAACAGAAGAAGAACTTCTTGGTTTAGTGAACAAGTTAAACGAAGACACAAAAATTCACGGAATACTGGTTCAGCTTCCACTACCCGGTCATATTAATGAAACCAAGATTTTACGTACAGTATCACCTTTAAAAGACGTAGATGGTTTTCATCCATATAATGTTGGTCTTCTTGTCGAGGGAAATCCCAGGTTTGTTTCCTGCACACCTAGCGGAATTATTAAAATGCTGGACTTTTACAACATTGATATAAAAGGAAAAGAGGTAGTAGTAGTCGGCAGGAGTAATATTGTAGGAAAACCTGTATCTATGTTGTTACTGCACAGACACGGCACTGTAACAATCTGTCATTCTAGAACCAAAGATCTTAAGGAAGTTACAGGGCGTGCTGATATATTAGTAGCTGCAATAGGAAGGGCGAATTTTATAACTGCAGATATGGTAAAAGATGGAGCAGTAGTGATTGATGTTGGCATAAACAGAAAGGATGACGGGAAACTGACAGGAGACGTAGATTTTGAAGCCGTAAGTGAAAAAGCTTCTTACATAACTCCTGTTCCAGGTGGTGTGGGTCCGATGACTATAGCCATGCTTCTTTATAACACTTATTTGTCTGCGAAAAGTACTGCTGAATCTATTAAATAGATTTTCTTAATCTCTATAGTATTTTCATAGCTGCATAAAAAAAATATTACAATCTTCATTTTTATAAAATTTTTGAAAAAGTAACCTATGTCTTTAATAAGTCTAAACGAAATTAAGCTTTCCTTTGGCGGGCCTCTTCTTTTTGATAATTTAAATTTACAGATCGAGAAGGACGAGAGAGTTGCGCTCATTGGACGAAATGGCGTTGGGAAAACCTCTTTGATGAAGGTTATAGTGGGAGAACTTGATATAGATGATGGAAAGATCTCTTATCAAAAAGGTATCCAGGTTACTCATCTTCCTCAGGAAATTCCAAAAGACATAAGAGGTAAAACGTTTGATATAGTTCTGTCTGGACTTGGTGATCGAGCCAAACTTATAAATGATTACTATTATTTAAACATAAGATTAAATACTAAAGATTCACCAGAATTACTTCGCAGACTGGACAGTTTACAATCAGAACTTGAGAGAACTGACGGCTGGAAAATTGAAAGTCAGGTAAGTTCTGTAATAAGCCACTTGAGTCTCGATCCTGAAGTTGAATTTGAAAAGTTATCAGGCGGACAAAAACGCAGGGTGCTATTAGCAAAAGCACTTGTTATAAGTCCCGACATTCTCATGCTTGACGAACCTACAAATCATCTGGATATAGATTCTATACAGTGGCTTGAAGAACTTTTGAGGAATTTTAAGTGCACACTATTTTTTGTAACGCATGACAGAAAATTTATGACAAAACTGGCCACGCGAATAATTGAGCTTGACCGTGGGAGAATTTTCAACTGGCAGTGTGATTATGAAACTTTTTTACAAAGAAAACAGATGGAACTTGATGCTGAAGAAAAGCAAAGTTCTCTTTTTGATAAAAAACTAGCAAGTGAAGAGGTTTGGATACGCAGGGGTGTGCGAGCGCGTAGAACCAGGAATGAAGGCCGGGTCAAGGCTCTTATGAAGATGAGAGAAGAAAAGAGGGCTCAGAAAAAGGAAATAGGCAATGTAAAAATGCTAACTCAAAATACAGAGCTTTCAGGGCGTCAGGTGATAAAGGTTTCTAATGTCTGTTATGGCTACAAAGATAATCTCATTGTTAGAGATTTTTCTACTCAAATCATGAGAGGGGATAAAGTCGGAATTATTGGCCCCAATGGCTCAGGTAAGACTACTCTTCTAAAACTGCTGCTAGGAAATCTCCTGCCTCAAAAGGGAGAAGTTTGTATTGGTACCAATATTGAAATTGCCTATTTCGATCAGCTAAGAGAGCAGTTAGATGAAGAAAAAAATGTAATGGACAATATTAGTGGAGGAAAAAACACGGTAACAATAAACGGAAAGGAGCGTCATATAATCGGATATTTGCAGGATTTTCTTTTCTCTCCGCAGCGTTCTAAAGCTAAGATACATTTACTCTCAGGAGGTGAGCGAAACAGACTATTTCTTGCAAAACTTTTTACTAGACCATCTAACCTGATAGTTATGGACGAGCCTACAAATGATCTCGATATCGAAACTCTAGAGTTATTGGAGGAATTGTTAGCCGAATATTCAGGTACTCTCATTTTAGTTAGCCATGACAGAGCGTTTTTGGATAATATCGTTACATCAACTATTGTTTTTGAGGGCAAGGGAGAGATAAATGAATATCCTGGGGGTTATATTGACTGGTTAGAGCAAAGAAAGGAAAATATAGAAGTTAAAGAAAAGATCAAATTAGATGATAAAAGAAATCAAAATGAAAAAAGAACTGGAAACAACAACATCTCAAAACCCAAAAAGCTTAGTTTTAAAGAAAAAAAAGAGTTACAAGAACTGCCACAATTGATAGAGAGCCTGGAAAAAGAACAAAAAGAAATTTTTAATATTCTCTCAGATGCCGATTACTATAAAAAAGATCATAAAGAAATTGAAACCACCAAAAACAGGTCTGAAGAAATAGAAACAGATATTGCAAGCGCTTATGAGAGATGGAACTACTTAGAACAAATCAGTGAAGAAGTTTAAATCCAACAAAATTAATATAATTCTTATGAATTCATATTTTTATGGCTAGTTACGACGC
>Ga0255058_10000906_pt1 | contig 17007 bp, 14 predicted proteins | sample Cases_109_9_MG_FD_188637 | JGI IMG/M metagenome (GOLD analysis project Ga0255058, IMG submission 188637) | Seawater microbial communities from Amundsen Gulf, Northwest Territories, Canada - Cases_109_9 | ecosystem: Environmental > Aquatic > Marine > Gulf | place: Canada: Northwest Territories... | reverse complement strand
GGCACTGGGGCAACCGGCGGCACCGGGGCAACCGGCGGTACGGGCGCGACTGGCGGCACCGGAGCAACCGGCGGCATCATCGTATACTGAGATACACCGGCCTACATCACCCCCTGAGTTTGGGGGGTACCCCTGCTTCTCACTAAGCTGTTGGGATGTGGGATCTCAGGCTTGGTCTAGGCGCGCTTGCTTGCTTGCTGGCGCTGACAACTGCTGCGTGCAGTAACGACAACTCGGACGGTGGTCCGCTCAGCAGCGATGGGGGCGTCGACTTCGTCGACGGGGCTGTGCCTCCGCCTGGTACGTGCGTCGGTAGCGTTTGCACCCTACCGGACGGTGGCGTCACGATTCCGGACGGGGACGGTGGGGTCACGCAGTGCTTCTTCATCCAGTGCGCTGGTCGAATCACGGCTTGTGGCGACTGCACCGACAACGATGGCGATGGTCTGATCGACAATTCCGATCCCGAGTGCCTCGGACCCTGCGACAACACCGAAGGCCCGGTGCTGCTGGCCGGCATCGGCGGAGAAGGCGGCGAGCAATGCAAGGCCGACTGCTACTTCGACTTCGGCAACGGTGCGGGGAACGACGATTGCCATTGGCATCGAAGCTGTGACCCGTTGGAGCCGAAGGTTCAGTGCATCTACGACGAGAGTAAGCTCGGCGGAAGGGATTGTCCGTTGCCCACGCAGTCGGACCTCTGCAATGAGGTCTGCACGCCTCTGACACCCAATGGCTGCGACTGCTTTGGATGCTGCACCTTCCCGGAGCTCAATGGTGGCTACGTCTATATCGGCTCCGAATCGGGGTGCACCTTCGACACGGTGACCGATCCGGCTCACTGTCAGCCCTGCACTCCGGCCGCGAGCTGCACTAACACGTGTGAGCGCTGTGAGGTGTGCCTCGGCAAGCCGACCATTCCCGATGACTGCTTCCCCGACCCGGGCGATCCCGATGGCGGCGTTCCCGACGGTGGTCCGCGGTGCCCGGCCGGCAAGCAGGAGTGCGGACTCGCCGGTGATGACCCCTGCGCTCCGGGGGAGTTCTGTTTGACCGGCTGCTGTACCGAGATCGTCGTTCAGTAGTCTTCCGGGCCGGCGCGCGCGTCGGTGTTAGCCTCGCGGCAAGACCCAACATCGTGTACTGAGACACACCGGCCTACATCACCTCCTGAGTTTGGGGGGTACCCCTGCTTCTGGCTAAGCTGTTGGGATGTGGGATCTCAGGCTTGGTCTAGGCGCGCTTGCTTGCTTGCTGGCGCTTACAACTGCTTCGTGCAGCAACGATTCGAGCGACCCTCGGGTCGGCGCCGGGGGCAACGCCGGTGGCGCGGGTGCAGCCGGCGGCACTGATGGCACGGGCGGGACGGCTGCCATGAGCGGGACCGGTGGCACGGCCGCAATCGGAGGCAGCGGGGTCCCGGGGTGTTCCCTCATCCCATGCGCTGGGCGAGTCACCCTTTGTGGCGACTGCCTGGACAACGACGACGATGGCCTGATCGACAATGACGATCCCGAGTGCCTCGGCCCTTGTGACAACTACGAAGGCGAGGAGCTCCTCAGCGGTGTTGGTGGCGAAACCGGTGAGCAATGCAAGGCCGACTGCTACTTCGACTTTGGCAACGGTGCGGGGAACGACGATTGCCACTGGCATCGAAGCTGCGATCCGCTGGAGCCGAAGGTTCAGTGCATCTACGACGAGAGTAAGCTCGGCGGAAGGGATTGTCCCTTGCCCACGCAATCGGACCTCTGTAATGAGGTCTGCGCGCCGCTTACGCCAAACGGCTGCGACTGCTTTGGATGCTGCACCTTCCCGGAGCTCCAGGGTGGCTACGTCTACATCGGGTCCGAAGACGGCTGCACGTTCGCCACAGTGACCGATCCGGACCGTTGCCAGCCGTGCACTCCGGCGGCGAGTTGTCTCAACACGTGTGAGCGTTGCGAGATCTGCCTCGGCAAGCCGACGATTCCAGACGACTGCTTCCCTGGCGCCGGTGGTAGCGGTGGCATGGGCGGTAATGGCGGCTCCGACGGCGGCATGCGCTGCCCGCCCGACAGGCAGGAGTGCGGGCTCCCCGGTGATGCCCCCTGTGCTCCGGGGGAGTTCTGTTTGACCGGCTGCTGTATCGAGATCGTCGTTCAGTAGTCTTCCGGGCCGGCGCGCGCGTCGGTGTTAGCCTCTCGGCATGACCGAACCCGCAAGCCTGCGCAGCGTGCTCAGGCGCAAACCCGTAGTCGCCTGGGCATTCTATGATTGGGCAAACTCGGCGTTCGCGACGACGATCATGGCGGGGTTCTTTCCTGTCTTCTACAGCGCGCTCACCCGGGACATCAGCACCGAGGAATCTCAGTTCTGGTTCAACGTCACCCTCGCGGCGGCCAGTGTCCTGATTGCGGTGTCCGCGCCGATCCTCGGTGCCGTTGGTGACCGCGGTGGCACGCGGAAGAAGTTTCTCGCCTTCTTTGCCGGCATCGGCATTCTCATGACGGCGGCGCTCGCCTGGGTGCACGCCGGTCAGTGGTGGATGGGCTTGGTGCTCTACGGGCTCGGCACGGTCGGATTCTCGGGCGCCAACGTGTTCTACGACTCCATGCTCGTCGATGTCGCCGAGGAGAAGGAGCTCGACCTCGTCTCCGCGCTTGGATACTCGGCTGGGTACATTGGGGGCGGGCTCCTGTTCGCACTGAACGTGCTCATGGTCCTGAAGCCGGAGTGGTTCGGGTTCGAGAATGCCGGCACTGCGGTCAAAGCATCGTTCTTGAGCGTTGCGGTATGGTGGGGCGTGTTCACGGTGCCGCTGATGTTGTTCCTCCACGAGGCACCGACGGAGGATCGAGCACCGAAGCTCAAAGCCCTGCGGGAGGGCTTCAGGCAGCTCGCGCAGACCCTCAAAGAGATTCGGCGCTTCAAGGTCTTGATGCTCTTCCTCCTGGGGTATTGGATCTACATCGACGGCGTGAACACGGTGATCAAGACGGCCGTGTTCTTCGGTGATCGTGTGCTCGGACTCGAGCAAGCCTCGCTGATCACCGCACTGCTCCTGACGCAGTTCGTCGCCTTTCCCGCGGCCCTGGCATTTGGCGCGCTCGGCCAGAGGATCGGACCCAAGCCCGCGATCCTCTTGGGCCTCGGTGTCTACCTCGCCGCGCTGGTCTACGCCTGGCGCTTCCTCGAAGATGCGGGCGACTTCTACGTGCTCGCCGTTGCGATCGGGCTCGTACAGGGCGGCGTGCAGAGCCTGTCGCGTTCTCTTTACGCGCGCCTCGTCCCGCCCTCCAAGACGGCGGAGTTCTTCGGGTTCTTCAACATGGTCGGCAAGTTCGCGACGATCTTCGGCCCGCTCATGATCGCCTTCACGCCGATGGTCATCCCCGGGGCGGACGAACGAGATGGCATCCTGTCGCTCGCGCTTCTGTTCCTCCTCGGTGGCTTCCTTCTCAGCCGCGTACGCGTAGCGGAGGGCATCGAGGCGGCGCGCCAATTCGACGCGTGATACGGCGGCCCCACGTTCGGCCAGAAAAAGCAGTAGCGCCGGATCTGTGGCCGTCCTTCTACACTGTGAAGCCTTTGCCATAGTCGCCGGGTGAGTTGGCTCACGGGGAACTGGTTTGTCCAGTCCTACGGGCGTTCTTCGTCCTGGCATGCCGATTGCTTGGTCTGTGTGTGTGTCGGGCGCAGGAGGACGAAATGCGACGACACAGAACAATACCTGCACTTGCGGTGCTCATGACGATGAGCGCCTGCTTCGAAGGCGGCTCCAACCAAAATCAACGGACTCCCGGCAATCAAGACGATGGCGTTGGGTTGGGCCTCGGCGACATTGCCGTCCATCCTTCTGGCGACTACTTTCTTTCGAGGACTGGAGACGGCCTCCTTCACGGGACCATTCGAACGGGCGAGACGAGAGTCCTGCCTGGGATCACGAATCCTCAGCGCCTCGCCTTCGCATCCCATTCGTCGGCCGTCTACGTGACTACGTCGCGAAACGGCCAAGCGTACATCAACGCTTACGACGTCGTTACCGATTCGGTCGCGTGGCAACATCCCATCGAAGCGTCGCGAGGCTGGAGCCGCACCGGGCTTCAGTACTATCCCACACTCAAGGTCACCAGCGACGACCGTTACCTGCTCCTCGTATACGAAGACCGAATCGATCGATTGGACACCAGTGACGGAGCCACCCGCAAGATGTTCTTCTTCGACCGCAACATCGTCGACGTGGATCTACTCAAAGCTCATGCCAAAGCGCTGGTTACGATGGATCATGCATGGAAGGACGATCGTGTGAGCACGAAGGTATCGTTCATAGACCTCGAGAGCGGCCACAAGCACACCATTACCGTGCCGAACTGCTCCGACGAGGTTGCGATCACGCCGGACGAACGTTTCGCCTTCCTTGCACCGACCACCTGTCGTCGCGACCCGGTTTCGGTCATCGATCTGGATGACGAACGCTGGATGGGCAACCTGCCGGGTTTTGGGCCCGTGGCCGTAGCGCCCCGAGGGAACGTGGCCATCGCGTTCCTCGACCGCGACAACATCGACGCCGATTTATTCAACGATCCCAAGCAGATCCCTTCGGCGAGCGACGTTCGTTATCACGTCATGTTCATCGACACCGTGACGCTAGAGTTCGAAACCCTGGCGATCGGCGACACCTTGCCGCGTTACGCGTTGACGCCAGCTGGCAACCTCGTGCTCGTCGACTCGGCGTCATGGTACGAAGATGGCAAATTACGACTACTCACCACCGCGACGAAGGAGAGCCGCACGGTGTCGGGGCCTGACGTACGGCTCGACCAGTTCGTGATCACCTCCGACTCGTTACGGGTTTTTCTGATCGACCGGGGCTTGTACGATCTCTCTTTATGGGCGGCCCGCGTGCAAAGCGTCGACCTGCGTTTCGTCCCGACGAACATCAATATCACGCCCGATGACGCGCATCTCTTGCTCCGAGAAGACGCTACCACGATGTGGGTGTTTCGCATCGCTGACCAAGCGCTCGTTCACTCGATGAGGGTTATCAGTAGGAGATGAAACGCCACCATGCGCGTTGGTATAAAGCGATAGCTTAAGGCGCCTAGCGTGGTGTACGGTCTCCCCTTCAAGAGGCCTCATGGCGAGTCGCTGGAAGCAGTCCTTGTTCTGGTTTTCCGCTTCGGACGAGGCAGGGTGAAACGCGTACTCGTCATAGCCGCCGCGGTTCTTGCGGTCCTTTTGGTCTCACTTCTGTTGTTCGCCCCGGCCATCGTCGATCGCGTCTCCAATCGGGTGCTCAACGATCCTCCATACGCGGTGCGTGCCGAGGCCGAGAGGCTCTACCGCGACCTTTTCGTCGTCGATCTGCATGGCGACCCCTTGCTTTGGGACCGCGACCTGAATGAGCGGCTCAGTCACGGGTCGATCGATGTACCGCGCTTGGTCGAGGGTAACGTCGGGATTCAGTGCTTCTTCATCGTCAGCAAGGCGCCCTACGGCCAGAACATCGACCGCACAGAAGACAACTCCGATGCGATCACCGCACTCGCTGTGACCCAAGGATGGCCACGGAAGACGTGGGACAGCTTTCTCGAACGTGCCCTCTTTCAATCGGAGCGGCTGCACGGGATCGCAGCGCGATCGAACGGTAAGCTCGTGGTGGTCAAATCGAAGAGCGATCTCCGCCGGTACAGACAGGATCGCGCGGAGAATCGCCAGATCGTTGCCGGAATCATCGGCATCGAAGGGGCGCACGCTCTCGAAGGCGACGTGAAGAACGTCGGCAAGCTGTTCGATGCGGGCGTGCGAATCATGGCCCCGACTCATTTCTTCGACAATGACATCGGTGGCTCCGCGCACGGGGTCGAAAAGGGTGGGCTCACCGAGCTCGGTCGCCAAATGATCGCGGAGATGGAGATTCGTGGCATCGTTCTCGACCTCGCGCACGCGTCCCCGGCGCTCATCAGCGATGCCCTCTCCATCGTTACTCGGCCGGTCGTCGTCTCTCACACTGGTGTCAAGGGCACGTGCGACAACAATCGCAATCTGACCGACGAGCAACTCGAAGGGATCGCCGCCACCGGTGGCGTGGTCGGGATCGGCTACTGGGACACCGCCGTGTGTGGCAAAGACGCGACCGCGATCGCAAGCGCGATCCGCTACACGACGGATTTGGTCGGCGTCGACCACGTTGCGCTTGGCTCCGACTTCGACGGCGCAGTCCCGGTTCCATTCGACACGACCGGCCTCGCCCTGATCGCGGAAGCGCTGCTCGACGATGGGTTCACCGAAGACGAGATTCGCAAGGTGATGGGTGAGAACGCAGTCCGCGTGTTCGAGCAGACCCTCCCGGACTGAGGGCTCGATCAGTTGTGGGCGTGACGCCGGGCTCGCTGGCGCGTAAGGTAGCTGGGCCCGATGAGATTCTTCACCGCAACCCTCGTCATTGCTGCCGCCTTCTCGGTCGGGCCACCGAGTACTAGCGCAGAGGGGCCGTCGTTCGTCACGCTGAGCACCGGCGGGTTGCTGCTGGTCAACGGGCAGCGCATGGTCGTCGCCCGAGAGCCGGGGCCCACCGCAATCGTTGCCGACGCGCCACCTGCTCCCCTGACGCCCTTGTCCGATCCACTGGACCCACCCTTTGCGGGTGCGATCTGGGTGCGCGGCCACTGGACCGAAGGAGCGAATAGTTTCGTGTGGGTGGACGGTCGCTTCATTGCGCCCAAGCCCGGTCACGTGTTTGTACCCCCGCGGTGGACGTTCGTCGGTGGACGCCATCTCTTCTTCGCCGGCTTCTTTGTCCCGCACGGCGTGTGGGTTCGCAGCTTCTTCAACACGTTCCATTTCAGCGGCGACCCGACACAGCGTGCAAGCTTGGCGACGCGAGTCCATGGGCCCTACTGGCCGATCGGCTTGAGGGGCCGCACGGTCGCTACCAGGAGCGGCAAAGGCCGCGGCCCCTACTGGCCTCTAGGCTTGGGCCCGCCCACTGTACTCAATACACGAGGCGGCACGATCGTGGGGCTCCCGTCCAACAACACGCGACGTTGAGCTCCTCTTACTCTCGCCCGACGATGGCGCCGACCCGCTCCAACAGGGCTGCGGAGTAGACCCGCCCCGCGAGGGACCAGCGTGCCTGGTACTGTACGGCCTTCCACGAGTTGGCGTAGGCGATGAGATTGGTCACCTTGAGGCGCTTCCGGAGCTTGTTGGTCGCTTCGTCGTCGATCTCCCTACTGTTAAACTCGTACGCGCCGCTGCGGAGGAAGGCCTTAGCCGAGTCGGGTAGCGCCTCCACCTTTTCTTTCTTGAGGACGAACGCACCGACCACGATTCCGCTCGATTGCTTGGCCATCGTCTTGAGCTTGGTGAACCACTGGAAGCTCATCACAGCGAAGGAAGAGGCGATCAGCGTGTCGATCATGCCGGTCTGCAACGCAGAATAGACCTCGGGGAGACCGAGCAGCACACCGTTTGCGCCTGCGGCCTTGAGGAATGCTTGCATCGTGACCGAGTCACGCCATGCCCAGGGACGAGCACGACGCAGGTCAGCCGGCTCGCGAATCCTGTGCTGCGAGAACATCCGAACTCGTCCGGCGTCGCCCCATGCGATGAGCTCATAGCCAGCTTTCAGAAAGAGCGCCTCGAAGTCCTTTCCGAGCTCCTTACGCACAAGCGCCAGCCCCGGGTACGACACGATCAACCCCGGAGCTTGCAACACGAGTACGGGTCGCACGAGGGCACCCAAGCCGGCCGAGGTGATCAGCGCACCGTCGAGCTGCCCAACCCGCATCTTGCGCACGACCGTGCTTTCGTCGCCTGCCACGCCGCCGAAGTACATCTGCAGCACAACCTCGCCGTTCGTGGCTTCTCTCAGGTCGGCCTTCAGTTTCTGGTACTCCTGGCCGATGGGAGATTGCCTCGGGGCAAGAGTTGCGACCCGCAGCTTGTAGGCGGCTTCAGCTTCGGCCTTGTTGGCGAACGAATCGCCGCTGATGAGAAGCCCGAGAAACAATAACAGCAGAATGCTTCGCATTCTTCGAAGGCAACCACGTTCGGGCGGTGATCACAAGGGAAATCTGGGCCCTCCGAGGGACGGGTTGACTTAGCTCGGTCGTTGGATTGTGTTCAGGCGGAGAATGATGATGATGCTTGGATTTCCCACGGCTTGTAGAACAATCGCCTCGTTTGGCGCGCTCACGCTCGGCTTGATGATCCTCTTCCAACCCGGTTGCAAAGCCTCCCAGTTGAGCAGTCACGGAACCGAGGTGGCATTGCTCAATGCTGAGCCGCTTGGTTGCCAGGAGCTCGGGGAGGTGGTCGCGCACGGGGGTGGCGCGGGTGGCGGCTACGTCAAGAAGGGCGTCATCGTCGAATCCGCGACCAACAGAGCGCGAAACCAGGCCGCGGAGATGGGCGCCACCCACATCCTGTTGGGGGAGCCTGAAATCGTCCATGGGACCGGCACGGCCGCCGTGCATGATATGCAACCCGCCATGGCCCACGGCGATGGTTCCTCGTCCACGGCTTCCGTGCGCGGCGTTGCGTACAAGTGCGCCCCGGGCGCGGTGCCTCCGGTAGTCGCCCAACTGCTTCCCGGCATCGAGAACCCGCCGGCGGTCATATCGATGGCGCCGCTCGGTAAGCTCGAGCGCGTCGTCGTGTACCAGAGGAATCCGGCCACGGCGGATGCCCCGGCGTCCGACGTCGAGGTGCTTCGTCTCGAGGACCAAGTACAGATCCAGGAAGTCGCCGAGTCCCTGATGCACCTCGCGCTCGACCCGATGAAATACGTTCCGACGCACCGCGTCGAGATCGTGGGTGAGCTCGGAAGCCAGTCACTCCTCTACGGGTTCGGATATCTAAAGTACGCGGACAAGACGTACCGGCTCACGACGGGGACGTTCGAAACGACGCTCGAGCTCGTCGAGCCCTAGAGATCTTTCCGGAAGCGGTTGGTGAACTTGCGAAACGCGAGCACACCGCCTTCGACTTTGAACTTCCCCGTGGCGATGGCCTTCGCAGGAGACGTGAGCTGTAACGCAAGCCTGCGCCAGGTGTGCGAGTCGGTCCGTGCAATCGCCACTGGCTCCGGGGTGCCCGGTAGTGGCTCCCCTTCGATGACCTCGGCGACTCCGTTTCGGATCGTGAGCACATACCGCTCGTCGACGTCGGTGAACTCGACTTGTACCGACTCGTAGACTCCCTCCGCTTCTTCTGGGATGAGCCTGGTCGCCATGACGTCGAAGAAGTATGTGAGTGGAGTTGCGTCGAGTAGCGGCGTGTCCTCGCGCACCACCGTCGGTTCCACTTGCCCTTCGCGCAGCTCGAGGGCCGACTGTAGGAGGTAAGCACGGCCGTTGGTGTTGGGAATCGTCAGCCCCAGCTGCTCGAGGGCGGTCGCGGTGAGCTCGGTTCGCTCGGGGGTCATACCGTCGGCCTGTCGGAGTAGGGCGAGGAGATCGAGCGCCCATTGATACTCGCCTTGGTTCACGGCCTCGTTGGCGGCCGTCCACACGGCATCCCTTCCACCCATCATTGCGAGGGTCCGGGCCGCGCGGTCCTCGACCTTCAACGGATATAGCGCCTCCGGTCGCCCATCGAACCAACCCAGCCTGTTCGTGTAGATCGCTCGCGCTGACCAATCGATCTGGCCGTAGAGCTCAACAAGGCCTCGGTCTTTGGCGAGCGCCGCGGGCAGTCCGATGTTCTGACTGAGCTCGTCGAGGCTCAACCCGTCGTTCGCGCCCTGAACGACCCGGTCGCGCACCCATTGGATGCCATCTCGATACCGCGTTAGCGCTGTCCGCACCTCGTCGACGCCATTGATCGGAGTCGTGTGCGACGGCACTAGGTGCTCGGGTGCAAACCGTCTCATCGCGTCGAGGGACTTGATCCAATCGTTCACCGGGCGAGGGCTCGTCCCGCGTATGCTGTACAGGTTGGGAAACGCCGCATAGTAGTTGTCACCGGGGAATAGAGCTTTGAGCTCTGGGATGTACACGAAGAGTTGGTCGGCGGTCTCGCCATGGGCCTCGACCAATTCGAACGAGAGGCCGCCCACCGCGAAGGCCGTCCGCCCGGAGAACGTCTTGTTCGGCAGCATTGCGCCCGTCTTCGTGGCCGCTTCGATGTTGACGCGGCGTCCAAGCGAGGAGCACGGCAGCTGGGTGAGCGGAAGGCGCTGGCCGAACTGCCGGGACCCACGAGTCATCTCTGCCTTCGCGAACTCACCGTACTGTTTCAAAAAATGTTCGGTCAGCGAGTCGGTTCCCCAGATCGGGGTGCCCTCATTTGCGAAAACGCTAGCCCCGCCAACGTGATCGATGTGGCTGTGCGTGAAGATCACCGCCACGATGTCCCCAGGGGCCTTTGCGAGCAGCGCCTCTCTAGCGGGCAGTGACCGTGCCGGACTCATCCCCGTGTCGATGATCACGTTCCCTTCGTCGGTGCGAACCAACACGATGTTGGCGAGGTCGTATCCAAGCGCGACGAAGATGCGCTCATCGATGACTTCGACGCGGGGCTCGCCAGCGACCTTTCGGCAAATCTCGTCGAGCATTTCGACAGTGCCTGTGGGACGAGATTGCTCAACGGGAGCTTTGGTGGCCGGCTTGCAGGCAGATCCAAACACCGACGCCACCATGATGCATGACGCCGTGCACCAAATCGCTCTGAGCATTCGCCGCTTCCTCCGGGGCATCGACGGTACGATAGGCGGCTCGAAGTGAAAAGGGGGGTACCGGCGAAAATCTGCCACCAAGACCTCGGGGACAACCGTTCAGCCGAATGCAGATGATTCGCAGGCGTCACGGAACGCGGCGATCTGTAAGATCTTGGTAGACAGACGCGGCTTTGACGGTGCATTCTCCCGGGCGACCCCAAGATCGAGGATGCGAAGGTGGAGGTGCGACGTGAAGAATAGTTGGATCACGGTAGCCATCTTGACGTTGGCCTTGTTGCCAACGGGGCTGGTCTCAGCACAAAGGCCGGGGACGGTCGATCCCGAAGGGGGCACAGGCGACCCCACTGAAGAGGATTGGCTCGAGCAGCAAAAGGAGGTCCCGGACGAGGACACCGAAGAAGCCTGGATAAAAGAGGAAGACTCGAAGGTCGATACCGAAGTCACCTTGCATCCCGGCACCGAGGGGGCCGCCGCCACTCCACCTCCGCCGTCGGCTATTCCGTCGATGATGGATGATCCAGGCGGGATGGACCAACCAGGGGTGGCTAGCCCTATGGGTACCGAAGCGGGCGAGCGAGAGAGAATTCAAAGGGACGCCGTCCGAGTGGCCCCGCGCGCGGAGCGTCGCCAAGAGGGCGAAGACCTCATCCCCATCCAGTTCAAGATGCACGGTTTCTACCGCGCTCGATACAACTGGATCGGCAACACTCCGCTGCCGCCCGTCGCCGGCCAATTTCCGACTGGCCAGGCCAACTACGGCTACATGCGTCTTCGTATCGATCCCGAGATCACGTACGGCCCGAACCCCGACCTTCCAATCGCCCGCCTGCGATTCACAGTCGACGGTTTCGACAATGTCGTCTTTGGTGATAACGCCCGCGTATTCAGCACGCCTCTCTTTGCCGTCGACCAGTCCGCGACGACCGTGGATGGCTTCGATCTCAAAGAGACGCTGAGGCTCGAGCGTGCCTGGATCGAGTTCCTGGTCCCGATCGGGCAGATTCGCGTTGGCCGAATGGAGTCCCAATGGGGCGTCGGGCTTCTGACGCATGCCGGTAACGGCCTCGCCGATTGGGGTGATTTCCTTCGGGGTGAGACCTTCGACCGCATCCTGTTCGCCACGCGGCCGATCACTCTCGGCAGGGCGATCGCGACCGGCGACTCCCGTCAGACCCCGCTGATCTACGCGTTCGTCTACGACCGACTCACCCAGGATCCAGTCGTCGACTCGACGATTTCGGTGGCCAACGGCGCTGCGACGGACCCGCAGTTTAGGCCGTTCTACAGCACGTTCGATACACGTTATACGGCGCCTTTCGCGTACCTCACGAACCTCGACCGGCGCGCCAGCGAGATCGTCAACGTTCTGGCTTGGTTCGACGAGGATAGCGGCACGAGCGAGGACGACGAGCTGTTCGCGGGCCTCTACGTGGTCTACCGATGGCAGCGGTCCACCGAGAGCCGCATCATCATCCCGGACGTGGCGTTGCGGTTGCAGCACACCATTGGCGACAAAGGCCGCGCGCTCACCCTCGAAGGTGAGTACTTCACCATTCTCGGACACAGCGGCGCGTTGGCCTTCACAGGTGGATGTCCGCCTGCCCCTTGTAACCGAGGTACAGCCCACATTCACAATGTCCTCGGCCGCATTGGCCTGAAGGACCCCGGCCAGTGGGACTTCCGTGTCGAGGGGGGCTTCGCGTCTGGCGACGACAACCTCCTCTTCAACTCCGACTTAACGACGCGCGGGTTCAATACCAACGTGAAGGTCGGCCTCTTGATGTACCAAGTAGCGCTCTACTCGTTGACCTGGAACAGACTGGCCACGTTTAGCGCACAGGAGCTGGGTGGGAACGGGAGCGTCTTCAACTCGAAGTACCTCTATCCGCAGTTCCGATTCGAAATCATATCCGGGCTCGAAGCCCACGCCACGTTCTTGGTCGGTTGGGCGCACAAGCTCGACTCGCTGCTCTACAGCGTGTCGGAGTCCAACTGCGGGTTCAAGGCGGCGTGCTTCCTCGGCTGGGAGGCTGACGTCGCCCTTCGTGCGCGGATTGGGCAAGACATAGTCTGGACCGACCTCGAAGTAGGCGTCATGCAGCCAGGCGACGCCCTCACGAATGCAGGCATGAGCGACCGCTTCCTGTGGACGGTTCAGCTCCGTGCCGCAATGGTGTACTAACCCTCGCAGGCCGCAATGACGTCGTCGCGACACGGAAGGTCATCGGGCGATGTTGGCGAAAAAAACTCGAATATGTCTTGGCAGTCGAGCTCACTGGTGCATAGAAACCCGGTCTCTTGCGCTTCCCCGCATTCATCCGAGATTTCTTGGGCCTCCAGCAGGGTGCATTCACATCCTTGGATGCACGACTCTCTGGTAACCCCACTGAGGGCATTGCAGTCGGCCACCACACGTTCGCAGAACGCTTCGCAGGTGGGGCCCTCCGGGAGCTCGCCGGGGCACACGAAGACGCCGTTGTCGCCGCTCAGGCTGTCCGTACCGCAACCGGTGGTAAACAGGCAGAATCCGACAGATATACTGCAAAGTAAGCGAAGGTGGGTCATAGAATCCTCGACTGCTGAGTTTGATCGGTGATCGGCATAAGTCAACGCTGGTGCATAAGACCCACGAGGTATGGACAAGAGGACATTTTTACGGGTACTACTCACTTCGGGTGAGCCACTTGAAAGGACCCAGAATGAAACAAGCTCGTCTCATTTGCATGATCGCATTGGCTGGGGCCGTGGCCATCGGCTGCGGCCTTGAAGAGGCCGGCTCCGCGGCCACACCTGGCACAGGAGCCACGGGTGGCAACGGCACGGGCGCGACCGGCGGCACGGGCGCTACGGGCGGTCTTGGTGAGGGCGAATGCACCAATGACGCCGACCAGGCGGTCTATGAAGCGACCAGCTACACGAACGCCGCGGGCGACTTCACGGGGACCATGGCGGTCTCTGAGATCGGGGGCGACTGTGTCCTTGGTAACGCTTCGGGGGAAGCGCCGGACCTCACCTCCGAAGGTTGCTCGGACTTTGTCGGTCCCGTGGTTGTCGACCCCAACGAGGAGAATATTGCGAACATCGCGAACTGCGTCGTGGACTGTATCGTCGAGCAACCCGTCGACCTCTCTGAGGGGTGTCTGGGCTGCTACGGAGATACCGTGGCGTGCGGAGCGGCGTTCTGCGCCGGTCGGTGTGCGGCGGATTCAGGTTCGGACGACTGCATCGCTTGTCGATGTGGCGATGAGAGCGGGGTGAACTGCATCGAGGAGTTCGACGACTGCTCTGGGCTCATTCCCGCCACGACTTGCCAGTGATGTAATCGCCGCAACTACTCACGGATCCTCCAAACTCCTGGATCGAGCCAGTTTGGCACACGCTTCAGTGGTCGACTTGATCTCACGGAATTGCTCTGATGAAGGGTCCTTGGCCATGGCCAATAAGAATCTGCTGAACTCTCGACGGGAACGCCCCTCGTTCAGGCTTTCAAGAACGCATGCGCAGTAGGAGACGCAGAAGGACGCGCTAGATCCGTTCGCCTCACGCCACTGTTCTCACTCATTTGCGGCCGGACGATAGCACAAACCTAAGATTGCCTGCGGCGGATGGACAAAGGGGGATTTATGGGCCTTACTCCACCCTGAGTGGAGAAATTCCGGGTGGAGCCAACAGAAAGGAAAACAGGATGAAATTGATTGCTTTTGTATCTGCGCTTGCTTTGGCGGGTGCTGTAGGTGGGTGTGGCGATGATGAGACCAGCGGCACGGGTGGCGCGGGCGCTACGGGCGGCGCGGGCGCTACGGGCGGCACGGGCGCTACGGGCGGCGGCGGACCCGTCACCGATGCCTGCACCAATGCGGCCGACACGGCGGTCTATGAAGCGACCAGCTACACGAACGCCGCGGGCATGTTCACGGGGACCCTGGCGGTCTCTGAGATCGGGGGCGACTGTGTCCTTGGTAACGCTTCGGGGGAAGCGCCGAACCTCACCTCCGAAGGTTGCTCGGCCTTTGTCGGTGCCGTGGTTTCCAACCCCAACGAGGAGAATATCGCGAACATCGCGAACTGCGTCGTGGACTGTATCGTCGAGCAACCCGTCGACCTCTCTGAGGGGTGTCTGGGCTGCTACGGAGATACCGTGGCGTGCGGCGCGGCGTTCTGCGCCGGTCGGTGTGCGGCGGATGCAGGTTCGGACGACTGCATCGCTTGTCGATGTGGCGATGAGAGCGGGGTGAACTGCATCGAGGAGTTCGACGACTGCTCTGGGCTCGTTCCGAACACGACTTGCCAATGATGTAATCGAACACGAGCCATAAGAGCCTAGCCAAGTTGCGAGGCTCATGCGGTTCTAGGAAAGGCGCCCATTCGTGGGTGCCTTTCTCAATTTAACCTACGTGGAAACAACACCGCCACAGCGCGACACACCAAAGCGCTCAGCGGTTGGTTTTCGTTGGAAGTGTGTCATGGTCGGCCGATTCTCATGACCGAAAAAATTGCTGCCAACAAAGTCGTCACCATTTCGTACACCCTGCGAGACGATGACGGAGAAGTCATCGACAGCTCGGACGAAGGCAATCCGCTCGTTTATCTCCACGGGGCGACCAACATCGTGCCCGGCCTGGAGGAAGAGCTCGAGGGTGCTGCCCAGGGCGACTCGATCAAGGCCATGATTCCACCGGAGAAGGGGTACGGCCCGCGCATCGGCGACTCGCAGGAAGTCCCCCGTAGCCTCTTCCCTGCCGATACCGATCTCGCAGCCGGGATGCAGGTCATGGCGCACGACGACGAGGGTCGACAGATTCCATTCTTCATCACCGGCATCAGCGAGGAGACCGTGACGGTGGATCCCAATCATCCGCTTGCTGGTGAGACCTTGCACTTCGACGTGACCATCGAAGCGCTGCGCGAGGCGACCGAAGAAGAGATCGCCCACGGTCACCCGCACGGGCCCGGGGGCCATCACCACTGAAACGCGCCATCAGAACAAGAATTGAATCTGCACGTTGATCCGCAAGCCGTTGCGGAGCCCCTGCACCCAAATCTCGTTTTCCCATCCGATTTCGAAGATGGTTTTGAGGCTGTTGCCGATGATGTGTGCCGTCGTCGCAAGGGCCAGCTCCGCCCGCGTTTTTTGATCTCCATTGAGGCCGTACTGCGCCATGGCCTCGACCGGGTCAGTCGCGTTGGCGATTTGGAACGCCCCGTAGGCGCGAGCGTCGTCCCGAAGGTTTGGCGTGAGATAAGTGATGCTGTAGCGAGTCGCCAGCTCCCACATCAGGGTGAACCGATATCCAACCTCGCCCATTACTCCCAGCGGCCCGAACACGATCCGGCCGCCTTGCCAGGGTGCATACCAGGCAAGATAGGTGATCACGTCGATGTCGAAGTGTCGGATCTTACCGAGCCACTCCGCGGACAGTCGCAGCCCGAGGTCTTCGATCGGGTTCGGGCGCGCATCCCAAGCGAAGCCGACCCCCACGCTGTGCCGCAGGTGCTTGGTACCGGTAACATCGCTGTTGGTGTCGGTGTTGATTTCACCGAAGTTCTTGGCGACGCGTCCCGCGAGCTCGGGGTGAAACTCGGTGACGATCTCACCGGATCCTAGTTCTGACGGGTTCTGGGGAACTTCCCCGTACACCTCGATGATCCCGACCCCATGGGCGCCCCGCGCGTTGGTTCCCGTGAAAATGCCGAACGCGTACTCGAGGTCCCAGAAGCCCCCGCCGGCGAGAGCTTCGACGCCGATTTGGCGCTCGGAGCCGAACATCCTCGTAGTTGAGGCCCAGTCGACGAACGACAGGACCGCAAACGACTGCGCGCGATAGCGGTCGTAGGGGATCTTGAATTGACCGATGCGCAGCATCGCGAATTTGAAGCGGGTGAAGGCAAGCCACATGTCGATCAACTCGAATGCTGAGGGCGTCATGTTGATCTGAAAGCGGCTCCGGATTCGCCCTTCGATGAAGGAGCTCGACAGGGTGAGTCGAATCCGACGGAACTGTAAGGTCTCCGCCGAGTTCTTTGCCAAACCCCCACCCGGGAACTGCTGTTTGTAGTCGAACTCGAGCTGGCTCGCGAAGCCAAAGCCGATCCAATCGTCGGTCTTCCCGACCTTGAGGCGCGCAGGGCCGAGACGCAAAGGCAACTTTCTTTCGTCCGCGTCGGGAAGGTCGACTTCGGCGAGCGACGTGGTGCTCGGCTCGCTGGCCATCGTGTCACCTGCGTCGGCCTCCGCATCGACGGCGGTCGTCAGCGAGCCGGATTCCACGCCGGCTGCGACAGTGCGCTTCTTCCGCTTTTCTTTTTCTTCTTCTTTGTCGAGCTCCGCCTCGATGCAATCGAGG
>Ga0255058_10000905_pt1 | contig 17012 bp, 12 predicted proteins | sample Cases_109_9_MG_FD_188637 | JGI IMG/M metagenome (GOLD analysis project Ga0255058, IMG submission 188637) | Seawater microbial communities from Amundsen Gulf, Northwest Territories, Canada - Cases_109_9 | ecosystem: Environmental > Aquatic > Marine > Gulf | place: Canada: Northwest Territories... | reverse complement strand
TCTCGAACAGCAAAGGGGAGCCGACACACGCGGTCGCCGGGGTCTCAGGAATGCTTCTCAAGCTCCTTCGCGAGCGAGAGCCAAAGGGCCTGGTCGTCGCCATGGATTCCCGAGAGGGTTCGTTCCGAAAGGACCTCTACGAGCCCTACAAGGCCAATCGTCCGCCGGCGCCGCCTGACCTCAAGCAGCAGATGATTCGAGTTCGGGAAGTCGTCGAGGCGTGGGGTATGTCGCCGATCGAAGCGGCTGGATACGAAGCGGACGACATCATCGCAACCCTCGTCGCGCAAGCACGGAAGAAGGGGCTTCGGGTCGTGATCGTCAGCGCCGACAAAGACCTGCTGCAACTCGTCGGACCGGACGTCGTCATGTACGACACGATGCGGGACAAAGTGTTCGGCCCTGAGGAAACGCGGGAGAAGCTCGGCGTCGCGCCCAGCCAAGTCCGCGACCTGCTCGCATTGATGGGCGATAGCTCGGACAACGTGCCCGGTGTTCCGTCGGTCGGACAGAAGACTGCCGCCAAGCTTCTCCAGGAGTGGGGCACGCTCGATGGGGTTTACGAGCACCTCGAAAAGATCACGCGCAAGACACTGAGAGAAAAGCTCGCCGCACATCGTTCGGAGGCCGAGATTTCGCGGGAGCTCGTTACCCTCCGCGATGACATCGCGATCGATCCCGAGGTGATGTCGGGTGTGTACGATGGTGGGAACGCGGCCGCGCTTCGGAGCCTGTTCAGCGAGCTCGAGTTCACACGGCTCTTGGCGCAGCTCGAGCCCGCGCCTGTCGTCGAGGGGCACTACGAGACTGTCACCACGATGGACGGGCTTCGCCGAATCGCCGGCGCGGCGCGCGATTCGGGCGCGATGGCGCTCTACACCGTGATGGATATCGAGGATCCGATTCGCGCAGAGCTGGTGGGTGTCGCCGTGAGCTGGCTAGAAAGCGTGAGCGCATACATCCCGCTCGGCCATCGGTACATCGGCGTGCCCGACCATCTCGCTTGGGACGAAGCCGGCCATGTGTTGAAGCCTCTTCTCGAAAACTCGCTCATCCCCAAGCTGACCCTTTCCAAGCGCGAGGCGGTGTTCTGGGCACGGCGCGGCGTGAAGTTGCGGGGCGTCCGCTTCGACCCGGCGCTTGCGAGTTATCTCTTGGACCCGGCCCGACACGCGCATCGGCTCGAGGACGTCGCGCGGCAGGAGCTCGACGGAGAGCTGGCCGAAGAAGAGGCCGTGCGCGGGAAGGGCAAGCGGGCGCTCACGTGGGATGAGGTCGAAGTCGATTTGGTTGCCTCCTACGCCAACGAGCGAGCCGACTTTACGCTGCGTCTGAGCGAGCTCCTGACCCCAAGGATGCACGAGGGGGAGTTCGAGCGGCTCTTCTACGACGTCGAGCTGCCCCTAGCTGGAGTACTGGCGACGATGGAGCTGCATGGCATCCGTGTAGACGCCGAGCTCCTCGAAAGGCTTTCCAAGGACGCGCAGGGCGAGCTAGAGCGGCTCCACGCCCTTTGTACCGAGCTTGCCGGTCGAGAGTTCAACGTCTCTTCACCGCGACAGCTCGAAACCATCCTGTTCGATGAGCTCGAACTACCGGTCATCAAGAAGACCAAGACCGCGCGCTCGACCGACCAAACGGTTCTCGAGGAGCTTTCCGTCATGCACCCGCTACCGGCAGCGATCCTCGAGTATCGCTCCGTTTCGAAGCTCAAGAGCACGTATTTAGACGCTTTACCGAGAGAAGTGAATCCCGAGACCGGGCGGATTCACACCCGGTACAACCAGCTCGTAGCCGCGACCGGGCGCCTCTCCTCGAGCGACCCAAACCTGCAGAACATCCCGATCCGCACCGAGATGGGCCGGCGGGTCAGAGACGCCTTCATCCCAGAGGCGGGGTGGTTGATGCTGTCGGCCGACTACTCCCAAATCGAGCTCAGGGTCCTCGCCCACCTCAGCCGGGACCCGGCCCTCGTCGAGGCCTTTTCGAGGGACGACGACGTTCACGTGCAGACCGCGTGTGCGCTGTTCGGAGTCAAGCCCGACGAGGTCACCAAGGACATGCGGGGACAGGCAAAAACCGTGAACTTCGCCGTCATCTACGGGCAGACGCAGTTCGCACTTGCGCAGAACCTCAAAATCGAGCGGACCGAGGCCAAGCGTTATATCGACGCCTTCTTCGACCAGTACGCCGGCGTGAAGGCCTTCCTCGACGATATCGTCGAACAGGGGCGCGTCAACGGTTTCGTCACAACCCTTCTCGGTCGCCGCCGCACGCTCCCCGACATCCGAAGTCGCAACCACAACCTCCGCGCCGCCGCCGAGCGCATCGCACGCAACACCCCGATCCAAGGCAGCGCGGCCGACATCATGAAAATCGCAATGGTTCAGATTCAGCGGGACATCGAAAAGCGGCGCATGAAAAGCCGGATGCTGTTGACGGTCCACGACGAGCTCGTGTTCGAGTCACCGTCCGACGAGCAAAAAGAGCTCGAAGCAATAGTGCGCGACCGCATGCAAAACGCCGTTCCACTATCGGTCCCGGCGCCGGTAGAGGCGGGGTGGGGGGTGAGCTGGGGGGCGGCGCACTGACGGTGGCAGCGCCGGTGTCAGTGCCAGTGTCAGCGCCGGGGGCAGCGTTCTGCGGTTCGACACATCGTTTACACCTTCGGGGGCGCAGGAATCGCCGGCACCGCTCACGAGCGGGCAACCGCGATCGATCATTCGAGCCCTTCGATTACAAGCCGTTGTCTGGTCAAGACTCCACCCCCGGTCCCAGGGAGTCGAGGCGGATGCGGGCGATGGTGAGCTTGCCGTCGATGTTGGCGGCGGCGAAGAGCTCGTCGCAGGTGATTCCCAAGGGGACTTGGAGGTCGCGTCCAAGGACGTCCGGGATGAACCACGCCCACCCATCGCTCAATCGCACGACGAATAGCTTGCCCTTCCCGCCGTCGTGCAAGGCATAGCCACAGCCGACCTGATAAACACGGAGGCCGATGTGCGCACCTGGGTACGAGCGCAACCGCCTCGGCTCGAGTCGGCTGGCATCGGTGGTGAAGGGCGCAGTCATGATCCAGCGGGTCGGGTATTGGGTGCCGTCGCGGTGCTTTCCCTCCCCGTAGTACTCGCGGTCAGCGTATAGGTCGGGTTGTAGGCTGTGGACGGGTGGCCATCGATGATCTCCGCGTAAACGCTTGCGGTTCCCGCGACGTAGTTTCGCTGCGGATTGTACGTGTCCCCGGGAGCGGGCGCCGGAAGGGCATCAGGCTGGAGTCCCTTGGAGGTCGGCCCCGTGCCGACGAGTACCGGGCCACCGCTATCGCCACAGCTCGCGTGGCTCTGGACCGTGTTCGGGAAGTCGAAACCCGCTGCGACGTTGCACCACAACGTCTGGTTCGGCCCAGACGGCGCTTGGTTGTTTAAGATGTCGTCGGGGGCCACGACCACCGCAGGCTGCTGTACAGGGGTGCTCAGCGTCGTGCAATTGAACCACCCCTGGGCGTTCCCGTAGAGGCTGTTCACTCGGCGCCAGCGCAGCACGCCCATGTCGCGACCGGCAACAGGCCTTGACTGGTGGCGTACGTCTGACTGCCGAGACCAAAGCCCACGATGGTGACGAGGGGGGTATTCGCCTGTGCCCAGGCTTCGAGGTCGGCGAAGCTGACAAAGCGGTCCGAAATGTGCTCGAAGGCGGGATGAACCAGGATCTGCTTCGGGGTCACATCAGACGGAACGTCGTTTGCGAGGAAGAGGACCACTAGCTCGCGTGAACGATTGACGCTCGCTGGAGCTTCTGGGTTTGTGCAGAAGTTCGGTAGAAACTCGGCGCAGTCGAGAGTGTTCATGGCACAAGCGTTCCCCATCATGCACTGCGAGACATCGACGGTCGATGCATGGGGATGGACGGCGATGCTTTGCACGTTGATGGTGCGCGCCGCAACATTCGCGCCGTTCACCGTCCCGTTGGGCTCCGCGAAGCGCACCTGGAGCGAACCCGATGTGTATGGGCCGCAGTTGGTGGCAAAGAAGGGAAGACAGTGCGCGCTCGTCAGCGCGACGCGTCTCGCCACGACTACTGCCGAACACAGAACTTGACCCAGCTGGGCGACGGCCCCATGCGCATTGTTCGAATCCGCCACGCCGCTGATCACGGCGGCGGTGGCGCCTTCGACGGGGACTTCAGACGAATCGTCCGCGCACGACGCGGCCACGAACGTGGCCACAACCATCACCAAGACCCGACCCGACATTCCGGTCATGGCTACCTCCCCATGGATTCAGACGAGCCAAAGAGACTACCCGTCGCGCTCGTAAACGTCCCCAGAAGGGGCTGAGTACGAGGTCTGTTGTCCGGCGGTTGGCTTCGCACGACTTTGCGCGGATCCTGCTTTGACTTTCCGTGAATTCTGTGTGTAGATCGCCGACTCTGACGATTCTCATCGAGACGCACTAGTACCTTATATTCGCTGTTCGTGAGTCCAGAAGGGAGGTCCAGAAATGGCCCGCTCCGTCTCTCCGCGTCGCCTTCCCGGTGTCTTGCTCGTCATGCTGACGGCCACGCTGCTGTCCTCCGCTGCGAGCGCCGATCCCCTCGCCGTGGACTGCGAGGTACTCCCCGTGCTGCCCGGCGGCCTGAACGACGTCGACCTAAGCGGCCGCTTCGTCGCAAACGTTGAGGCCGAGCCTCCGTACGAGCTCACGTCGCACCTGCTCGTCCTCGAGCGGGACGGCGAGCTCGCTCAGGAGATTCCGATCCAAAGCGGCGACGTCTTCCAAATCGGGATCCGCGATCAGATCATGATCGACCCACACCCGAATGGGCCATTCGACTGGCTCATCCATGCCCCCGGCGTCCTCTTCCGCGTTGAGGTGCGCAAGGGGTTCGTTTCCGAGGTTGCGTACTGCGGTCCGTATGCGGCGATCCGGGTCGACCGGCCGGAGGATCCTGTCTTCGTGAAGACGGTCGTCACGCCGCTTGGCGGGGTCCATCTCACCGTCGGGCTGGCCCAGATGAAGCCGGACTCGATCCAAATCGTGGTCGACTGCGTGGACATCCTGGCTGCGACGGGCGCAACCTTCCCCGGCGGCCCTTTCAGTGGGACGGCGGTCATCGCGAACACGAGCGTTGATATCGACGACGTCATCGGCGACTTCGACCGGGGCGTCATTTCGTTCAGCCTCTCGGGGCTCCCCGGCGGTACGCACATCGTCCATGTGCAGGGGGTCCCGGTCTACATCGACGACCTGCCACCGGGACACGAAATGTGGCGGCGCCCTCTTGGCGTGCTCGAGCACGAGCGGGAGATCTATGTCTTCAGCACAGAGATCACTTCGCCCTCGGATGGCGCAATCCTTCCTCTCGCGCCAACCGAGGTTACCGGCACGATCGCACACGGCTTGCCGATCGATTCGCTACGCTTGTACGGAATGGATGTTCCGCTCCCGCCGGCTCAGCTCATCCCAGGAGACGGGTGCGTGGGCGACACTCTGCGCGTGGACTTCGCGGCGACCTTGCCCCCAGCGAGCCTAGGCCAGGACTTTCTGCTCGGCGACGATCTACTCTCGGCGCTCGACCCCGGTGCCAACTACATCATGGCGCTTGCCGCGGACGAGCTCGGGCACGTGTCGAACGATCGCGTCCACGTCGCCCTCGGTGACGTCGAGCAGGGGGGCACGCAGCTCGTAGCGCTAAACAGCAATGGCAACAGCTGCGAGCCGGTGAGCGAGGTGCCCGGACATGCGACCAACGGTTTCGCGGTGTCGCTGTCCGAGCACGCGCTCTCGTCATCGTTGTCGGCACGTTTTCTGCCACTGGTCCAGGCCGAGGTATCCGCGGCGCTAGACAGCCTCGTCGGCGAGACGCTGTCGGCGCTATCCGACCCCTGCACCGACACCACCCCGGTTCCTCCCGACCCACCCCCGATGGCTGAGCCTCCCCCAGGGCCAGACGCGCCGGTGTGGACCCCGATCGGCGACCAGACCGTTGCGGTCCTGGACCGACTCGCCCTCGCGCTTTCCGCCACCGACCCCAACATGGACCCCGTCGAATTCGCTTCGTCGACGATTCCGGCGAACTCGTCGATCGGGGACGACATGGGGACGCCCACGTTCTTCTTTTCGCCGAGCTGCACCCAGATTGGCGGACCGCACCCGGTTGCGTTGATCGCGAAGGACAACTCCTTTAACCAATCGGTCGAGACGTTCAATGTGACCGTCGGACCTCCCGTGATCGAGCTCGAGATCGACGGGGAGATCAACAAGGTCGAATTTGACGCGAACAACTTCAGCATCGACGCTACGCTCCCCAACGAGAACGAGATCAAGGTGATGGTTCGCACCGGTCCGGTCAGGATCGTCGCGGACGCGGACAAGTGCTTGGGAGATTGCGGACTTTTGTGTTGTATCGAAGTGCTGTTGGACGTTGCCATCGAGCTTTCGGATTTGGTCGTGGTGGTCACACTCGAGCCTGAGCAAGCCCTGTGCGGAATCGAGGGGGACTCGCTTCCCGTCGAAGCGACCGTAGGCGACATCAATGTCGACGTCTTGAGCGTGATGATCGGCGGGCTCTTCGGGTGGCTGAATCCGCAGAGCTTGACCAATCGGATTGTGGAGTTCTTCGGCATGCAGCAAATCCTCGTCGAGGCGATCGCCGAGCCCCACATCAAGGAACCGATTCGCACTGCGATCGAGGACGCCATCAAAAACAACTTCCCAACCGACCTGCTAGCGCTCAACGGCCTGGAGTTCGATCCAAATCTGCCCAGCACCATTCCGATGACCCTCGACTCGGTGCGCTCGAACATCGCCGTGATCGAGCCGAACACTGCCATCACAACCGGTGTGCACAGCCAATTCGAACCGGACCCCGGCGTGGACCCGGTGCCGGTTTGGCACGAGACGCTCTCCGCCTTCCCCCATGCGGGGATCCTTGCGGCCGATGTCATGATCGGGGTGAGCGACGACGCCCTCGACCAAATGGCGACGGCCCTGGTAGCGACCGGGACGCTGCGGGACCGGTTCGAGGGGCTGACGATCGGGATCGTTTCGCCGCTTTTGCCGATTCCCGACCTCGGGCTTCCCGCAGACACGCCGCTGGTCCTGACGATCGACGCCGCGCAGGTCGCTGACAATCGCCCGATTGCACCGATCATCGCCTTCGTCGACGAACCCTCGACGCCAGACGTGCTCGAGGTGGTCGTGCGTGTGCAGATGGCGGTGCGGGCAGTGCTTCCGCGGGGCAACTCGAGCATCGGAGACGACAGGCTCCTCTGCTCCTGTATCGATCTCGGCCCGTCATGCTCAGGGACACCCTGTGTGCTCTACGAGTCGGTTCTGAAGCTGAACCTGCTCACCAACGTCACGCTCACCGAAGAGCCCGGGCCGATCGCGACCCTCTTCCTCGACGTCACCGAGGTGCAACAGCTCGTTCGCGACGAGGGGTTCAACAGCTACGAGGCAATGGACTACCACGTCGACGAAGCTCAGATCGTGGCAACCTCGGCGACCTCGCCTCTACTCGAAATGCTACGCACCTGGCTCAATGCGAACATCGCGCCGTTCGAGGTTCCGGCCGAGGCACTGACGCTCGACGGCTTTGTCACTCCCACGAATTTGAGGCTCTTCTCAGCCACAGTCGACGGCGCAGGCCACGGTGACCAAGACTACGGCGGAATCGTCGCGGACGTCCCCTAACGCCTGCGAGAAACAGTGCTACGCGATCCGATAATGGGGCCACACGGACACTGGCGCGGGCGCGGGCGCAAACGCTAACAAGATTGCAGAATTCGTGGTAGGCGGAGGGGGTGAGCAAGCAGGCTGCGCGGGCGTGAGCAACAACAATGTAGCGCAGCGCAGCGCAGTGTCAGCGGCGGAGTGCCCGTTGTGATTTCGCTCACAAAAATTCCCAAGTTACGACCTGTCTGGTGCACCAATTACGTATAGACACGGAAGCCCTTTGGGTCGACCCTCGCCGGACGAGTGAAGCGTGGGACGTCAAAGTCGCGCTGCTGCCTTTGTGCACACTCGCGAAAGGAACGGGTTATGAAGAACGGAATCTTTATCTCAATCGTTGCTCTGTCTCTGGCCGCCATCACGGTTTCGGACGCTCAAGCCGACCAACCACAAACTGTTCTGTGCAACACGATCGGCGCGAATAACGTCGGGATGGTACAGCAAATAGCCAAACAGGGAGATACCTCGCAATGCGTAGAGTTCACCGAGGTCTTCTTTGAGTTCGCCATGGAGGGTTGCTTTGACCTGATCGCCGCAGGGGAGCTTGATGGAATCTTCGGCACCGCTTCAGTACAGCCTGCAGGACCCGACGAGGGCGCTACCAAGAATCTCGCGACAACGGTCTGCAACGCGGTGGACGATTGCGGACTTTGCCCGGCGGCTCTCATGGCGGGCGTCTGCGGAATGATCTGCATGCCCTGATCCGCTCGGCACAGAAAACGACGCATCGTCGAGGGAAGCGCCCCAGCTTCGGCCGGGGCGCTTCCACTGACACCGACGCTGGCACTGGCACTGACGCGGACGCTGGCACTGACGCTGGCACTGACGCTGGCACTGACGCTGGCACTGACGCTGGCACTGGCGCTGACACAGGCGCTGACTCTGCCGCTGTCACTGCCCCAGCGGCATCGTGTAACAGAGCGCCTCCCCCTCGAGGACGACGGTTCCGTCGCTTCTCGTCACCGCTGTTTTCAGCTTCGTAATCGGCTTGTCCGTCCGGACCTCCAACACTTCGACGCTTCCTGTGATGTCGTCACCCGGCCGTACGGGGGCTTTGAAGCTCCAGTCGACGTGAAGAAAGACTGTGCCAGGGCCCGGTAGGTCCTCCGCGACCACGGCGTTCAAAATGGCGCTCGTGATCCCGCCCTGGACGACGATTTCGCCGAAGGGGGTTTCTTTCGCGAGCGCTTCGTCGTAGTGCAACGGGTTTCGATCGCCCGAAATCTCCGTGAAGAGCTCGATGTCGCGCTTCGAAACCGCTCGGGTGCGTTCCGCCCGCTGGCCGACCGAGGGCACGCCTCGCGGCCACACTTCGTTTGGCTCGTTCATGGGTCGAAGATACTCACCGTTCCGGTCCATCCTCGCAAGCCTCATCGCCGCGGCGTGCGAGAATCGCTGCGGCTACGCCCCCGAGGATCAACACGCTCGAAACTCCCAGCCGCATCGTCGGCTCTTCCGCGAGGAACGCGATCCCTCCGGCGGCTGCAAAGACCGGCACCGCCAGCTGCACGATGGCTGCCCGCGTTGACGTGAGGCTCCGCAACGCCACGTACCAAAGCACGTACCCAAGCCCGGAGGTCACCGCGCCGGATGCCAGTGCCAAGATCGCACCGCGCCGCTCGGCATGAAGCGAAGCCCACGCGATAGCGACGCCGAGGAGCGCCAGCGGCACTGTGCGAACGAAGTTCCCCGCCGTGGCCGCCACCGGCGCGACGCTCCCCTTCCCGCGCACCGAGTAAATCCCCCAGCCGACCCCCGAGGCAAGCATCAAAGCCACACCAACGGGGTCGGGCGCCGTCATCCCCGGGAGCACGAGGTACACGAGCCCGCCCATCGCGACGAGAAGCCCGAGCCATTCCGCGAGCCGTGGGCGCTCGCCGGAAAGAAGACCGCCCGCGATCATGGTGGCCTGCACCGCCCCGAACAGAATCAACGCACCGACGCCGGTCTCTAGCGAAACGTAGGCAAGCGAGAACGCCATCGCGTAGACGAACAACGCGAGGCTCGAGCGCCAGGACCCCGCGGTTTTTTCTTCTCCTCGCGCTTCAGGGACAAACGTCGACAAGGGAACGAGCACCGCAGCCCCGCTCGCCAATCGAATCGCAGTGAAGCTGACAGGGTCGATCAGCTCCGGTGCCAACGCCATCCGGCAAAGGAGGGAGTTCGCCGCAAAGGCGATGAGGGTCAATAGAGTGACAACGGCGATCATGACAGTGACACTGGCGCTGACACTGACGCTGGCCCTGGCGCTGACACTGACACCGTCGCTCCCTCCCCCCTTACGGGCAGCCCTCCAGGCAGACTCGATACTCGCTCTCACACGCCGCCTTGCAGGCCTTGTCCTTGTGCTGGCAGTGGCTCGTGCACTCGTGCCACCCGTCGTCGCAAAGGGGATTGCAACCCGAGGTGTGGTACTTGCCGGGAGGGGCCGGCGGATATTCGTGCTCGAGCTTGGGGACCGGCTCCGGAGACGCGTTCGGCAGCGGACGAGTCGATCCGCCGGCCTCGAGCTGCTGTAGTCGCTCTTGGGCGAAAGTGATACGTTCCGGGGGCTGGTCCTTCGAGTGGGTCTCGAGCCAACGGCTCCAGCACTCGCGACGGGTGTCAAGGCTCACCGCGGGGTCGTAGTCAGCAGCGTAGCAGCGTTCGTAGTACTCGGTGTTTGTGTGAGCGTGCTTTAGGCTAGGTCCGCATGCGGTCGATGGCAATAAGCAACAAAGGATAAGCAGGCGAACCATGACGGCCGAAGGTATCATCGCGGACCAAACCAACCAAGCGCCTGTCAGGGGTTGGGGCACCTTCGAGGCGCCCCGGCTCGGGACCCTTTGGCTTGTCTGGACTGACGTCGGATTGCTGCGGATTTCCTTTCATGGGCCAGACGACGTGGGCGGCCGACAGCTCGATGTCCCTACGCCGTTCGCCGAGCCGCTTACGCGGTATTTCAAGGGCGAGCCGGAAGACTTTGGGGAGACGCCGCTAGATCTGCGCGGAACCGACTTTCAGACGCGCGTGTGGGGGGCTCTACGGCGAATACCGTGGGGCCAGGTTCGTACGTACGGCGGCATCGCGCAGGACATTGGCTCACCGCGTGCGATGCGTGCCGTCGGGCAAGCCAATCACGTGAACGCCATTCCGATCGTGGTCCCGTGCCACCGTGTGGTGGAGGCGGGCCATCACCTCGGTGGCTATGGAGGCGGGCCCGAACGCAAGCAGTTCCTCCTCGAGCTCGAGGGAGCTCGCTTCCACGAAGGGGTCGTACAGCCGGGGCAGATGGAGCTTTTTTAGAGGCTCACAGCCGCGCCGCGAATAGGCACGCGAGAACCAGCGCACCCGAAATGAGGCTTACCTTGTCGCGAACCGCGAAGAGGACCGGGTCGTCATGCATTTCGTCGCGCGCGGCGAGAAACCAAATCCGTGTAATCCAGTACATCAGAACCAAACAAATCCCCCAGAGCGCTTGGGGCGTCGAATAATAGATCAGAATTGACGGGCTGTTGATGTACAGGGCGAACACGAGGACTGCCAAGAGCCCGGAAGCCGGCCCGATCGAGATCACGATCGGAACGTCCGCCAGCACGTAGTTCCGGCCTCGAAGCGTACGCTCGTTGTTGTGCCGCAGTTGAATGAGCTCCGAGTACCGCTTCACGAATGCGAGGCTCGTGAAGAAGAAAATCGAAAACGCGAGCAGCCAAAACGAGAGCTCGACCTGGACCGCCACGGCACCAGCCATCACCCGATAGGTGAACAGCAATGCAAGCGCAAGCACGTCGACGATGAGCCGCTGCTTCATGTAAAACGTGTAAAGCGTCGTCAGCGCAACATAGCCGAAGATGACCCACACGAATTCGGGGTTCACGAAGTTCGTCGCCAGGAAGAGCGACAACGCGAAGCTCGCGCCCATCAACACCAGGCCCTCGGGGATCGCAAGAGCACCAGAAGCCAGCGGGCGGTCGCGCTTGGTGCGGTGTCGGCGATCCGCAGGCAGGTCTATCAAGTCGTTGAGGATGTAGATCGACGAGGCGCAGAAGCTGAACGCGAAAAACGCCATCACAGCGCTGAACACCAGCGTCCAGTCGTCGTACTCATGCGCGAAGTACAGCGGCACGAAGAGCAAGAGGTTCTTGGCCCACTGATGGGGGCGGAGCTCTTTTAGGGCGGCTTTCCACTTGTTGGAGCGCTCTGAAAGGACCGTCACTTTGGAGACAGCCCGCTCTGCACCACTTCGTGTCCGGGAGCTCGGCGCCACGATGATCGCCTCGCCAGCAGCCTCCCAGATTGGGATATCGGCGGTCGTATCGCCGATGTACTGAAAGCCGCCGCGACCGAACCGTGTCGTAAGCAGCTCCGCTTTGCGTTCGGCCTTCAGGTTCTGTCGACCATCACTGCCAACTGCCTCATCGAACACGTTGACATGCGCTGCCACCGCTGCCGCCGTGGCTTGATCCGACGCGGTCACCAGAAGAACGGGACGCCCCGCCTGACGGGCCTCCCGCGCCAGCTCGAGGACCTCTTTACGGTACGGAAGTGTCGCAGGATCGATCGGCGCGTGTGTGGACAGGTAGCGCTTGAGCCTAGGGCGCCCGCCGAGCAGGACTACCAACAGAACGAGCACCCGGTGAGGCGCCGTCTTCAGCAGGACCAGAAAGGACTCCCAAAGCGTATCGGTCGCCACCAAGGTGCCGTCCAAGTCCACGCACAGGGGCCGTGTCACGCCGGCAGATTGGGATGGTGGCTGGTCCACTTGAATTCCACGGTGCCACTAGAGCCGGCTGAGCGCCACTTCCAGTTGCTCTCGCTTTTGACGTAGCTCAGAGGCATCTTGTTTGGACTTTGCAACTACCTCGCCAGGTGCGCGTTCGACGAAACTCGGGTTTCCCAGCTTCTTTTCGAGTACGCCGAGCTCTTTGTCGATCTTCTTCAGATCTCTCTGAAGGCGCTCTCGTTCCTTTTCAGTGTCGATGACGTCGGGCACCACGGCGCGCAAACCCGGATTCACGAACACGGCAGCGTTTTCGAAATGTGCGCCGACGTCGTCGAGGCGGCCGGCATCGGGCTCGAAGTGCATCACGCACCCCGCCAGCGCTTCGATCGTTCTACGCTCCTCTTGGAGCACCGATCGTTTCGCATTGTCCCCGGTGTGCCAGTGGATCGCGACCTCTCGACCCCTCGGAATGTCGTGCTCGGCGCGAATCGTCCGAGCGCTGCCGACGAAGGCTTGCACAGCTTCGAAATCCCGCTCGGCTTCCCGATCGACCCGCGCATCGACCAGCGCGGAGGGGTATCGCGAGATCATGATACTGGCTGGCGCACCGTCCCACCTGGGAACGCGCTGCCAAATTTCCTCGGTGATGTGCGGCATCATCGGATGCAGGGCGCGGAGGACAGTCTCGAGCGTGTGCGCGAGCGTGGCTTCCGTTTCGCGGACGAGCCCCGCATCGCCGCTATCGAGGGCCGCTTTGCTCACCTCGAGGTACCAGTCGCAAAACTCGTCCCACAAGAAGTGATAGAGCGCCCCTGAGGCGTCATCGAGACGGTAGGTATCGAGGCCCGTCGAAGCGGTATCGAGCGCTTGATAGAGCCGTGACAGCACCCATCGGTTGGCGAGCGCGCGCGGCTGAGGAGACTCCTGAGAAGCGACGGCGTTCGAATCGCTGAGTCGCATCAGGGCGTACCGCGACGCGTTCCAGAGCTTGTTTGCGAAGTTTCGGTAGCCCTCGATACGCTTGATCGACAGCGCGATGCGCCGCGATTGGGGTGAGTAGCTGAGCAGCGTCATTCGGAGCGCGTCGGCTCCGTATGCCGCAAAGCCGTCAGGGTACGTCTTCTTCAGATACTTGATGCCCGCCGGGGAAGCGCCTGACTTTTCCGCCTTGTCGACAAGCCCGTCAAGCGTGGCGCCGTGAATCACGTCGAGCGGGTCGATGACGTTGCCCTTCACCTTGCTCATCTTCTCGCCACGCTCGTCGGTCACCAGGCCTGCCAACAGTACGCGGGTGAACGGAACCTCGCCCATGAAATGAAGCCCCATCATGATCATCCGGGCGACCCAGAAGAAAATGATGTCGTAGCCCGTCTCCATGTCCTGCGTCGGGTAGAAGCGACGAAGGGCGAGGGTGTCGTCGGGCCAGCCAAGCGTCGAGAAGGGCCAAAGCGCGGAGCTGAACCAAGTATCGAGGACGTCCTCGTCTTGCCGCAACGATTCGTGACCGCAGGCGCTACACGCAGTCGGGTCCTCACGGGCCACAGTCACCTCGTGGCACGAATCACAGTACCAAGCCGGGATGGGGTGCCCCCACCAAAGCTGCCGCGAGATGCACCAATCCTGGATATTCCGAAGCCAGTGAAAGTACGTCTTGCTCCATTCGACCGGCAGGATTTGAATCGTCCCGTCCTCGACGGCCTGGATCGCAGGCCCGGCGAGCGGCTTCGTCTTCACGAACCACTGCGTCGAGATGATCGGCTCCACGATCGTGCCCGACCGCTGAGATCGCGGCAGCGTCATCTGGTGCTTTTTGCTGCCGCGGGAGAGACCGAGATTCTCGAGCTCGCTCTTCACCGCTTTTCGCGCCGCGAACCGCTCGAGCCCTTGGAAGGGCCCGGCGTTCTCGTTGAGCGTTCCGTCCAGGTTGAGGATGTTGATCTCCTCGAGGCCATGGCGCTTCCCTGTCGCGAAGTCGTTCGGGTCGTGCGCAGGCGTCACCTTCACGACGCCGGTCCCAAACTCCGGGTCGACGAGCTCCCCATCGAGGATCACGGGAATCAGCCGATCGACGAACGGGTGTCGCACGTATTTGCCGTGGAGGTGTCGGTATCGCTCGTCGTCCGGGTGGATGGCCACCGCGGTGTCCCCGAGCATGGTCTCGGGTCGCGTCGTCGAGACCACAACCTCGCTGTCGCCGTCCGCCAGTGGATATGCGAAGTCGAACATCTCGCCTTCAACGCCTTCTTCTTGGTCGACCTCGAGGTCCGATAACACGGTCCGCGACTCCACGTCCCAGTGCACGAGGCGAGTGTCCCGGTAGATCAATCCCTCTTCGTAGAGTCGCACGAACGACTCTCGAACGGCGCGGACCATGTCAGGGTCCATGGTGAACTTGGTCCGCGGCCAATCGCACGAGGCGCCCATTTTGCGCAGCTGCTGAAGAATCCGGCCGCCGGACTGCTCCTTCCACTGCCACACGCGCTCGATGAAGGCTTCGCGGCCGAGGTCATGACGCGTCAGGCCTTCTTTCTGGAGCTGTCGTTCGACGACGACCTGCGTCGCGATGCCAGCGTGGTCGATGCCGGGCACCCAAAGCGTGTTGTAGCCCTGCATGCGCTTGTGGCGGCAGAGCACATCCTCGAACGTCGTGCGACAAGCGTGGCCCATGTGGAGCGAGCCTGTGACGTTCGGTGGCGGAATCGCTAGCGTGTAGGTTTGTCGTTGGTCGTCAGGGGCTTCGGAAGCCGCGAAATAGCCCGAGTTTTCCCAGAATTCGTACCAACGCGTCTCGGCCTCGGTGGGCGAGTACGTCTTGGGCATCTCGTCCGCCTTGTCGCTCATCCGACCGACGCTGTGCGGTGAAATCGCGAGGCAGTCAAGCCTCAGTCACCGACGAGACGGTGCAATTCCTCGCGGATCATCGCTTCGGCGAGCTCGGGCACGACTTCCCAGACGACTCGTTCGACGACCTCGGCGGAAAGCTTGAGCACCCCTTCGACTTGATCGGGGGTCAGGCCGAGTGCCTCGAGCCGTTGGATGACGGAATGTGAGAGTGCTTCGGACGGGGCCGCCGACTGAGGCGAGACCTCGCGTTGAGACTTCAGCGTCGGCGCAACGACCGAAGGAGGAGGTGAGGACGCGGACACAGGCACGACGGACACCTGGGCTCCGGAGAGCGGCATTCGCGAGTGCAGCGGTGGGCTGGACTTGATCGCGGGACCGCCGACCGGCAACGGCGGAGGCGTGGGACGATATGCAGGGGTCGAGATCGGCGTCGGCTGCAGGGTCGCAGGGCGCGCCACCGGAATCGAAGGAGCCTCGGAAAGAGCATCGACCCCCCCGGCCAAGCGTCTGGCTTTGTCGATCACCTCCTGCGTATCGAACGGCTTGAGGATGTGCTCATCGGCCCCCACCTCGGCGGCGCGCGCTTCGTCGAATGGTCGATGTTGGCTTGCCATCAAGATGACCGCGGTACCTGCGAGCTGCGGATCGGCTTTGATCGCGCGAGTCACTTCGTACCCATCGATGCCCGGAAGTGATGCGTCGATGAACGCGACGTCCGGTGCGAAGTCTCGGCCCTGTTGGAGCGCGAGCTCGCCGCTCTCGACGGCCAGCAGCTCTGCGTCTTCCCCCGCGAAAGTCATCTCCATGACCTTCCGCATCGTCACGCTGTCTTCGACGACTAGAATCCTCATCAACCCCAAGCCCCGTTCACTTCGATGTATGTTCGGTGACATACGCGATAGGCACCTTGCCGGTCAAGAAGCGGTGTCACCGAGTTGACCGCTCGAACGCCCGCCGGTAGGGAGCCCGGGTGTCGGACTCGCACCTACGCCGACTCTACGTCGAGCGCGCCCCGAGGGCGCCTGAAGGGCGGTTTTCGCTTGACGCTCTCATCGAGGGAAACGGCCCTCTAGAGCTGGATATCGGGTTCGGCCGGGGTCAGTCCCTCCTCGAGCGCGCACGAGCCGCGCCTGGCAGCCGAATCGTCGGAATCGAGGTCAAGACCAAGTGGGCCTGCAAGGTCGAGGAGCGGCTAGGAAAGCAGGGGGTGTCGAACGTTCAGGTGCTGTGCGGCGACGCTCGCGAGATCCTGAAACGGGCGGAACCGGAGGGCGTCGTCGAGAAGGTCGCGCTCCATTTTCCAGACCCTTGGTGGAAGAAGCGACACCAGAAGCGCCGCGTCATCGGCGAGGCACTCCTGGTCGAGCTCCGCCGCCTCATGCGCCCGGGGGGCGAGCTCTTCATCCAAACCGACGTCGAAGACCGCGCCTACCTCTACGTCCAAGAGCTTCGAGATATCGAGGGGTTCACGCTCATCGGCGATGGCGGCTTCGTGGATGAGAATCCTTTTTCGGCGCGATCGAACCGCGAGCAACGCGCCATCGAGGATGGGCTCCCGGTTTGGCGTATTCTGGCGGCCCGCGACGCGCGCTAGCGGAGGGCGAGGGCGGCGCAATCGCGCTGCGTTCGAACCTTGAGCTCGGCCTGACGGGCATCGAGCGACTGAGCGGGCTCGTGTCCGGGGATGAAGTACCCGAGGTCGTCGACGATGTCGTAGAGTTCTTCGTCCCTCCCGA
>Ga0255058_10000903_pt1 | contig 17020 bp, 11 predicted proteins | sample Cases_109_9_MG_FD_188637 | JGI IMG/M metagenome (GOLD analysis project Ga0255058, IMG submission 188637) | Seawater microbial communities from Amundsen Gulf, Northwest Territories, Canada - Cases_109_9 | ecosystem: Environmental > Aquatic > Marine > Gulf | place: Canada: Northwest Territories... | reverse complement strand
TCAACGGCGACGGACTCGCCTCCGTCGCCAGCGACATCATCGAAGAGCAGGGTGACCCGGCCGATTCGGCCCCCATGGGCCTGCCAACACTGGAGACATCCCCCGAGATCGCGTCGCAGGAACCAACGGATACACTGTCGGAGTCGACCACACGGCCAGCCAGCAAGCCCTCCGCCGATTCCGACAACCGCCTGGCCGCCGTCGAGCAGTCCATGACCGACCTGACAGGCGCCGTCAGGGAAGAGCTGGCGCTGCTGCGAAAAGCTCTGCTCGATCAACGAGATCCCGATGACGACAAGGTTTGATAACATTCGAAGCCACCCTGTAGGGGTGAGCCCCCTGCGGGGGTAGCTCCCCTTCGGGGACGCGCGTGCTCGCGAACAATACACACAATAACCCGGTGCCAAATAAATGCGCTCCATCATCCCGATAATCCTGGCCGGTGGCTCGGGCACCCGTCTCTGGCCCCTGTCCCGGGAGGAGTACCCCAAGCAACTCCTTCGTTTGACCGGTGCCAGCACACTCCTTCAGGACACCGTCATGCGCCTGGACGGCCTGGCAGGTTCCGGATCCGATGATGTCAGCCCGCCGATCATTTCGTGCAACGAGGAGCACCGATTCCTGACCCTCGAGCAGTTGCAAGCCATCAATCACCCACCCCACCGCATCGTGCTCGAGCCCTGCGGCCGAAATACGGCACCGGCGCTGACCGCCGTGGCGCTGACCGTACGAAGCGACAACCACGACCCGGTTCTGCTGGTGATGCCCGCCGACCACGTGATCGCCAATCTGGAAGCCTTTCGCGCCGCGGTCGATGATGGCGCCAACCTGGCGAACGATGGATTTATCGTTACCTTCGGTATCGTTCCCACCCATCCAGACACCGGATACGGGTACATCCAGACAGGCGACACGATCGACAGACTTGACACGAACACGCAGGCCCGCGCCATTGCCGCATTCGTAGAGAAACCGGGCAAAAAAACGGCCAGAGCATACGTTTCATCCGGGAATTACTTGTGGAACAGCGGCATATTCATGATGCGTGCGACCGTGTGGCTCGACGCCATCGCCCGGTATCGACCGGACATCCTCGCCGCCTGCGAGAATTCTGTAGGTGCGGGGACGATCGATGATCGTTTTTTCCGTATCGATCCCGAGGCGTTCGAATCCTGCCCCAGCGACTCCATTGACTACGCGGTGATGGAGAAGCTGACAAGTGTGACGCCCAAGGAGAAAAGCACCGATTCGGCGGCCGGCATCCACGCCGCCGTAATACCCCTGGACGCCGGCTGGTCCGACATCGGCTCGTGGCAAGCCCTGCTGGATCTCGACGGGGGGGACAGAGCCGGCAATGTGATCCAGGGAGATGTCTTCACGCATGACACCGCGAACAGTCTCGTGATTGCCGGACAGCGGCTCGTTGCCACCGTCGGCATCCAGGACGCCATCGTGGTCGAAACCGCCGACGCCGTCCTCGTTGCAAACAAGAATCACACCCAAGACGTACGTCGGGTTGTGGACTGGCTAAAGCATTCTGGCAGAGCCGAGAGTCAGACTCACCGTCGCGTCTACCGCCCATGGGGCGACTTCGAGCAACTGGATGGCGGTGAGGGCTACCAGGTAAAGCGTCTCAGTGTAAAACCGGGCGCTGCCCTGTCGCTTCAACTTCATCACCATCGTGCAGAGCATTGGGTGGTTGTCCGCGGACAGGCAAGAGTTACTCGCGGCGATGACGTTTTCGATCTTGCGGAAAACGAATCAACCTACATCCCGAAGGAGACAAAACACCGCTTGGAGAACCCGGGTGCTGAAATCTTGATGGTCATCGAGGTGCAATCCGGAAGCTACCTCGGTGAGGACGATATCGTGCGCTTCGAGGATCGCTACAATCGCACGGCCGATCCAAAGCGGGATACCCGCCACGATCAGCCGGACACATCTCGCCAGACACGCGAATTCACCAATAGGTAACGGGGCGAGCCCCCTTCTAAACGTCGTGAGCGGAGGCATGGCACGAGAATCGGGCGTCACCAGCTCATTGAGCGTCGACCTCGAAGAACATTTTCAGGTCTCTGCCTTTGAGTCGGTCGTCAGCCACGATCAGTGGGGAGATATGCCATCGCGCGTGGAACGCAACACTGACAAAATTCTCGAGCTGTTTGATAGTCACGGCATGCAAGCCACTTTCTTTGTCCTGGGCTGGATCGCCGAGCGCTATCCGGAATTGATTCGTCGTATCCAATATGCCGATCACGAGATTGCCAGTCATGGCTTTTCCCACGTGCGGGTGACGAACCAGGGCCACGATGAATTCAAGCACGACGTCGATAAGACAAAAAAACTGCTCGAGGATGTTTGCGGCACTTCGGTGAAGGGTTTTCGCGCGGCTAGTTTCTCCATCGTTGCAGAGAATGCCTGGGCATGGGATTTACTGCAGGAAGTCGGATACGAGTACAGCTCCAGCGTGTATCCCATCCATCATCATCTATACGGTATGCCACACGCACCCAGGTTCAGTTTTCGACACAAAGAAGGTGGGTTGCTGGAAATTCCTATTTCCACATTATCGCTGAGGGGATTCAACATCCCGTGCGGGGGTGGGGGATACTTTCGGTTGTTACCGTACAGATTTTCTCGATGGGCTTTGCGGCGGATTATAATCAAAGAGCAGCAGCCCGCCGTGTTCTATCTTCATCCTTGGGAAATCGACCCCGATCAGCCGAAGCAACGAGGTCTCAACCTGAACATCCGAATGCGCCACTATTTGAATCTCCACCGCACCGAAGAACGGTTGAACCGGCTTCTGGAAGACTTCCGCTGGGATCGAATGGACCGCGTTTTTCTCGGGCAGCATGTCGAGCACTCCGGCGCCCAGGTTGGTCGCGCGATACAGATCTAAGTCTCTAAGGAAGCCGTTCTGGAAAACCGAATGGAATTACTTAGGTCATCCCAGTTCGCGACCTAAGAGAGCTACTGCGCAGTGCAGACTTGGCTCAGTAACGGGGATTCCGCTCCCAGTTGAGTGAGGATTCGACGATTACATCCAGGTCATCGTACTTGGCCGTCCAATCGAGCCTGTCCTTGATGCGATCGGCTTTGGCAATCAGAACGGGCGGATCACCTGGTCGCCGGGGCACCTCGCGGATGTCGAGCGCTTTTCCCGATACTCGCGTCACGGTATCCAGCACTTCGCGCACGCTGTAACCATGGCCGTAGCCACAATTGAGCGTGATCGACTTGCCGCCTGTTTCCAGATAGCGGAGTGCCTTCAAGTGAGCATCTGCGAGATCTTCTACATGGATGTAGTCCCTCACGCCGGTGCCGTCCGGAGTGGGGTAGTCCGTACCGAATATCGCGACCGTGTCTCGTTTGCCGGCGGCGGCTTCGCAGGCCACCTTGATCAGTAGCGTGGCCCCAGGGGTCGACTGTCCGATTCGTGCACCTGGATCACTCCCCGCGACATTGAAATAGCGCAAGGTCACGTGACGCAAGTCGCTGACGGCGGCCGTGTCCCTCAGTATCCACTCCGTCATGAGCTTGGAACTGCCATAAGGATTGATCGGCAGGGTAGGAGATTCTTCGGACACCTCATGTGTATCAGGAATACCGTAGACTGCTGCTGTGGATGAAAAGATGAAGTGCTTGATGCCGGCGTTTACACATGCGGAGATCAGGTGGTGGGCCTTGAGAGTATTGTTGCGGTAATACTTAAGCGGCTCGGCGACGGATTCCGGGACCACGGTGTGAGCGGCAAAGTGCATGACGGCATCGATGCCATGCTCTTCGATCAGTCGTTCGATGAGTGCCTGATCACCGCAATCCCCGATCACGAGCTCGCCACCGACGACGGCCTCGCGAAATCCTTTGCCGAGATCGTCAAGGACAATCACCTTTTTGCCCGCTGCGCTCAGTTGGCGGACCACGTGACTGCCGATGTAGCCAGCGCCACCGGTGACGAGTAGTGCGTTTGCCATGGCTGGTTAATCCTCTGGCTGATGCCACGGTCGATGGCGACGGGATAGGATCATTTCTGCGGTTGCTCGCTGGATTGTCATGGGTTCGCAAATATATAACACTCGTGGAATTGTTGCCGCGGAAGTTCGTGCAGCGTTCGCGACGAACTACAAGAGGGAAGGCTGGTCGATGATCCCCACGTGATAGCGGGACAGGGCACCATCGGTATCGAGAGTAAATACACCTTCGAGTTGGCGCGGCGATCGCGACGCTGGCGTTGCGCAGAGCGCGAGAGTTGCAGTCGGGGCTTGTGGTCGAGGGGTGAGGTCATGCCCCCCTCACGTCAGTAGTCCATGTCGGGCATTGACGCCTTTCTTTTCCCCATGAACTCGGTCAGGGCTTCGTCGATGGCGGGGTCGAGGTCCGGGGGATGGTATTCCTCGAGTCTGCGCTTCCAGATCACGTTGGCGCGTTGCTCGGCGTCGAGGCTGCCTTCGGCTTGCCACTGCTCGAAACTGTTGTTGTCGGCGACCGTGGAGCGATAGAAGGCGGTTTCGAAGTTGGCCTGAGTATGGGCGCAGCCGAGAAAGTGCTGGCCGGGGCCGACCTCGCGGATGGCGTCCATGGCCTGGCCGTTTTCCGAGAGATCGACGCCGTTGAGGAATACTTGAATCATGCCCGCCTGGTCGGCGTCCATGACGAACTTTTCGTAGCCCATGACCAGGCCGCCCTCGAGCCAGCCGGCGGTGTGGAGCATGAAATTGACCCCGGCGAGCATGGCAGCCTGGAGGGTGTTGGCGGATTCGTAGGCGGCCTGGGCGTCGGCGGTCTTGGAGGCGCATAGTCCTCCGCCGCTTCGAAACGGCACGCCCAGGCGGCGCGCCAGGGCGGCACAAATGTATAGAACCAGTGAGGGCTCGGGACTTCCGAATGTGGGGGCGCCGGACTGCATCGAGATGGAGCTCGCGAAGGTGCCGAAGACCACCGGGGCGCCGGGGCGCACGAGCTGGGCGAAGGCCATGCCGGCCAGCGCCTCGGCGAGAATCTGGGCGCAGGTTCCGGCGACGGTGACCGGCGACATGGCGCCGGCGAGGATGAAAGGCGAGATCACCGTCGCCTGGTTGTTCTGTGCATAGATGCGCAGGGCGCCCAGCATGGTGCTGTCCCAGACCATGGGCGAATTGGCGTTGATGAGGCTGGTGATGACGGTGTTCCGCTCCACGAACTCCTCGCCGAAGAGGATCTTCGCCATGTCGACGGTGTCCTGGGCGCGCTCAGGCGCCGTCACGGAGCCCATGAAGGGCTTGTCGCTGTAGCGCATGTGGCTGTACACCATGTCGAGATGTCGCTTGTTGACGGGCAGATCGACGGGCTCGCAGACGGTGCCGCCCGAGTGGTGCATGGACGGGCTCATGTAGGCGAGCTTCACGAAGTTGCGGAAATCCTCGATGGTGGCGTAGCGGCGGCCTTCGTCGAGGCTGCGGATGAACGGGGGCCCATAGGCGGGCACCAGAACCGTGTGATTGCCGCCGATGACCACACTGCGCTCGGGATTGCGGGCGTATTGCGTGAACTCGGCGGGGGCGGATTGCTGGATGAGGTTTCGGCACAGGCCGCTGGGAAACCGCACGCGTTCGCCGTCGATGCTGGCGCCGGCGTCTTTCCACAGGGCCAGTGCGCCGGCATCGTCGCGAAAGTCGAGGCCCACCTCCTCGAGAATGGTGTCGGCGTTGTGCTCGATGAGCGCCAGCCCTTCCTCGTCCAGGAGCTCGTAGACGGGCACCTTGCGGGTGATATAGGGAATCGTGGGGCCGCTTGACCTGGCGCGGGCGGCGCGGCGCGCTTCCCGGCCGCCGCCGCGGGTGCGGCCTCTTGTTTCTCGTGCACTCATGGATGGGATCCCGGCGTTTCTGACCTGGAGTGCGCAGCGTATCCATGCCCATTGTTTGGCGTCTGATCGCTCAGCGACCATTGCGTGTCCGGGGGCGTCATGGACGGGATACGTCGACCAGACGTACCGGTGGATCCGGGTGGAAGCCTGTTGTCGGAATACCTTACACCCGTATTCAGCCACCTAACTGATTGATCCGCTGATCGGATTCTGGTGTTCGTTGTCGAAGGTGAGGCATGACGTCACGTTCTGGCGCGGGGAAGTGTCGAGTTTCTTGACGCACAGGGAATGGCAGCGATTGCCAGGCGCTTTAACTTATTGAAAATGCTGGACCGTGAACGCACCTGGCATAGTGCTTGCTTGGGTTTCAGCCATGGCAGGCGGCGCGAAGATCGCTGGACATTTGCTGCACGACGTTCGAGGGAGACCACAATGACACAGTTGCTGAGATACCCGCTGTTTGCGCTGGTATTGTTGACCGCAGGTCAAGTGGATGCGGCCGTGATGCTGTTTGCTGTCACGACCACCGGGGACACGCCGGGCAACGTGGCGGAAAATCCGACTGCGGAAGGCACGAGCAATGGGATTGGCTGGTCCATATCGCCGTCATTTATCGCCGGTGCGGCGCTTGGCCCTGTTCTCAACCAGTCTTACACGGGATTCAGCGATTCCGCATTCTTCAACCCGCCAGTCGATGGGACGGACAGGCTGCACCTTTCTTCCAGCGATCTGACCTTGACGTTCAGTCAGCCCATCACGAAGGTTCGGATCTACGTCGGGGAAAACACCGGGACAGCGTCCCCGGATCTTGCTGGCCCGCATGCCCTCACTTCGGGAGACATGGACACGGCGTGGTTTGTGACGGGTGTTGCGAAAGGCATGCCCGAGCCCGCGAGCCTTCTGTTTCTGGGGCTCGGCATTGCCGCACTGGGGCTCGTGGGGCGGCGGCGACGCTGATCGGGCAGCTGCGCCTGGAAAGCACCGAGACCCCGGCCCCTATGCCGGGGTTTTTCGTTGCTGCCCTGCGTCCGATGATCTGTCGTCGTTTTTAGAACTGCGCTGGTCGCGGGCCGAAAACACCATAGTCTGTCGCCGCGCATAAACGCCAGTGCTTTGGGGCACCAGCGAGTGCACAATAAGGCCGAAATCTGGGGGCAGTCATGAAGTCACATGCACGGGTGGTGGTGATCGGCGGCGGCGTGGTGGGTGTGAGCACGCTCTATCACCTGGCCAAGAAGGGCTGGTCGGACGTGGTATTGGTGGAGAAGGCCGAGCTCACCCACGGATCCACCTGGCATGCGGCGGGGCTGCTGCCGCTTTTCAACATGAGCTACAGCGTCGGGCAGATCCACAAGTACAGTGTGGATTTCTACAAGCAGCTCGAGGCCGAGACCGGTCAGGACGTGAGCTTCCACGTGACCGGGAATCTACGTCTCGCCACCAACCAGGAGCGCATGGACGAGTACCACAAGTATTGCGGCACGGCGAACACCATCGGTGTGCCTTTTCAGATGATCGGCCCGGCGCAGGTCGAGGAGCTCTGGCCGCTTTGTAACGTCGAGGGGCTGAAAGGCGCGCTCTACCACCCGGACGACGGGCATATCGCGCCCGCCGATGTCACCCAGGCCATGGCCATCGGGGCCCGCAACGGGGGTGCCGAGATCTACCGCCAGACCGAGGTCATCGGCATTGCGTCGAAGCCTAACAGCGAGTGGGTGGTGAAGACCGACAAGGGCGAGATCACTTGCGAGCATGTGGTGACGGCCACGGGCTCGTGGGCGCGCCAGGTCAACGCCATGGTGGGGGTGGATATCCCCACGATCCCCGTCGAGCACCAGTTCATCGTCACCGATGTGGTGCCCGAGCTCGCCGAAAGGCACGCCCAGGGGCTCCCCGAGATGGCCGTGCTGCGCGAAAGCGACGCTTCCTACTATCTGCGCGAGGAGCGCCAGGGCTACATCCTGGGGCCCTACGAGAAGGGCGCCAAGGCCTGGGCCGTGGACGGTGTGGCGCGGGACTTCGGCCAGGAGCTGCTGCCGGGGGATCTCGATCGCCTGGAGGTGCACATCGAGGCCGCCATCAATCGCGTGCCGACCTTCGGCGAGGCCGGCATCAAGGACGTCATCAACGGCCCAATCCCCTATACCCCGGACGGCAGTCCCATCGTCGGTCCCGCCTACGGGTTGCGGAACTTCTGGTGGAACGAGGGGCACAGCTTTGGAATCACCGCCGCCGGCGGCTCCGGCTGGCAGCTCGCCGAGTGGATCGTCGAAGGGGAGCCGGGAATCGACATGCTGGGCGTGGATCCGCGTCGCTTCGGTGCCTACGCCAACAAGGAGTACACCAAGCTCAAGAACGAGGAGGCCTACGAGCACGTCTTCGTCATCCACTACCCGGACGAGGAGCGGCCCGCCTGCCGGCCGGCGAAGACGAGCCCCGTTCACGACAAGCTCGATGCGGCGGGCGCGGTGTGGGGACAGCGCTACGGCTGGGAGCGGCCCAACTGGTTTGCGCCGGAAGGCGTCGCGCGCGAGGACGACTGGAGCTTCCGGCGCTCGAAGTACCGCGAGCACGTCGGCAACGAGCACCGGGCGCTGCGCGAGCGTGTGGGGCTCATCGATATCACGGGCTTTTCCAAGTTCCTGGTCTCGGGTCCTGGTGCCGAAGCCTATCTGGATCGGCTGGTGGCCAATACGCTGCCGAAGCGCGTAGGGCGCATCACGCTCGCGCACGCGCTGACCGCGGCGGGTGGTGTGCGCTCGGAGTTCACCATCACCCGCGATGGCCCGGAGGCGTTTTATCTCATCAGCTCCGGCGCCGCCGAGCGCTATGATCACGATCTGCTCTTGAAGACCATGCCCGGCGATGGCAGCGTCACGGTAGAGAACATCACCATGGGTCACGGTGTGCTGGTGATTGCCGGGCCGCGCTCGCGGGATCTGCTTTCGAAGATTACGCACGCGGATCTCTCCAACGAGGCCTTTCCCTGGTTGACGAGCCAGAACATCGTCATGGGCGTGGCGCCGTTGCGTGCCATGCGTCTGAACTTCGTCGGCGATCTCGGATGGGAGCTGCATCACCCCATCGAGTACCAGCATCATATTTACGATCTGGTCGTGGATGCCGGCAAGCAGTGCGACCTGGCACACGTCGGCATGCGCGCCATGGATTCCCTGCGCATCGAGAAGTCCTATCGCATGTGGGGCTCGGACCTCACCACGGAGTATTCACCCTTCGAGGCAAGCATGGAGCGCTTTATCCGTCTCAACAAGCCCGAGTTCACCGGACGCGATGCGTTGCTGCGCCAGCAGGAGGAGGGGATCCCGAATCGTTTCGTGACGCTGGTCTGCGAAGTGGACGACGCCGATCCCCTCGGCAACGAGCCGCTTTATCTCGGTGGCGCGATGGTGGGGCGCGCAACCGCCGGCGCCTATGGGCACCACGTCGACAAGGCGCTGGCCCTCGGTTACGTGTCGCCGGAGGCGTCAGAAGTGGGGACGGGGCTCGAGATCGAGATTCTAAACAAGCGGTATACTGCGACAGTGGTCGAGGAATCACCCTACGATCCGGAGAACACGAGCCTGCGCGCATGACGGCGTTGCGAGCTGGTCGATGTCGAATCGCTTTACCGACTTACTGGAAACAAAGTCCGTAGTCCTCGCCGACGGCGCTACTGGCACCAACATGTTTGCCTTGGGGCTCGCGAGCGGTGATGCGCCGGAGCTCTGGAACGTCGATCACCCGGATCGGGTCGCCGTGCTGCATCAGTCCTTCGTCGATGCGGGCTCCGATCTGTTTCTTACCAACAGCTTCGGCGGCAACCGCCACAGGCTCAAGCTGCACAAATCGGAACAGCGTGTCGCAGAACTTAACGAGGCGGCGGCGCGCATCGCCCGCGATGTCGCCGATGCGGCCCCGCGCGAGGTGATCGTCGCCGGTTCCATGGGCCCGACGGGCGAGCTCTTCCAGCCCCTGGGCGCGCTCACCATGGAAGAGGGTATCGCCGCATTCGAAGAGCAGGCGAGGGCACTTGCCGACGGCGGTGTCGATGTCCTGTGGGTGGAGACCATGTCTTCCCGCGAGGAAGTGGAAGCGGCGTTGAACGGTGCCGCCGTCACCGGGCTGCCGATGGTCTGCACGCTCAGCTTCGATACCAACGGGCGCACCATGATGGGGATCACGCCGGCGGAATTCGTTGCGCTGTGCCGGGAGCTCGGGCCTTCACCGGCTGCATACGGCACCAACTGCGGTGTTGGTCCGGCGGAGGTCGTTGCCGGTATTCTCGGGCTTCGGGGTGCTGCCCACGATGACGATTTGCTGGTGGCGAAGGCCAATTGCGGCATTCCGGAGTTTGTCGACGGCGCCATTCGCTACGGCGGCACAGCCGAGCTGATGGCGGACTACGCGTGTCTCGCGGTCGACGCGGGTGCGCGTATTGTCGGCGGTTGCTGTGGCACGACGCCGGAGATCCTGCGCGCCATGCGCGATGCGCTCGATACGCACGAGCGCGGCGAAACGCCGACGCTCGATACCGTGGAGCAACGACTGGGCACGTTGACTGCCGGCGCGAAGGGCGCGGATGGCAGCGCTCGTCTTGCGCGGACCGCGTCTCGTCGATCCTCTCGACGGCGTCGCTGAATCGTATTCCCTGGCGAGGCGTCAAATGGCTAAAGTAGCGGGCAAGAAGTCCAAAGGGCAAACGAAGAAGAAAGCGAGAAAAAAGCCGGTTAGAAAGAAAGCCGCCAAGAAAAAGGTGGCCGCCACCGCTGCGACACCCCTCATGAGCAACGAAGCCACGCGGCTCGCGATTGCGGTGCGTGAGACTGAGCAGGTCCTCGAAAAGACATCAAAGCAGTTGACCGATGCCAGGGAGCGCATCGCGCGGGCAGCCACAACGGCGCGTGTGAAACGTACGCAAGCGGCTCACGCGGTTACCGATCGGGCGCGTGAGGAGGTGGCTCTCGTCAACAAGTGTCGTGTGAACGTCGCCATCCGCTTGAGAGAGGCGCACGATGCTATCGGTGAGCAGCACAAGGCAGGTTTCGATTGGCATAAGCTGGAGCATGCATTGAAGGAGGCAGTCGAGCGCTACGAAGAGGCCATCAAAGCCTCCGAGCGAAGAGTGGATCGGTCCAGAGAGCGTCGCGACCGGTAGGCGGAGAAAGGTCGATCACCTCGCTGAATCTTTCCCCTGCAGTTTGAAATGTTTTTCCCTTGAATGTAGGAACGAACTTGCTCGCGAGTTGCGTTTTGCATTCGCGCGCAATGCTATTCTCGAGCAGCTTTCCTCCCGGGAGTGACGGATATGTTTGTTATTGATTTTCATCAGCTTGCAATTAGGCATTTAGTTCATATAATCCGTTTCGACTGCGTCTTTAACCCGCAAAGGCATATGCCTTGAGGAGATGACCATTGGCTAGAGCAATGCGCAAGAAGTCGAAAGCACGGGCGAAGAAGAAGTCTTCGCGAAGCATTTCTGCAAAGAGGCGGACGACGAAGAAGGCGGCTGCGAAGAGGAAGACGACGAAAAAGCGCGTAGCCAAGAAGCGCGTTGCGAAGAAACGAAAGGTCGGAACGAGAAAGAAGGCGACCAGAAAGAAGACCACCAGGAAAACGGCTGCGAAGAAGAAGGTCAAGAGGAAGGCTAAGAAGAAAGCTAAGAAGAAAGCCAAGAGGAAAGCTAAGAAGAAGGTAGCCAAGAGAAGGCCTGCCAAGAAAAAGGCCAAGAAGAAGGCCAAGAAGAAGGCCAAGCGCAAGGCCGGTAAGAAAAAGCGCAGATCCCGCAAGAAGGCCGCCAAGAAGGCCCCGGCGCCTCCCATGAGCATCGAAGCCACGCGGCTTACCATAGCCCTGCGTCAGGCCGAAGAGGCCATGGACAAGGTATCGGATCGATTGTCAGATGCCAGGGACAGGGTAGCGCGCGCGGCCATGACGGCGCGTTTGAAGCGTTCGGAGACGGCCCACGCAGCGGCCGATAGGGCGCGCGAAGCGGTAGCTGTGATCAACGAGCGTCGTGGGGAAGTCGTCGATCGCCTGAGGGCGGCCCGTGATGCCTTCAAGGAGCAGCATAAGACGGATCTCGATTGGCACAAGCGCGGGGAGGCGTTGAAAGAGTCCCTCGCGCGCTTCGAGGAGAAGTTCCTGGGAGCGTATGATCGGAAGGCGGCGCGACGGGGTAAGAAGCGCCGCAAGAAAGCATCTTGAGCGCTGAGGCGTGTAACCTTTGAGGCGGGACTTTGGTCCTCGCCCCAAGGAAGAAGGCCGGCTCTACGCCGGCCTTTTTCTTTTCCGCGCACGCGGGCACGATTCGGTTACGGCTTCGTGTTGATTTTTCTGTGTGAGGGAGCTATGCGCTCAGGGCGGCAGCCAGGACTTGCGCGACGTGGATGGGTCTTCGGGCGGTGGCGTCGCTGATCTGGTGGCGGCAGCTCGTGCCGTCGGCGACGATGAGAGTGTCGTCGGAAGTGGCGCGCACGGCGGGGAGTAGGTCCAGCTCGGCAATCTTCATGGAGATCTCGTAGTGCTCGGTTTCGTAGCCAAAGGCGCCGGCCATGCCGCAGCAGGTGCCGGGCACGGTGTCCACAACGAGCTCCGGGATGAGCTTGAGGACGGATTCGACGGCGCCGATGCCATCGAAGGCCTTCTGGTGGCAATGGCCGTGGAGCAGGGCGCGTTTCTCCGCTAACGGCGAGAGGGGCAGCGCGAGGCGCCCGGCCTGTTGCTCGGCGTTCAGGAACTCTTCAAGAAGCATGGCGTTCGTGGCGACCTTTTGCGTGAACTCGCCAGGGATCATGGCGAGAAATTCGTCCTTAAGCGTGTACAGGCAGGAGGGCTCGAGTCCGAGCACCGGCAGGCCGCGCGCCACGTGGGGTTCGAGCACGTCAAGCATCCGCTGGGCTTCCTCGCGCGCCTGCTCGATGAGCCCAGCGGCCAGGAAGGTACGGCCACAGCACAACGGTCGTTCACCTTGCGGCGCGCGGGCAAGCGCGACACGGTATCCGGCGGCTTCCAGAACCCGCACCGCAGCGCGGGCGTTCTCGGGCTCGAACCAGCGATTGAAGGTGTCCACCAGCAGCACGACTTCGCGATCCCCGTCGTTGTTTGGATGATCTGTCGCCCGGCTGCCGAAATAGTCCCGGCGCCAGGCCGGGAGGCTGCGCTTTGCGCTCAAGCCCAGTAGCGTTTCGCCGAGGCGCGCCAGTAACGGCGATTTGTTGCGTAGGTTGGCGAGCGCGGCCATCGGCGCTACTCGCGGCGCGTAGCGCGGCAGGTAGGCGACCAGCCGGTCCTTCATGCGCAGCCCATGGCGTTTGCGATAGTGGTGCAGAAACTCGATTTTCATGCGCGCCATGTCGACACCCGTCGGGCATTCGCGCTTGCAGCCCTTGCAGCCGACGCAGAGATCCATTGCGGCGTACATGGCCTCCGAGGTGAACGCGTTGGGGCCGAGTTGGCCGGTGACGGCGAGTCTCAGTGCGTTCGCCCGCCCGCGGGTCACGTGCTGCTCGTCTAAGGTGGCGCGATAGGAGGGGCACATGACGCCGGGGTTGCTCTTCCGACAGGTGCCGTTGTTGTTGCACATCTCGATGGCGGCGGAGAAGCCGCCCCACTCGGACCAGTCGAGCTGGGTCTCCAAGGGCAGCGGCGCGTAGCCGGGCTTGTAGCGAAACAGGTTGCGGTCGTCCATCTTCGACGGGCGGACGATCTTGCCGGGGTTGAAGAGGCCTTCCGGGTCGAAGCTGTCCTTCACCTCTTCGAAGGCGCGCGTAAGGGTGCTGCCGAACATGGGCTCGTGGAATTCCGAGCGCACCAGGCCGTCGCCGTGCTCGCCGGAGTGGGAGCCCTTGTACTCGCGCACCATGGCGAAACACTCTTCGGCGATGGCACGCATCTTCTTCGCTTCGCTTTCGTCCTTGAGGTTCAGAATCGGGCGCACGTGCAGGGTGCCGACGGATGCGTGGGCGTACCATGTGCCGCTGGTGCCGTGTCTGGCGAATATCTCATCGAGGCGGCGGGTGTATTCGGCGAGATCTTCCAGGCGCACGGCGCAGTCCTCGATGAAGGACACGGGTTTCCCTTCGCCCTTCATGGACATGAGGATGTTGAGCCCGGCCTTGCGCACTTCCCACACGGCATTCTGAAAGCTCGCCTCGGTCGCCTCGACGACGCTGTCGGCGAAGCCGAGATCCGCCATCAGCTCGCCCAGGCGCGCGAGGCGGGTGAGGCACTCCTCGCGGTCCTCACCGGCGAACTCCACCAGCAGCAGGGCCGCGGGGTCGCCTCTGACGAAACGCTCGATGGCCGGGCGGAACATGTCGATGTTCCTGGCGAGTTCGACCAGGGTGCGATCCGCGAGCTCCACGGCGCTCGGATCGAGGGTCACGATGTGGCGGGTGGCTTCCATCGCCTGGTAGAAGGTGGGGAAGTGGCAGATCCCCAATACGCGGTGGGCCGGGATCGGCTGCAGATCGAGTTCGATCTCGGTGAAGAAGCCCAGCGTGCCCTCGGATCCCACCAGCAGGTGGGCCATGTTGTGGCCTCTTGCGTCGATGCTGTCGATGTTGTAACCACCCACGCGGCGCAGGAGCTTCGGGAAGCGGCGATGGATCTCGTCGCGCTGTCGGGCCCCTAGATCGCGCATGCGCTGCACCAGGTCCACATAGCGGCTGCTGCTGGCGCCGGTGTCGAAGTTGCCGGGCACGTGGGCGAAGCGGGCGTGGCTTCCGTCGGCCAGCACCGCGTCGATGGCGTGCACGTTGTGCACCATGTTGCCGTAGCGGATGGAGCGTGCGCCGCAGGAGTTGTTGCCGGTCATGCCGCCGATGGTGGCGCGGTTGGCGGGCGAGACGTCGACGGGAAAGAAAAGGCCATGGGGTGCGAGTCTGGCGTTCAACTGATCGAGGACGATGCCGGGCTGGACGCGCACGCGCCGCGTTTCTTGGTCGAGCGCGACGATGCCGGTCAGATACTTGCTGACATCGATGACCAGCGCCTCGCCCACAGTCTGGCCGCACTGGGAGGTGCCGGCGCCGCGGGGTAGCACTGGCACGCCCGCGTCCCGGGCGATGCCGATGGCAGCATCGATGTCGGCGGCGGTCCTCGGAACCACCACGCCGATGGGCTCGATCTGGTAGATGGACGCGTCGGTGCTGTAGCGGCCGCGGTTGAAGGCATCGAAGAGAACCTCGCCTTCGAGCTCGCGGCCAAGCCGCGCCGCCAGCGCGGGATCACCGCGGGCTGCGCTGGGTGTGGAGGCCATGGCCATGGCGATGGCGATTGTCTCAGGCGAAGGCAGGGCGCTGCGGGGATGGTTGCGTCTCGCCCCGGGCTTCCTCGACGAGGTAGTCGAGCGCCGCCGCGACCCCGCTGCCGGCACAGGGAATATCGGCGACCTTGAGGCCCATCTCGACCCCTGCGAGCGTGCCCGCCAGCATCAGATCGTTGAAATCCCCCAGGTGGCCGATGCGGAACACCCGGCCTGCGAGAATGCCGAGGCCGTTGCCCAGCGACATGTCGAAGCGCTGCAGGATGAGCGATCGCAGGGTATCGGCATCGTAGCCCTCGGGCAGCTTCACCGCGGTCAGCGAGCTCGAAAACTCCGCGGAGTTTTTCGCCAGCACCTGGAAGCCCCAGGCGCGCACCGCCCGGCGGGTGGCCTCGGCGTGGCGATCGTGACGGGCGAAGACGTGATCGAGGCCTTCTTCGAGCAGCATGACGATGGCTTCGCGCAGACCGAAGAGCAGGTTGGTGGCCGGCGTATAGGGAAAGAATCCGCTGTCGTTGACCCCCAGCATCGCTTCCCAGTCCCAGTAGGCCCGGGGCAGGCTGGCGTGTTTCGAGGCGCGTCTGGCTTTATCGCTGACGGCGTTGAAGCCGAGACCGGGGGGCAGCATCAGACCTTTCTGAGAGCCGCCCACGGTGACGTCCACGCCCCACTCGTCGTGGCGGTAGTCGATGGAGGCCAGCGATGAGATGGTGTCCACCATCAGCAGCGCCGGATGGGCGGCGTTGTCGATGGCTTTGCGCACCTCGCCGATGGGGCTGGTAACACCCGTCGAGGTCTCGTTGTGGACCACGGCGACGGCTTTGATGTCCTGGGCGGTGTCCTCGGCGAGACGTGCCTCGATGCGCGCCGGGTCGGCGCCGCTGCGCCAGTCGCCGTCGAGAAACTCCACCTCGAGCCCGAGCTTTCGCGCCATATTGCACCAAAGCGTGGCGAAATGGCCGGTTTCATACATGAGCACGCGATCCCCCGCCGACAGGGTGTTGACCAGCGCCGCCTCCCAGGCGCCGGTCCCGGATGACGGGAAGATGACCACCGAGCCCAGTGTCTTGAATATCTCGCGAACGCCCTCCAGCACCTCCTGGCCGAGCCGCGCGAACTCCGGTCCGCGATGGTCGATGGTGGGTTGTTCGATGGCGCGCAGGATGCGGCCGGGCACGTTGGTGGGGCCGGGGATCTGCAGAAAGTGGCGGCCGGCGTCGGTGCTCATGGGCGGGTGTCCTCTTCGCAGTTCAGTGGTTGTTTCTCGGCCGGAATCGGTGCCGGCGTGCCCGCCATTCTACCCAGGAAGGCGGATCAGATCTTTTCCGATGCCGGCGAATCCTCAGAATTTTCCATGGCTTGCGTGGAATGGTTGTCGGGATCGCTTACACCCGGCGGAGATGGCAGCGAGTCGCCTAAGTCATTGAATAGGTGGGATGCATATTCTGCGAGTGGCACCAAGCGGCGACTGCGCCGCGGTCGATCTGTCGGAAATCTTTACGGCTCCCTGAGTCGGCCACGCGAACTCGTTAAAATTCAATAGCTTAGAGATTTGGCATGAAGGATGCACACTCGACACTGACGCTCTGACGCTGACGTCTCTTTCGGTAGGATAACGATCGCGAAGCCGCTCCCCTCTGACATGAGGCCGAAACACTTAGCCCTCACCTTGTGTCTGGCACTTCTTACGTTGCCGGTGTCCGCGGCGGATTACGCGTTGGGACTGGTTGCCTTCGAGCGCGGCGATGTCGCCACCGCCCGCCGGGAGTTCTCCGCGCTGGCCGAGGAAGGTCACCCGGCGGCGCAGTACAGCCTCGCCATGCTGTATCTGAAGAGCGATCCGCCGGAGTACGCGCGCGCAATTCCGTGGCTCGAGAAATCGGCGCGCCGCGGGCTACCCGAGTCCC